>Ga0206106_100033_pt1 | contig 343581 bp, 303 predicted proteins | sample 1B1ome_FD_148677 | JGI IMG/M metagenome (GOLD analysis project Ga0206106, IMG submission 148677) | Enriched microbial communities from leaf-cutter ant dump, University of Wisconsin, Madison, United States - 1B110A | ecosystem: Environmental > Terrestrial > Nest > Insects nest > Nest dump... | reverse complement strand
TCCAGGAAGGGATGGCCGGCGGCGGAGGCGGGTTCGGTCTGGTCGGGCAGCTTGACCGTGCCCGCAACCGGCGCGGCCCCGCCGATGACGAAGCGCTCGAAATGGGTGTAGTTCAGCACCACGGCGTCCGGCGCGAACAGCCCCGTCATCAGGTACTTGTCGCGCAGGTCGGCGTTATCCGCCCCCTTCATCATATCCGGATGCGTCGCGTAAAGCGTCTTCGCGTAGTGGCTCGTGCACATGGTTTTATTCCCGTTTGAAAAGGCTTTTTCGGATAAGTGGCCCATCCGGCGCCTGCTGTTTGTTGTTTTGGTAACCGGTGTCATTTGTTTTGGCAACACAATTTTGATCACATGATCAGAAGCCGGATTTAGGCGCGCTCGAAGATCCGCGCACCACCAATACGGAATCGACCACCAGGGGGGCATCATCCAGCAGGTCCGTCGAGATCAGCCGGTCGGCAGCCATACGCGCCATTTCGCGCGTCGGCAGGCGCACGGTTGTCAGTGGCGGCGACAGGCGGTCGGCGATCGGCGCGTCATCGAAGCCGATCAGGGTCAGGTCGCCGGGGATGCGCAGGCCCGCCTCGAAAGCCGCCTTGTAGGCGCCGGCGGCCATCTCATCATTGGCGCAGATGATGGCGGTGGGGCGATTTGGCCGGGCAAAAAGCCGCCGCGCCGCCGCATAGCCGGAATCGAAACTGTAGTCGCCGCGTTCATCAAGATCGGGCGCGATGACGGCGCCATGCGTGGCCAGCCCGGCTTCAAAGCCCTGTCGTCTGACATGAGCGGAAGGATAATCGCGCTTGCCGCCGATATAGCCGATGCGGCGGTGACCCAGCGCCGCGACATGGGCGCCGGCCTCGGCGCAGCCGATATCGTCACGCGAAACGATTTCCCGACCGATGGCGGAACCGGTATCGCCCGTGGCGCGCGCCGTCACCCGTATGCGGGGAACGTTCAGTTCATCGAGCAGGTCCAGCAGCCGGCGGTCCTCGGCGACCGGCGGCAGGATGATGACACCGGACGGCCGCTGATTTTCCAGAAACTCGCGCAGGCTGGAAATAAAGGCCTCGCTGTGCCAGTCGCACGGGTGAACCACCAGTTCGATGCCCGAACCGCGCAGGCGGTCGAGCGCGCCCATCTGCATGTTGACAATATATTGCGCGTTGGGATTGTCATAGATCAGGCCGATCAGGAAGGCGCGGCGAAAGGCTAGGCCGCGCGCCTGCGGATCGGGATGAAAACCGATGCGGGTGATGATTTCGGTGATTTCATCGCGTGTGCGCGGATGGACGCTGGCGGACTTGTTGATAACGCGTGAGACGGTTTTCTTGGAAACGCCGGCCAGCCGCGCCACATCATTGATCGTGACCTTCTTGCGGCGGCCAGGGAATGTTTCGATCGTCTCCGTCAAGCTTGCCCCCTTGCGTCCGGCGCTTGCAAATGCCGCCAATTCGCTTTATGACACCGGTTACCATAATATGAAGCGGACGTCACGCGCCGATTTAAACAAAGGGGAAATGCTATGTCTTTCAGTAAGTTACTCTGCCTGTGCGGTGTCATGGGCGGCGTCATGGCTTTCGCCGCACCAGGTTTAAGCGCCACCCCAGCGGAATTCCATCTCAACCGCTCCACCTATGATGTGCTGGGCTGGGCGAAGGCGACGCAGGGCGGCAAGGGCGGACGCATTATCCGCGTCACCAATCTCAATGAAAGCGGGCCGGGGTCTTTCCGCGAAGCCGTGGAAGCCGAGGGGCCGCGCATCGTCGTCTTCGAGGTCGGCGGCGTAATCGATCTCGACAGCCATTCGATCCGCGTCAGGAATCCTTTCCTGACCATTGCCGGCCAGACCGCGCCTTCGCCGGGCATCACCTTCATCAAGGGCGAGTTCAATATCGCCACCCATGATGTCATCATGCAGCATGTCATGATCCGCACCGGCGAGGCGGGGCATCCGAAGAAAAGTGGCTGGGATGCCGATGGCCTGTCCACCAACGCGGCTTACAATGTCATTGTCGATCATTGCAGCTTTTCCTGGGCGACCGACGAGAATTTGTCGGCCTCAGGCCCGCGTTTCAAGGGCGCCGATATCACCGAATGGCGGCAGAATACCTCGCACGACATCACCTACAGCCACAATCTCGTCTATGAAGGCCTGGCGAAATCGACCCACGACAAGGGCGAACATTCCAAGGGCGGCCTGATCCACGATAACGCCACCGGCATCCTGCTCTATGCCAATCTCTACGCCTCGAACGAGGAGCGCAACGCCCTGTTCAAGGGCGGGGTCCATGCCGCCGAGGTCAATTCGATGATCTATAATCCAGGACAGAAGGCGATTCATTACAACCTGATCGCCCATGAATGGGAGACGCACCCCTTTGAAACGGGCGTGATCACCCTGATCGGCAATGTCTATCGCCAGGGACCGGATACGGTGACCGCCACGCCGCTGTTCACGCTGGGCGGTGATGGCGACGTGTCGCTTTACATGCGCGACAATATCGCCGTCGATCCCTATGGTACGCCGGTGGCGCAGACCGGCCGCTACACCACCGGTTCGGCGAAAATCCTGAAGGCGCAGACGCCCTACCTGCCGGAGGATATGCCGATTATTCCGGCGGCGCGGCTGGAGGATGAAATCTACGAATCCGCCGGCGCCCGGCCATGGGACCGCGATGATGTCGATTTCAAGATTCTCTCCGATGTGGCGGAGGGACGCGGCGAGATCATCGATTCCGAGACGCAGAACTATTACGGTTATCCGAAATATCAGCGCACCGACGCGCCTTTTGTCGAGGCTGACTGGAACCTCGATGACATGAGTCCGAAAGCCGGCTGGGCATCGCTCTACGCGAAGTCCTATCCGAAACACTAAGTGTCGAGAGGAAGATATTTTCTTGTACCTCCCCACAAGTGGCAGGGCTATCGCATATGGCTTTTGGAGTTGAGATGCCTTTCCCCTCTCCCCATGAATATGGGGAGAGGACGGGAGACAAGCCGCGAAGCGGCGCAGGGGACCGGGTGAGGGGCTGTTCGTCGATAGAACACAAGCGTCACACAGCCCCTCACCCGGTTGCGAGCGCTTCGCTCCGCGCCCGTCCTCTCCCCTCATTGAGGGGAGAGGGGGAAGAAAAGTTATTCCAAAAGCCATATGCGATAGCCCTGCCGCCAGCGGGGAGGGGGACCGCGCCGAAGGCGTGGTGGTGGGGGCTTCTTCAGTTTCGCAACAGTATCTTGTTAAAATCGGCTCCTATCGCAAGCAAGACCCCCACCACCAACGCGCAAGAGCGCGTCGGTCCCCCGCCCCGCTTACGGGGCGGTACAAGAGATGCAAGTCGATCCCGCCTACGTGCCCTGCTGGATAAAGGGCACCTTGGCGAACAGCTTGCGTTCTTCACCGCGCGGATCGTTCGCCAATTGCGGCGGCAGGTCCATCAGCATGGTTTCGCGTTTGTCGAGCGTATAGGACATCCATTGCGGCAGGGCGGTGGTCTGCGGTGAGCCGGTGCGGGCGAAGGCGATGAAGGCGTCCGAGAACAGGTCAGCCATTTTGCGTGCGTCTGCGCTATCGGTGGTGAGACTGCCGGGCACGGCCGTGGTGCGGAAAACCAGAGGAATATCGATGGTGTGCGGAGCGCCGAGCCGGCCACCGTCCTTGGGTGTTGCCCAGTCCACCTGATAGGCGTAGGTGACCGCGCCGGATTTCGCGCGGGTCTCCAACTCCTCAACCGCGCCGCGCCAGGAACGTCCGGCGGTGGTGGCGGCGAAGAAGACATCCGATGGCGACATGTGCGGATACAGACGGCGGTAGGTGTCGATGACCAGATAAGGATCGATATCGACGCGGTATTGCGGCGGCAATTTTGCCGGCAGTTCGGCCCAGGTCAGGTCGAAATTATGTGGATCGCCGCCGAGAAAGGCGCGGGTTTCGTCATGCGTATTGCCGATCATCATCGGAATGGCGACAGATTGCGCCGGGGCGTCGGGCCAGAAAGGATGACGGAACAGGACCGTTTCATCGAGTACGGGGCCGAAATAAAGCCCGCCCTTGCCGATCACCGGATCGATGGCTTTCAGCGCGGTCACAAGGTCCGCCGTGGGCAAAGCCTGCACCTGCGCCAGGCCCTCGGCATCGGCTTTCAGACCAAGGGCGGCGAGAAAGGCGGTGGCGCGCAGGGTGGCGTTGCCGGGGCCGGAGGCGGTAACCTGCTGTCCGCTCATGGTGGCGGCGCGGTGGAACAGGCCCTTGGCGGCGGGCGTGGCCATCATGGTGGCGATCTTGGCGCCGCCGCCGGACTGGCCGAAGACCATGACGCAATCGGGATCGCCACCAAAGGCCGCGATATTGTCACGCACCCATTCGAGCGCCAGATGGATATCGAGCTGGCCACAATTGCCGGAAAAGGCCAGCGGCCCCGGTGCGTCGCTGAGGCCCTGTTCCAGCCGCGCCAGATAAAGATAGCCAAAGGCGTTCAGACGGTGATTGATCGTCACCATCACCACGTCGCCGCGTAGCGCCAGGTTTGTGCCGTCATAGAGCGGGCTGCCGCCGGAACCGGTATTGTAGGCGCCGCCGTGGATATAAAACATGACGGGCCGCTGTTTGCGCGCGCTGGCTTGCGGTGTCCAGATATTGAGAAACAGGCAGTCCTCGCTCTGGCCCCAGTCATCCGCCTGACCGCCCTGCGGCGCCGCCGCGCCATAATGATCGGCGATATAGGGTTTGGTCCACGGTTCCGGCTTCACCGGCGGCCGGAAGCGCGCTTTTCCGGTATCCTGGCCGTAGCGCAGGCCGAGGAAGACATCAACGCCGGCCTTTGTCTGTCCGATGACCGGTCCAGCCCTGGTCATGACCTGCGGCTTGCCGGTTTTGGCGAGCGCGGGCGCAGCCATAGCAGCCCCGGCGGCGCCCAGAAGCTTCAGGCCGTCGCGGCGGTTCATTGCGCGGCCTGCGGATGGACCAGGCTCCATTTGGCGTAGGCCTTGAAGACCTTGCGCGGCGCGGTATTGAACCACGCATAGCCGTTGCGGCGTTCCACGCTGATCTCGTTGACATCATCGTGCAGGGTCTTGTCGCGGTCGCCGAAGATCGGCTTGCCGGTGGTGGCCACATAATAGCGCGCCCATAAATCCGGCGCACCGGGGCTGGCGATCAGCCTGCGGCCAGCGGCCTTGTCGCCGCCGTCGGTCCAGACGACATCATGCAGCGCTACCTCATGCAGCCAATTCACACCGTCATGCACCGCCGCCACGATCTCCGGCGAGGGATCGGGGAGCTTCATCAGATAGACCAGCAGGCTGGCGCTTTCGGCGCTGGAAAGCGCGTCCGGTTCGAAATTGCGCGCCGCTACCGGCAGTTCGGTGAGGGCGTCGTGCTGCTGGCCCCAGACGGTGCGATGGCCGTTCACCATTACCTGCGTGGTCAGGATGCAGGCGATGGCGCGATCGCGCGCTTCGGCGGCTTGCTGGCGCGTTGCTTCAGGCACGAAGGCGTAATCGCCGGTTCCCGAAGCGATATCCGACATCAGTTCGGCGGCATGGACCAGGGCGTCGTCATTGAAGGTGATGGCGTCGTGATAGCCGCCTTCGAGCGGCCAGACCTGCGGCCAGCCGCCATTGGGGAGCTGGGCGTTGAACAGATAGGCCGCGCCTCTTGCGAAGGCGGTGCGATAGGGCTGGCCGTCAGCGCCGGGCAGAGCGGTGATGACACGGGCCAGGAACTGAAGCTCGGTGATGGTGGCGTCGTTGTCGAGCGTGCCGACATAATGCCAGTGTTCATCTCGCGCCGTATCGAAATCACCCGGCGCTGCGAAGTGCGAATTGTTGTCGCCGGCCCACGGCTGGCCGGGCACGCGCAGGGCGCCATCGCGCGACTGGTTCTTGCTCCAGCCGCCGGCGGGGGTCTGGAAGCTCAGGATGACATCGGCGATATGACGGGCCTCCGGCGTGGCGTACCAATCGGACGCGCGGTCGAGCGGCATGGTTTTTTCGCTGTCGCCGCGCATTTTTACCGGTACAAAATCGCCGGGCGTTCCTTCGGCGGCCAATGCGGCGCGATCGGCGGCCATCTGCGCCACGGAACGGTCGAGATAGGCGCGCCAGGCGGGCTGCGCTTCCGGCGGCAGGGTGGCGATGCGGTCGGCGGTGATCGCCTGCGCCGCCGTATTGACGCCGACGACCGTAGCGAAGGCAGGGGCGGCCACGAGCACGGTCATGACGGAAAGGCTAAAAATGGACAGTCTCATAGTCGGTCTCCATTGAATGCGGTCAAAGCGCCCTATAGGTGAAGTTGCGGAAACGGGCCTCGCCCTTGCCGGCGGCATAAAGGCCGGGACGGAGCATCAGGAAGCCGCCGCGCACATTATGGTGGTAACCGGAAACCTCCATGCCGCGATCGAAGCGCGTCCAGTCCGCCCCATCGGCCGAGGTGTGGAAACTGACGATATGGCGGTTATTGCGCACGCGCAGCTTCATGCGGCGGCCGTAGGGATTGACCGGTCGTCCGCGCTCGATGCCGTATTGATGGGTGATGAAGGTCTTTTCATCGAAACCCAGTCCGCAATAGAGGCTGGAATCGTAAAACAGCAACAGTCCGGCGCGAACATCGGGATCGATCTCGATATCGCATTCGAATTCGTAGGCCTGATCGCCGGTGACGCATAGCAGGGGGGCGGAGGATGACGGCGCCTCGCCGCGCGCCGTCAGGTGCAGGACGCCGTTTTCGCGCCGGATACGGCCGGTTTCGTCGGCGGCGGGATTGAAAAAATTCCATTGCCGGCCGTATTTGTCGGTGGTGAAATCGTCCGATAGCGCCAGGCCGTGTGGCGTGGCCGGGCCGGTGATGGGTTTTTTTATCGGTTGCGACAGATCACCGCCGCCAAAATCGAACCAGCCGTCGGCGCTCCAGGTGACCGGCGCCAGCAGGGTCTGGCGGCCGAGCGTCCAGAAGCCGTTTTCATAGCCGTGATAAACGCCCCACCAATCGCCTTTCGGCCCCTCCACCAGGGTGGCGTGGCCACGCGACCACCATTTTTCATCGAGCGAGGCGGTATGGACCAGCGGATTGCGCGGGTGCTGCTCCCACGGGCCGTTGATCGAGCGCGAGCGGGCGGCGATGACCATATGGCCGGTCGGTGGCCCCGCCGTACCGCCGACCGCCAGGATCAGGTAGTAATAATCGCCGTGGCGGGTGACCTTGGGGCCTTCGGGTGAAAAACTCTCAACGTCCCAGTCTTCGAGATAATGCCACGGATCGTAGACATGCTCGACCTCCCCCACGGTCGATAAGCCGTCATCGCTCAGACGCACCCGGTCGCCGCCGCTGAGGAACAGCCAGCGTGAACCGTCCTCGCCGACCGCATGGCCGGGGTCGATATGATGTGGCAGGTTGAGATCGAGCGGCTCCGACCACGGCCCCTTGATATCGTCGGCCCAGATGACCCAGGAGGTGGTTTTGCTTTCAGGCGCCTTGGTCTGTTTCGTCGGGATATAGAGGTAGTAGCGGCCTTTATGTTTGCAAAGCTCCGGCGCCCAGACCGAGCCGATATTGCGCGTCAGCGCCGCCGTCACCGGTTGCCAGTTCACCAGATCCTTCGAGTGCCAGATGATCAGGCCGGGATAGGCCTCGAAGGTCGAGAAGGTCATGTAATAATCGGTCCCGTCCTTCAGGATCGACGGATCGGGATGATCGCCGGCCATGATCGGGTTGAGGAAACGACCGTCACCGAGATCGGCCCGGCGCTGACCTTCGACGCCGCGGGCAGGCGTCACGGGAGCGGCCTCGCTGATGGCGGGCAAACCGAACAGCAGAGCGCCCAGACCGGCGGATTTCAGGGCGTCGCGGCGGCTGGCTTTCGGTCCGGTTTCTGGCCCGGTTTTTGGCATGACCTATCCTTCAAAAACACCCCCGCTCATAAAAAGGGGGCGCCGGATGACTCCGGCGCCCCAGTTATGACAGAGAAAGGAAACGCTTAGTACTTGTAACGCAGGCCAAGGTAATATTGGCGGCCTGAGGTGCCGTAATCGTACAGCAGGTTCTGGGCGGTGTTGCCCTGGGCGGTGTCATAGGCGACATAGCGGTCGTCGGCCTCGTTGGTCAGGTTGATGCCTTCCAGGACCAGGGTCAGTTGCCTGTTGATCTTGTAGGTCAACTGCGCATCGATATTGAGCGTCTCGTGCTTGCCCCAGAAATCGGCCGAGGAGCCGGGCGCCAGCGCCGAGAGGTAACCATCGCGGTAAGAGGCGGCGATACGGCCCGAAAGCTTGTCGCCTTCATAATACAGCGTGGCGTTCCAGGCTTCCGGCGACAGGCCGAGCAGATTGGCCGCGGTCGTCGTGGTGTCGCCCGCCGCGATGTAATACTGGATCTGCGATTCGACGTGGGTGTAGTTCAGGATGCCGCCGGTCCGGCTCAGGAAGCCCGGCAGGAAGGTGAACGGACGCTGAAGGTTGATTTCAAAGCCCTTCAGATCGCCGCCCGGCGTGTTGACGGGGGTGGTGACATCGTATTCGACATCGCTGCTTTCACCGAGGTCGGCGTAATTATAGCCCAGATCGCTCAACTTGACCGATGTGACGCGCGACTGGATATAGCTCTTGATGTCTTTCTGGAAGATGCCCAGGGTCACCATCGTATCCTTGTCCGGATACCATTCGACCGAGAAGTCCATGGTATTGGCGCGAACCGGATCGAGGTACGGGTTGCCGGTTTTCAGCGTCTTCTTGGTGGTGTCGATCGAACCGCCGCCGGGGGTCATGGAGAGCAGGGTCGGACGCGCCATGGTCTTGGCCGCCGCGAAGCGGACATAGACGTTTTCGATCGGCTCGATCATCAGGTTCAATGACGGCAGCGAGTCGTCATAGCTGCGCTTGATGGTGGTCAAGGCCGGCGCGCCGGATGTGCCGACATAACCACTGACGGTCGTTTCGGTCCGGACCTGGCGGGTGCCGATATTGCCGCGATACGGCATGGTGCCGAGCTGGCCCCTGAAATCGGCCTGCACATAATAGGCGGTATCGACTTCCTCGGCTTGGCGGTTGCCGGCGATCGACGACGAGTTGGTGTTGTTGACCGTGAAGTCGCCGTAGGCGTTGGAGCAGTTGCAGTTGTAATCGAAGGTGCTGCGGATCTTGTCGAGATTGGGGATCAGGTAGGTGTTGCCGCCCACCGTGACCGTCTCGGAATAGCCGGCGATATCGCCATCGATTTCACTGACAATGGCGCCGGAGGCGTCTTCGACGCGCTTGAGCGGGTCCGTCGTGTAACGGCCGAATTCCCTGGAGGTGAATTCGTACTTCTTGCTGGAGACGCCGGCCTTGATATCGATATTGTCGGTCAGCTCGTATTTCAGGTCGAGCTTGGCGGTGGCGAAGCTGTTTTCCACCGATTGCGGACGCAGGCGGATCAGCGAGGCGTCGCCGTCCGTCTTTTGGTCGGAATAGGTCCAGTAGCAGGCCTGGTCCGGCGAACAGTTGGTGGCGGACGTGCCGTAGTTGAAGACCGGATGCGTCATGTCCGAATAGTCGTAGCTGTAGCCATCGACATTATAGGATTCAAACGTGAAGGTCGTCTGTTCCGGGTTGCTCTGCAACGAATCCGAAGCGCCGATCAGCACCTTTGAAGTCAGGCGGTCGCCCCAGTTCTGGTCCCAGGTCAGGTTGAGCTGCTGGAAGGTGGTCTTCAGTTCGTCATAGCGATGTTCGGCGCGGATATCGACATCGTTGAACGACGCCTTGGTCATGGTGCCTTCATCGTCGATCGTATAGTTATAGACCGAAGAATCCGGGAAACCGGCGCCGGTGCGGCTGAAGGAGATGCCTTCGATTTCCCATTCATCACGATTGGAGCCGAAGGTGGCGTACATGCCTTCCAGGGTGAACAGGGTGTCGGGGTTCGGCCGCATCTGGAAGGCGGCGGTGATGCCCAGGCGTTCCTGATCGGTTTCGAAGTGGTTGTAGCGCGGAATGCGCGGATGCAGGGCATGGCTGATCTTCAGCGCTTCCGCATCGGTCAGGACCGGATTCTTGGCGTGGTCTTCGTCCTTGTTGCACTGACCAGCCGAATTGTTGGCGCAAGGCGTGACCGGAATGAAGGTGGTTCCGCCATCGGTGCTATAAGAACCGATCCGGCCGGCATTGCCGTTGGCGTAGGCGTTTTCCCAGCGCGTGGTGTTGGTCGAATCCTCGATCACCGTGCGCGTGCTGTAGGCCACCGAAAGCAGGGCGCCCAGCTTGCCGTCGGCCCAGCGGTTGGAGATCATGAAGGTGCCGCGCGGTTCGGTCTGTTCCGAGGCGTCGTTATAACCGGCCTGGAGCGAACCGGCCATGGTGAAGCCCTTGTAATCGAACGGGCGGGCGGTCTGCAGATCGACCGTGGCGCCGAGCGAGCCTTCCTCGATCTCGGCCGAAAGCGATTTGCGCACGGTCAGCGAGTTGAACAGGTCGGCGGCGAAGACGTTGAAGTCGAAGCCGCGGCCGCGATTGGTGCCGCCGGAGGAATCCTTGGAGCCGGTGGTGGCCAGGGCCTCAAGGCCGTTCAGGCGGGTGCGCGAAAATTCCGAATTGAGGCCGCGCACCGTGATCTGCTTGCCTTCGCCGCCGTCACGGTCGATCGAGACGCCGGGAATGCGTTGCAGGCTTTCCGCCAGGTTCAGGTCGGGGAACTGGCCGATATCTTCCGACTTGATCACGTCGATCATGTCGGTGGAGCGCTTCTTTTCGCTGATGGCGGTTTGCAGCGAACCCCGGAAGCCGGTGACGATGACAAGGGTCGAGTCATCCGCGGGGGCGGCCGCAGGCGCGGCTTCCGGCGCGTCCTGTGCGAGAGCGGGCGCGGCGAACAGGCCGCCGGCGGCGATGGCAATCGCGGCCACCGAACCGCTCAGGGCGAGGGCTTTGGTGAATTTGGACGCAACTCTGGCGTCGGTCGGTTTCAGCATCGGTTTTTACTCCCCGTTTTGCCAACAGTCCGGATATTTGTGTCCGTCTGTTCGTATGAATGGAAGCCTTTTGAGGCTTCGCTTCGGCTTATAAATTGACACCGGTGTCATTGAATCGTGTGGGATTCGCATAACGTCGATGTTCAACAACTAGGCATAGAATTTTTGCACTGGCAAGGCCATATCAGGCCAGAATGACACCGGTGGCATTAAAAATCGCGGTTCTGTCAAAACTGCGATAATTTTGCCATAGTTGTGGCGGCAACCCTTTTCACATTTAAAACTACGCCGCTGTGAGGCGCACACCTTCCGAAAGGGCCATCATCAGCGCCCCCACGCCTTTCGGATCGTTTGGCGTGATTTTTTCCGACAGATAATAGGCGTAGGTGCCGTCACGATAGGGGGTGTTGCCCAGGCCGGCCACGCCGCAAATGCCTTCCAAAGCGGACGGCGTGACGAAGCGGTCGCAGATTATCCGCAGGGCGTCCAGGCCTTCCGGGGCCGTATCGCTGACGCCCAAACGCGCCGCCTTCATCAGGGCGTAGGCGATCATCAGCGAGGCCGAGGCTTCTTCATAATTGCCTTCGCGTCCGCCCTGATCGGCGACCTGATACCACAGGCCTCCAGGCTTGCGCACCGACCGCAGGGCGTCGAGGCTGTCCTTCAGCAGACGGGCGATCTCTTCGCGGCCGTCAAGCCCTTCCGCCGCCGCGCAGACATCGGCCAGGGCCATCACCCACCAGCCCATGGCGCGGCTCCAGACACACGGTGAGCGTCCGGTCACCGGATCGGCCCAGCGTTCGGCGCGCGATTCGTCCCAGCCGTGATGGTAAAGGCCGCTATCGGCTTTCAGATTGGCCTCGACGGCGAGAAACTGGCGCACCGTATCGGCGAACAGTTCCGGTTTGCCGGCCGCGCGGGCATAGGCGGTCTGGAAGGGCTGGGCCATGTAGAGGCCGTCCAGCCAAACCTGCGACGGGTAGATCTGCTTGTGCCAGTAATTGCCGGACTTTGTGCGCGGATGGGTGAGCAATTGCGAAAACTGCCGGTCCATGGCGCGGCGGTAACGTGCCTCGCCGGTCAGGGCGTAAAGCGGCGGCAGGATGCGCCCGGCATGGATATTGTCGATATTGTATTCAGCGGAATCGAAGGTCGTCATGATGCCTGCGGGCGTGATGCGGCGTTCGGCTTCGCTGCGGACGAAATCGAGCAGGGCGGCGTCGCCGGTGGCGTCATACAGATCGAGCGCGCCCAGCCAGATCATGCCGTCTTCATAATTCCAGGCGTCCTTGTAGGGTTTCCAGATTCGGAGATAGGCCTCGATAAAGACCGGCACCTGCGCACCGAAGGCCGACAGGGCGTGGATCGTGCCGTTGCCAAACTGGAAGGCGCGTTGAAGCGACGCCTTTGTGACATCTTCGGGGATTTTCGGAATGACGATCACGATACGGACTCCAGTGTGAAGATTTCGCCGTCCTGGCCTGCGATATCGATATGATCGAGGCGGACGTTACGGGCATTGCAAATATAGAGGCCCTGACGGGCGACGGCGGGAATGCAGGCCGCCATGTCCGGGGCTTCGGGGGTGACATCGGCGGCATAGCGCACGGAAAAACCGTTGATCGTGAGGCCGTCGATCGGCTTTTCCGGCAGGCCGAGCAGCCACGCCGCCGCCACCCTGACGCCTGTGCAATGGATGCGGGTAAGGCTGAAGCCGCCGAGCGAGGGGGTGCCGTCATCGACAGGCAGCGGCTCCGTGCTGCCGACATAGGCGCTTTTGCCGTCGGGGTCGCACCAGTAGAAGCTGTTGATGACGAAGGGCGTGCCGACATTTTCCATGCGGATATTGTCGAAATGGATGTTGCGCACAATGGCGTCCTTGCCGCGTCCGCGCCGGGTCTTGATGCGCAGGCCGCGGTCGGTGCCGGTAAACAGGCAGTCGCGTACTCGGACATTGTAAACGCCCGACGCCATCTCCGAACCAATGACCACGGCGCCGTGGCCGTCCTGCATATGGCAGTTGGAGATAGTGACATCGCGGGTCGGGCGCAGGGCCTGTTTCGCCATGCCGAGCTTGCCGGACTTGAGGGCGATGCAGTCGTCGCCAACGGTAAAGTGGACGCCGGTTATGGCGACGCCGGTGCAGCTTTCCGGGTTGAGGCCATCGGTATTGGGACTGTCGGCGGGGGCGGTGATCGAGAGATTGACGGCGCGGACATCGGTGCAGTGGAGGGGATGCAGGGTCCATGACGGGCTGTTGGCCAGGGTCACGCCCTCGAAGGTCAGGTCGCGGCTATCCACGGCAAAAAACAGGCGGGGGCGCCAGCCAAGGGCCTTGCCGCCGGGGAGAGCGCCACGGTCACGTTGTTTTTCTTGAGCTATGCGATCCGCCGCCCACCAGGTATCAAAACCGGCGCGGGCATCGATCAGCCCCTCGCCGAAGATCATCACATCCTCCGCCGACAGGATATTGAGCAGGGCGGCGTGGCAGGTGACGGGTTCGCCTTCCCAGGAACCGAGGAAGACCGTCTGGCCGTCCGGCCCGGGAAGCGTGCCGGGCAGAAGTGGCCAGGCATCGATATCGCGCAGGCCGCGCAGACTGGCATCCAGCGCGACTTCCAGCCGTGTATAGCTTTTCATGAACAACGGGCCGGAGACGAAGACGCCGCCTTCCAGCCGTACCAGCCCACCCGGCGGACAGGCGGAAAGGACGGCCTGCAAGGCGCGGGTGTCGTCGCTTATGCCGTCGCCTTTGGCCCCGAAAGCGCGCGGATCGAGCACGGCGGTGAGGGGCTTGGTGCGTGCCGTCAGCCTGTAAATCTGGCCGCCGCTTTCCACCTCGATACGGTAGTCCGTATCGCTTTGCAGACCGCGCAGGGTGAAGCTGTTGTGGTCGGTCACCAGGGCCTCGACACCCTCCACCCGGACGCGATGCGGCGTGGGACTGCGGAAGCAGTGTCCATTGGCCAGTTCCAGCGCCAGCGCGGTCGGCAGGGCGGCGGTGACCGAGAGCGTCATCGGATCACGCGCGCCAGTATAGCGTTGATATCATCGTAAAGCCGGGTACTCGCCGTCTGTTCATCGATGACGCCGTATCCCTGCATTTCGAGAATATCCTGAAAACCGTCGCGCACACGCGGATGCTCGAACCACGGGCTTTCCAGAACGGTGATCGGCAGCCGCGCCAGTTCGGCCTCGCTGTCGAGTTTCAGCCCGGTCATCAGGCCGTCTTCCGTCAGGGTGCGGCGGGCGATGGCCGAGGAGGGCACACCCCGGCTCAGGCCCATGGCGCGGACCCCGACCGGATCGTTCATCAGGAAATTGAGCAGCAGGGCGGTTTCCTGCGGATGCGGCGTCTGACGGTTGATGGCGAACATCATGGCGGGCCGGTAGAGCAGGCCGGCATCTGTCGCGCCGGGGATCAGTGGATAGGAGGCCAGTTCGACATGCTCGCCGGGGCGGAGCGTATCGGTGAACTTGTCGATGGACGAGTTCCACAGATAGCAGCCGGCAAACTGGCCGTTGATCCACGGCCGCATCTCCTGCTGGGCCACATTACCGTAGGCGGCGCGGACACGGGCCGCCGGCAGGCTGTGGTTGCGCGTCAGGCCGCCATAGAGCCGCGCCATTTCGGCGATATCCTCACGCGTGCAGTTGAGGCGCTTGTTGACATCATCGACCAGTGGCTTGCCGGTTTTCTGCACGATGCGCGACCGCGCCATGGCGATGAAGTCCTGGAAGGTGCTGTCGATCGGGTAGTAGGCATCACCCAAAGCATCACGCATCTTCGGCCCTGCGGCCAGCAGGCTTTCCCACGAATCCGGCAGGGCCAGCCGCGCCTTGTCATAGGTGGTGCGGTTGAAATAGAACAGCCGCGCCGCATTGCCGACCGAAAGCGCGTTGCGGTGGCCGTTGCGGTCGCCCATGCCGAGGGTGCGGGCGTCATACTGCGAGAAGTCGATCTCTTTCGATAGCGCGTTCAGGTCGTAAAAGCCCTTTCCATCCCGCGAAAACAGCACCTGCCAGTACCAGTTGATCTGCATCAGGTCCGGCGCGGTATGGCCGGCGATCTGGGTGGTCAGCCGCTCCAGATGGCCAAGAAAACCAGTATATTCGCCGCGCACCTCGATATGCGGATAACGCTTCATGAAGAGGCGCAGGGCCTCAAGCGTCGCCTTGTGCGCCGAAGCCCCGCCCCACCAACTCATGCGCAGGGTGACCTGGCGCTGCGGGCCGGAGGCGGTGCGGGGTGAGCAGGCGGCTAGAGAACCCAGGCCGGCTAAAGCGGCGCGGCGTGTAACAGGCGCGCTCATCCCTTCACCGCCCCGGAGGTCACGCCCTCGACGAAATATTTTTGCGCCACAAAGAACAGAATCAGCGACGGCGCCAGCGCGATGACGGACATGGCGAGGATCTCGTTCCATGAGGTCGCCTCGGTGACATCGATTGACATTTTGAGCGCCAGCGCCACCGGATATTTCTCGACGCTCGACAGGTAGATCAGAGGCTGCAGGAAGTCGTTCATGCTCCACATGAACTGGAACAGGGCCACCGAAATGATCGCCGGCAGGATGACCGGGCAGACGATCAGGGTCAGCACCTGGAACGAGTTGCAGCCGTCCATCACCGCCGCCTCTTCCATATCGACCGGCAGGCTGCGCATGAACTGGATGATGAGGAAGACGAAGAAGCCCTCCACCGCGAAGGCCTGCGGGATATAGAGCGGCAGGTAGGTATCGAGCCAGCCGAATTCGCGGAACATCAGGTATTGCGGGATCAGCAGCACCGACTTCGGCAGCAGCACGGTGGCCATCAGCAGGGCGAACAACAGCTTGCGGCCGGGAATGGCGAAGCGCGCGAACCCGTAGGCCACGATGACCGATGAAATCACCGTCAGGATCACCTTGGGGATGACGATTTTCATCGTGTTCAGCAGGTAGGTGGCGAAGGTGTATTCGGTCGAGGTTTTCCAGCCTTTTGTAAAGCCGTCCATTGTCGGGTGTGACGGAATGAAGCCTGGGGAGGCGAAGATTTCATGATTGTTCTTGAAGGCGCCGCCGATCATCCAGAACAGCGGATAGAGCATCAGAAAACCGACGCCGATCAGTACGCCATAACGGATAAAGGCATTGATCAGGGGCAGATGGCGGCGCCAGCCGTTTGCGGAGACCGTAGTCATCAGTGGCCTCCCTTGTTGTCGCGTTCCTGAGCGTAAAACACCCAGAATCGCTGCGACCAGAAGGCCAGCGCCGTGAACAGGGCGATGATGACGAACAGTACCCAGGAGAGCGCCGAGGAATAGCCGAGATTGAAATATTTGAACGCTTCCTCATAGATCATCAGCGGCAGCAGATAGGTCGATTTCATCGGCCCGCCGCCGGTGATAATGTAGGGGCCGTTGAACTCCTGGAAGGCCTGGACGATCTGCATGATGAAGTTGAAGAACAGCACCGGCGTCAGCAGGGGCAGGGTGATCATCCAGAACTGGCGCAGGCGCGACGCCCCATCGAGATCGGCGGCTTCGTAAAGGTCTTCGGGGATCGCTTTCAGACCGGCGAGGAAAACGACCATGGCCGAGCCGAACTGCCACAGGCGCAAGAGGATGATCGAGAACATGGCGGTCGAAGGCTCGCCCAGCCAGTTGATGCCGCCGAAGCCCGCGCCATGCAGGAACTGGTTGACCAGTCCGTCGCTGGCGAAGACGAAACGCCAGACGACGGCGATGGCCACGCTGCCGCCCAGGATCGACGGCAGGTAGAAGGCGGTGCGGAACAGGCCGATGCCGCGCAGCTTGAAATTGAGCACCACGGCGATCAACAGCGCGAAGGCCAGTTTCAGCGGCACGGTGACGAAGACATAGAAGAAGGTCACGCCGAGCGATTTGCGGAAGGTGGCGTCCGCCCACATGCCGGCGTAATTGTGCCAGCCAATGAAATGGGCGTCGCCGAGCTGATCCTGAAGCCGTGCATCGGTCAGGCTGAGGATGAAGGAAGCGACAAATGGAAAGGCGGTGAACAGCAGGAAGCCGATGGCGAAGGGCGCGATATAAAGCGATCCTGCGCGCCGGCTGGCATAGATGGAGGCGCCGGACATCAGGAGGCCGCCTTCGCATCCGGCGCATGGCCGAGCGCCAGGCCGTCGGCGCCGAAAAGGTGGGCGCGCTGGCCGTCGATCGCCAGATGCACCTCGTCATGGATGCGCAGTTCAGCCTCGCCATCCAGCCGGACGATGACCGGCGGGGCCTCGAAACCTTTCAGGGAGACATAGGCGAAGGTTTCGCCGCCCAGCCGTTCGATCAGATTGACATAGCCCGATAGCTGTCCCTGACCGGCGGTGGTGAGCGACAGGCTTTCCGGGCGCAGGCCGAGGCTGGCTTCCGCGCCGGCCACCACGCGGGCGTTGACGCGCGGCAGGGTGATCGCTCCTTGCGCTGTATTGACCGTCACCTGATCGCGGTCCGCCCCGGCCAGCGTCACCGGCAGGATATTCATGCCCGGTGAGCCGATAAAGGTGGCGACGAACAGATTGGCGGGGCGGCGGTAAAGCTCCATCGGCGGACCCGCCTGCTCGATGCGGCCGCCATTGAGCACCACGATCTTGTCGGCCAGGGTCATGGCCTCGACCTGATCGTGGGTCACATAGACCGAGGTGGCGCCCAGGCGGGCATGAAGACCGGCGATCTCCACCCGCATCTGGCCGCGCAGGGAGGCGTCGAGATTGGACAGGGGTTCATCGAACAGGAAGACATCGGGTTCGCGCACCATGGCGCGGCCGATGGCGACCCGCTGCCTTTGTCCGCCGGAAAGCGCCTTGGGCAGGCGATGCAGCAGGTGGCCTAATTGCAGGGTCTCGGCGACGGTCCGGACCTTGAGTTTGACCTCGGCGCGCGGCATCCCCTTGATGCGCATGGCGAAGCCGATATTGTCCTCGACTGTCATGTGCGGATAAAGCGCGTAGGACTGGAAGACCATGGCCACGCCGCGTTTCGACGGATGGGCGTAGGTGACGTTTTCACCGGCGATTTCGATCTTGCCGCTGGTGGGTGTTTCCAGGCCGGCGATCAGGCGCAGCAGGGTGGATTTTCCGCAGCCCGAGGGGCCGACGAAGACGACCAGTTCACCCTTTTTGACCTCCAGCGAGACGCCCTTGATGACATCGTGGCCGCTGAAAGACTTGGTGACCTGATCCAGGATGACGCTGGACGTATTCACTTATTCCCCGTTTGTTTATAGCCGCCTTTCCGGCGAACGTTGAAAATGGAGCCTATAGGAAACCGGTGTCATTTTCAATCGGCATCCTGTGCGCGGGGCATTTTTTATATTTCACATGCCGGTGGGGGTAAGATTTCTTATTTGAAAATTTGTCGGCCCGCCGCCTCAATTCGCGGAACATTGGTATTGGGTATTTTTTGCATGGTACATTTATATCACAATATTGGAAGCGCTATCATACAATTAAACTATTTGAAAATAATGAGAAATTTTCAAATAAGTTTCAATATTGCAATTTGAAATAATAATTTGAATTCCAAAACCAGCTTGGATATATGGGACCAATTCAGCGGCCTCCCGTCGCTGCATAGCAAAAAAATATTGAGGGAGATTACCATGAACGTTACGAAAACCCGAATTCTGGCGTTATTGTCAGCCGCCTCCGGTCTGGCGCTCATCGCTGCCGGCGCCTACGCTCAGGACACCGCCCCGGCCCCTGATGCAGCGGCCGATGACTCCCCGGTGATCATCGTCAGCGGCCAGCGCAAGGCGCTGCAAAATGCGCAGCAGATCAAGAAGAACGCCGACCAGATCGTTGATTCGATCACCGCCGTCGATATCGGCGCCCTGCCGGATCGTTCGGTCACCGAAGCCCTGCAGCGCATCGCCGGTGTCACCATCGGCCGCACCAACGAACCCCGCGATATCGACCGCCTGAACGTCGAAGGCTCCGGCGTCATGATCCGCGGCCTGACCTGGGTCCGCTCGGAAATCAATGGCCGCGATTCGTTCGGCGCCAAGAACGGCCGCGCGCTCGGCTGGGAAGATGTCACGCCGGAACTGGCGGCGGGCGTCGATGTCTACAAGAACCCCTCGGCGGAAATCGTCGAAGGCGGCCTGGGTGGCACGGTCAATCTGCGCACCTGGATGCCGTTCGATTCCCGCGGCGACAAGATCGCCTTCTCGGCGGACGCCACCTATGGCAGCCTGCGCAAGGAATGGACGCCATCGGCTTCGGTCCTGCTCTCCAAGCGTTTTGACACCAAGATCGGCGAAATGGGGATCCTCGTTGATGTGGCCCATTCCGAACTGAAAAGCCGCCTGAACGCGCTGGAAGTCGATCCGTACAACGCGCACGGCGACAATATTTTGTCGTCTTACGATGGCGGTGTCACGACGACCGCTTATAGCAATGCGCTTCCGGGACAGACGGCGGATACGGTCATGGTGCCGACCGGTGTGCAATATCGTCTGGAAGACCGCGACAAGACCCGTGATGGCGTCTATGGCGCCTTCCAGTGGAAGCCGAACGACCAGACCGAAATCTACGCCACCTATTTCGGTTCCAAGGCTCGCCTGATCAATGCCGACCACTTCGCCCAGACCTCGGCCTGTTGTTCGGCGACCAACAATCAGAGCTTCGGTAATAGTTCGCCGCTGATGCAGGTCGAAGATCCTGCCAATCCGGGTTCCTACATCTGGGTTTCCGACCCGACGCAACTGTTTACCTTTGACAGTAACGGCAACTTCCTGAAAGGCACAATCCAGGACGGCATGGGCGGCGGCAATCAGGTCGCCAACAGCTTCCTGCTCAACCTTGGCACCCGTTACGGCGTCGATGACAGCCAGACCGGCGATTTTTCGACCGGGTTCAAATGGCATGGCGACCGCTGGTCCGTCAGCGGTGACTTCCAGCATGTCGACAGCAAGCGCACCAATACCGATTTCACCGTCTATAACTTCATGACGGCGACGGGCGGCATCGGCCTCGATCTGTCGGGCGAACTGCCGGTCATCACCATGGGCGACCTGACCGCGACCCCGGATGTCTTCAGCCTTTATGCGGCGATGGACCATTCAGAAATCGACAAGGCGCGCCAGAACACGCTGAAGTTCGACGCCGGCTATGATTTCGACAGCGATGTCTTCCGTTCGGTCAAGTTCGGTGTCCGCGCCACGGACCGGTATTCGATCCAGCGCGACAGCGGCTATAACTGGAACGCCATCGCAGCGCCGTGGGCCTTCACCGGCCAGACGGCGACGGCCGGTTCGTTCCCGGAAAACCAGGAAATCGTCAACTTCTCGAACTTCTTCGGTGGTGACGTGGCGGCCCCGCCGTCGCTGTGGATGCCGACCATGAATCTGGCGCAGAGCACGACCGCCACGGCGGAATATCTGCAAAAGCTGTGGTTCACGCCGAACCTGGGCAGCAATCTCGCGGCCTATCCGGAATTCACCTACGGCCATTATTGCGAAACCTGCGGTAACGGCACCGTGCCGGACTGGGGCCAGGGCGCAAGCGCGGGACAATATAGCCCGTTCGCCGACGGCAGCCTTGCCGGCTATATGTGGATCTGGAATGCGGTGAACGCCGGTTCGACGACGCCGAGCGATGGGTCGTTCTGGCAGGCCTTCAACGGCAATTACGACTACGCCCCGACCTCGACCTCCGGCCTGGGCACCAATCTGCAACGCGAACGCACCACGGCCGCCTATGGCATGCTGCGCTTTGGTCAGGACACCCTGTTCGGTCGTGATCTGCCGTGGGATGGCAATTTCGGCGTCCGCGTCGTCAAGACCGAGACCAATTCGAGCGGCCTGGGCCATATCGCTTCCCTGATCAATACATCGGGCGACACCTCGGCCTATTCGTCCGCCGCTCTTCAGGCCCTGCTGTTCGCCGACGGCTCCAACGTCAAGAGCGAGTATAAGAACAGCTACACCAATGTCCTGCCGAGCCTGAACCTGCGCTTCAAGCCGCGCTCCGACATGGCCATCCGCTTCGCGGCGGCCACCTCGATCGTGCGTCCGGATTTCTACCAGTTGCAGCCTTCGTTCACCATGAGCGGCACCTTCCAGCAGCGTCTGGCGACCGAAGCGGACAATATCTACAATACCGCGGAAGGCCATAATTACACCCAGGCCGAACTGGATGCCGCAACGACGCCGGTCATGTATAACACCGGCGCGGCCTTCAGCTTCTATTCGGGCAATCCGAACCTGGAGCCGATGAAGGCGACTTCGTTCGACCTGTCGTATGAATGGTATGTCAAGCCGGGTTCGATGCTCGCCTTCGGCGTGTTCGACAAGGAAATCTACGATTACATCCAAAGCGACCTGGCCTCGCTGCAAATCACCAATAACGGCGTCACCGAAACCGTTGTCGGCACGATCCCGCAGAACCACGGCCACGGCAAGATCACCGGCGCCGAGTTCCAGTTCACCTACTTCTACGACTTCCTGCCGGGCTGGCTGAACGGCCTGGGCACGGACTTCAACGCCACGGTCCTGTCCACCAAGGGCACACAGAACACATCGGGCAATGTCTTCGACGCCGCCCAGATCGGTTCTTCCAAGCTGCAACTGCCGCTGGAGCAATTGTCGCGCTACTCGTACAACTTCACCCTGATGTACAACAAGTACGGCATCGACGCCCGCCTGGCCTATAACTGGCGCTCGCGTTACCTGATGTCGGCCTCGGCTTCCAACGTTCAGGCCCCGGCCTATATGGAAGACTATGGCCAGCTTGACGCCTCGCTGCTCTACACCCTGAATGACCACTTCAAGATCGGCATCCAGGCGGTCAACCTGCTCGACACCAAGAACACCATCTCGATCGACGAGCGTGACAACTGGTACTACGGCACGCAGGGCAATATGAACCAGTCGCTTATCTACAAGCACAACTGGACCGTGGCCGACCAGCGCGTCTCCCTCGTGCTGCGCGGCAGCTTCTAAGGCTTTAAGCCCTGCGAAAGCCGATAAGCCCCGCCGATCCCGAGATCGGTGGGGCTTTTTCATTTTGCGGTTGTGATTAAAATGGGCGTTAAAGGAAGTCCTGTTTGACAGAATGCAGTTGTGTAGTTTATATCGTGTAGTTAAGCTACTTAATCAAAAACAAGCATTGTGAGATGTCATGACCATCAACCGTATCGGCGATCCGCGTTCCGGCAGTGGGGGGCAAATGCTGCCTTTTTCGCAGGCGACCGAGGCCGGCGGGTTTGTCTTCGTCTCAGGCCAGGTCGGTTTCGATGCTGGCGGCGAGATTGTCCAGGGTGGCATTGTCGCCGAAACGAAACAGACCATGGATAATATCGTCGCCATTCTGGCCAGGGCAGGCTGCACCTTGGCGGATGTGGTCAAGGCGAATGTCTGGCTGGATGACACGCGCGATTTCGCGGCGTTCAATCGCGTCTATGCCAGCTATTTCGACGGCCAGTTGCCGGCGCGGTCGTGCGTCCGTTCGCAGATCATGATTGATGCCAGGGTCGAAATTGATGTCATCGCCTACAAGGCCAAATAATACGCCCGGGCACTTACGGAAAAGGGAATTCATGTTTGATTTCAGCGGAAAGGTCGTTCTCATCACCGGGGCGGCGGGAGGGATCGGTCGCGGTTTGTGCCAGGCGTTTCTCGACTGGGGCGCGACGGTGCTGGCGCTGGACCGCGACGCCGATGCGCTGGCCAGCATGGATGCGCGTCTGAAGATAGCGGCGGTCGATCTGACCGATCTGGCGGCGGTGAAGACGGTCGTTGACGGTCTGGTGGCGGCAAATGGCCCGGTCGATATTCTGGTCAATAATGCGGGTGCGGCGGCGGCAACGGCGCTGGCGACGCTCAAACCGGAAGATTGGGCGCACGATCTCGCCATCAATCTGAGCGCGGCCTATCATTGCGTCGAAGCCGTCAAGGCGGCGATGTTCGCGCGCAAGTCCGGCGTCATCATCAATATCGGCACGGTCAATGCCGGCCTCGCCATCGGCCACCCGGCCTATAGCGCCGCCAAGGCCGGACTGGTCAGCTATACAAAGGCGCTGGCGGTCGAATACGGCCCGCTCGGTATCCGCGCCAATCTGGTGGCGCCGGGCACGGTCAAGACCCAGGCCTGGGCCGAGCGCGCGGCCAAAAAGCCCGAAGTCTTCGACGACCTGAAGAAATGGTATCCGCTGCGTGACTTCGCCGATCCGAAGGATATCGCCAATGCCGTGGCCTTCCTGTCCTGTGATCTGTCACGCATGATCACCGGCGTGGTGCTGCCGGTCGATGCCGGGCTGACGGCGGGTAATCCGGTCCTGGCCGCCGAACTGACCCTGGAGTCGTTCTGATGGCGCTCGATCTCGATCCGATCCTGAATCTGCCATTGCATCCGGGCCTCAAGGGTGTGCCCGCCGCCGCCGAAGGCCTGACTCTCGGCGAGGCCGGCGCGCAAGGCTGGAACCTGCTCGATGGCGCCATCCCCCTGCCGGCGGCGGTGATCCGCAGCAGCGTGCTGACACAAAATCTCCGGGCGTTTCAGGCCTATATCGATCAGGCCGGGGCGAAGCTGGCGCCGCACGGCAAGACCAGCATGTGCCCGCAACTGTTCGACCGGCAACTGGAAGCCGGCGCCTGGGGCATGACGGTGGCCACTTTCGCCCAGGCCAGCACCGCCCTGAAATACGGCGTCAAGAAGTTGCTGATCGCCAATGAACTGGTGGGGGAGGCGGAAATCCGCGCATTGTCGGCGTATCAGGACACGTCTCCCGCTACCCTGATCCTCAGCCTTGTCGATAGCCTGGCGGGTGTCGAACGGCTGGAAGCCCTATTGACTGCCACCGGCGCATTGCGGCCTTTCGAGGTGTTGGTCGAGCTGGGTATTTCCGGCGGCCGCACCGGTGCGCGAACCCGGGAAGCCGCGCTCGATATCGCCCGCCGCGTGGCGCAATCGCCCGTGCTGGCCTTGCGCGGCATCGAAGGCTATGAAGGCCTGATCGTCACCGGCGATGCGGCGGCGGACGCGGTGAAGGTCGATGCCTTTCTCGATGACCTGCTGGGCCTGTTCAATACCTGCCGCGATGAAGGCCTGTTCAGCGGCGACCCCATCATCAGCGCGGGCGGATCGGCCTATTTCGATCTGGTGGCGCGCGGCCTGAAGCGCGACGGCAATACGCCCTTGCTGCGCAGCGGTTGCTACCTGACCCACGACACCGGTTTCTATAAAAAGCTGCTGGCCCATGTCGGCGAGCGCGGTGTGCTGGGGCCGGCGCCGGCGCTCCATCCGGCGCTGGAGGTCTGGGCGCAGGTGGTTTCGCACCCCGAACCGGACCTGATCATCGTCAATGCCGGCCGCCGCGACCTGTCCGATGACGCTGGCCTGCCGAAGGTCGAATACCACGTCACACCGGGCGCAAATGCGTCTGCGAAGGCCGTCGAAGACTGGTCGTTTTTCCGCATGAACGACCAGCACGGTTATATCCGCCTGCCCGCCGGCGCCTCCGTCCGTATCGGCGATTATGTGGCCTTGGGCATCTCCCACCCCTGCACCACATTCGACCGCTGGCCGGTCATTCTTGAAGTCGATGACGCCTATGCCGTCACCGGCGCTCTCAAGACATTTTTTTAAAAGAGTATCATGCCTATGCCGCCTGTCCCCGCCGATATCCTGTTGCGCAACGGCCTTGTCTTCGATGGCGGCGGGGCTGCGCCCTATAAGGCGGATATCGCCATACGCGACGGCGCTATCATCGGTATTGGCGACCTGCCCGATGGGGTGGCGCGGCGGGTTTTCGACCTGAACGGCAAGGCGGTTGCGCCCGGCTTTATCGATGTTCATTCTCACGATGATTACGCCTGTATCCGCCAGCCGGAAATGACGGCGAAGATCAGCCAGGGCGTGACCACGGTCGTGGTCGGCAATTGCGGCCTGTCGATCGCGCCTTTGCGCTTTCCCGGCGAACCGGAAGAACCCTTCAACCTGCTGGGTGACGCCAAAGCCTTCGCCTATTCAAGCTTTGCCGGCTATGCCGCCGCCATCGATGAGGCGCGACCAGCGGTCAATGTGGCGGCGCTGGTCGGCCACACCACCCTGCGCCGCATCTGTCTGCCGGACCTTGGCAAAGCGGCCACACCCGATGAACGCAAGCAGATGCAGGGCCTGCTGGCCGAAGCGCTGGAAGCGGGCGCGACAGGCCTGAGTTCGGGGGTTTATTATCCGCCCGCCGCCGCCGCCGATCTCGATGAACTGACGGCGCTGGCGCAAACGGTCAGCGCTCATGGCGGCGTCTATGCCACCCATATCCGCAGCGAATATGACGGTGTTGCCGAAGCCCTGCAGGAGGCTTTCACGACGACTCATCCCACACAGACGCCCCTGGTCATCTCGCACCACAAATGCGCCGGCGTGCGCAACTGGGGGCGGTCGGTCGAAACGCTGGGCCTGATCGGCAAGGCGGCGAAAACACAGCCTGTCGCCATGGACTGCTATCCCTATACGGCGGGGTCGTCGGTGCTTAATCCCGATCTGTGCGACGGCGAGATCAAGGTGCTGATCAATTCGTCCGAAACCCATCCGGATCAGGCCGGGCGCTATCTGCATGACATCGCCCGCGAATGGAAGATCAGCGAACGCGAGGCCGCCAAACGGTTGTTGCCGGGCTATGCCTGCTATTTCCAGATTCATGAAGACGACATGCGCCGCATTTTGTCGCATCCGTTGTGCATGGTCGGGTCGGATGGGCTGCCCAACGATAAAAATCCGCATCCACGCCTGTGGGGGACGTTCCCGCGTGTGCTGGGCCATTATGCCCGCGACCAGAAACTGTTCTCGCTGGCGGAGGCGGTCGCCAAGATGACGGCATTGCCGGCCAGGCGCTTCGGTTTCCATGATCGCGGCCGTCTGGCGGTGGGGCAGGCAGCGGATATCACCGTCTTCGACGCCGACACCGTGGCGGACCGCGCCACCTTCGAGACACCCGTCCAGATTTCGGCGGGCATCGAAGAGGTCTTCGTCAACGGCGTCCATAGCTGGTCGCAAGGGCGAGGGCTGGACCGCGCCGGTGGATTTCTGTCGCACAAGACACTCACAGCCAGAACCGCCATAGCCGGCGAATAACAATCCAACATGGGGGACATATAGCCATGCCGACACCCGGAACATCACCCACCGCGAATACCCCTGACAAGACTCCCTGGGGGGCCGTGCTGCTGTTCTGCGGCCTGTTCGCCATCTTCGGTTTCGTGACCTGGCTGAACGGACCGCTGATCACCTTCTCCAAGCTGGCCTTTTCGCTCAACGATGTCGAAGCCTTCTTCGTGCCGTCGGTCTTCTACCTCTCCTATTTCTTCCTGGCCCTGCCGTCGGCCTTTATCCTGCGCAGGACCGGCATGAAAGCCGGCATGGCGCTGGGACTTCTGCTGATGGCGGTGGGCGCCGCCGGCTTCGGCCAGTTCGCTTCCATGCGGCTGTTCCCGCCGACGCTCGTGTCGCTGTTCGTCATCGGCGCGGGCCTGTCCCTGCTGCAAACGGCCTCCAATCCCTATATTTCCGTGCTTGGCCCCATTGAATCGGGCGCGCAGCGCATCGCCCTGCTCGGCATCTTCAACAAACTGGCCGGCGCGGCCGCGCCCTTTGTCATCGGCACCCTGATCCTCAACGGTATCGGCCAGATGCAGGCGCAGGTGGATTCCGCCCCGACCACCGCCGCGCGCGAACTGCTGCTTAACGCCTTCGCCGCCCGCATCCATCTGCCCTATCTGGTCATGGGCGCTTTCCTTGCGGTGATCGCCTTCCTCGTCTACAAGTCGCCCCTGCCCAATATCAGCGATGACGCCAATCCCGGCGCCGGCAAGGGCTTCTGGGCCGCCCTGCCGCAAATGCTGTTCGGCTTCCTCGCCATCTTCTTCTATGTCGGCGTCGAGGTCATGGCCGGCGATGCCGTCGGCACCTATGGCAATGGTTTCAACCTGCCGCTCGACAAGACCATCTTCTTCACCAGCTACACCATGGTCGGCATGCTGATCGGCTATATCTGCGGCCTGATCGCCATTCCGCGCTTCGTTAGCCAGGAACGCTATCTCGTGTTTTCGGCCGTGCTCGGCATCCTGTTCAGCATCGGCGCGTACCTTACCAGGGACTATGTATCCGTCGCCTTCGTCTTCGCGCTCGGCTTCGCCAACGCCATGATGTGGCCGGCCATTTTCCCGCTCGGCATCCGCGGTCTCGGCAAGCTGACCGAGTTCGGCGCCGCTTTCCTGGTCATGGGCATCATCGGCGGCGCGGCCATTCCGCAACTGTTTGCCCACCTCAAGGACCAGTACGGCTTCCAACTTGTTTTCCTCTGCCTCATGGTTCCCTGTTACGCCTATATCCTCGTCTTCGGACTGTTCGCGGGGCGGCGGAAGCTGAAATAACCCTGTGTTGTAAAATCGTGTAACTTTGCTACAAGACGGGCATGACCGTATTGAACGACATCCTGACAACCATCCGTGACCGCGCCCCGCATGAGGAAGGGGTCAATCTCAAGATCGGCGAGGAAATCCTGCGCGATCCCGCCACGGTCGTCGATGTCAGCATCAAGAGCTTCGCCAACCGGATCGGGGTTAGTGAACCCTCGGTCATTCGTTACTGCCGCTCCATCGGCTGCGAAGGCTTCAAGGAATTTAAGAAACACCTGGCGCAGTCACTGGTGCTCGAACAGAAATTCTCGCGGACGATCGGCGCGAATGATGACGGCGGCAATGGCGGTCCGGCGGGTGACGAACGGTTCGACCGGCTGACCACCAGCGTTGCCATCGCCTTGCGGTCGGTCAGCGAAACCGGGCATTTCGAGCAGATCGACGCCGCCGCCAAGCTGCTGATGGCGTCATCGACGATCGCGGTCTTCGGCGTCGGCGGCAGTTCGGCCATACTGGCGATGGAGGCGCAGAACCGTCTCTTCCGCCTCGGCCTGCGCGCCGTCGCCCATATTGACAGCTACATGCAGCGCATGATGGCCGCCACCCTGAAAAAGGGCGACTGCGTGCTGATCGTCTCCTCGACCGGCGAACCCGAAACCCTGGCGGAAAGCGCGCGCATCGCCCGCAGCTATGGCGCCAGTTGCATCGCCATGGCGCCACAGGAAAGCACGCTGGCCGAACTGGTGGATATTCTTATCCCCATCGAACTGGCGACGGATATTCCCTATCACCAGCCCAATCCGGTCCGTTTCGCGCAGATGTTCGTGCTCGACTGCATTGCCGACCGTGTGGCGCTGATGATCGGCAAGCCGGCCATCGAGACGCTGAGGCGCGTCTCTTCGGCCGTCTCGCCGCAGCAGCATTACCTGCCTACCGGGGATTAGGCTAAAAAGTCATGAAGGTCTTCCATCTTATACCTTCCCCCGCTTTGCAGGCAGGCTATCGCATATGGCTTTTGGCGTTGAGATGCCTTTCCCCTCTCCCCATGAATATGGGGAGAGGACGGGAGACAAGCCGCGAAGCGGCGCAGGGGACCGGGTGAGGGGCTGTTCGTCGATAGAACACAAGCGTCACACAGCCCCTCACCCGGTTGCGATCGCTTCGCTCCGCGCCCGTCCTCTCCCCTCAATGAGGGGAGAGGGGAAGAAAAGTTATTCCAAAAGCCATAGGCGATAGCCCTGCCATCAATGGGGAGGTATAAGTGGATGATGGAAATTACCTTGTTTCGGTCGGAGTCAGATCAAGCGTGATCACCTCGAACGGTTGCAGATGCAGCATGACCGGCTGCCCGGCCTTGAGTGTCATTTCCGGCGTGGGGGAATTTTTCCACGGGCTGCGCGCCGTATAGGTCTTCGCGGCGTCATCCGGCAATTCGAGCGCGATACCGATATCAAGCGCGAAGGCCTGCGCCTTGTCGGACGGATTGCGCAGGGTGAGGGTGCCCTTGCGCAGTGACCAAGCCGCCCATCCATAGACCTCAAGCTGACCCGGATCGCCGCCGATCCAGTGGGTATCTTTCAAAACATCGGCATTGGCCCGCGACCAGTTCGCGCCTTCCGCCAGCGTGTCCCAGTCCAAGGGTTTAAGCAGGGACGGGGTGATGTACATCTCCTGCAGGGCCGTGCCGCTGCCGAAATAGGAATGTACCTCGTCGGCAAATTCATGCTTCGGATCGCTGTCGAGGCCGGGCGCGTGTTGCGCGTAGATCAGGCCGTGCAGCATGACCGAATTGAGCGGAAAAAGCGGCCCGCCGATGACGATATTCTCGTATGTTTCACGGTCACGATAGGTCATCCAGCGCTGGCGGGGAGAGCCGACGCCGGTAAAGGCGTGATCCTGGCCGCCGCGCCAGATCGAGTCGGCGTAGATCAGCCAGGCGGGCGAGGGATAGGTGCCGGTGGTGACATTGATGAACAGGTCGGGCCGGGCGGCGCGCAGATCGTCGATCAGGTGGATCGCCGCGTCGAAATCGCTGTTGAAGCGGCTGCCGGGGAAAACCTTGCCGGCATTGCCGGTGCCGTCCAGCTTGAACTGGTTGACGCCCTGCCGGGTGACGAGATCCAGGGTCGCCTTGCGGAAGTCATCATAATATTTCGGGCCGGAAAGGGCGAAACCGCCGTCGATAATCTCATAACCGGTGTTCGGCGCATTATTGATGCGGGCCGCCTTGTTCTTGTTATAGCCGCCCCAGGGCGACAGCCAGACGCCGGGCGCGGCGCCGTATTTTGCGGCGGCGTCACGCAGGGGGATAAAGCCGTTCGGGAAAGTCTTGCTGAATTTCCAGCGGCCGGTCAGGTCGTCCCAGCCGTCATCAAACAGGAAAGAATCGATCTTCACGCCGCGCCTGACGGCCAGTTCCTCACCGAAGGCATGGATGCGGTCCAGCGCGTCGGCCTCGGTATAGGTGGTGTCGTAACCGATATCGTACCAGGAATTATAATGCAGGAAGGTGCGATAGGGATGGGCGCGCTCCGCCTCGATATAGGCCAGGAAGTCGCGGCGCAACTGGCCGGGTGAGGTGACGCCGATGACGGCGGAATAGGTCAGGCTCTGGCCTTTGCGCAAAGGTAGGGCGTTGTCGATCTGCGTCCAGGCGGCATCGGATTCCACGATGGCGTGGCTGTAGGCCAGCGGGTTCTCGAACATCACATAGTCATTGCCGGCGATGATCGGAGAGCCGTTGACCTTGCCGGATATTTCCGCGCCCGGTGCGATCAGGTCCATGAGGCGCACTTGGGGAATGCGCTCGTCCTGCTTCAGCGCCGTGAGGGTGATGACTTCGCGCAGGTACTTGGCCCCTTCGGGCTGGAGCAGCCGCCAGTCGATGCGCAGCCGGCCGTCTTTATCGGTGAAAGTGCCCTGGATTTCCTGGCGCGCTTGCGTTTCGGACAACCGCGAGGCCTTGGCCTCACCCGGCACCGTCACGGCGCGCAATGGCCCGGTCAGGCTCAGATCGGCCACTGTCAGGGTCGGGCCGTCTTGCAGCGAGACAGTGAAGGGCGCGGTGACGCTCAGGGTGCGGCCCGTCAGTTTGTCGGTGAAATAGAAATCCGACACCTGCGCGCCATCGACCTCCCAGGTCAGGTCGGCGTTGTGGTTGCCGAAGGTCCGGACCTCTCCGGCGGCGGCCATCGAATGCAGGGCCGGCAGGGTCAAAAGCGCCAGTATGGAGACGCAGGCCTTGAACGGAGACATGAATTTTTTCCTCAATGTAGCTTCACTACATAATATGTGCTACGGTTTTTCGAGAAGTCAATTTCTAAAATGGAAAGGGACGGCCGGGACTCATTCATTGCCGCATTCGCCGGTTATGGCCAGAGAAAACCTTTCCACAGCAGGGAAAATGGCTCAGTCGCCGATTGATTTGCTTACATGGCCGGTAGTGCCGATTTGCAACAGATGCCCCATTAATTGTCATATAATTTTGAAAGACGTGTAACAGGATTTGACATTTGTAGCAAATGTAGCATCATAACTGTAGCTCTTGTAGCTTAAAACGAAAAAAGGGATGACAGAGGATGAAACTCAGGAAGAATAGATACGGTGTCTCGCGCGCGGCGCTGACCATGGCTTTGTTTTGCGGGCTGGCGGGCGTAACGGCGCAGGCCCTTGCCCAGGATGCGCCTGCCGAAGCGCAGGGTGCAAGTGCGGACGATACGGCTGACGCCGGCGCCGTGGTCGTCGTTGTCGGCTCGCGCAAGGCGCTGAAGACGGCGCAGGACATCAAGAGAACCGCCGATACGGTCGTCGATTCCATAACCGCAACGGATATCGGCGCCTTCCCGGATAAGTCGGTGGCCGAAGCCTTGCAGCGCGTGCCGGGCGTCACCGTTATGCGGTCTGTCGCCGGCGGCGATGTCATGCACTTTCCGGCCGAGCCGACAGGCGTCATCATTCGCGGGCTTCAACAGGTCAAAGCCGAATTCAATGGCCGCGATATTTTCAGCGCCGGTTCCGCTTCCGGCCTGAGCTGGGAAGATGTGTCGCCGGAAATGCTGGCGGGTGTCGATACCTACAAGAACCTGACGGCGGAAATGCTGGAAGGCGGCATCGCCGGCACAGTCAATCTGCGCACGCGCCTGCCGTTCGATCAGAAGGGCCAGCTTATCTCCGCCACGATCGAGGGCGATTACGGCGACCTTAGCGAAAAATGGACACCATCGGGTTCGGCGCTCTATTCCAACCGCTGGCGGACGGAACTGGGCGATTTCGGCCTCCTGGGCGATATCGCCTATTCCGACATCGAAACCACCAGTCAGGGGGCGACCCTGCCGCGCATGATGCCTTTCGCCGCCGGCGTCTATTCAAGCCAGATGAACTTCATTCCATCGGGCATCAGCTATAACAACACGGTCTATGACCGGACGCGCAAGGGCATTTCCCTGGCCGGCCAGTGGGCGAGCACCGACAATCATTTCAAGGCGACGCTCCAGTATAACAAGTCGACCTATGAAAACACCTGGAACGAGGACCAGCTTCTCAGTTTCTGGGCCTGGGTCGATCCGGCCACGACCAATGAATCGACGGTCTGGACCGACGGCAGCCTGATCGCCCCGCCCGATGCGCCGGGCCTCGGCATCAATGAAGCCGGCGGCGGCACGCCCTTCACCTTCGGCAGCAACGGCATGTTCCAGAATGGCGTTATTACCGCTTCGGCCGGTGGTTGGGGCTATGGCAATATCGCCGACTGGGCCACGGGTGAATATGAGCTGGGGTCCACCGACCAGTACGGCACCTACGGCCAATATGGCATCAAGGATGAGAACGGCCGCGATCTGCCGATCTATCAACCGTGCCTGCTGTCGGATGTCACGCACGCCGGCCAGCCCTGCCGGCTCGGGCCTTCGCTCAATCTGGCGACCCGTTACTCGACCGAAACCCGCACGGTCGAGGATACCGCGCTCAACTTCGTCTGGACGCCGACCGACCGGCTTCGGCTGACCTTCGACGCGCAGCATGTCCTGTCCGTCAATACGCACTACGATATTACCTATCGCAACGGCACCTACGCCAATCTGGCCGTCGACCTGACCGGCAGCCTGCCGAAGCTGAATTTCGAGCGGCCGTCGGGTTATAATGTGGTGGGCACGGATCCGCTGTCCGATTACCGCAACTATTTTAATGAATCGATCATGGATCACCTGGAAGATTCCAAGGCCACCATGAACGCCTTCCGCATCGATGGCGCCTATGCCTTCGACGGACCGTGGCTGAGTGAAATCCGTGCCGGCGTGCGGATGTCGGAACGCGATCAGTTAAACCAGTGGTCGGCCTATAACTGGCAGTCGATCTCCAGCAACTGGGGCGCCAATCCCGCCGATTCCTTCCATCTCGACGCCCCGGCCACGGCCAATTTCGCGGGTTATCCCGGCACCTATTGGCAGACGCGGACCTTTGGCGACAACGGCATGCTGGACGGCCTGATCGGCCAGGACCAGTTCGTCACCATCAATCCTGAATATCTCAAGGATATCAATTTGATGGAACAGACTTTCGGCATGACGGCGCAATCGGCCAACGGGAAAACGCCGTCATCGAACTGGGACCCGATCTGCATGCGCGCCGCCAATATCGCCGGCAGTTGCTTCCAGCCGGGTGAAATCCTGAACGTCAACCTGAAGCAGGATTCCGCCTATGCCATGCTGAAGTTCGGCGGCCCTGACGCCACGGTGTTCGGCGGCGGCGTCACTCTGTCCGGCAATGTCGGGGTGCGGGTGGTCCAGACCAACCTGACCAGCATCGGCGCCACCAATTTCGCCGTGCCGTTCACCTTTGACGAAACCAACTGCCTGACGCTCACGCCTGAGCAGATCGCGGCCCTGGCCCCCGGCCAGTACGCCATTTCGCCGGGCTGCCTGGGTCAGAATTCGCTCGATGACCAGGCTTTCTCGGACAGCGGTTATTCCAGTTCGACGGTCAAGACCAAACACACCTATACCCTGCCCAGCCTGAACCTGAGGTTCTCGCTGCCGGATAACTGGGTGGTGCGTTTCGCCGCTTCGCGCGCCATGTCGATGCCGGACATGGGCCTGCTCAAGAATTACACGACGCTGCAACGCAGCTATCTGCCGCAATCGGCGATCACCGTCGGCAACCCCAACATCGTGCTGGATGGTTCCGGCAATCCGGTCAGCTATATCTACGGCTATTCCGGCAGTACGGGCAATCCGCGCCTCAAGGCCATCACGGCTGACCAGTTCGACCTGACGGTCGAGCGCTATTTCGCCGAGGTGGGGTCGTTCAGCTTCGATATCTTCTCGAAAAAGTTCCACGACTATATTCAGAACGGCACGTTCGTGGTGCCGATGACCCATAATGGCGTCACCCGCGATGTGGTCGTGAATGGTCCGGTGAATGGCGATGGCGCCAGCGTCAAGGGCTTTGAAGTGGCCTTCCAGCGCTACCTCACCTTCCTGCCCGCGCCGTTCGATGGTCTGGGCGTCCAGGCCAACTACACGCACCTGCATAATGAAGGTGTGAAGAACGCGAACCTGACGCTCGATACGGCGGATGGGTCAACCGTTACGCGGTCGGCTCAGGAGGGCATGATCAATCCGGGGCGCCTGGAGCAGCTTTCGGACGATTCCTACAACCTGATCGTGATGTATGACAAGGGATCGTTCGGTGGACGCCTGGCCTATAACTGGCGCTCGAAATACGTCAATTCGGTCAATGACTGCTGTATCGGCTTCCCGGTGTGGAACGCGGCCGAAGGTTTCCTCGACGCCTCGCTGCGCTATGCGATCAATTCCCACACGGAAATCGATCTCCAGGGCACCAATCTCCTCGATACCCGGCCCAAGATCTATCAGGAGGTTCTGGGGCCAACGGAGGCCAATCCCGATCAGGCCCCGCTGTTCCTGCCGGCCGGCACCTTCGCCTTCGATCGCCGCATTCAGTTGAGCGTGCGGTTCAAGTACTAAAATCTCCTGTCCATGCCCGTGTACGCTTTCCCCGGTGGCATGGAATACTCAAGGCGCGCAGCGGTTATGCTGCGCGCCGCCTTTTCTGAAATACCGGCCTTTTCTGAAATCCAGGGGCGTCAATGACTGAATCCGTTTCCAGACCGCAAAGAGTCGTCATGCAGAGGGTCGTTATTCTGGGCGGCGGCACGGCCGGCTGGATGGCGGCGGCCTGCCTGGCGAGGGTTTATGGTGAAAGTCTCTCCGTCACGCTCGTGGAATCGGCCGAAATCGGCACGGTCGGCGTCGGGGAATCGACCATCCCGATGATCAACCTGTTCAATGCCATTCTCGGCATAGAGGAAGCCGACCTGATCCGCGAAACGGAGGCCACCTTCAAGCTGGGCATCGAGTTCATCGACTGGACCCGCATCGGCCACAGCTATCTGCATCCGTTCGGCGCCTATGGCCTCAACATGGAGGGCATCGGTTTCCATCATTACTGGCTGCGCCTGGCCGCCCATGAAGGTGCGAAGGACTACGGCCAGTTCAATATGGAAACCCTGGCGCTCCGCGCGGGCCGATGCGGGCCGACCCAGACCGATTTGCCGCAAATCAGGCTCAACAAGGCCTATCAGTTCGACGCCAGTCTCTATGCCGCCTTTCTCAGGCGTTACAGCGAAGCACGCGGTGTTACGCGGATCGAGGGCCGGGTGCGCGATGTGCACCTCAATCCGGAAACCGGTGATGTCACCGGTCTGGCGCTGGAAGACGGACGGACGGTGGAAGGCGACCTGTTCATCGATTGCTCCGGCTTCGCGGCGCTGCTGATCGGCAAGGCGTTGGGCGTTCCCTATCAGGACTGGAGCGGGTGGCTGCCGTGCAACCGCGCGGTGGTGGCGCCGTGCGAAACCGCGGGGCCGCCCACGCCCTATACCCGCGTCACCGCCTATGAAGCCGGCTGGCAATGGCGTATTCCGCTTCAGCATCGGACAGGCAACGGCTACGTCTATTGCGACGCTTTCGCGGAAGACGGTGACGCCATGGATAAACTGCTTGGCCGGCTGGAGGGCAAGGCGCGCGCCGCGCCGCGTGTGCTGAAATTCACGGCGGGGCACCGCGCCCGCATGTGGGAAAAGAACGTGGTTTCGCTTGGTCTGGCGTCGGGTTTTCTGGAACCGTTGGAATCGACCTCAATCTATCTGGTGCAAAGCGCGCTGGCGCGATTGATGGCGCTGTTCCCGCGCGGTCCGGTCAATCCGGGTGTGCGGACGAAATTCAACGACGACATGAACGCCGAATACGCCTCTGTCCGCGATTTCCTGATCGCCCATTACAAACTGACGGAACGCGAGGATACGCCCTTCTGGCGTCAGTGCCGCGCCATGGACATTCCCGATACGCTGCGGATGCGGCTTGACGTGTTTGAATCCGAAGGCCTCCTGCTCGAATTTCCCCAGGATCTCTTCAAGGAGTCGAGCTGGTTCTCAGTGTTGATGGGGCAGGGCCTGCATCCAAAACGCTATCACCCTCTGGCCGACGCCATGCCGCGGGAGGAATTCCTGAACCGGATGGCGCAATTGCGCAAAATGATCGGCCAGCGCGCTTCGGCCCTGCCCACGCACAGCCAGTACCTCGATCACCTGAAAGGCCAGCCATGAAAACCTGTCTCCTGCTCCTCCTGATCTGGCTGGCGCCCGCCCTGGCGGTGGCGAAACCGCAACTGGCCGTGGTCAGCTACTGGGGGCACAGGGTCGAGAATTTCGAGCGTATTCCCGATCATACGGTCGCCCTGATCAATCCCGGCAGCGGCATCCTGGCGAAAGATTCGGTCGACAGGCCGGTCGATGATCTCGATATCTACAAGCCCGTTTTCCGCCGGGCGAAAAAGCATGACCTGCGCCTCTATGCCTATGTGCCGACCGGCTATTTCAGGCACGATTGCAATACGGACGGCAAGTGCCAGACCTGGGAACGCATCGAGGCGCAGGTCAGAACCTATTTCGAGCAGATGCCGGACCTTGTGGGCATCTTCTTCGATGAAACCGCGCCGGCGGATTATGACTGCGCCCTGTTCGACGCCGAATATCAGAGGCTGCGCGCCCTGGTGGCGAAATACCGGCCGGGCGGCAGGATCATCTTCAATGTCGGGATGCCGGATACGTGTGCTGTGGCGGCCACCGCGCCGGGCGAGATGATCGTGCTGTTCGAGAATGACGGCCGGCATTACGTCAATGACTACACCCAGATCAAGGCGGCGACCGATCTGGCCAAATCAAAGGGCGCGGAGGTCTGGCACATCATCAACAATATTCCGGCAAACGCCGAACTGAACGCCGTGCTGCGGGCGTCGGATATCTATGCGCCGGACTATCTCTATGTGATAGATGTCAGCGGCGACTGGCAGGCCGGTTTCGATACCTATGGCGACCTGCCGTCTTACTGGAAAGCCGAGGTCAAGGCACTGACCGGCAACGCGAAATAAAACAGGGAATTATCATGCGCCAAAAAACCAAGCATCTGAAAACCCAACTGCTGATCGCCGGCGCCCTGATGGCTTTGGCGATGCCGCTTTCGGCCTTCGCGCAGCCTGCCGCAAAAGGCGTCTGGCTCGGCAATACGGACGGCGCCGCGAAAACGCCGCCGATGGGCTGGAATAGCTGGAACGCCTTCCGCACCGAGGTTGACGAGGCCAAGGTAATGGGGGCGGCACAGGCGTTGGTCGATGAGGGATTGGCGAAGCTGGGCTACACCTATGTCAACATCGATGACGGCTGGTGGCGCAAGCGCCGCCTCAGCGATGGCCGGATGATCGTCCGGACAAGCATCTTCCCCTCGGCGGAAACGCCGGACGGCGAAACCAGTTTCCGGCCGTTCACCGATCGCCTCCACGCCATGGGGCTGAAGGCGGGCCTCTATACCGATATCGGCCGCAATGCCTGTTCGCAGGCGTTCGATCTGCACTCGCCGAACCTGCCCGAAGGCACGGCCGAGGAACGCCAGGTCGGCCTCGATGGCCATGTCGAGCAGGATATCAACCTCTATTTCGGTGAATGGGGCTTTGACTACATCAAGGTCGATGCCTGTGGGCTGGCCGATTTCGCGCCGGATTCGGAACTGGTCAGGGATAACGGCTATATCGGCCTGAAGCCGGAAATCTACCGTGACGCCATCAACCGGACGGACGATGCCGCCGTGCAAAAACGCTATGCCCGCGTGGCCGCCGCCCTGAAACAGGCCAGTCCGGACAACGACTATGTGTTTTCGATATGCAACTGGGGCATGGCCAATGTCCGCGAATGGGGCAAGGATGTCGGCAGTTCGTGGCGCGCCTCCAGCGACATCACGCCCAACTGGTCGAGCATGCTGCACAACTATGACAGCGTGGCCAAGCGGGCGCTTTATGCCGGTCCGGGCCACTGGAACGATCCGGATATCCTGTTTATCGGCGCGGGCGAATTCGACGCCGGTCACCTGACCGAGGCGCGGACGCATTTCACGCTGTGGGCGATGATGAGCGCCCCCCTGCTGATCAGCTATGATCTGAGGCAGGCGCCGCAATCCCTGCTGGATATCTGGGGCAATGCCGATCTGGTCGCCGTCGATCAGGACCCCGCCGGCAACCAGGCGACCATCGCCTACGATTCCGACGACGCGCAGATTCTGGTCAAGACCCTGGCCGGTCATCATAAGGCGGTGGCCCTGTTCAACCGCACGGCCGCGCCGTTAACGCTCACCCTGCTGGCCAGCCATTTGAAGCTGCGGGATGACGCGCCGGTCGAACTGGTGGACCTGTGGTCGAAGGACAAAAGCGAATTCACGGGAGAGGTGACCGTCAAACTGGCGCCGCATGAAACGCGGGTGTTTTCCGCGACCGGCGCCCGCGAACTGGCCGATGGCGTCTATCTCTCCGAAATCCCCGGCGCGATCAATGTGGCGGATGACGGGGTGAAAACGCCCGTACCGGATCCGACCATCCACGGCATGATCGATCCGTGGGGCGGCACCGCTTCCGGCAGCGCCCGGCCGCAATATGCCGGCTGGGGCGGCGCGCAGGCGGACACGACGCCCTATGGTCAGGGCCTGCAGGTCGCCGGACAGCCTTACGGGAGCGGTATCGGCGTGCTCGGTAATTCGCTGCTGCAGGTCAGAAATACGGACGGTTACACCGCGTTCCGCGCCACGGTCGGGGTGGACGATTCCACGCAAAACCGCGCCCGGCCGGTCATCTTCTCCGTCTATGCCGACGGCAGGCTGGTCAGCCAGACCCCGGCCATGAAATTTGGCGACACCCCGCGCGAGATCGACGCCCATATCGCCGGCGCGCATATCATCGAACTGGTATCGCACAATGATGCCGCCGCCAACGAATTACCGGTCGTGGTCACCTGGGGGCTGGCGCGGTTGCAGAAGTAACCGGCCATGCAGCCTTGTAAAGTTATCCACGGAGTCAGTCCCGAAACCTTCATGGCCGAAATTGTGCCGATGAATGCGCCGGTCGTGCTTCGTGGATTGTGTGATAACTGGCCATCCGTAAGGTGGGGGCGTGAATCGGATAAGGGGCTGGCGGCCTATCTGAAGGCCATGAATACGGGCGGACCTGTTGAAATCATGACCGCGCCGCCGGAGGTCAGGGGGCAATTCTTCTATGGTGATACGCTGAAAACACGGAATTTTCAAAAGACACAGGGAGTTTTGGCTGATGTGCTGGACCGGTTGCTGGCGCTGACGGCAGATACATCGCCGCCGGCGCTCTACATTCAATCGACTCTTGTTGAAACCTGTCTTCCGGCTTTCACTATCGAAAACGAAATGCCTTTGCTGCCGCCAACCGTGCGTCCGCGTGTGTGGATCGGCAATGCGGTACGCGTCCAGACGCATTACGACCTGTCAGACAACCTCGCCGTCGTCGTGGCGGGGAAAAGACGCTTCACCCTGTTTCCCCCGGACCAGTTGTCGAACCTGTATGCCGGGCCTTTCGAGCAGACCCTGGCGGGTTCGCCGGTCAGCCTGGCCGATATCGAAGCGCCTGATTTTGACAAATTTCCACGGCTGCGAACGGCGCTGGCGATTGCGCAGGTGGCCGAACCGGAACCGGGCGACGTGCTTTTCATTCCTTACGGCTGGTGGCATCATGTCCGCAGCCTGTCCGCGCTGAATGTTCTGGTGAATTACTGGTGGAACGAAGCGCCCCGTCACTTGCAGGCGCCCTATGGCGCATTGCTGCACGCCATGCTGTTGGTGCGTGACATGCCGGTTCGGCAGCGCGAGATGTGGAAAATGATGTTCAGCCATTTTGTCTTCCGTGAAAACGGTGATCCTGGCGCGCATATCGACCGTAATGACCAGGGCGTCATGGCCGAATTGACGCCCAGACAGCATAAGCAGGCGCTGGCGCAATTGGTCAGAGGGTTGGAGCGGCATATGCGGATGCTGTGATGATGGGGGCTTCCGGTTTTTGCCTGTCCTGATATAAGAGCCGCAAAGCCGGACGGCTGCGCAAGGGACGAAATGGATAATCTGCCGGAAAATCAGGGGCTGGAATTTCGTGCGGTGGCCAAGGCTTTTGACGGTAATCCCTTGTTTGAAAACCTCGATCTCCGTATCGGACAAGGCGAGTTCTTCATTATCCTGGGGCCTTCCGGCTGTGGCAAGACGACCCTTCTGCGTCTGATCGCGGGGCTGGAAACGGTCGATGGCGGTGAAATTTTCCTCAATGGCCGCGCCATCCAGGATACCGAAGCGGGGGATCGCGGCGTGGCCATGGTCTTTCAGGATTATGCCCTCTATCCGCATATGACGGTGGCGGAAAACCTCGCCTTCGGCCTGCGCAATATGGGGGTGCCGGCTGCCGAGATCGCCGCGAGGATCGGCGAGGCGGCCCGAAGCCTGTCCATAGACGCTTTTCTCGACAAGCGCCCCGGCAAGCTGTCCGGCGGCCAGCAGCAACGCGTGGCCCTGGCGCGCGCCCTGGTGAAAAAGCCTGATATCCTGCTGATGGACGAGCCGCTGTCCAGCCTCGATCCGGCCCTGCGTCTGAAGACCCGCCGTGAACTGGCGGCGCTGGGGCGCAATCTGTCGGCCACCGTGGTGATGGTGACTCACGATCAGGTCGAGGCCATGACCCTGGCGACGCGGATCATGATCATGCACGATCATGTCATTCAGCAGATCGGTACGCCGCTGGACATATTCAGCCGCCCGGCCAACCTGTTCGTGGCGCAGTTCGTCGGCGCCACGCCGATGAATCTGCTCTGCGGTGACCTGGCGGCAGGGAAGGCGGGCAAAGCGGTGTTCAGGCTGCGGGAAGGCGATATTCAAACGCGGGTGGCAATGTGCGGCCTGCCGGAGTCGACGGCATGGCGGTTGGGGCTGCGCGCCGAGCATGTGGCCCTGACAACGCCGAAAAAGCCGCATATCCCGGCCACGGTCGATTTTGTCGAGCGGCTGGGCGAGCAGTCCTGGGTCCATGTCCGCCTGGCTGACGGCGGCGAACTGGTGGCCAGCGAGGCCGGCGTCAGCGCGCACCAGCCGGGCGACCGGGTGGGGGTCAGCCTGGACGGCGCGAAGGCGCATCTGTTCGATGCGGCCGGCCGCGCCTGGCATCCGGAGCCGGGCTGATGGCGATAATGGCCAGGAAGGGCGAAGCCAGGGGCTGGGGCAATCTGCTGTTCGCCCTGCCGTTTCTCAGCGTCTATGTCTGGCTGCTGGTCTATCCGCTGCTGGCCGGCATCCGCCTCAGCCTTTATCGGGCCAATCTGTTCGGCGGCGAGCATTTCATCGCCTTTGAGAACTATATCCGGCTGTTCCGTGACCGGACCTTCATTCAGGCCCTGGGCAACAGCATCCTGTTCGTGGGCCTGACCGTTCCTTTGCTCGTCGCCCTGGCGCTGGGGCTGGCCCTGTCGCTCAATCGCGCCACGCGCTTCGCCGCCTTCATGCGCAGCGTCGTCTTTGCGTCGTCTGTTCTGTCGGTGACCGTGTTGACCATCATCTGGCGGCAGGTTCTGGTGCCCGATGGCGGTTTGCTCAGTCATTTCAGCCACATGATCGGCCAGGCGCCGGTGGCCTTCCTTAACGACCAGAGGTTGGTCCTGCCGAGCCTGGCCGTCATCACCGTCTGGTGGAGCCTTGGCCTGCCGATGATCCTGTTCCTGTCGGCGCTCCAGCAGGTGCCGCGTTCGGTCTATGAGGCGGCGGCGCTCGATCGCGCCACGCCGTGGTCGGTTTTCCGGCGCATCACCCTGCCGGCGGTCATGCCGGCGGTGATACTGGTGGCCGCCTATGAATGCGCCCTGCAGTTCCAGGTGTTCGGCCAGCCGCAACTTCTGACTCAGGGCGGCCCGAACGGCGCGTCGCGGCCTCTGGTGCTCTATATCTACGAAACCGGCTTCAATCACTGGGATATCGGCTACGCGGCGGCGGCTTCGCAGATGCTTTTCGCGCTGATCCTTGTCGCATTGCTGGTGCCGCAGGCAGCGAGATGGCTGCCCGCCTTCCTGAAGGGGAGGCGGGCATGAGCCGGGTGCGTGGCCGCAGGGTCTGGCAAGGGCTGCGATATGCCTTTTGCGCCGTCATGCTGATCCTGATCCTGCTGCCGCTGGCATGGACGGTGTTTCTGTCCCTGCGCAACAATGTCGATCTGATGCGGCAGGCGCCTTTGAGCCTCTTCGGCCCCTATACGCTCGGCAATTACGGCGAGCTGCTGAAAAACCGCACCCTGTTCCGCTGGTTCTTCAATTCGATGGTGGTGTCAGGCTTCTCGGTCTTGGGTGTGCTGGCCCTGTCGTCGCTGGCCGGCTATGCCTTCGGGCGGCTGCGCTTTCCCTTCCGCAACTGGCTCTACGCCTTCGTGCTGATGGGGCTGGCCATTCCCGACCAATCGGTCATCCTGACGCGGCACCATATTTTCAGCACCCTGCACTGGCACAATACCTATCTGGCGCTGATCCTGCCGGGCCTTTCGGCGCCGCTCGGCGTCTTCCTGATGACCGAAACCTTCCGCGCCATTCCGAAGGGCATGGAGGATGCCGCGCGCCTCGACCGCGCATCACCTTTCATGATCTTCTGGAAAGTCCTGCTGCCGCAGACCATTCCGGCGCAGGCCAGCCTCGGCATCTACACCTTCCTGCTGTCATGGAATGATTACTGGTGGCCGCTGATTTCCGCCACGCGGCCGGACATGTTCACCCTGACCGAAGGCATGGCGGCGGCCCAGACCAACTATGCCGAAGTTACGGGCATGGGCGTGCTGATGGCGGAGGCGGTGCTGGCCGGGCTGCCAGTGCTGATTATCTATATCGCCTTCCAGAAGCATATCGTTTCGGCAATCACCGGCATGGTGAAGCTATGAAACGGTGGCTGTTCCTGCTCGCCCTGCTGACCCTGGCATCCTGCGAGAAACCTGACACCCGTCCCACGATCACCGTCCAGCGCATCTTCGGCGATTGCCGCGCCCATGTGCCGAAAGGCAGGCCGGCGACGGCCAACCCTAATGGCGAGTGCGAAATCATCACCGGCCTGCTCGATCGTTTCGAGGCCGAAAATCCCGATATCCGCCTGAAAATCATTACGGTGGCCTGGCCGGGCTATGACCAGTTGTCGGCGCAGTTCGCCGCCGATGACGCGCCGGATCTGGTCACCATGCACATGGCGGTGATACCCGATTACAAGAGCCATCATCTGCTGATGCCGATGTCGGAAGACCTGAAAGAACAGGGGATCACGCCGGACCAGTTCACGCCGGTGGCGCGGCGGGCGGTCAGCATGGATGGCGATATCTACGGCCTGCCGTTCGATAGCTGGACCCAGCTTTTCCACATCAATATGAACCTGTTCGCCAAAGCCGGGCTGGTAAAGGACGGCAAGCCCATCCTGCCGCGCAATGCCGGTGAACTGCTGGTGCAGGCGCGGCAGTTCCGCGAACGCACCGGCAAGCCCTATTTCGTTCAGTCCATGGTCAATGAGCGGGCGGCCTATGCCCGCAATCTCTACACCTACCTGCTGGCGCAGGATGAGGTGATCTTTCCCGATCCCAACCATATCCGCCTGAATACGCCGCGCGCCCGTGAGATCGTCGGGCTGTTCAAGCGGATATATGACGAGAACATGACCACGCGCGACCAGGATTACGGCACGGCCACCGCTGCCTTCGTCAATGGCCAGGGCGGGGTCTACATCGTCGGCACCTGGATGATCGGGGCCTTCGACGCCGAGGCCGCCACGCCGGGGCGTCCGCTCTACAAGGGCTATACCGTCGTGCCCTATCCGGTGCTGTTCGGTGATCGGCCGGCGGCGTTCGTCGATGGCCACGCCTGGGTCATGCCGGTAAAGCGCCGCACGCCGGAACAGACGCAAGCCGTGATGCGGCTGCTGAAATTTCTCAGCGTTCATGAAGCCGACTGGACGCGCTCCGGCCACCTGTCTTCCATGAAAGCGGTGATCACCGACCCCGCCTATCAGGCCCAGCCACACCGCCGTGACCTGATGGCCATCACCAGCTACGGCCAGGGCCTGCCGATCGATGTGCAGCGCCAGTTCGCCATTCAGGATATGCTGTCCGAGGAACTGGCCGCCGCCATCACCGGCGCCAAGCCGGTCGATCAGGCTTTGCATGATGCCGAAACGCGCATCAACGACATGCTGACCAACCTGTCCTGACTATTTATCTCAGCGCTTCAATCGCTTATTCGCACAGAGCAGATTCCCGCTTTTAATTATCTTATAAATCAGATAAACATGGTTTCGAGATATAATCAGGCGAGGATAATATGACGAAATTTCAGGCGCTGGCCGGCGTGGCGCTGACGGCTTTGCTGACGATAAACGGTCAGGCGCAGGCCGCCGACGCCAAACGCGCCGAGTTCGGCAAGCTGGCCGATGGTCAGTCAGTCGAAGCGATTACACTGACCAATCACAAGGGCACATCCGCCACGGTCATCACCTATGGCGCCAGCCTGCAGGCGCTGGTAACGCCGGATCGCAACGGCAAGCCGGCTGATATCACGCTGGGCTATGCCGATCTCGATCATTACATTTCCAATCCGCAGTATTTCGGCGCCACGGTCGGCCGCTTCGCCAACCGCATCAACAAGGGCCAGTACAGCATCGATGGCAAGGCTTACCAGGCGCCCGTCAATAACGGCGTCAATTCCCTGCACGGCGGCACGAAAGGGTTCGATAAGGTCAACTGGAAAGTGGTGAAGGTTACCGATGGCGACAGCGCTTCGGTCGAACTGGAATATGTCAGCCCGGACGGCGACATGGGCTATCCCGGCGAAATGACGGTCCACGCCACCTATGCGCTCAGTGAAAACAACGAACTGACGATCAAATATACGGCGACGACCACCAAAACGACCATCGTCAATATCACCAGCCACGCCTACTGGAACCTGAACGGTGAAGGTTCGGCCCATAGCGTCAACGACTCGAAACTGACCCTGCTGGCCGACAGCTATCTGCCGACCGATTCCGGCGCGATCCCGACCGGTGAAGTCCGCAAGGTCGAGGGCACGGTATTCGACTTCCGCACCCCCACCGCCATCGGCGCCCGGGTGCGTGATGCGTCCGAACAGCAACTGGTCTACGGCCGCGGCTATGATCACAACTGGGTCGCCAGCCGCGAAAAAACCGCCCAGCCGCGCCTGATGGCCGTGGTCGAGGATGACATTTCCGGCCGCAAACTGGAACTGTTGTCCGATCAGCCGGGCATCCAGTTCTATTCCGGCAATTTCCTCGACGGCACGTCTTCGGGCAAATCCGGCGGCATTTACCGCGAGGGCGACGCCTTCGTGCTGGAGCCGCAAATCTTCCCCGATACGCCCAACCAGCCGGCTTTTGGTTCGGCCCTGCTGCATCCCGGCGAAACCTATTCCAATACGCTGATCTACCGCTTCAGCGCGAAATAAGGCCCTGATATGAAACCTATGAAATTCTTTATCGCCACCGGTTTTGCATTGGCTGTGCTTGCGCCGGCCGTTCATGCCGAAACCGCGCGCTGGTCGCCGGAAAAGGCCAATGCCTGGTATGCGCAGCAGCGCTGGCTGGTCGGCTCGAACTACATCAATTCGAGCGCCATCAACCAGTTGGAGATGTGGCAGGCCGATACCTTCAACCCCACGGAAATCGACCGCGAACTGGGCTATGCCGAGGGCATCGGCATGAACACCATGCGCGTCTTCCTGCATGACCAGCTTTGGGCGCAAGACCCGGAAGGCTTCAAAAAGCGCATCGATACCTTCCTCGATATCGCCGCCAAACACCACATCAAGCCGATGCTGGTCCTGTTCGACTCCTGCTGGGACCCGTATCCGCGCCTGGGCAAGCAGCCGGCGCCTATCCCCGGCGTGCATAATTCCGGCTGGGTGCAAAGCCCCGGCGCCATCGGCCTGCGCGAGGAAAACACCGCCAACCTGAAGGCCTATGTCGAGGGCATTGTCGGCGCCTTCGGCAAGGACGAGCGCATACTGGCCTGGGACCTGTGGAACGAGCCGGATAACCGCGATGGCCAGACCTCCGACTGGACGCACGAAGGCGCCATTCAGGCCAAGGATGGCGGCCGCTCCGATCAGGACACAAAGGTCGCCAATGTCGATCGCCTCCTGCCGCAGGTCTTCGCCTGGGCGCGGTCGCAAGACCCGATCCAGCCCCTGACCTCCGGCGTGTGGCTGACGGCCAATGACTGGTCGCCGACTGGCAAGCGCTCCGCCACCGAAGCCATCCAACTCGATAATTCCGACATCATCAGCTTCCACAGCTATGAATGGCCGGAAGGCCTGGAAAAGCGGATCAAAATGCTCCAGCCCTACGGCCGCCCGCTGATCCTGACCGAATACATGGCGCGCGGCAATGGCTCGACCTTCGACAGTTCGCTGCCGCTCGGCGTCAAGTACAAGGTGGCGATGATCAACTGGGGCTTCGTGCTCGGCAAGTCGCAGACCAACATGCCGTGGGATTCCTGGCAGCGCCCCTATACCGCCAATCCACCCACGCTCTGGTTCCACGACATCTTCTATGCCGATGGCAAGCCGTACCGGAAGGCCGAAACCGACCAGATTCGTGACCTGACCGCCAAGGCGGCTGCGGAATTCACTGCAAAGAGCGGGAAAACACAGTAATGAAACCGATCAAGTTCTTTTTAGTAGCAGGTACCATGGCGCTGGCTCTTTCGACGCAAAGCTTTTCACCCGCACAGGCGGAAACCCAGCGCTGGACGGCGGAAAAAGCGCACGCCTGGTATGGTCAGCAACGCTGGCTGGTCGGCAGCAACTTCATGCCGGCCGACGCCATCAACCAGTTCGAGATGTGGCAGGCCGACACTTTCAATCCGGCGGAGATCGACCGCGAACTGGGCTATGCCGAAGGGCTGGGCATGAACACCATGCGGGTTTTTCTGCATGACCAGTTGTGGGCGCAGGATTCCGAAGGCTTCAAAAAGCGCATCAACACCTTCCTGGAAATCGCCGACAAACACCACATCAAACCGATGTTCGTGCTGTTCGATTCGTGCTGGGATCCAAACCCGGTGCCTGGCAAGCAGCATCCGCCCATCCCCGGCACGCACAATTCCGGCTGGGTGCAAAGCCCCGGTTCGGCGGGCCTGATGGATGAAGCTGGCTGGCCGAAATACGAGGCCTATGTGAAAGGCATTGTCGGCGCTTTCGGCAAGGACAAACGCATCCTCGCCTGGGACGTATGGAACGAGCCGGATAACGGCGGCGGCGGCAATTACAGGCAACTCGACGAGCAGGTGAAGATCGCCCAGGTCGCCAAGCTTCTGCCGCAGGTCTTCGCCTGGACCCGCAGCCAGGACCCGATCCAGCCCCTGACCGCCGGCCTTTGGCACAATGACGACTGGTCGCCCACAGGCAAGCTTAATGCGGTGGAGCGGATTCAGGTCGAGGAATCCGACATCATCACCTTCCATAACTACGACTGGCCGGAAATCCTGGAAGCGCGCATCAAGTCGCTCCAGCCCTATGGCCGGCCGATGATCCTGACCGAATACATGGCGCGCGGCAACGGCTCGACCTTCGATTCCGCCCTGCCGATCGCCTACAAGTATAATGTCGGCGTCATCAACTGGGGTTTCGTGGCCGGCAAGAGCCAGACCAACATGCCGTGGGATTCGTGGCAGCGGCCCTATACCCACAATCCCCCGACCCTGTGGTTCCACGATATCTTCCATGTCGATGGCACGCCCTATCGCGCCGCCGAAACCGACCAGATCAAGGCCATGACGGCCGAAGCCGAAAAGGCCTTTAAGAAGCGGCGCTAAAACGCAGGGAGGCGGCGGCCTCCCTGCGACTTTTTTATCACTTTGCGACGATTGCTCAATAAGTATGATAATTATCTATTGGCGATATCTTATTTATCATATAAATAAGATATCGAAGACGGCGGGCGAGTCTCGCGTCTGAACCGAGCCGCAAGAAAAGAACAGGAACAGGAGAGGGAATTACCCTATGAAAAAGTCCACGAAATATATCAGCCTCTGCACGGCCTCCGCCGTTGCGCTGATGATGACCGCCGCGCCGGTATTTGCGCAAGAGACGGCGCCGGATGCCGCCGCCCAGACGGATGCCGCAACAGCCGACGACACCCAGACGGTTATCGTCATCGGCCAGCGCAACAGCCTGCAAAAGGCCGCCAATATCAAGCGCCGTTCCGACAATGTTGTTGATTCGATCGTCGCCGACGACATCGGCAAGTTCCCGGACAACACCGTGGCCGCCGCGCTCCAGCGCGTGCCGGGCGTGCAGACCTCGAACGGCTACAACAACGAAATCCAGGGCGTGATCATCCGCGGCCTCGGCGATATCGAAACCACGCTGGACGGCCGTGAAATCTTCACCGGCGTCGGCCGCGGCTTCGCCTTCCAGGACCTGCCGGCGGAATCGGTGTCCGGCGTCGATGTCTACAAGTCCAACTCCGCCGACCTGATCGAAGGCGGCGTGGCCGGCGTCATCAACATCAAGCGCCAGAAGCCGTTCAACTTCAAGAAGGGCCTGACCTTCGCCGGCAATGTCCGTTATAATTACGGCCAGATCACCGAAAAGAGCAACGGCGTCGCCAGCATCCTGGTGTCCGACCGCTTCGACACCAACCACGGCGAAATGGGCCTGCTGCTCGACGCCTCCTATTCCAAGCAGGAATTCTCGCGTCCGATCTCGTTCAACTGCGACCCGCGTTCGGGTGACAAGGGGCCAGCGGGCGGCACGGGGGCTGTCCTGCCGACCTGCGTCGGCGGCCTGACCGATACCGGCACGACCGAGCGGCCGCAAATCCTCGGCGTCTTCCAGTGGAAGCCGAATGACAATCTCGAACTTTACGCCGACGCGCAATATGCCGGCTGGAAATCGACCTTCGCCACCTTCTTTATCTTCTCAGACATTTTTGGCGCGCAGAGCATCACCAATGTCGAAAACTCGGATGAGTGCTTCGATATTCCGGTGAATGACGCCGGTTTCTATGACGCCAACGGCACGATCGTCCATGACTGCATGGGCAACAAGGCGACCTTCAACAATGTCTCCGGCCTGACCTCGACCCAGGCTAAGTGGGGCAAGACGGATCAGTACATCTATGGTGGCGGCGCCAAATGGCACGAGGGTGGTCTGAGCGTAAACCTGGATCTGTCCTACATCCGTTCCTATAACGCTAATCGCAACACCATCATCGATATCGGCAAGACTATTCCGACCGTCAATATCACGGTCAATGACGACCATCATGGCACCACGGTCATGCCGGGCGATCCGCTCAGTGACCCGTCGGGTTTCCTGCTGGCCAATGGCCTGTTCCAGGATTACAACCGGTCCTATTCGGACATGTTCCAGACCCGCATCGACGGCAGCTATACCTTCGAGTCCGGTTTCATCAGGCAGCTCCAGTTCGGTTACCGCTATGCTGATCGTTCTGCCACCTTCCGCGCCGTAACGGCCAATCCGGGCGCACCGGGCGGCGACCGTAAAACTTTGGTCAGCGATGTCCTGCCGGATGGTTTCCTGATCGAATCGCCGGACAGCATTCCGGTCATCAATAATGGCGCCAGGTGGTATACGCCTGACCCGGACTTCCTGCGTGACCGGACCGACGAACTGCGCGCCCTCTATGGCCAGTCGGCGGGTGATCCGGCCTGGGATCCGACCCGCAACTATGACGCCAATGAAAACACCTGGGCCTTCTACGCCCAGCTCAAATACGGCTTCGATTTCGCCAACGGCATGTCGCTGGACGGTCTGATCGGCGGCCGCCAGACCTCGACCGACCGCGAACTGAGCGGTACGGGCACGGTCAACGGTGTATTAACCCCGCAAACACGCAGCACCAAGGACAGCGACTTCCTGCCGAACTTCAGCGCCCGCCTGAAGGCCACGGATCATCTGCAATTCCGCGCCACCTATGCCAAGACGATTGCCCGTCCGTTCTTTGGTGATCTGAACCCCGGCATCACCTATGAAGTGCCGCTCAACGCCAATATCCGCCCCAATGCCAGCGGCGGCAACCCGGACCTGCGTCCGCAGAAATCCGACAATATCGACCTGACGGCGGAATATTACTGGGGCCGCAGCAACTATGTCAGCCTGGCGCTCTATGATCGTAAGATCGTCGATCGCGTCGCTACCGGCACGCAGATACAGAACATCGGCGGCATCGAATATGTCGTGACCCAGCCATTGAACCTCGGCTCCTCCAAGCTGCAAGGCTTTGAAGTGGCCGGTCAGGTCTTCTTCGACTTCCTGCCCGAAGGCTGGAACGGCCTGGGCGTGATGGCCAACTATACCTATGCGCCTTCCGAAGTGACCGATCCCAACAGCGATCTTTACGGCGAGCAAATCCTCGGCGTTTCCAAGACCGCCTATAACCTGGGCCTGCTGTACGAAAAATACGGTATCACCGCCCGCGTCGTCTATAACTGGCGCAGCGAATATACCGATGGCTTCTTCGGGGCCAAGCTGGTCACGCCGGGCTTTGAGGGCGCGCAGTTCAACTATGTCAAACCCAATGGCCGTCTCGATTTCTCGGTCAGCTATGACATCAATGAGCACTACACGGTCAGCGTCGATGGTGTGAACGTCAATGGCGGCAAGTATTACAGCTACTTCGATACGCCGATCTTCCCGCACGACATCCGTTTCGACGATAAGTTCTACGGCGTCACCCTGCGGATGAAGTACTAATACCGGAGTATGGGCGCGGATCTGCTTTCCCTTTGGGTCCGCGTCCCCTGACAGGCATCACAGTGATCTCCCGGTCGTGATGCCGCCTTACTGGGAGGAACCCCGTTCCCTACGAAAACCTTTCCTCCTGACGTGCCGGTCGCCATTCCCTTTTGGGGTTGGCCGGCACGTTTTTTTTGGCTTATTGCCCACCCAGCCGGTTGGCTTCTTCCTGGGCGTGGATGACATCGAGCACGTCATTGACAATCAGGTGCATGGCGGCATAGGCCCGCTTCGGATCGCGGTCGAAGATCGCCTTCATGATGTTTTCGTGGGCTTCCAGGTTCGGCGTCACCTTGTTGATTCGCGTGGTGAACTTGATCGAGGTCTGGAGCGCGGTGCGGATCAGTTCCTGGAACTGGTAGTAGAAGGGGTTGCCGGAAGCCAGCAGGATCGAGATATGGAAATCGATATCGGCCTGGGTTGGATCGCCGTGACCGTGTTCGGCATCGACCATGCGCTGGAAGGCCGCCTTCATGCGCTGGAGGTCTTCGTAGGCCGCATTACGCGAAGCCAGTTCGGCGCCCTTGGGTTCGATGGAGACGCGCAATTCGGTGAACTGGCGCAGCAGGCCCAGCGAAAATTTACGCTCCAGCAGCCAGCGCAGCACGTCCTTGTCGAGCAGGTTCCAATGAAGGGTGGATTGAATCACCGTGCCCTGGCGCGGCCGGGCGGTCAAAAGCCCCTTGGCGGTCAGCATTTTCACCGCTTCACGCGTCACCGACCGGCTGACCTTGTATTGTTCGGCCAAAACCGCTTCGGTCGGGAAAATCTTGTTGTCGTAAAAGCCGGTGACGATCGCCTTGCCCAGATGATCCAGCAGGCCCACGGTCAGGTTGCGGCCCAGGGACGGACCGGACTCGGATGCTTTTTCAATGTGCATGGGCGACGTGACAACCTCAACTGGCAGGCCTGAATGCCGGACGACCCGGCCGTTTCAGTCAGTGATAGGATTGAAACGGCCAAATGAAAAGCCAACTGTCGCATTTATCTTATAAAATATCGTATACACGCAAACAGCCGGCAGGATCGAAACCCTGCCGGCTTGCCAATTCTTATCCGGATATTGCGTCTTAGCCGGTGACGGTCACCGAGATCGGCACCGACACGGAAACCGCCGGATCGGACACCGAGGTCGCCGTCACCGTACCCGTATAGGTCTTGCTGGTGACGGGCGGCGTGGAGGGAGACGAACTGCCGCCACCCCCACCGCCGCCGCCACCGCAGCCGGACAGGATCAACGGTACGCCCAGCAACACTAGCAGAAGCCAATGTCGCCGGCGCGACGCAACGCCGCGTCCGAAGAGCCAGGCAACCAGCAGGCCCAGACCGCCGAAGCCGGCATAGCGGATATGCCGCTGCCCGCTATCCGCCACCGTGGCGGGCGCGACGGTCAGGCGCACAGACGTATCGCCGGCGGCCGACAGGGTGAGGGTGGTAGCGGAAAGCGTGGCGCCGCCGGGCAGGTCGGGCACAGACGCGCTGATCGTATAGTCGCCGGCATAGTTGGCCGAACTGCGGAAATTGATATCGGCGAAGGCCGTGCCGCCCTTGGCCACCGAGATATTGCCGGAGGCCGCGCCTTTCACGCCCCCCAGCGGTGCGCGGTTGAACCAGGTCTTGCAGGCTGTCCCGGCGAAATCCGAGGCGAGACTGAGCAGGGTTTGGCCGTTATCGAGCGCCAGCAGCGGCGTCGAATAGTTCTGGCAGTAATTGCCGGCGGTGCCTGAGGGCATGGTGATGGCGGTGGCGCCGGTAAAGGCCACCCAGTCGCCCGTGCCGTCACCGGCGGCATTGATCAGGACCGTCTGGCCATTACCTGGCTGGACCACGCCGTTGCGCACCAGAATCTGGCCCTGAAGGACCAGTTGCCCGGTGGTGGAGCCGGCCACCGGCGCCCAGTGCAGGGTCGGGGTATGCCAGAAGGTCGTGCCGTCAGCGGTGGCGATGGCCGTGCCGTGATCGGCCGGATCACCCCAGTCCAGGCCATCCGCCGAGCTTTTGAGGAAGGTGGCGCAATTGAGCGGGCCGCACATCTCGAAGCTCATCAGGTAGCGGCCATTCGGCAGCTTGACGACATTGGCCATGCCGGGGCGGTCGGCCTGGGTGGGACTGGAGACGACATCGACCGGCGCGCTCCAGGTGAGGCCGTCCGTGCTCTGTACATAGCGCAGGGCCTGGGAATGACCGTCCTGGGTTTCGTCGGAATAGAAACAGACCAGATGGCCGTTGGCGGCGATGGTGAACTCGGCCTCCCATAATCCGCCCTGGTTGCGCGGCCTGGCGGCGGTCACGCAGTTGGACAGATAGGACCAGTGCGCGCCCTGGTCGGTGCTTTTGTAAACCCGCATCTGCATGGGGTCGGTCGGCGTGTCGGCCCCTACGGAACCCGACCACAGCAGCGTGCCGGCGGGCATGGCGCCGATAGCGGCCGGCAGCTCATAAAGGCCGCCGCAGCACAGGCCCTTGGCGAAAGCCGCATCCTCGATCTTGCCCGCCAGGGTAAAACTGACGCCATTGTCGGTGCTGGCGAAGACATCCTCATGTCCGCCGTCATTGAAGCTGGTGACTGTGGCGATAATCGTGCCGTTATGGGCGGGCGTGGCGTCGTGGCTGATCCGGACGACGCGCGGATACATCGCCTCGCGGTCGCTTAAGGGAGATTGCGCGGCATGTGCCTGAAACGGCAGCAGAAAAAGCAGGCAAAGGGCTGCCCGCAAGACAAGTCGTGGCATTGGCATGATGATTTCCTCTTATTATATCCTATTTATAATATAATTAGATGACGGCCTGTCAAGGTATTCCGCGAAGACTTTCGGAAGGGGGAGGGTGAGGTGCAATCAATATGCTGATTTATAATATCTTTTTTGTCCTGAACGGTGACGATCAAGCGGCTTCTGCAATCTGTTTACAGGATCGATAAATTATAATATAAATCTGATATAAATAATATCAAGGAGGACTCTCATGCCGGTAAATGCCAAATCGATTTTCAAATGGGGGCTGGTCTGTACGGCCCTGGCGCTGGCGGCGCCGGCCATTTCGCAGACCTCGGCCTATCCGAAACCCGGCGTACCGGCCGATTTCAAGGGGGCCTATCTCTTCGCCCACATGATGACCGGTGATTACGGCGTGCTTTACTATTCCGTCAGCCTCGACGGCCTGCACTGGACCTTTCTCAATTCGGGCAAGCCGATCGATCCGGCCTATCACGGCCATGCCTCGATCGCACGGGGACCGGATAATCGCTGGTATCTGGTGGGAAACAAGGGTGACGACGATCCCCTTATCCGTTTCTGGGTATCGGACGATCTCGTCAAATGGACGCCCTATGGCACCTATCAGCCCGATCTGTCGAAGGCGGTCGAGCATCCCCTCCAGCGCATCGGCGCGCCCAAGCTGATGTTCGACAAGCCGTCCGGCCAGTTCCTGCTGACCTGGCATACGCCCAATGTGCCGGGCACGCCGGAGGAACCGGAAACCTACTGGGCCAGCCAGCGCACCCTCTATGTCACCTCGCCGGACCTGAAGACCTTCGCCGCCCCGCCGAAGCGCCTGTTCAAATGGGAAATGGCGACCATCGATACCGTCGTCCAGCCCAATCCGGATGGCGGCTACTGCGCGGTTCTGAAGGATGAGCGCTATCCCTCCTATAACTGGACGACCGGCAAGACCGTCCGCATCACCTGCGCGCCTGCGCTCGCCGGTCCCTATCCCGAACCGGGGCCTTCCCTCAGCCCCAATTTCCGCGAGGCCCCCACCCTGATCCGGGCGCCCAACGGCATCGACTGGTATCTCTATTACGAGCAATATGCCGGCACGAGCTATGGCCTCTCCATGGGGCCGCGTCTGGAGGGGCCGTGGTATCAGGTGTCGGGTAATTCCGGCGTGCCGGAATGGAACCGCTACGAGATGACGCCGCGCGCCCGGCATGGTTCCATGATCGAAATCAGCCGCGATGATTATGACCGGCTGATCAAGGTCTATCCGCCGGCGCAATAGGCAAGGCGCTGTCTGCGCACACCGGTCATCGAATTCGCGTGCGGCCGGGCAAGCGATCGGACAAGGTAAGCGCGGGTCCGCGAAATGGGTCGCTCCCGAAAGGGGGGCGACCGGAGGCTGAGTGATCACAGCGTTCTTTTATTTTGCAAATAAGACGCATTTTCTATTGACGGTCCTGTTTGTGCGAACTATTCGCAACAAATTCATGCTTTCCGGGGACCGTTATGATCAATCTCAAATCGTTTTTATTGACCGCCACCCTCTTTACGCCGTTGTGCGCGGGCGCTGTTTTTGCCGAAGCGCCCGCCGCGCCGGACGGAATCACGGAAGTGGTCGTTGAAGGGCTGAAAGCCCATCAGGCCGGTGACGCCACCGAAGCGGGAAAGAGCGGCGTGCCCGACAGGGAGAATCCGCAGGCGACATCCGTTGTCACGGCGGATACGCTGAAGGCGCAGGGGGTGACGCGGCTGGCTGACGCCCTGCGCAATGTCGCGGGCATGTCGCGCAGCTCGACCTATGGTTTTTTCGACGCCTGGCAGATCCGGGGTTATGACGCCGCCTATGGCAGCGTCTTCCTGGATGGCCTGAAGAAGGGCAATGTCGCCGGTGAAATCCATGAACTGGGCGGGCTGGAGCAGATCGAGGTCATCAAGGGGCCAGCCTCCGGCCTATATGGCGCATCGCCTCTGGGCGGCGTCGTCAACCTGGTGAGCAAGCGTCCGCATAAGGGCAATTTCACCGAAGTGACCGTGGGGGCGGGGTCTTATGACAGCGTAAATCTCGGTCTGGATATCAATCACGCGCTGAATAAGGAAGAAACCCTCCTTGGGCGGCTGAACCTGGTTTACCGCGACGGCGATCAGTTCGTCGATTTCTCGCACCTGACACGCCTTTACGTGGCGCCGGCCATGACCGTGCAACTCAGCGAGAAAACGCGCTTCACCCTGCTTGCCCGTTACCAGCGCGACGACACCAATCCGTTTTCGCCCTTGCCGGCCTATGGCACCATTCTGCCGAACCCCAATGGTCAGGTGCCGGTCACTTTCGCGGTCAGCGATCCGACTGGCTATTATGATCAGGAATCGGCCCATATCGGCTACGAACTGATCCATCGGTTCAGCGAGCATCTGAGCTTCGAGCAGAACCTGCGCTATGAGCGGGCGGTGGATGACTGGGACAGGTGGATGTTCGCGGCGGGCGTTTCCGACGATCAGACCACGATCGGCCGGTATCTCTACGGCCGCACCCATTATGATAACAAGACCCTGGGTGTCGATTCCCGCTTCAAGCTGGATTTTGCGACGGGATCGATTACCCATCGGATGATGGTGGGCTACGATTATTACAACAACCACTATGACTATTATAACGGCGGACTTTATGATGGTTCGCTGAATCCGCTCAATCTGTTCGATCCGGATTACAATGCGCCGCTCGATGAGACTTACGATGATTTCAGCGCCGGCGGCGCCCGGTCCTGGCAGGCGGGATTTTATGTACAGGATAATATCGGCCTGACCTCCCGCCTGAATGTGTCGCTCGGCGGGCGCTGGGACAAGGTGAATAGCGAAGGCGCCAAAGATAGCGCCTTCTCGCCGACCGTCGGGGCGACCTATGTCGTGACCGGAGAGGCCTCGCTCTATGCCAATGTGGCGAAGTCGTTCACGCCGACCCCGGCCTGGAATACCACCTTCGACGGCAGTCAGTTGCCGCCCGAAACCGGCGAAAATCTGGAAGTCGGCCTGAAATATATCGGCAAGAATCATGACCGCTCGGCGCTGATTTCGGTCTTTCAACTGACCCGCAAGAACGTGGCGACCGATGACCCGGCGCATCCCTTCTACTACGTGGTGACGGGCGAGCAGCAAAGCCGTGGTGTCGAGCTGGAAGGCGCCTGGCAGCCGGCGGATGGCTGGGACCTGCGGGCGGCCTATGCCTATATCGACGCCAAGATCACAAAGGACAATACCTACCCGGTCGGCATTCCCCTGCCGAATGCGCCGAAACACGCGCTCAATCTCTGGGGCCAATACACGGTGCAGGATGGCCCGCTGGCGCAGCTCGGCCTCAGCGCCGGCCTCAATTACAACAGCGAACGGTCGTTTTATGAATATGGCGTGGGGCTTTTCCCGCTGAAGCCCTATACCCTGTTCGACCTGGGCCTGTCCTATCCGGTCGCCGGATGGACGGCGCGGTTCAATGTGTCGAACCTTTTCGATGCGCGCTATTTCCCCGATGCCTGCTGTCTGGATCGCGTAACGCCCGGCGCGCCGCGAAGCTGGTCGCTGAGTCTTTCGCGCCGGTATTAAGTGTGCCGGCCTGAGGGGGAGCGGGCCGGCGCTCTGATTTTTCGTGTTCGCATGCCAATCGCCTGAATACGTATCCACTAAAAATCAGAGGGTTTTTTGCCGCGACGGCGTGAGAGAAGATGAAATCCGGATCAAGGGAGCCATCTTCAAGGGGGCGTAAGCGCTCATGTCAGCCGGCAGAATGGAAACGCGCCGCGTGCGCCAGATCGAGGATGGTCCGTTCAGCGGGCGAATCCGGATGACGGATCTTGCGCGCCTGGCCGGTGTTTCGGTGGCGACCGTATCGCGGTCCCTGAGCGATTCCCGCCTGATCAACCGCATGACCAAGCGCCGCGTCTGGCAGATTGCCAGCGATCACGGCTATGTGGCCCCGCATGACATGCCGGAAGGGCTTCAGGGCCGTCTGGCCACCCTGGCGCTGATCGTGCCCGCCGGACTTTCCGACCCGTTGCCTCAGGATCTGCTGGCGGGCATTCTCGAAGCGGCGAGGGAGGCCCGTTGCGATCTGGTTATTTCGCACCTGCCGGACCGCCAGCGCGATCTGGCGGCATTCATGGACCATACCGTCGCCGACGCTTTCCTTTTCCTGAGCCAGGCGCATTGGCGGGAAGCGCTTGCCGATGCGGCGGTCCGGACGCGGAAATTCGTGGCGTGGGGGGAGGCGGCCGAGGCCGGTTATTGCGCCATCGGGCCGGATAATTTCGCCGGCGGCCATCTGGCGACGCGGCATCTGATCGGGGCGGGCTGCCGCCGGATCGCCTGGCTGGGCGGCCATGACGGGCCGGACACGGGGCCACGTTTCCGCGGCTATCTCAAGGCACTGAGCGAGGCGGGGCTGAGTCTTGATCCCGACCTGCTCCTGAGCACTTTGACCGCCGGTTCTTTCGACGGCCTTTTCTGCGCGTCCGATGCGCTGTTCCCGATGGCGATAGATCATCTGGCGGGCAAGGTCCGGCTGGCGGGGTTTCGTCAGGGGCGCCTGCCGCAAACGAACGGAAAGGTGGCCTGTATTTCGGTCGATATGACGGAAGCGGGACGCCGGATTATTTCCAGTCTGCTGGGAGCGGCAGCCGGTGTGCGGCAAGCTTCAATCAAATTGCCGGTAAATTTAAGTATTCAATAGATGCACATACACGATTGCATATGAGCGCTCACCAAGAAGCGCGGGGTTGAGGAGTTTAAAAAGGCTTTCGATGATCAGGATCGTTGAGAAACCTGAAAATCGTAAGTGAAAACAACTAACCAAGGGAGAAAAGAATGTTTAAAAACTACAGTGGAGTCGGGTTGCGGACGCGTTTGCTTGCGGCTTCCGCCGGTCTGGCGATCGCCGCCGCCTGCCTGTCAGCCCCCGCCAGGGCGCAGGATACGGCGGCGTCTGATGGGGCCGCGCCCGATGATGAAACCGTTGTCGTCGTCAGCGGCATCCGCAAGGGTATTCAGGACGCCATCACCGCCAAGAAAAGAGATTCATCGATCATCGAAGCCGTTTCGGCCGAGGATATCGGCAAGCTGCCGGATAATTCGATCGCCGAATCGATCGGCCGCCTGCCGGGCATCGCCGCCCAGCGCGACAAGGGCCGCGCCCAAACTCTCAGCATCCGCGGCCTCGGTCCGGATTTCACCGTAACCACGCTGAATGGCCGCGAGCAGGCCAGCACCAACGACAACCGGTCGGTCGAATATGACCAGTACCCTTCCGAAGTCATCAGCCAGGTCAAGGTCTACAAGACGCCCAACGCCGGCATGAGCTATCAGGGCATCGCCGGCACGGTCGATCTCGAAACGGTCCGGCCGTTGTCCTATGGCAAGCGCGCCCTGTCGCTCAATTACAAGATCGAGCAGAACAGCACCGACGCCGCCATTCCCGGCGCCATCACCAAGGGCGATCGTTACAACATCACCTATATCGACCAGTTCGCCAACAAGACCATCGGCCTGGCGCTCGGCGTGGCCCATACCAAGGCGCCCTATCAGGCCGAGACGCACGAACCCTGGGGTTATCCGACCTATACTGACGGCAATCTGGTCATCGGCGGCGACAAGAGCGGCCAGCAATCATCCTATTACGACCGCACCTCTTTCTTCGGATCGCTGGAATTCAAACCGAACGACCGGCTTCATGTCACGATCGACGCCTTCCATTCCGATTTCACCGAGATGCAGACCATCCGCCGCCTTGAATACGGCACGGTCTGGGGCACGGGCCAGGTGCTGTCGCCGGGCTATACGGTCGAGAACGGCCGCATCACGTCGGGCACGTTCAACGGCGTGACCACGGTTATCGAGAACTATAACAATGAGCGCCATGCCAAGATCGATAATTTCGGCGTCAATGTCGCCTATCAACTGAACGACGACTGGTCACTGCTGGCTGATATCAGCGATTCCAAGGTCCACCGCACCGACCTGCGCCTGGAATCGACGGCGGGCACCGGCCCGGCGGGAGCGGTCGTCACCGACAATTTCAGCTTCACCACCGATCCGGACGGTTTCACCAACGTCCATACCGAATTCGATTACAGCGATTTCAACAAGGTGTTTCTGACCGATCCCGGCGGCTGGGGCGGGCCGAACACGCGCGCCGGTTATGTCGGCAATCCGACTGTTGACGATGAGATCAAGGCCGTCCGGCTGGCGGCGACGCGCAATCTCCATGGCGGGCCGTTCAGCGCCCTGACGTTCGGCGTCAACTATGCCGACCGTTCCAAGAGCAAATACCAGTGGCAGGGCATGCTGATCAACCGCGACGGTCCGGCCATGGTCGTCCCGGAAGCCTACCGCACGGGCACGGTCAATACGGACTTCCTCGGCAATTCCCACGGCATGATCTCCTATGACGCTATGGGGCTTTACAAGAGCGGCTTCTGGAGCGTCACCGATGCGCGTGTTGACCCGATCGCCCTGGCCGGCGACCGTATCTTCGACATCACCCAGACCTGGGCGATGGAGGAAAAGCTCACCACGGCCTTTATCCGGGCGGATATCGATACGCACCTGTTCGGCCTGCCGCTGACCGGCAATATCGGCGTACAATCCCAGACCGCCGACCAGAGCGTCACCGAAGGCTTTACGGCCGGTCCCGATCCGGTAACCAACGAACTGCCGGTGACGACGGTGCATGATGGTGACAAATACACGACCATTCTGCCCAGCCTGAACCTGACCTTCGCCCTGGCCGATGATACGGCGCTCCGCCTGGCCGTCGCCAAGACTCTGGCGCGGCCGCCGATGGACTACATGGCCGGCGGGGTTTCCTATACGGTCGCCGCCGACGGTCAGCCGCCGTATGGCGCCAGCGATAATCCCTATTACTGGAACGCCAGCGGCGGCAATGCCCACCTGCGCCCCTGGGAAGCCAATGCCTACGACCTGTCGCTCGAAAAATACTTCGGACGCAAGGGCTATGTATCGGCGGCGCTCTATTACAAGGAGCTGACCAGCTATATCTACTACAAGGCCTTGCCTTACGACTTCTCGGCCTTCCCGTTACCCGCCGCGACGGGGGCGGCCACCTATAGCGATGCCGACGCCAACCGCATGGGCTATATCGGCGCCCAGGCCAATGGCAAGGGCGGGTATGTCAAGGGGCTGGAACTGACCGCTTCGGTGCCGGGCGAGATGGTCACGCCGGTTCTGGACGGCTTCGGCGTGATCCTGAGCGCGGCCTTCAACGACTCGCAGATCAAGCCGGACGGCGTTAACGCCATTCCGCTGCCGGGCCTGTCGCCGCGCGTCATCAATGCGACCGTCTATTACGAAAAGCACGGCTTCTCGGCCCGCGTCAGCGGCCGCTACCGGGGCGCCTGGCTGGGGCAGGTGCCGAACTTCGACAGTTCGCTCGGCTCGCAGTGGATCGCTTCGGAAAAGGTGGTGGACGCCCAGATCGGCTATACCTTCGGCGATGGCGCGCTGAAAGGCTGGTCGGTCAACCTGTCCGGTTATAACCTCACCGATCAGCCCTTCGTCATCTATGCCGGAAAGGGGCAGACACAGAACATCATCAAGTACGAGAACTATGGCGCCGACTATATGTTGAGCATCGGCTACAGGTTCTTCTAGCCGCTGTTTCCCTAAAACCTGAGACACCTGCCGGTTTCCGCCGGCAGGTGTCGTCTTTCCTGTGGAGGGAAACATGCACCCGGCGGAAATCAGATCGGTCGTCATTGTCGGCGGCGGTACGGCGGGCTGGATGACGGCGGCGGCGCTGGCCAGGGTGTTCGGCCCGCGCCTCACCATCCGGCTTGTCGAATCCGAGGACATCGGCACGGTCGGCGTGGGGGAGGCCAGTATTCCGCCGCTGACGCTGTTCAACAACATGTTGCGTATCGATGAGGATGACTTCGTGCGCGAGACGCAGGGCACGTTCAAGCTGGGCGTGGAATTCCGCGACTGGTATCGCAAGGATCACAGCTACATTCACGCCTTCGGCGACATCGGCAAGGATCTGGCCTATATTCCGTTCCATCACTATTGGCTGAATGACTGGCTCGAAGGCCGGCAGGTTTCCCTGTGGGACTACAGTTTTTCCGCCCTGGCCGTGCGGCAGAACCGTTTCGACCGCGTGCCGGCTATCGCAAACAGCCCGTTGCAGGGGTTGATTCACGCCTTTCATTTCGATGCCGGGCTTTATGCCCGCCTGCTGCGGCGCTATGCCGAAGCGCGCGGCGTTATCCGCCATGAGGGCCGGATAACCGGGGTGGCGCAGGCCGCAGAGAGCGGTGATATTCAATCGGTGTGTCTGGAAAGCGGTGAAACGATCGGCGGCCAGTTCTTTTTCGATTGTTCGGGCTTTCGCGGCCTGCTGATCGAGGGCGCGCTCAAAACCGGTTATGAAGACTGGCGCCACTGGCTGCCCTGCGATCGCGCCCTGGCGATCCCGAGCGAAACCGTATATCCGCTCACGCCCTGTACGCGTTCGACGGCCCGGCGCGCCGGCTGGCAATGGCGGATTCCGCTGCAAAGCCGGACCGGCAACGGCCATGTTTATGCCTCGGCTCATATGTCGGACGATGAGGCGCACGATATCCTGTTGCAAAATCTCGATGGCCGGCCGCTGGCCGATGCGCGGCCGCTGAAATTCGCCACCGGACGCCGCAGACAGTTCTGGAACAAAAACTGCATTGCGCTGGGGCTGGCCGGCGGCTTCCTGGAGCCGCTGGAATCGACCTCCATCCATATGATCCAGAGCGCCATAGAACGTCTGATCCTGCTGTTCCCGCACATCGGCGACACTGAACGGCAGCGGAAGGAATATAACCGGCTGGCCGTGCAGGAGCACGAATTCGTGCGTGATTTCATCATCCTGCACTATCATGCCAATGCACGCACAGGTGACGCCTTTTGGGATGACTGCCGGCACATGGCCGTGCCTGACAGCCTGACGGACAAGATCGGACTGTTTCGTGACAGCGGCATTATCCAGCCGACGCCGCACGATCTGTTCCAGTTGTCGAGCTGGTTGCAGGTGATGTGGGGGCAGGGAATCGTCCCCAGAACCTCCCATCCGTTCGTCCAGACGGTGCGGCCTTCCGATCGCGCCGATTACCTCGCCAATATTCGCAATATCCTGAAACGGGAAGCCGCGCGCTTGCCGGACCATGCGCAATTCATTGCCCGGCACTGCGGCGCGGCCCTGCCGGCGGCCTGTTGATCGGGGCATCCGTTGCCGTGAATACGTATACAAATTGTCATTCGTGACAGATGTGCGATAAATCCCTTGGAAAATACGCTTGTTACCGTGACGTGCAAATTTTGCACAGCTCCGAAAGACAGGGAGTTCCGGGGAGGCCATCCTATGAAACGACCGACATCGTTCGATCTTGCCGCCATGGCCGGCGTATCCCAGGCCACTGTCTCGCGCGCGCTCAACGGTTCGGCGCTTGTCAGCGCCGACGCCCGGCGGCGGGTGATGGATGCGGCGCAGAAACTGCATTACAAGGTCGATTCCAACGCCCGCAAGCTGCGCTCGAACAAGATCCAGACCCTGGCCGTTCTCGTGCTCGAAGATATGGAAAACGACCACGGCGCCATCAATCCCTTCTTCGTGCCGATGATCAGCGAGATCATCAAATATGCCGGCCAGAAAGGCTTCGAACTGGTGATCTCGCTCCAGCAGGAAAGCAATAACTGGGGCGCGGACTACTGCATTTCGCGGCCGGCCGAAGGGATCATCTTCCTCGGTTCCAAGGATTTCGAGACTTACGCCGAAAATTTCCAGGGCTATAACCATGCCGATGACAACTGGGTGGTCTGGGGTCTCAACCGCACGGCGCGCGGCAAGGTCTGCGTGGTCAGCGACAATGAGGGCGGTGCCTTCGACGCGGTGACGCACCTCATCCGGCAGGGCCGCCGGCGCATCGCCTATCTCGGCAAGTTTTCCGGCGATCACTGGGAATTCATCGAACGCTACCAGGGATATTGCCGCGCCCTGCATGACGCCGGCCTGCCGTTCGACGACGCGTTGAAGGTCGATTGCGCCCTGACGCTCGACGATGGCGCGGCGGCGGCCGGCAAGCTGCTCGACACCGGCGTGGCCTTCGACGCCATCTTTGCCTCGACCGATATCATGGGCATCGGCGCCATGCGCGAACTGACGCGGCGCGGCATTGCCATTCCCGGCCAGGTCGCCGTCATGGGGTTCGACGATCTGTGGGTATGCAATACGGTGTCGCCGCGCCTGTCGAGCGTGCGCCAGGATACGACAACGGCGGCGCGCGTGCTGGTCGATAGCGTCGCCGCCCTGATCGAAGGCCATGAAATCACCACCACGCGCATCCCGACCCAACTGGTTATCCGCGACTCCTGCCGGACGGTTTAAGCGTCAGGTTTCATCACGGACCGCGGCTCCTGGGGATCAGAAAACCAGTTGCAATCTGGTGTGGGCGGTCAGGTCTCCGGCGCGGATCAGGCCATTCGGGGCCAGGGCGGCGGCGGCGTCGATTTTCAGCGCGACATGGGCGAGCAGGCGGATATTGGCGCCCACGCCGGCGGAAGCCAGGCCGAGATCGGTGCGGGAGAAGTTGTCGCGGCCATAGCCGAGATCGGCGAAGGCGTAGGGATCGAGCGAACCCTTGCCCCAGGCCTTGCCCGCCATGTGCAGTTCGTTGCGCAGGATCAGGGCGGTATCGACCGCGCCGCTGTCGAGGCTGTAGCCGCGCACGAGATAGGCGCCGCCCACGCCCGCCTGTTCGGTGCGCGGCAGGGCCACCGGCGTGAACTGGCCGAAGACCTGGGTTTTCAGGCTGAGGGCGTCGCTTAACCGCGTGATCCGGTCATAGCTCCCGGTCAGGTAGCTGTAGGTGGCGCCGGGCAGCCGGCCCTGCGAATAGAGGTGCATCTGTTCGGCGCTGTTGCCGCCGCTGACGCCGCCGGGACTCATGTGCAGGGCCAGATCCCACGTGGCGGCGCCCACCGCGTCCGAGGCCGCGTGATGCAGGCCGGCGTAAAACTGATACACATCCACCGAAACGTCATAGACATCGATGCCGCTGAAATAGGTGGTGCCGGTCTGGTGGCGCGCCTCGATGCCGAAACGCATGTCGGTGAGGCCGCGATCGCCGTAAAGCTTCGACAGGGCCGCCCGGTAGCCCAGGCTGGCCTCGGTCGCTTTGAGCCGCACGGTGAAAGGGTCAGAGGTTTGATATGTGGTGACCGTATCGGCCATGGCCTCGATCAGGCCGCGCCGCCCGACCGGCAGGGTGTAATTCAGGGCGACGCTGCGGTAATGCGGATCGGTTTCGCCGGCCAGGGCGTCGCGCGAGGCGGTGGCCTGCACCGACAGCACGCTGTCACGGCCCAGCAGGTTACCTGCCGCGCCGCCGATGAAATAACGATCATAGCTGGTCGAGGGGGAGCCGTCATTGCTGTAGCCGCCATAAGCCTGCCAGGGTTTGGTCCGGCGCACGGTCAACTGCATGTCGCTGGCGCCCAGGTCCTGCCCCGGCGTGAAGGCCGCCTGCACCTGACGGAACGGGTAGCGGTTGATCGCGTTCAGGTCATAGGTCAGTTCGCGTGAATTGATCGCCTCGCCGGATTGCAGGGCCACGCGCGAACGCACATGGGCGGCGTCGCGGTCCGAAGCGTCCTTTATGGTGATATCGCCGGCGTGGAATTCGATCACCCGCACCTGGAGCGTGCCCTTGTCGATTTCCTGCTCCGGCGTGGAAAGGGAAACGAACGGATAGTTCAGGTCGCGGTAATCCTGGGCGATGGCGGCCTCGATTTCGGCGATCAGCTTGCGTGACAGTGGCTGGCCGAGGAAGGGTTGCAGGCGCTGGCGCAGGTCGGCCAGAACCGTGGCCGAACGCAGGCGCGCCGGCGTTCCCACCGTAATCCCGGCGGGGGCGTCGTCATGGACGGCCTCCTGCGCCCCCAGCAGCACGATGGCTTGCAGGGCCGGGCCGATCGGGGTGGCGTCCTGGTCGTTCGGCACGGCATTGGGGGTGACCAATGCCCTGGTCGTGACCTGGGGCGTTTCGGGCAGGTGGCGCTCGATGACCTGGGCGTGGACCGGAAGGGCCGCGAACAGCAGGGGGGACAGGCTGACGGCGGTCAGGCGGAGGGTCTTGATCAGGGACATGATACTTATTGGCTCAGGAAGCTGACATAGCTGGAGAAGGTCTGGTTGCCCGGATAGGGCTGGTTAGCGCAGGCGCCGCCATCGATGCAGGTGGTGGAGGATGAACTGTTGCCGTTCGTATCGGGGCCGGTGGCATCCGGATCGCCGGCGCCGGCATTGCCGCCGGAAGTTCCGCCGTCGGTTGTCGATGCGTTGCCGCCGGAGGGCGCGTCATTGCCGCTGGCGGAGGAACCGCCGCCCGATCCGCTGGTGTCGGTGAAGGTGGAGGTTGTTGTCACGGGCGGGGCCAGGCTGCTCTGAACCGGATTGACGGTTGGTTCGTTCTGCATTCCGGCGGCGGCGATGGTGAATTTCGCGCCGGTGAAGGTGACCGAATAATTGTCGGAAGCCGCCAGGGATCCCTGGGTGATGGCGTAGTCGCCGGGGGTTTCACCCGATGCGCGGGTCAGGCCGCCGGTGATCGTGTCGCTCCCGGCCAGGCTGCCCAGAGTCATCTGCCAGGTCAGCAGCGGATCGGCGTCGCCGGTGATCTTGCCGGCGTCATCCGCGGCGATGGCGATCGCGCGCTTGTCGATCGTGCCGATAGCGCCGGAAGCCGAACTGTTGACCGTATAGTTGCCGGCGTCGCTGCCTGACAGCCCCAGGCCGGAGACGCTGACCGTCTTGCCCGTGCTGGCGTTCTGGTCGGCGTAGCTGCCCGAAGACGGAGCGTTCAATGCCACATCGTCCGCACCGAGTACGCCGGTCAGGCTGTAATTGGCGCTGGTCAGGTCGGCGTCCGTGGTGGCGTCATAGGTCTTCACGACCGCGCCCGTCAGGCCGGCGACCAGAGTGGCTTTGTCGATCGTGCCAGAAGCCGTCTGGGTCGTGATGGTGTAGTTGCCGCCGCCATTGCCATCGTTGACAACATAGCCGCCATTGACCGCGAGGGTGCGCGACCCGGCGTTCTTGCTGTCGTAAGACTGCGACAGGCCCGTGACCGTATCGGACCCTTGCAGACCGGAGACGGTAACCGTGCCGCCGGAGGAGGTGGTGGTGTCGTATGTCCTGGTTCCGGTCACCGCCGCCAAGGTCAGGGCCGCCTGGTTGATCGTGCCGACATTGCCGGTGGCCGAGGTATTGACCGTATAGTTGCCGGCGTCGCCGCCCGACAGGGCCAGGCCGGAGACACTGACTGCCTTGCCCGTGCCGGCATTCCTGTCGGCATAGCTGCCCGACGCCGGATCATTCAGCGTCACATCGTCCGAACCGAGAACGCCGGTCAGGCTATAGTTGGCGTTGGTGAGCGAAGCGTCCGTGGTGGCGTCATAGGTCTTCCCGACTATGCCCGTCAGGCCGGCGACCAGGGTCGCCTTGTCGATGGTTCCTGAAGCCGTCTGCGTCGTGACGGTGTAGTTGCCACCACTGTTGCCATCGCTGATGACATAGCCGCCATTGACGGAGAGGGTACGCGACCCGGCGTTCTTACTGTCATAGGATTGCGTCAGACCGCTGACCGTATCCGAGCCTTGCAGGCCGGAGACGGTAACCGTCCCCGATGAGGTGGTGGTGGCGTCATAGGTTTTGGTTCCGGTCACCGCCGCCAGGGTCAGGGCCGCCTTGTTGATCGTACCGGCAGCCGTCTGCGTGGTGACGGTGTAATTGCCGCCGCTGTTGCCGTCGCTGATGACATAGCCGCCATTGACGGAGAGGGTGCGCGACCCGGCGTTCTTGGAATCGTAGGATTGCGACAGGCCGCTGACGGTATCCGAGCCTTGCAGGCCGGAGACGCTGACCGTTCCCGATGAGGTGGTGGTCGTGTCATAGGTTTTTGTGCCGGTCACGGCGGCGAGCGTGAGGGCCGCCCTGTTGATCGTGCCGATAGCGGCGGCGGTCGAGCTATTGACCATGTAGTTGCCTGCGTCGCTGCCCGACAGCCCCAGGCCGGAGACACTGACTGTTTTGCTCGTGCCGGCATTTTTGTCGGCATAGCTGCCCGAGGACGGATCGTTCAGCGCCACATCATCCGAACCGAATACGCCCGACAAACTATAATTGGCGCTGGTCAAGTCGGCGTCCGTGGTGGCGTCGTAGGTCTTGACGACCGTCCCGGTCAGGCCGGCCACCAGGACCGCCTTGTCGATGGTGCCGGAGGCGGTTTGCGTGGTGACGGTGTAGTTGCCGCCGCCATTGCCGTCATTGACGACATAGCCGCTGTTGACGCCAAGCATGCGCGAACCGGCATTTTTGGAATCGTAGGATTGCGACAGGCCGGTCACCGTGTCCGAACCTTGCAGGCCGGTGATGGATACTGTCCCGGCAGAGGTTGTTGTCGCGTCATAGGTTCGGGTGCCGCTTACCGCCGCCAGCGTCAGGGCGGCCTTGTTGATGGTGCCGGAAGCGGTCTGCGTGGTGATGGTATAGTTGCCGCCGTTGTTGCCGTCATTGACGACATAGCCGCTGTCGATGCCAAGTGTGCGCGATCCGGCGTTCTTGGAATCGTAAGATTGCGTCAGACCGGTGACGGTATCCGAGCCTTGCAAACCGGAGACGCTGACCGTTCCCGACGAGGTGGTGGTGGCGTCATAGGTCTTGGTGCCGGTCACCGCCGCCAGGGTCAGGGCCGCCTTGTTGATCGTGCCCGCTGTCGTCTGCGTGGTGACGGTGTAATTACCGCCGTTGTTGCCGTCGCTGATGACATAGCCGCCATCGACCGACAGGGTGCGCGCCCCGGCGTTCTTGGAATCGTAGGATTGCGTCAGACCGCTGACGGTATCCGAGCCTTGCAAACCGGAAACACTGACCGTTCCCGACGAGGTGGTGGTGGCGTCATAGGTTTTTGTGCCGGTCACGGCGGCGAGCGTGAGGGCCGCCCTGTTGATCGTGCCGATATTGCCGGAAGCCGAACTGTTGACCGTATAGTTGCCGGCGTCGCCGCCCGACAGGGCCAGGCCGGAGACACTGACTGCCTTGCCCGTGCCGGCATTCCTGTCGGCATAGTTGCCCGAGGACGGATCGTTCAGCGTCACATCGTCCGAGCCGAGCACGCCGGTCAGGCTGTAATTGGTGTTGGTCAGATCGGCGTCCGTGGTGGCGTCGTAGGTTTTCACGGCCGCGCCCGTCAGGCTGGCGACCAGAGTGGCCTTGTTTATCGTACCGGCAGCCGTCTGGGTGGTGATGGTGTAATTGCCACCGCTGTTGCCGTCGCTGACGACATAGCCGCCATTGACCGACAGGGTGCGCGCTCCGGCGTTCTTACTGTCATAAGATTGCGACAGGTCGCTGACGGTATCCGAGCCTTGCAAACCGGAAACGCTGACCGTTCCCGACGAGGTGGTGGTCGTGTCATAGGTCTTGGTGCCCGTCACCGCCGCCAGAGTCAGGGCGGCTTTGTTGATCGTGCCCGCAGCCGTCTGCGTGGTGACGGTGTAATTGCCGCCGCTGTTGCCGTCGTTGACGACATAGCCGCCATTGACGGAGAGGGTGCGCGCCCCGGCGTTCTTGGAATCATAGGATTGCGACAGGCCGCTGACGGTATCCGAGCCTTGCAAACCGGAGACGCTGACCGTTCCCGATGAGGTGGTGGTGGCGTCATAGGTCTTGGTGCCCGTCACCGCCGCCAGGGTCAGGGCCGCCTTGTTGATCGTGCCCGCAGCCGTCTGCGTGGTGACGGTGTAATTGCCGCCGCTGTTGCCATCGCTGATGACATAGCCGCCATTGACGGAGAGGGTACGCGAGCCGGCGTTCTTGGAATCGTAGGATTGCGTCAGACCGCTGACCGTATCCGAGCCTTGCAGGCCGGAGACAGTAACCGTTCCCGATGAGGTGGTAGTGGCGTCATAGGTCTTGGTGCCAGTCACCGCTGCCAGTGTCAGGGCGGCTTTATTGATGGCACCCGCAGCCGTCTGCGTGGTGACGGTGTAGTTGCCGCCGCTGTTGCCGTCATTGATGACATAGCCGCCATTGACTGACAGGGTACGCGACCCGGCGTTCTTGGAATCGTAGGATTGCGTCAGGCCGCTGACCGTATCCGAGCCTTGCAGACCGAAGACGGTAACCGTTCCCGATGAGGTGATGGTGGCATCATAGGTCTTGACGCCCGTCACCGCCGCCAGGGTCAGGGCCGCTTTGTTGATCGTGCCGGAAGCGGTCTGCGTGGTGACGGTGTAATTGCCACCGCTGTTGCCGTCGCTGATGACATAGCCGCCATCGACCGACAGGGTGCGCGCCCCGGCGTTCTTGGAATCGTAGGATTGCGTCAGACCACTGACCGTATCCGAGCCTTGCAGGCCGGAGACGGTAACCGTCCCCGATGAGGTGGTGGTCGTGTCATAGGTCTTGACGCCGGTCACGGCGGCGAGGGTGAGGGCGGCTTTGTCGATGGTGCCGATCGCCGCCGAAGCCGTCGAACTGTCCAGCGTGTAGTTGTTCGGATTGCTCGACAGGCTGACATTGGCGGTGACCGTCTTGCCTGTGCCGGCGTTCTTCGTGTCATAGCTGGCGCTGCCGATGGTGAAGGTCACGCTGTCATCGGCCGACAGGAGCGTGCCGCCGACCGACAGGCCGGTCGTATCCGCGGTCAGGGCGGCGTCGTATGTCTTGGTGGCCGTGCCGGAAAGGGTCGGCGTCAGGCTGGCCGCGTAGGCATAGACGAAATGGTCGCCCGTGGGGACGGTGCTGGCGAAGGCGCCGGTGGTGAAATTATAGGCGTCATTATAATAGTTGGTCGCCGTCAGGCCGCCGAAGCTGTTGACCGGCATCGTCCCGGTCGGGTCCGAGGCGTTCTGCGTATAGACGGTAAAGTCCCCGCCCGCATTGAGCGCCGAAGCCCCCGCCGTATTGCTGAAGCCGCCATTGGCCACCAGCAGGATCGCGCCGGTGGTGGTGATCTGGCCGCCAACCGAGATATTGCCGGCGGTCGCCTTGCCGGTCAGCGAGGTCAGGGCCGTCGTGCCGCCCACCACGCCGCTAAAAGCGAGGCTGCCGCCTTTAAGCGTCAGGCTGTGCGCCCCGTTGATCGTGGAAGCGAAGGTCAGCGCGCCGCCCGCAGTCAGGGTTGCATCATTCGCCAGGGTGATCGCATTGTTGAAGGTGGCGTCACCGCCGGCCGTCAGGTCGGCGGAGAGGGTGATTCCGCCGGCGGCCGAAAGGTCGAGTTCGCCGCTGGTCGTCAGGGCCTGGTCGAAATTGAAGGCGCCGCTGGCGGCCAGCCTGTAATTGGGGCTGGAAATACCGGCCAGGGCGCTGCTCAGGGTCGAGCTGCCGAAAGTGGCGGACAGCCGGCTTTGCAGGGCGCTGTAGCTGGTCGCGCCGGTGGTCAGGTCGATCAGTCCGGACTGGATATTGAAGCCGGTGACATTGCCGCCCGACAGGGTGGGCGCGTTGGTGTAACTCAGCCCGGAGACGCCAGATGCGCCGCTCAAGGTCACGGCGCCGCCCAGTTCGGTCGAGGCTGTGACCGTGCCCGGCGTTTCCATGATGTAGTAGGCGCCGTTCACGCCGGTGCGGGTGGTGGCGAGCACATTACCGCCGCTATACAGCGCCACCTGCGCCGCGGCGACGGCTGTGCCGCTGCCGTTTTTCGCCGTGCCGGTAATGGCTTGCAGGCCGCCCGGATAGAAGGTCTTCAGGTAGGGATAAAGCCCCGTGCCGGTCGCCCAGGCGGAAGACGTGAAGCCCGAAGGCAGGCTGCCCTGCAATTGCGCCGTGGTCAGGCCGGTGACGGAATAGCCGCCATTATTATAACCGATGCCAAGATTGGTGTTGGTATCGGTGTTGAAATAGGCGTTGGTGAGGATTGCGCTGCCGCCGACCACGCCGAACAGGCCATTGCTGCCGGTGGCATAGCCTGTGGCATAGACATTATCGACCGTTCCGTTACTCATATGGCCGACCAGCCCGCCGGCGACCGATGAAGCGGTGGCGGACCCCATGGCGAAGGCATTGGTGATAGAGCCAGCGCCGTCATTGAGGCCGACCAGGCCGCCGATATAGAATGTTCCCTGGGCGGACCCGGTGGCGAAGCTGTTGGAGATGCTGCCCGTATTGGAACCGACCAGGCCGCCGATATTGTCGCCGGTGCCGCTGACATCGGCCGAGGCATAGGCGTTCAGCACGGCGCCGCTGTTCACGCCCACGAGGCCGCCGCTATCGTTCGCGCCGTTTATGCTGCCGCCGGTCACGCCGATGTCGCGGATGGTGCCGGTGGCGGCATTATAACCGAACAGCCCCGCCCTGTCGGTGCTTGAACTGACCTTCAGGTTGCTGACCGTATGGCCAAGGCCGGTGAAAATGCCCTGGATTTCGCTGACCACCGCATCGCTGTAGGTCTGGCCCGAAGCATCGAGCGACCCGGCCAGCGCATAGTTGCCTGAACCGCTGACGCCGGCCAGATCGGTCAGGCTGTAGAGCAGCGTATAGGCATTCCCATTGATATCGAGGCTGCCGCCGGAACCGGTGAAGCTCAGGGAATCGCCGAGCGCGAAATAGTAATCACCCGAACCGCCATTGGCTGTTTTCAACGTCACGGCATTGCCGCCCGAAGCGGTCAGGTTGGCGTTGACGTACAGGTTATCGTGCGAATCCAGCGTCAGGGCCTTGCTGCCATTGACCGTGATCGCCTTGTTGACAGTCAGGTCGCCGCCGGTCTTGATCGCCACCGCGCCGCCGCCGGTCAGGTCGGAATCGAGCGTGAAAGCGCCGCTGGTCGTGAGCTTGTAATCGGGATTGGTGATGGCGGCCAGGGCGCTGCTCAGGTTCGTCGTGCCGAAGGTTGTATTCAGCAGGTTTTGCAGCGCGATATAGCCCGATGCGCCCGTGGTCAGGTCGATCAGGCCGGAATGGATATCGAAGCCGGTGACATCGCCGCCGCTCAAGGTCGGCGCATTGGTATAGACCAGACCCGACACGGTTGATGAACCGTTCAGTGTCAGCAAGCCGCCGATCGCGGTCGATGAGGTAATGGTGCCGTCGGCGAGTTGAATGGAATAGGCGCCATCCGACCCGCTGCCCGACGAGGTGCCGATCAGGCTGCCGCCGGAATAGAGCGTAACGGTCGCGCCCGATGCCAGTGCGCCGCTGCCGGTGTAGACGAGGCCATTGACCAGTTGATAGGTGATGACGGGCGCATTGAAGGTTGTCAGAGAGGGGTTGGCGCCATTGCTTGCGGTCCAGGCCGATGAAAAGCCCGAAGGCAGCGTGCCGTCCTGCAACTGGGCCGTGGTCAGAGCGGCGCCCGCCGCGCTGGAGGCAAGGCCGCTGGTGGTCTTGTTCCAGTAGCTGTCGGTGACCGTGCCCGTGGAGCCGGTTATGTAGGGGTCATAATTCAGGCCGACCAGGCCGCCTGTGGTGACGCCGGATACGGTGCCCGTGGAATAGCTGTCGCTGATGCCGCCGCCCAGGCCATAACGATTTGCGGGGACTCCGGCGCCGTCATCGGCGTTTTGCCCGACCAGGCCGCCCGCGACAAGCGTGTCGCTGATGACATTGCCCGTCGCATAGGTATTTTCGATCGTGCCGTAATTATAGGCGACCAGACCGCCGGACGCGCCCCAGCTTGAAACGTCGATGGTGGCGTAGCTGTTGCTGATCAGGCCGTAATTATAGCCGACCAGGCCGCCTTCCTCGGCGCCGACGATTCCGCCGGCCGCGCCTGTCACCCAGACATTCTTGATGACTCCGGTGGTTTCGTTATCCCCGGCTATGGCTCCGCCACCCTCAACCCCATGGACATAATCGTTATAGGTTATGGTCATGGCGAAATTGGTCATGCCCAGATCGCGGATCGTGCCGTGGTTTTCGCCGACAAGACCGGCGTAATAATCTACTGCCTGATCATAGGTCTTCGTCAGGGTCAGCCCGTCGATCGCATGGCCCAGTCCCGTCAGAATGGAATTCTGCGTCAGGTAGGTAATGACATGGCTGCTGGCCAGCGCGCCGGGGCTGAGGTCGCTCACCAGCGCGTAATGGCCGTTGGTGTTGTTGATCGCCTGAAGACCTGACAGGCTGTTGACCAGGGTATAAGGCGTGATGATGTCGTTGATATAAAGCTGACCCTGCGAGATATCGGTAAAGGTCAGGTTCTTGCCCTGAGCGAAATAATAGTCGCCGCCTGAGCCGCCGCCCGTGCCGGTAAAGCCTCCATCGTCATTGGTGAAGATATAGACCCAGCTTCCCGCATTGGCCGTCACATTGGCATTGAACTGAACGGAATGGTAGGAATCGAAAACAATTTCCCCATTGGTGATCGTCAGATCGTGATTGATGATGATGTCGCCGGGTTCGGCGCTGTTCCCCGTGCCCGTGCCGCCCAGGCCATCATTGGCGCCGGACATGCTTGTACTGAGAATTAGAGTGCCGCTGTTTGCCCCGGATTCGATGGCGCTGTAATTGGAGGCATCGATCACCAGGTTTTCCGGATCGATAAGCCAGCGGCCTGAACGGTTCAGTGAAAGGGTATTGATGCGCGCGCCGGCGAAATCGACCGCGTGACCGGAGGTTTCGACAAAGCCGCCGTTACCACCGGTGCTGCCGCCTTTCGCCAGCGCGGTGCCGGCAAAGGTCAGCTTCCCCGCTGTCATATCGGCGATGGCGAGGATCGTGCCGCCGTTGCCATTGGCCGTGGTGGCCGAGGCGTCCAGCGTGGCGCTGGCGGCCACCTTGACCTGGCCACCGGTGACCGTGATGTCTCCGCCGTCACCATTCGCCGCGCCAGCCGTGATCGTGCTGCCCGACACATTGACCGAACCACCCGCGCCGGCTGTCAGCCAGACCTTGCCATCCTTTTCCGCCACGCCGGTGGCCCGGATCACACCCGATGTATTGCCGGCCAACGCATAGATATTGCCGCCCTCGGCGCGCAGTTCGGCCGAAGCCGCCGCAATCGCGCCGTCATTGCTTACCGCCGTATCCGAACCGCCGGTGACGATCAGGAATTTGCCGTCATCGACGCTTGAATCGCGCAGGATGATCTTGCGGCCCGCCACCAGGCCCGCCGTGCCGTTCGCCGCATCGATCGCGCCGCTGTTTTGCACGTTCACGGCCATCAGCGCCACGTCGCCGCCCAGGGCGCCGATCTTGCCGAAATTGACCACCGAGGCGAGGGAAGGGCCTGAGAAGGTCTGGTCGCCGCCATTCAGGAAGTTGTCGTTGGTTATATCGAGCGCCGAGGCGACGAAGCCGCCGCCGACATTGATCACCCCGGTCTTGCCGATGATCACGCCGTTGGGATTGATCAGATAGACCGAACCGGTGGCGTTCAGCAGGCCGTCTATGCTGGAGAGATTGCCGCCGGTGACGCGGTTCAGCGTTGCGCCGTCGCCGTTGTTGAATGTGACCTCGCCGCCTTTACCTATGGAGAAATCCGTCCAGTTGATGATCGCCTTGTCCGACGACTGGCTGATCACCGTCTGGCTGCCCGAACCGCCAATCGTGGCCGCGCCCGCCACCACCTGGCCGCCCGAAGGCAAGGCCGTGCCTTGTGCGAAGGCGTGACCGGACCACAATATGCCGCTCATCAGCAGGGTGGTGGTCAGAAGCGCGGTGCGGGTGCGGACGGATGTGGGCGTGCAAAAACGAGCGGGCATAACGCAAATCCTGGAACATGAACCGGTCCGTCGATTGTGATGGCGGGCCGGAAGCGATCTGGCGCACCACACCGGAAAGCGTGCTGCACATTTTAGCCAAACATGATGCAAAACAAAGGCATGGAGCATAGATCAGGACAAAGCCTAATCATCATGTTCCTGACAGTTGCGAAAAGAAACCATGGTAGCATTTCACACTTAAGCGGATCGGCCTTAATAAGGCATAAATATGGCGCTCAAATTATCGTGCCTGACGGCAGATTTCCCATCTGGATTTACGGAGGGCCGCCGTTCCCGTATGATGTTCCAAATCCGGCCGACGCGGTGGCGGGAACGCGCTAAAGATGGCCAACAGGAAGTTAAGTAAGCTTGTAAATGTTTGATACTGGAAACGATAAGGGCCGTGCCTCCCGGTTTTCCGTGGCGCCCATGATGGATGGGATAGACTTTCAGAAATTATGATTAAAAAACAGATATATAGGCATGTGGATAATTTTGATGATGTACCAAATGATGTACATCTCGATCAAAAATGCCAATCAAAACAATTATATCGCCAAATTCGCGAAAGTACATCAAAATGAGAGCAAATCTGACACCATAAGAATACACGTACATAGCTTTCGTAAGATCCCTTTGCAGATCATTTTTTGATCATCTGATACGAGAAGAGATCATTTCGATTGTATGTAGCCCGAAAATAAGATATGTTTACGGATCATTTAGCTAAAAATGATCCGTATGGGTATCTAGAATGCAGTCTGAATCACTTGAAGAGATTGGAACTATGTTTCGAAAGGCCCGGCAGACAGCGGGCCTGACGCAGGAGCAGGTGGCGCGTTTGGCTGGTATCTCGCGCCCGCGGTACAGGGAGGTCGAAGCTGGAAGCGCCGCGGCGCGGGCAACTACGCTGATCAACATCGCCCGCGCGCTGGGACTGGAAATGATGCTGGTGCCGCAAAGCTTGGTTCCGGCCGTCAACGCCCTCTTGCGCCCGCATGACGACGACGACCTTCCGGCCTTTGTTGTTCAGCCGGATGGCACGTCATGAGCGAGGCCTATCATCTGCCCAGGACGATCGAGTCTCTGGATGTGTTCCTGAACGACCTGAAGGTTGGCACTATCGTGCGCACACCGGGGGACTTCAGTGCGTTCAGCTTCGATCCGGCCTATCGGGAAACGGGCGGCAGGCCCGTCTTGAGCCTGTCGTTCCGGGCGGCCACCGGCGCGCTGCGCAAGGACCCCAAGCCCACGGCCGGGACATTGCCTGCCTTCTTCGCCAACCTACTGCCGGAAGACAAGTTGCGGGAAGCGATGGAGAAACATCACGCGGAGGACGTGCGCCCCGGCAACGACTTCGATCTCCTGGCGGCCTTGGGGGCGGACTTGCCGGGAGCGGTCAGGGTGGTGCCCAGCGACGGCTCCCAGGCGAACCCGCCGATCGGAGACGTTGACGCTCCCAGGGCCCGGTTCTCCCTTGCCGGTGTCCAGATGAAACTGTCGGTGATGAAGAATACCGGCAAGGGTGGCGGCTTGACCCTGCCGCTGGCGGACGGCGAGGGGCATTATATCGCCAAATTCCCGTCGACGGCTTTCCCAGGCCTTTCCGAGAACGAATACGCCAACCTGGCCTTGGCGGAAGCGATCGGTATGGAGGTCCCTGAGCGAGAATTGGTCGAGAAGTCGGACTTCGAGGGCATTCCGGAAGAATTCCATACGTTGGCCGATGGCAAGGTCCTCCTAATCAGACGTTTCGACCGGGGCACAGAGACCGGGCGGATTCATATAGAGGACATGGCGCAGGTGTTTGGCGTTTATCCCTCCCGCAAGTATGAGGGGGCGGCTTATCACGACATCGCCGGGGCGGTGGCGACCGCTGTCTCGACCTCGGCGGCCCTTGAATTCGTCCGCCGTCTTGCCCTTGCGGTTATCGCCGGCAATGGCGACATGCACCTCAAGAATTGGTCCCTGATCTATCCCGGAGATGGCGCCATTCCCGCGCTTGCGCCGGTTTATGACCTATTGTCCACCGTGCCTTATATTCCCGCCGATAGTCTCGCGCTTTCACTGGGTGGAGAAAAATCGTTTAAAGCGATTACCGCTGCCCGGTGGAAGACTTTCGCTAATCGCGCGCGCCTGCCTGAAGCCGCGGTCTTGAACGCCGTCGCAGAGACGGTCGAGCGCGTCAACGACTGCTGGTGGACGCTCCCTGAACGTGCGAATATGCCTGATAAGGTATTGAAGCGCATGGATGCGCATATTGAGGCCATGACGCCGCTAATGGCGGTAGCCTAAATTTCGATTATCCGAGCCAATTAGCCACCGAAAGCCTTGGCGGCAACTTCCTTAAGGAATGGAATAAGAGGGGCTAGAAAGGCGAAAGATGGGTGGATTGCAGCGAGAACACCTAGATAGGTGACCCCGCCGAAAAAGCCTCCGAGCACACTGAATTTTCCAATCGCCTTCACGCCGTCTAAAGCACCATCACCAAATTTTCCTCCGACTGTGGCGGCCAACTTGACGACCGAAGAGCAAGCTGTCACCACAATATTCCGGACGGAGCGCATGAAGGTCTTCCGTTCAACGGCTGTTCCGTGTTCACCTTCAAGGGGCATCGTCAGCGGGATGATTTCCGCCTCGATCTCGTTGCGCACATCCGGTGCCAGTGCATCAGCGTCAATAAATGCAGCGACAATCCTTTGCGCGGCCTCAATGGATTCGTTGGATGGGGCAGGATCACTAGACAGACCGTAGATGTAGGCTTGCCACTCCTCGAATTGAGTCAAATTTCGTTCGAGATTGCGATTTAACGCGACGACCTCTGCGGCCATCTCAGCGACGAAGATGTCGTCCGCACGCAAAGCGTACTCCTTCACCCGTTCGGCGGCTACACCTAGGCGGACGACGTCGATGTCAACAGGTGAGCTACCGAGCGCAGTCCGGAGGCGCATGATCGTTCGACCGAGGGCGGGATGGTTATGGCCGGGAAAATTGGCCTCGAAATCATCGAGCGCTTCGATGGTTGCGGTATGGGCAGATTCGCGAGACCGACGCTCCATGGAGGCGATCCATGGCTGTGGCAACGATGGCTCGCGGGCAATCCGACCATCGTGCTCTACAGTCATCAGAGGACCCGTAAGTTGGTGGGGCACTCTGATTTCGCCAATTCCTTCGAGTTCGACGACTTCAAATTCATCGTCTGATGGGCCAGCACTGTCAGTCAGATCATCCGGATAGTCATAGTAATCTCTGTCTGCAGCCTGGCGATCCGGGTGCTGAGAGGTAGGCGCCCAGTCGAACGTGCCTTCGCTAGTTACCTGCTCAACTGCCGCTTGGATTGCTTCATCGGTCGCTTTCCCGCTGAATTCATCGCCGATCTGTTCTGCTGCGTCATATGGACCACCCCAGGGATATTGGTAATTGTCGTCAGAATCCTTGTCCGCATACGGCATCTCGTTCTGCGGGTCTTCGAAATAGGTGTTGAACCATTCGACAATTTGATCGACCTGTTCAGCTAACGGTAAGTGGGCCCACTCGACCCCAGAACGTTCATCGTCGGTATTTGAATCTTCGGGGTCGTGCTCAATTGCAATGTCGAAGTCTCGAACGAGTTCGTGGCCATTCATGTCGTGGTCAATAAACTCAAGTGCGCCCGGCGGGTATTCCCAGAGTGTCCAAGTCAGGACACCCAGTTCGTCGTCTTCCAACTGAGCTTCCCACTGCGTACGTGTGCCCATCTGCTCTTCATCGCCAGAGACGGTGTCCCAGTCGAGCAAAAGGGCATTAAACTCGTGAAGCGTCCCCGTGTCCTTGTTGCGGATACGGGCAGAGCCTGCCGTAACAATGTGCACCGAATTGCCCCATTATAAGTCATAAGATCTACAAATAGGGGCTGTGCTCCCAGTTTGGAAGATTACAAAAAAAAGATTTGAAGCTGATTCTGTATCTGACCTTTTAAGACCGGTTGGAGCATTTCTTCCTTTTGCGCTATTGCCAAAAAAGTGCAACAGCAACACTGCTATCCAATAGAGGCGACGCTTTATCCATTGGGATTGACAGATAAGGGTAAAGCACACAAACCTATCCACTTGTTGAACAAAACGGAAACGCGCTGCGGGGTGACCTAGAGTGTTAGGATCCTTTGGAAATACGACGGTTGATCCGCATAGCTTTTGTCGACCCGCTGTGCAGTTGTCGATCGACGAAATTCTCGATCTGGATACGGGCGAATTTATTAAGACGCGGGAGTTCATCCGGTCTCATCGGTATGAGGACATTATTCCGAAACGTGACGAGTTTCGCCGAAGATGGCGGACCGACACACCGAGAGTCGTTTGTTCGGTTTGTTTGGTTGGCGTCTCATTGGTCGCTCATACCGACAAGAGTTGGTTTTTTCGTCATGCGCATGAAGACGATTCTTGCCCGGCGCGGACGCGGGGGGCGCTTTCGCCCGACGAAATCAGGGCTCGCAAGTACCACGGCTTGAAGGAGAGTGAACCGCACAAGCGCTTCAAGGCGACCCTCGCGGCTTGTCTGGAAATGGACGAAGACTTTACTGATATTCGCCTCGAATCGGTCGTTCGTTCGGAGACGGATAGCTCTCGGTATCGCCGACCGGATGTGCAGGCGCGTTTCCGAGGACAACTTGCTGCGTTCGAGGTCCAGTTGTCGACCACATTTCTGGATGTGGTCATAGCACGCAAAGTATTTTATGCTGAAATGAAGGCGATCTTGATGTGGGTGCTACCCTATTTCGATCCGCATCATCGTCGCATGACAGATGACGACATCGTCTTCACAAATAACAAAAACGTCTTCGTTTTAGATAGCGAGACAGTTGCTGCTTCAGGGGCGGCCGGAAGGTTGATGCTAAGGTGCTGGCACCGGGTCCCGTGGTTGGACGGTGACCAGGTCAAAGCCGTATGGAAAAACGAACTGGTTCCGTTTTCGGAGGTGATCTTCGATTTAGACGGTCAGCGGGCTTTTTGGTTCGATTACGATGGCGAAGTTCAGAGATTGCGGGACGAAGCCATTCAGGCGGTTGCAGCGATGGCCGAGGTCCAACGATTGGCTGAACTGGAGGCTGATGACAGGCTCCGCAATGACTTCGAGGCCTTATATCTTGGCGACTGGTATCGGAAACCCTTTGCCGAGGAATGGCAGGATATGCAGCGGAGATTTGCTGAAAGACGGATTACGCTGCCGGACTGGCCCTCACGCGACAGATTCTCGGCGCTATTCAACGCCCTATATTCGGCCAAATTGGGCAATTCGATCGGTTGGAATTACCCTCACCTGTTGGAACTCGCGCATAATCTGCACGTAAATTACAAAACCTTTCTGCTTCATTTTGTACATGCGGTCGTCATCTACCAGCGTTACGACGAGATGAAGGCATTGGATGTAAAGAAGAAATGGGAAGAAAAATGGGAGGCAGCACGAAAAAGACTGGTCGAGCGTGACCCTGCCTTCTTTCCGGATACCAGCTTTCACCAAGTGGTGAGTTTTCTCTTCCCGCTGGTTGCTGAGAAGATCGACAAGTATCTCGACAATAGCTACGCCGGTTGAGACTCGGTAGCGCTTCCCGTTCATCTCGGATTGTTGGACGCTGAAAGCAGCCACGGTAATATGCTTAAATTGATCTGAAGAGCGGGCGTAGGATTCTCGATGGCGTATTGTCTCTTTTCACATCCTGCGGTAGCGTATGGCATTGAATATCCAAAGGGAAATTAGCTATAAAAGTTTGGGGATGGGATGACTGCGATTGCTGTGACTGGCCGGCCAAAAACCTCCGTTCCAGGGCAATACTTGGGCTATTCTTTACAGGAGGTGCGATTGTGCCGATACCTCCTGACGGCGCGAGAGGGATTCTCCGTTTCAATTGAGCATTATGACGATGTCGCCGTTCATGGATCGAATGGCCAACTTTTATTGGAGCAATCGAAAAGCGCCCTGACCTCAAATCCCCTAAGTGATCGCGCCTCGGCGCTTTGGAACACGTTGGCAAACTGGGCCGACTTGGTTTCTGACAAAACCATAGATATTCGGCACTCCTGGTTTCGGCTTTATGTCACACCACGTAATGCTGGGGATCTCGCAACGATCATGGCTGCCGCAAGCGATGAAATACTCGCTACCCAAGCCCTGGCGAAAATCAAAGCTACTTTCCCCAAAAGTGAAACATCGGAGACTGGTGTCAATCCACTTGTCCGGAGGTTCTTGGCCGCAGGTGATGACATTTGTATTGCCATTATCAGTCGTATGTCCGTCATTACGGAAGATGATCCAATTGAATCGATAAAGGCACCATTGCGCGCGACTTTGGCCACTGATCTTTTGGAGGATTTTGCTGCGGCCGCGATCGGGATGGCCCGTGACGAGGCAGAGCGTCTAGGAAGAACTGGGGCTCCAGCGATCGTAGAAACTGGGGCATATCGGCGCCGCTTCCAAGCCTTCGTCCGAAAGCACAACCTTTCGAATTTGCTCGTACCCACCACGCCGGCGCCTAGCAGCGGCGAAATATCTGAAGTGCTAAATGGCGCACCGATCTATATTCAGCAGTTGCAGGCTGTTGGGGCGTCTACCGACGTGCTGGTGACGGCAATCAGCGATGTTCTCAGGACAAAAGCTGACAAGATCGGATGGGCTGCGGACGGAAGTATTGTCGACGAGAGCTTGGATGAACTTGATGCCGAACTGACCCGACATCATACCCTTGCTCGAGATGAGATCGAGGATATGCACGGCAGTCAGGATGCCGCCGTGAGGGGACGGATGCTTTATCGTAATTGTATCGGTCTCACCCGTCCATTGGAAGGTAGAACTCTGCCAAGCCATTTCATTCCGGGCGCATTTAATTGCTTGGCTGACGTGCCATCTATCGGTTGGCACCCGGATTATCAATCTATGTTCAAGGATAAATAATGCCTACAAGATTACGCGAGCCGAGCGTTGTCGAACTCATTCAAAATGCTGCTTTGGGCGCGACTTTGATTTGGCGGTTCGGTCGATCTTTTCAGGAAGAAAGCTCCGGGAAGATCTGCCCGTTACCAAGCGTTTTTCTGATTTTGCCGCTGCTCTATAATGCTGGCACCTTAGAACATGTGAGATCTACCCTGCCTGGTTCAGGACTCGGCAAGTTTATAGGCAAGCTGAGTGAAAATAGGGAACAGCTACTAGCGATTCAGGATCGCGCGATTTCGATGCGGCAGTTGACCTTCGAATCGGTGGCTGTAGGCGTCTCGTGCCAATTGCTCTCCCTGAATTACGAACAAGCGATGTTGCGGGCGAATGAACAGAGACTTCCACAATATCCCGAGCGGCTCAAAGGACATTTTGCTGGCGCCGATCGCTTGGGGCGCTGGTTCGCCAGGCTGCCGCAAAGTCAAGTCTTTCACATGCTTCGGGTGGAGCCTTAGATGCAGTTTCAGATTTTAAAGGTTATCCTCTGGTCGAAAGCTGGTTTTCCGCCCCGGGTGGTCCCCTTCGAACCGGGTATGGTCAACGTAATCAGTGGCTCATCTAAGACGGGGAAGTCCGCTGTCATTCCAATTATCGATTACTGCCTCGCATCGCATAAGTGCAGTATTCCGGTCGGCACGATACGTAACGCCTGTTCCTGGTTTGGGATTGTCGTAGAGACGCTTGAGGGGCAAAAGCTCTTTGCGCGTCGTGAGCCCGGCGATGCGCGCCAAACCGGCGATATGTTTTATCTGGAAGGCGAAAATATCGAGATTCCAGAAGACAATCCGGTCAAAAACATGTCGGCGGAGGATGTCAGGCGCTTATTGGACAAGATGTCTGGATTGTCCCAATTGGCACTTAGCACCGACGAAGATCCCGGGTATCAGTCACGTGTCAGCTTCCGCGACTTGGTCGCCTTCATGTTTCAGCCGCAATATATCGTGGCAAATCCCGCGGTCCTATTTTTCAATGCGGATACGACAGAGCATCGGGAGAAATTGCGAGCGATATTCCCCTACGTGCTCGGCGCTTTGACGCCTAAAATGCTGGCTGCGCGTTGGGAGATCGAAAGACTGCAGCGTTCCCTGCGTCGGGCGCAGATGGCCTTGGAACAGAGCCGTTCGGCCGCTCGGGGATGGGGAAAGGAAATCCAGACTTGGTTACGTCAGGCAATTGAATTTGGACTGATACCTGCCGACACGCACATATCGGATGACTGGCCCACCAATGTAGGGTTGCTACGCTCGGTCATCGGAGCGGATACGCGCAATGCGTTCGTGACGGTCGATTCAATTGAGCCCACACTGCGACAACTCGAAGATTTAAGAGTAGAGGAGTCCAAAGCCGCGTCCGCTCTAGGTGAAGCGCGGCAATACTTTAAAGAGATTGAGCGCTTACTCGAAAACAGTCAGGACTATGGCGAAGCTATACGTATTCAAAGGGATCGATTGGATTTAGCAGGCTGGTTGCGGACGCGCCTCGACGAAAGCGAGGACGCTCTTGGGACGCTTATGGCGGGCAAAGAGAAGCTTGTCGCTTTGGTGAATGCCCTGAGCGGGGCTGAAATTGAACTGCGGTCGCAGCCAGCAATGTCCGACACGTTCGATAGAGAGCGATATCGCCTTCGCAAGGAACTTGAGGATAGCGCCGCCACCCTGACCTTCATCAGGCAGCAGATTTCCTTGTTAGAGCAAAAGTCCGAGGCGGTTCGCGAAGCGAACTACCGTCAAGATACGATATCACGTTTTGTCGGGCGACTGGAACAGGCGTTGTCGACATTGGACCAATCAGAGCGAGGCTCAGACTTGGATGATCAGGTCGTGGCTTTGAATGCGCAGATTGATGCACTGCGATCCATATATTCTGCCGCCCATGTTGATCGGCGGCTCGCCAACGCCAAGCGACGGCTGGAGGCTATAGGGGGCACTATTATTCCACAATTGGATGCGGAGTGGCCGAACGCGCCGATTGAACTCGTGCATGACGACCTAACAATTAGGGTGATACATTCCGACCGTAGTGATTTTCTTTGGGAAATCGGCAGTGGTGCCAACTGGCTTGCCTACCACGTCGTTGTGACGTTGGCTCTCCAGCGCTTCTTCCTTGAAGAGCCATTGCATGCCGTTCCAGGGCTTTTGATTTATGATCAGCCTAGCCAAGTTTATTTTCCGCGCGGATTCGAAGTTCCTGACGCGCCATCGGCACCCGGTCGAACGCGAGACCAAGATATTGCAGCGATACGTGCCGTTTTTGAAACGCTTGGCCGCGAGGTTGTCGCTGCCAACGGGCGCCTCCAGATCATTGTTTTGGACCACGCAGGGGCGGATGTTTGGGGCGATATACCGGGAGTGACATTGTCTGAAGAATGGGGCGGCGCAACGAAACTCGTTCCGCCGGAATGGTTGACGGTAGGCGGGATATAAGGTGGACTTAGGTATGTCGAACGGGAACGTATCGGACCTGAGATGCATTGATGCTTGTTAGACCATTTAACCGCCGCTCGGTCATGATTGAGACCTCCGTTTCCAAAACAAGAGCACGGATTGTCGTCCTGCTTATCACTCGTGCGGGTGAAGGCGGGCTAAAGTTGGAAGGCGGTGACGGGTGCGTCTAATGGTGGCAATAACCGCCGTTCGAGGACAGGGCCCTCATTTCTTTCCTCGCGGCCTCGGTGCGCGCATCAAGGTAGACCGCTAAGTCCTGAAGATGAACGCCTTTCGCACATTTCTGGCTGCTTTCGATCCGGACGAGCGGGATGGCTATGTCACCTGAAGAAATCTTCGCGATGAGTTTCACCGGCGTTAGATGGCTGAAATAATCCCGGCACACCATCTCGATCGGGATGACGGCGCGTCCATCGTATTGCGCCAGGAGCAAGAACGCGGTGTTCATGGACATCTCCTCTAGGCCGCCGGCCGCCGGACTGACTTGGTGAAGGCCCGGTCGGACGCCATGAAGCGTTCGACCATGACCGGAATGAGCCTCGCCGGATCGCCGACGGGATGTCCGGTTTCCTTGGCGAGCGCATCGGCATAGGCGAGGAGGTCGTGGTGGACCTTGGCCGGAAGGTCGGCCGTCACCTTGACCGGCTTGTCGTCGAGCAGGGGGCCGAGTTTCAGTTTAGCCATGGTCAATCTCCGTAGGGTTCGAGAATGAGGTCGCGTGAGAGGATCACCCGGACCGGCATGCCGGCGCGGATGGTGATGGTCGGCTGGACGTCGAGTTGGCGTTCGACGATACGCTGGCCGGCGCGATTGATGCTGTCGGCGGCCCCGTCGCGCAGCGCCCGGACCAGGTCACTGTCGGACTGGGTGTCTCCAGTCTGGGTCCCCATGCCGAGCAGGGTCGAGAGGGCAGCGGCATTGACGACGGCGGCCCAGTGATTGTCGACGCTGTCGGCCAGGCCCGCAAAGCCACGCGCGTCGGCTGCAGAGGCCTTTTCCAAGACGAGGGATTTCCCGTTGGGCAGGATCAGGCGTGACCAGACCAGGAGGATACGCGACTGTCCAAAACTGATCGCATTGTCATACTGACCGATCAAGCGTGATCCCTTGGGTATGAGGATATAGCGGCCGGTCAGGGAGTCGCGCACATCCTGGGTGACCTGGGCGAGCACCTGACCCGGGATGTCGGAGCGCACGCCGGTAATGAGTGCCGCCGGTACGACGCTGCCGGTGAGGAGGGTATAGGGCGAAACGGGATCGACCAGACGCGCGTCGCTGGTGACTTGGCTGTCCGGCGCTTGGTCCAGATAGGCCGCCTTCTTCTCGGCGTCGGACTTGACGGCATCCGGCTGTGTGGGCTGGGGCCAGCTTCCGAGTGGCGACGCCGGGGCCGTTGTGGAAACCGTCGCTACGTCGCCGCCAGCGCCACCGGCCTGCCCGAAAAACACCTGACTCGTGCGCGCAGCGATCCTTGCCTGTTCGGCCTGTTGGCCCGCTTGCGAGGACGCCGCATATCCTGCCCCGGTCGGACCTGGAATTGGCTCGACGCCGGCGGCAGGGACCGCAGGCCCTGTCGTCTGGCCGGTGGCCAGGATGGGGCGTCCGAGGTCTCCTGGTAGGGGCGGTCCGAGTTTCGGTACGCCCGTATAGTCCTTCGGTAGGCCGTTCAGCGCTTCGCTGGCAGAAGGCGTATGGGCGGGCGCGGTGTCGGTGCTTTGGATCGCCGCCACCTTGGGCTTGGGCGGCGACATGGCGAAGGCCAAGGCCGCGCCGATGGCCACGGCCGCGACCGTGCCGCCGCCGAGCAGGACCTTGCGCGACAGGCGCAGAACCGGCTTCGGTTGGGCGCGCAAGCGCATGGTTGCGGCGGGATCGCCTTGATCGGTTGGCGCGCTCACGATTTCTGTCCCCCGAAGCGGCGAATACGCACGACCTTCTGGTGGCCCTTGTCACCGAGGCGCAACTCGGCACGGTCAAGGAGGCGGTCGACGACAAGGAACTGGTTCTGGACGCGATAATTGACCAGTTCGGCCTTGCCGTCGACGCCGACCAGGAACAGGGGCGGCAGGTCGGTGCCGGCGGTCGCAGGCGGCATTTCAATATAGACCTTCTCGCCGTCGTCGAAGACGCGGAGCGGCTTCCAGGACACGTTGTCGCCGTCGAGGCGGTAGTTGAAGTTGAGGCGCGCCGGGTCGATGCCGGATGCGATCGGCGCTTGTGCCCGTGCCTTGTCGGCGACCTGCGCGATCGCCACCAGTTCGTCCTGCGGATAGCGCCACGAGACAGAAGCCATGTAGGTGGCCGGTAGCGCCTGGAGTTCGATGTGATAGGTGCGCCGGTCGGAATTGATGACCAGATTGGTAGAGAGCGTCGGCAGCGTCGGCTTGACCAGGATATGGACCTGCCGGGTGTCTCCGGCGCCGCTTTCGGTGGTGCCGATGACCCAGCGGGCGGTATCGCCGGCGGCGACCGGCCCCGTGCCGACAAGGCGTTCGCCGGGCTGCAGGGCGATGTCGGTGACCTTGCCCACGCTCGTGTAGACCTGGTAGAGCGCGCCCGGCATGAAAGCATAGACCTGTTCGGCATTGGCGAAGGTCGACGGCGACGGCATGACGCGGGCGGCGGCATTGGCCTTCTGCACGTCATCGGCCGCCGATGGCGCCGGCGGCGCATGGCGCTGCGGACGGTAGGGACGCGGCGCGGCCTCCGATGCGGTCGCGATGACCAGGGTGGCCAGGATCAGGCCTGCCACGGTGAGGGACTTGCGGGTCATGATTGGGTGAACTCCTGGGACCAGTTGATGGCGTTGACATAGATGCCGAGCGGGTTCCTGCGCAGCCGCTCGGGGTCGTGCGGCGGATCGATGACAAGAGAGGCGATCGCGGACCAACGCTGGGTAGTCACGAGTTGACCGTTGGTGTAGGTGCGCTCCAGCCAGGTGATGCGAAAACTGTCCGGGGAGGCGCGGATGACGCTCAGCACTTCGACCGCGACCTGGGTCTGGCCGACCTTCGCGAACGGGTCGCTGGCTTGGGCGTAGCCATTGAGGGCTAGCGCGCCCTTTTCGGTGGTGAAGTCATAGGCCTTCAGCCAGTTCTGCCGCACCACGACGGGATCGTTCGGAATGGCGCGCACCTCCGAAATGAATTCGGCCAGTTGGTAGGCGACCTGGGCGTCATTGGGGCGGTAGCCGGCGGTGGCGGGGGCGACGGCTTGGGTCTGACCGAGCCTGTCGACCTCGACGATCCAGGGCACGATGGTGCCGCGCGTCGATTGCCAGGTGAGGGCGGCGGCGAAGCCGCCGGCCAGGATGAGGCATCCGAAGGCCATCAGCCGCCAGTTCCGCGCCTGGACGCGGGCCGATCCGATGCGGTCGTCCCAGGCCTTGGCGGCGCGCTGGTAAGGGGTTTCGGGTTCGGGCGTCTGCCCGTAGGAAGTGGAGGCACGCTTGAGCATGATTAATGGCTTTCCTTGAGATCGACGGCGTGGCCGCCACCGGCCGCGTCGCCTTGGCCCACGGCGTGGACGGCGGTGCCGACGGCATTATGAAGGGACTGATTGCGCTTAAGGTCGCTGGCCCAGGTAGGGACATTGGAGGATGAGGCGACAGGGCTAGCGGGCGGCGCATTGACGGTGCCTTTGGTAGAGCCGCCGCCGGTGGCGGCAAAAGCGCTGCGGACACCCGCCTGGTAGCTGTCCTCGAAGGCGCTGGCCGTGGCCTGGGCGGCGCGGTTCATGGGCGCCGTGGCAGCCTTGGCAACATTAGCCATGCCGCCCGCTACGGCCGAAGCGCCCTGCTTGCCCATGGCGCCGAGCGAATAGGCGGTGGAGGCCGCGCCCGCCATGGAAGCGCCCGACCGTGCCGCCGTCATGGCGCCGCCGGTCAGGGCCGACAGTCCACGTGCGGCTATTCCGGCACCCATCAGGCCACCGGCCAGGGCACCGCCGGCGGCGAGCGTTGCGCCGACCGCGGAACCCGCACCCATTTGCGGGCCGCCGGACACCAGGCCATTGGCGACGGACGGGCCGAAGATGCCGAGGCCAAGCAAGGTCAGCGCGGCGAGCACGATCGACATCGCATCCTCGATCGTCGGCTGGGCGGCACTGAAGTCCTGGACGAACGTGCTGAAAAGGGTCGAGCCGATGCCGGTGATGACGGCCAGGACGAGGACCTTGATGCCGGAGGAGACGACATTACCGAGGACCTTTTCGGCCATGAAGGCGGTCTTGCCGAACAGGCCGAAGGGGATGAGCACGAAACCGGCCAATGTCGTCAGCTTGAACTCGATCAGGACGACGAACATCTGGATGGCCAGGATGAAGAAGGCCAGCACGACGAGGAGCCAGGCGAGACCGAGGCAGGCGATCTGGAGGAGGTTGTGCAGGAAGTCGGTGACGTTCATGAGGTCGGAGGCTGCGGACAACAGGGGCGCGCCGGCATCGAGGCCGGTCTGAGCCAGCTTGCCTGGACGCATCATGTCGGCGACGGTGAATCCCGTGCCCGAGGCCTTGAGGCCGAGGCCGGCGAAGGAATTGAAGACGATGGCCGCGAGGCCGTTCCAGTTGCCGATCAGATAGGCGAAGGCGCCGACGAACAGGGTCTTCTTGATCAGGCGGCTGATGATCTCGGAATCCCCGCCGTTGTCGAAGGTCCAGAACAGGGCGGCCAGGGTCACGTCGATGACGATCAGGGTGGTGGCGACGAAGGCGACGTCGCCGTGCAGGAGGCCGAACCCGCTGTCGATATAGCGGGTGAAGACCTCGAGAAAATGGTCGATGACGCCGGTATTGTTCATGCTTAGTGCCCGTAGAACATCTGCGCATTGCCCGGCTGGTAGCCGGTCTTGCCTTGCAGGAAACGGCGGCGTTGTTCTGATCCTTGCGCCGCCGCAGTGGCCTCCTCGGCCGCCTTGAGATCCTGCGCCCGGGCCTGCGAAGCCAGGAGCGCGGTCAGGTCGCTGAGTTGCTGGGCCTGGAGCGCCAGAAGCTGGTTGCCCGCTTGAGTGGCGGCCAGCGCGCCATCAGCGCCCTGGCTGGCGGTGACCAGGGTCGAGACCTGGGCCTGGTAGGTGCTGGCGTTGCCGAGCACCGTCGCTTGGGTGCGCATGGCATCCTGCAGGCCGGCGACGGTGTTGCGCCAGCGGCTCTGCGCGTCGGTCACGAGCGACGCGTCGGACGCGCTCATCGACACGCTGCCGTACAGGGACTGGAACGCATGGTCGACCTGGCCGACATCGTAGGCGATGTTCTGGGCCTGCTGGATGAGGGCGCGGGTCTGGTTGACCGTCTGCTGGATTTGGTTGAGCACGGACACGGGCAGGCTCGTCAGGTTGCGCGCCTCGTTGATCAGGGACTGGGCCTCGTGCTGGAGTGAGGTAATCTGGTTGTTGACCTGCTGCAGGGCGCGAGCGGCCTGGAGGACATTCTGCGCGTAATTGGTTGGGTCGAAGACGGCCAACTGAGCACGGGCCGGCAGGGCGGACGCGGCCCCGGCGGCTGTAAAGGCGCCAAGCAGCAGGCGGAGGGTGGAGCGGCGGTCAGGCGAGGTCATGGGCGTGTCCTTCGGCTTGTGGGGAAATGAGGTCGGCCGCCCAAGCGACGCCCTTGTGGCTAAGCCAGGTGGCGAGGAAGGCTTCCGGGTTTTCGGAATCGAAGAGGCGGTTGATCGCCGCCTGGTCCGGTGGGGACGAGGTCGCGCAGAGCGCCAGCGCCACCTGGCCCAGGCCCAGTTCGAACATCCGGTTGCCGCGCGGGGATTGCAGGTAGTAGTCGCGCTTGGGCATGGCACGGGCGATCAACTGGACCTGGCGGCCATTGAGGCCGAAGCGCTGGTAGATGTCGGCGATCTGCGGTTCCCGGGCATTGGCATTGGGCAGGAAGAGGCGTGAGGGGCAACTCTCGATCAGGGCCGTGGCAATGGCGCTTGTCCCGATATCGGCCAGGCTCTGGGTGGCGAAGATGACGCTGGCATTGGACTTGCGCAAAGTCTTCAACCAGCGCTTCAGTTGCTGGGCGAAGCCCTGATCGTCGAGCGCCAGCCACCCTTCGTCGATCAGGATCAGAGTCGGCCGACCGTCCAACTCGCCTTCGATGCGGTGGAAGAGGTAGGACAGGACGGCGGGCGCGGCGGAGGTGCCGACCAGGCCTTGTGTCTCGAACACGGAGACATCCGACAGGGCGATAGTCTCCACCTCGGCGTCGAGAAGCGCGCTGTGCGCGCCACCGGCGCAATAGGGCTGCAGCGCCTGTTTAAGGGCGAGCGATTGCAACATAACGCAGAGGCCGGTCACGGTGCGCTCGCCCGACGGGGCGGAGGTCAGGGCATTGAGGGCCGACCAGACGTGTTCGCGCACGGCCGGCGTCGCCACTACACCTTCATGGACGAGGATCGCTTCGATCCATTCCGCCGCCCAGGTCCGTTCGGCCATGTCATCGATATGGCGAAGCGGCTGAAGGTGAACGCGATCGCTGTCTGTATCGCCGAGATCATGCCAGTCGCCGGACATGGCGAGGCAGGCGGCGCGCAGGGAGCGGCCAAAATCGAAAGCCAGGACGCGGGCGCCGGCATAGCGGCGAAACTGCAGCGCCAGCAGAGCCAGCAGCACGGACTTGCCGGCGCCGGTCGGGCCGACGACCAGGGTGTGGCCGACATCGCCGACGTGCAGGGAAAGACGGAAGGGTGTCGTGCCCTCGGTCTTGGCGAGCAGCAGGGGCGGGCCGTCGAGGTGACGGTTGCGATCGGGACCGGCCCAGACGGCGGAGGCCGGCATCATATGGGCGAGGTTCAGGGTCGAGATCGGTGGCCGCCGGACATTGGCGTATACCTGGCCCGGCAGCGTGCCGAGCCAGGCATCGACCGCGTTCAGCCTCTCATTGATGCAGGTGAAGTCGCGCGACTGAATGACCTTCTCGCACAGCCGCAGCTTGTCATCGGCGACCGAGGCGTCCTCGTCCCAGACGACGACCGAAGCGGTCACCCAGGCATAACCGGCATAGTCGGCGCCGAGTTCCTGCAGAGCCTCATCGGCGTCGGCGGCCTTGTTGGATGCGTCATTGTCGACCAAAGCGGATTGTTCGTTGGTCATCACCTCCTTCAGGATGGTGCCGAGCGACTTGCGCTTGGCGAACCATTGCCGGCGGATCTTGCCGAGCACCCCTTGGGCGCGGGTCTTGTCCATGAGAAGCGCGCGAGTCGACCAGCGATAGGCGAAGCCAAGTCGGTTCAAGTCATCCAGGATTCCCGGAATCGTGGCGGCCGGAAACGCGCTGACCGTCAGCACCCGCAGGTGCGAGGCGCCGAGCATGGGGGCCAGGCCGCCGGTCAACGGCTCGTCGGCCAGTAGCGCGTCCAGGTGCATAGGGGTATGCGGGACGGCCACGACATGGCGCCGCGTCGAAACAGTCGAATGGAGGTAGGTGAGGGTCTCGGGATCGTCGAGCCAGCGGCAGTCTGGCATGAAGCCCTCGAACTGGTTGAGGACGCGGTCAGACTGGTCGCGGAACGTGTCGACCAAATCCCAGGCTTGGCGGACATTGGTGCCCGTGCCCTCGAACAGCCAGGCCTCGGAAGCCGAGGTTGTGTCCTCCGGCGGCAGGTAGGCGAAGGTGAGATAGTAGCAAGACTCGAAGTGGGCGCCTTCCGCCTCGAAGTCGGCCCTGCGTTCGGCCTCGACCAGGGCGGAGGCCGGATCGGTGAAGGTCGACAGCGGATAGGATTGTGCGGGGAGGCGCTGGGCTTCGATGAAGACCGTCCAGCGTTCGCCCAATCGGCGGAAGGCGCTGGAGAGGCGCTGGCTGATGGCCGACAGTTCGGCGGGCACGGAACTGTCGAGATCTGGACCACGGAATTTCGCGGTGCGTTGGAAGGACCCGTCCTTGTTGAGGACGATGCCGGGGGCCACTAAGGCGGCCCAGGGCAGGTAGTCCGAAAGGACTGCCGGACGTTTCCGGTATTCGGCAAGGTTCATCATGGCTAACCTCAAGCGTCGAAATGGGAGGGCAGGCGGAGATGACGGCGCGCCACGTCGATGAAGTCGGGATCGTGGCGCGCCGCCCAGACGGCGAGGGCATGGCCGATGAGCCCGATCACCAGGCCGGCCACCCACAACCGCAGGCCCAGGCCAAGCGCTGCCGCCAGTGTCCCATTGACGATGGCCACGGCTCGGGGGGCGCCGGCCATCAGGATGGGTTGGGTCAAGGAGCGGTGGACGGGGGCGGCGTAGTCGGGTGGCAGGCTGGCGCCGGGCTCAAGGTCGAAGGCCATCAGAGAAGCGCTCCGCCGCCAAACGAAAAGAAGGTGAGGAAGAAGGACGAGGCGGCAAAGGCAATCGACAGGCCGAAGACGATCTGGATCAGGCGCTTGAAGCCGCCCGAGGTGTCGCCGAAGGCCAGGGTCAGGCCGGTGACGATGATGATGATCACAGCGATGATCTTGGCGACCGGCCCTTCGATCGAGGACAGGATGGATTGCAAGGGCGTTTCCCATGGCATGCCCGAGCCGGAGGCCAGGGCCGGCGAGGCGCTGAGGGTGGCCAATCCGGCCAGAACGAAAAAAGGGAGGGCGCGCAGGCGCGAGCGGAGGGTCATCGGAGGTCCTTTCTGGAGGGGGAGATCAGTTGAGGGTGAAGGGAGTGAGTTGGTACTGGCCGTCGGTGGCGAGGCCGGTGACGCGCATCAATTCGGCGACGCGGCGATGGGCGCCGCGCCCGTGGAGCACCACGATCAGGTCGATGGTCTCGGCGATCAGGGGCCGCGGCACGGTAACGACGGCCTCCTGGATCAGTTGTTCCAGGCGCAGGAGCGCGCCGATGGCCGACCCGGCATGCAGGGTGCCGACGCCACCCGGATGGCCGGTGCCCCAGGCCTTGAGAAGGTCGATGGCTTCGGCGCCGCGGACCTCGCCGACCAGGATGCGATCGGGGCGCAGGCGCAGGGCGGAGCGCACGAGATCGGACAGGGTGGCCACGCCGTCCTTGGTGCGCAGGCTCACGACATTCGGCGCGGCGCATTGTAGTTCGCGGGTGTCTTCGAGGATCACCACGCGGTCGTCGGTGCGGGCGACTTCAGCCAGCAGGGCATTGGTCAGGGTGGTCTTGCCCGAGGAGGTCGCGCCGGCGACGATGATATTGAGGTGCTGGGAGACGGCTCCGCGCAGGGCATCCGCCTCGACCCCGGACATGATTCCGGCGGCGACATAGTCGTCGAGCGAGAAGACCATTGAGGCGGGCTTGCGGATGGAGAAGGAGGGGCTTGCGACCAGTGGCGGCAGGAGGCCCTCGAAGCGCTCGCCCGTGTCCGGCAGTTCGGCGGACAGACGTGGCGAGTTCGCGTGGGCTTCGCTGCCGACATGGTGGGCGACCAGCCGGATGATGCGTTCACCGTCCTCGGCGGTCAGCCGCTCTCCGGTATCGGCGAGCCCGGTGCTCAGGCGGTCGACCCAGATGTGGCCATCGGGATTGAGCATGACTTCGACGACGTTGTCATCAGCCAAGAGGCCCGTGATGTGACCGCCGAAGGCGCTACGCAGCATCCGCGTGTAGCGTTGAACGGTCTGATTTGGCTGTGCCTGAAGCGACATGGCGGCCCCGTGAAGTCATGCGAAAACTCATGGGGTTCATTAAGAAAGCCAGTATTTCGCCTGCTGCAACAGGGATTCAGCGCCAGCGTACTGCGTCGTAGGAATAGAAAAAAATGGATATGTTCTGGACTTGCGACCAGCGTATAATTAGCCCGGTTGGAGTTGAACGCTTCGGGACCCTTTAGTGTGTTTCAAGGATCAGTTTTGGTAACCTTGCCGGCGGGTACGTCACGCTGGCGGCTGGCCCTAGCGAAATGCAGGCGAAATTTGACAGACGATTTTGCAGAATGCCGCCCCGCCCAGTGAGTGGCATATGGGCGCTAATCTGTTCCGTAAACCAGATGCCATCGAATGCCTTATACTCTGCCCAGGCAATTAAGATTGCCAGGCGGCCGCGGGGTGGCGGCACATTCGGACCGAAGCGCGAAACGAGTTCGTCCATGTTAGGATTTGCCAATTGCCCCAGCCTACACGCAGTCGCCCAGTCATCAATTTCTTTCAAATTTTGCTCGGACAATCTGTAAAGGTCAACAAACCTTGTCTCTTGCTCGTCCAGCCTTCTTAGCTCGAACAATTCTGCGTCACGTTCTTTACAGGGAAATATTTGAAACCATTCATCTGGGCAGAGTGACACCGAAAATGTGTCGCCTTCCTCATGCCATAGCCGATTGCTCTGAGGGGCCAGCACGCCTACAACCCCATAATGATACACTACCGGTTCTTTAACGACGACATATGCGGACAACACGTTCTCTCCCCAACTCATATGTGAAATGTAATCTAATCGGCGGCCGATGAACTGGTCCATTTATCTATAATGAGAAACTTTTTTCTTTAGAGATTGAAATACGCCCTCCCAATACATCGCCCAGCAATCTGACGCCTCTCAGCACGGCGGTTTTATGGTGCCCGAACGGCGAGGATCATTTCCGCCTGGAATCAAATTTTAGTTTATGGCGCTTTTCAAATTTTAGTTTTTCGTGTCGAATTCGGGTCTCGCTTCGTTCGCGCCGGGGTACAGCACATCCCTCAAAGTGTCGACGCCATGAGCGTGACGCTCGGATGCGGTATCGCGGAGGTAACGCAGATTATGCAACTTCCATTGAGGGCCGGGGAGCGTTTTCAGGCTTTCCAATGGGAACAGGTTCCAATCCGGATCGCCGGTTTCAAAGCTGAGCAGGAATGCCCGGTCGGCATCGCCGAGTGATGCCTGGACCAAGGTGGTCAGCCGCTCAAATGTGTGTCGGTGGTCGTCATAGATGAAGGGCTCGAAGGACATGCCCTCGAATTCCGAAGCGAAGCTTTGCTCCCTGTCCTTCATGCGGGGGCTTATCAACTCGGCAATGGGCCGGCCATGGCTCACCAGGCCTGAGATTATACCGAGTTTTATATCCTGGGACAGCGGTGCCTCCAGGTCGAGAAGGTGCTTGACGTCGAAGAGGTCGCGCGGATGCTGGCGGTCCAAGGCCGCGCACAGTTTGCCGCCGAACAATTCGCCTCGGCTGATGACCGGCGTCTCGACGAATCGTCCGAACATGTCCTGCACCCTTTCTGAACAGGCCATCGATCGTACTGGCAGGAGGTGGCCGCGGAGGACCGGGTTGACCTCGACCTTGATTTGGGTGCGGAGCCGTTGGCAGTGCAATTTGGCTTCCAAGCCGTCCTTCTGGGGAACTAGCGTCACCCGCGTCGGCTTCAACTTGTCCTCGATCCGTGCCTTGATGCGGCCAAGGGCCTCCGAAATCGTGGCCAATGCCTCGTCGCGGCCTTGCGTAGGCACGTAGGTCAAGTCGATGTCGACGGACAGGCGCGGCAGGTCCCATTCGAAGAGGTTGATCGCCGTCCCGCCCTTGAGCGCGAAACACGATTCCTCTGCGACGAAGGGCAGGATATCGAGCAGCAGTTTCACCTGGTCCTGGTACTGGGGTCTAATGTCCATCGGCGACCAACTCCCTGGGCAGGATCAACTGGTATTTTGCGACATAGGCGCCGCCCTCGGCCAAAGTACGGTCGCCAGAACCGAGGTTCACCTGGCTTGAGTCCAGATGAGACATGACCGGCAGTTGGGCCCGTTCCGCCATATAGAGGAAGAGGCGGACAACCTTGATCGAGGTGCAGGCTTCCAGGAGGGATTGCATCAGTTTGGGTCTAAGCGTTCGCAGACCTTCGAGGATTTGAAAAGCTTCGACCAGGTCGAAGCGCTGGGGCGTTAGGTACAGGAGTTCCAGGATTGCGCGCTCCGGCGTGGACCCGGTCAGGGTGAACCCATCGATCGGCGTGTCCGTCAGGCCAAGTTCGGGCGGTAGCAACTTGGTCTGGACATGGACGACGGCATCGCGCAGGTCCCGTGACGTGAACCATGCCGGCAGGGAAATGGCCGGACTCGAATATAGATAGGCCGTGTTGGCCCCCATACGGGCATAATGATTGAAGCCGTCCGCCTCCAGAGCTGTGGGACCACCGACATGGACCTGCAAGCCAAGTTGCTTTTGGAGGCTGTGGAGGGCGCCTGTCCAGGCCAGCGTCTCGTTTGGACGCTTGAAGGCGCCTGGGCCCACGCGTTCGAGCCAGTGACTGGCAACATATTTCTGGGCATGCTGGGGCGTTATCCCGAGCGCCTTCAGGTGCGGGGTTGTCTCTATGGTTCGCGGCTCCCACTGGCTTAGCAGCAGCCTTAGTTTTTCGCTTCCAGATATACTCATGGTATATCCGTAGCATATTTTTCGATGTAAGGCTAGCCTGAAGGCGTGCCTTGCCTTGAAAAATTCCTCGTAGATATACCCTAAGTATATCCTCGGCCAAATAAATAAGGTTGCAGCCAAGATCCAGTCCGAGTGGCGGCATAAGGCCGGGAAATGGGCATGACTTGCCATCAATGTGCAACCTTATCGGACCCTTCGAGACGCGATACGGTCTTCGTATTCGCTGCTAGCCTTTGCCCCAGGGTCTCCATGAACTGGTCGTAGCGTTCCGTCGCCGATGCACGGGCGGCGGCGGCGACCTGTTCGGGGAGGGGCGGGTTGGCGCCCAGCCATAGCCAGACATAGACCATGAAGGCCTCGACCGAGATATTGGTGTCGCGACAGAGGCGCTCGAGCTGGCGCTCAATCCGCCCCAGCCGCCGCGTGGTCGCGGCTTCCTTCTGTTCCGGATCGACGAAGGCCGCCACGGCGGCCTCGGCCATGATCGACAGGGGCTGGCGCCGCGACCTGGCATAAGCGCAGAGTTGGTCATAGGTCTTGGGGTCGAGATAGACCGTCATGCGTATTTTCTTCATGGCGTCCTCACAGGTCGATCCCGTCATTCGGGTCGAGGCTTGTCTGCCGGGCGGTTTGCTGTTGCATGCGCTGCTGGCCCTGGAGGCGCTTGACCCGGTCTTCAAGTTCCGAACTCGCCGGCCCGAAATCGAGCGGCATGGTTTCGGGCGTTTTCGGTTTCGGCGCCGGCGTCAGTTCGGGCACCTTGCGCCGTTCTGGGCCGGCGATCGAGCCACCGTCCGGGCGCGTCGCCGCTGGCATGGCGACCGACGCCAAGGGTTCGATCGCTGCACGGCTGGACCATTCATCCTGGCGCGGAGGCGGCAACTTGATCGTGGCTGGAGGCGGCAGGACGCGCTCCATGAAGCGCCTGTCCGTGTAGTACCGTGCCTTCTTCGCGCGGATGGGCGGGATGCCGGCGACCATGACGATCTCGTCGGCGGGCGGCAGTTGCATCACTTCGCCGGGCGTCAGGAGCGGCCGTGGTGTTTCCGAGCGCGAGACCATAACGTGCCCAAGCCAGGGACTGAGGCGATGTCCCGCGTAGTTCTTCATGGCTCGCAACTCGGTCGCCGTGCCCAGGGCGTCCGAGACCCGCTTGGCCGTGCGTTCGTCGTTGGTAGCGAACGACACCCGAACGTGGCAGTTGTCGAGGATTGCGTTGTTGCTGCCGTAGGCCTTCTCGATCTGGTTCAGGCTCTGGGCGATCAGGAAGGCCTTGATGTTGTAGCCGGCCATGAAAGCCAGGGCACTTTCGAAGAAGTCCAACCGCCCGAGCGCCGGAAACTCGTCGAGCATGAGCAGCAGGCGATGGCGTTTCGGCGCGATCAGGTCCTCGGTCAGCCGTCGGCCGATCTGGTTGAGCATCAGGCGGATCAGCGGCTTCGTGCGGCTGATATCCGACGGCGGTACCACGAGGAACAGGGAGACCGGCTCAGTGTCGTCGACCAGATCGGCGATACGCCAGTCGCACCGGCTCGTGACGGCGGCGACGACCGGATCGCGATAGAGGCCGAGAAACGACATGGCGGTACTGAGGACGCCTGATCGTTCGTTCTCCGACTTGTTCAGCAGTTCGCGGGCGGCCGAGGCGATGACCGGGTGCGGCCCTGCCTCGCCGAGGTGCGGCGTGGTCATCATCGCGGCCATGGTCGCCGACAGTGACCGCTTCGGGTCGGACAGGAAGTTGGCGACGCCCGCCAGGGTCTTGTCGCTTTCGGCATAGAGCACATGCAGGATGGCGCCGACCAGAAGGCTATGACTGGTCTTTTCCCAATGGGAGCGGCGTTCCAGGCTGCCTTCCGGGTCGACGAGGACATCGGCCACGTTCTGGACGTCGCGGACCTCCCATTCGCCCTGACGGATTTCGAGAAGGGGGTTGTAGGCGGCGGATTTGATGTCGGTGGGGTCGAAGCGCAGGACCTTGCCGTGCCGGCTGCGGAAACCCGCGGTCAGGTGCCAGTTTTCACCCTTGATGTCATGGATGATGCAACTTCCCGGCCAGGTCAGGAGGGTCGGGACAACGAGGCCGACGCCCTTGCCGCTCCTGGTCGGTGCAAAACAGAGGACATGCTCCGGACCGTCATGGCGCAGATAGTCGCCGGCAAACTTGCCCAGCATGACGCCGTCCTGACCGAGAAGGCCGGCATCGCGCACAGCGCCGGTACCCGCCCACTCGGCGGACCCGAAGGTGCTCGCGGCCTTGGCTTCGCGGGCACGCCAGACGGATAGGGTGATGGCGACGCCAATCGCCCACACCCCGCCACTGGCGGCGATATAGGCGCCTTCGGTGAATATGGACGGCGCATAGGCATCGAAATGATACCACCACAAGAAGAAGTCATAGGGGCGGTAGATCGCCACTCCAGCAAAACGGAACCAAGGCGGGCCGAGTTCCAGTTGAAAGGCCAGCCGCCAGGCGGTCCATTCGGTAGCCGTCCAGACGGCCAGCAACGCCGTCAGTAGGACGACCAAGATTTGGCCCCATAACACCTTCGTCGCGGACATCGCTGTCTCCCTTCACGGAGCAAAGCTTGACCTGCCGTGGCGTGCGCGCAAGGGCGGCAGCGGGTGGAGAGAAGGATTAGAAAGCCTGGCGTAGAATTAGAAAGGTCGTGGTTAGTGCGTCGTGCCGTCCGGCTTGCGCGGCTTTGCGACGCCTTTTTGATAAAGCGTCCTGTGCAGGGCCACATAGTCGCTTTGGCATTGCTCGATGCAAGACTTGATACGTGCAACGAACGGCTCGAGCCCCTTGCCTTCGCATTCCGCGACGAGGGTTTCGAGGGCCTTGATGACCTTTTCGGCTTGGGTGAGCCGTTCGAACGCGGACCAGTCTTCAGGCGACATGCCTATCGACCTCCACGGGCCGCAGGAGTCCCAAGGGACTTTCGACGCCTGTCCGGCTACATGCGCGATGATATTGGATCTTGTCGACATCGATGCACGCTGCCTGAATCCTGGCGTGGTCGCCGATCGCATGTGGCGCGCCCAATCGGCGAAGTGCAATGCCATTGCGTTCGAAAACCGTACGCAGGATCAGCGTCGGCATCAGGCCGATGATCCGCTTCATGCCGAAGTGCAGGGCGCATTCCAGGTAAGCGACGGAGATCTGGCGAAGGATATGCAAGCGCATGTCGGCCGGGAGGGTGCTATCGACGCAGAAGCGCGTTCCCTCCCAAGTGTCCGGGAGGGAAAAGATAGCGGTATCATCGACGAGCTCGGAAAAGTGGTCTTGCAACATGGAACCCAGTCCGGTGGGGGTGAGACGACTACAACCCAGAACCCGCTTACCGTCCTCGGAATAGACGAGGTAAACGGAGGCCAAGGTGTCGTATTCGTCGAATTCCATCCCGTCGAAGACCTTTACCGCATAGTTCTGCCGCTCGATGAATTCCTGATGGCGGAGGCGGTGCTGACCGAAGAACAGATCGGCGGACGTCGAGATGGACTTGTACGATATGATCGATAGCATAATACCCTCCAAAGTGAAGGGTTTAGCTCATCACAGGTTGAATTGAGTCGGTATCACCCGCGCGGGTTAGGCAGGTCGATAATGCCATGCCGGGCAGCCTTGACGAAGGCTTGCACCCTGTTGTGTACACCGAGCCGCCTGAAGATTTTCCGGAAGTGGGTGTTCACGGTGTTTTCGGTGATATCGAGGTCGGCGGCGACTTCACGGTCTGAGTGGCCGCGCACCGACAGGTTGATAATGTCGAGTTCCCGGGCGGTCAGGTCGATCGGACGAAGCGGTGGAACCGACGGACCCGCCACGATTTCGCATAGACGCTTATAGAATATATTGGAGATCGACCACAGAAGATCCAGGTCGCGGACATGATCGGTTGTCGGGGACAAGGTGGCGAGCGCCACGCCGCCCTGTCTTGATCGCGAACCGACGAAAGGCAAACCGATCCCGTTATAGAGGCCGGCTTCCTCGGCCAGTTCCATGAAACTTGCCTGAAGTGGCGTCAGGTCGAGACAATGTCTGAGGTCCGACCAGAAGAACGGTCCGATATCGCCGCGGGCGGACAGGGCAACCGGATCGAATCTCAAGCAGTCACGGTCCACGTAGTAGGCCGTCCAGTCATCAGGGTAGGTTGTCGCCCAGGCGAATTTCAGGACGTCGCTCGGCAGATCGTAGTCGCGCATCAGTGAGATGTTGACGTAGGCAAAGCCCAATCGCTTGTAAGTGTCGATGAGCAAGGCGGCGAGCGCCTCCTGGGTGGTAACGCTTCGGCAAGTGGCGGCATATTCCACCAGGACGCGGGCAGCGAAGGTTTCAGGCATGCGGCACCTTTCTTCCATACAAGCGGCCGCGCCTCGGATACGGTAGCGACCGGTCATGCGCTTGACGCGCGAAAAGAATGTGCCTGGCGCTCTGTCAGGTCTGGACGAGCTTGCCAGCCTGGCTGGCATTGGCCATGGCGCGGGCGAGGCTCAGAAACTGCTTACGGACGGCGGCGTCTTCGATCTGCGGGAAGACCAAAGCCAATTCCTGGCCGTCGCTGGACTTGAGAAAAGCGGAGACGTTCGCTTCGATCTCCTCGTTGAAGGATTGGAATTCCAGTTCGTCGATTTCGGCGAAGAAGTAAGCGACGGGAACCTTCAGCGCGCGGGCGACCTGGAAAAGCTTCGAGGATGTGATGCGCGACTGCGCCGTCTCGTATTTCTGAATCTGCTGGGGCGTGACGGCCAGGGCCTCGGCGACCGTATCCTGGCCCAGGCCCATCTGCCGCCGACGGCGCCGGATCACCATGCCGACGTGGACGTCCACGGGTTCGGGGTTCTTGTTGTCGTCCGTCATTTGCGTTCTCCCGGAATATGCCTAGACCAAGTCAGGCATACACTCAGAATGTGTCATTTAGTTTAGTAGTCAAGACATACTCGCATATTAGTTGTTCGCATCCTAAAAATAATTTAGGTTGATTCCATTCAGGAGACTAACCCTTGAGTGGAGTGAGCGTGATTGGGCGGCTGCTCGCGCTGATGGCCAGCGCGTGCTTGAAGTGCCGCGGGGCCGTGGCCGCCACCGTGCTGATGGAGGCGGGCGGCATCGTGCTGGCCACTGTTGCGCCCTATGCTTTGAAGCTCTTGATCGATCGATTGGGAAATGGGCGAGGGGCCGACCCGGCCTTGTGGCTATCCGTCGTCTTGTTTGTCGTCGCTTGGACGATGACCACGCCGTTGGGAGCGTTCCGGTACATACAGTCTGCCCGGATAACCGGACGTGTGACCGGTCATTTATCGGCGGTGGCCGTGGCCGGACTCCTTCGGGGCGGGGGTTGGCGGAGTGAAGACAGCGGCCGCACGCTCGGCCTTCTGGAGCGTTTGCCCTATAGTTTGAACATCGTCATGGATGGGCTGATCTGGCGCACCCTGCCTCTTGTCCTTCAGTTTGCGATCAGCCTGGTCATCATCGTGCGTCTCATGTCCTGGACCTACATGGTCTGTCTCGTGGGGCTTGCCGTCGGCTTCGTGGCCGTGAGTTGGCTTGGCCTGACCCGGCAAATGGCGACGTCCAAGGCGTTCAACCAAGCCGTCGCCGTTTGCGGAGAACGGATCGGCGACATTTTGAAGAATGCCCAAAGGGTCGTCGCGAACGGAGCGGTGAGTTTCGAACTGGTGGGCGTTGCCGCTGCCTTTTCAACACGGGAAACTGCAGAACGGCAAATGGCGATATCGACAGCGCGACTTGCCGTTGCGCAATGGGTTGCGGTTGCTGCCGGTCTGTTTCTCGTGGTAGCATTGGCGGCGCTGGATGTCGCCAACGGCCGGATAACGACGGGTGATTTCGTTCTGCTCCAAGCCTACGCCATTCGATTGATCCTGCCATTGTCAGGCGTCGCCTCCATCCTCAGTCAAAGCGCCAGCGCGCTTTCGATCGTGGACGATGTGCTGCGCCTTCAGGGACAGGATGACCCGACGCCGCCAGCAACACGCGCCATCCCCAATACAAAGCCTGCGCATGTCGAGATACGGAACCTGTGCTTTTCCTATGGTGACAATCAGGGCTGCGTAAATGATGTCACTTTGGAATTTCCGCCTGCCTCTTTTACGGCCATCGTCGGCGCAAACGGGTCCGGGAAGTCGACATTGGCGCAGCTCATCGCCGGCCTGCTGCCGCCCGCCTCCGGTGGTGTGTTTTTCAATGGAGAGCCACTTCGGCCTCAACAGGGGGAGGATGGACCGGATCAGGTCATATATGTTCCGCAGGGCGCATCCTTGTTCAACCGCGACCTTGAAGCCAACCTGTCCTACCCGCCGACGGAGGCGACGGCTCCGGACCTCATGGCAATCCTACAAAACTGGCGCTTTTACGACGATGGACGTCCCGTTGATCCCAGTTTGCGGGTGGGGGAGGCGGGCCATGCCCTGTCGGGCGGCCAAGCGCAAAAGATCGAACTCGCCCGTCTCACCGGTGTACGCGTGCCGTGTCTCATTCTCGACGAAAGCACGTCGGCGCTCGATCCGGCAAGCGAGCAACGAATCCTCGCGCATCTGCGGCAGGCCATCGGATTGAGGACGACGCTCATTCTGGTGACACACCGTATCGGCATAGCACAGCAGGCGGATCAGGTGGTCTGGATGCGGAATGGTCGAACCGTAGCCGTCGCGGCCCATGAGCAATTAATGGGATTTCAAGATTACGAAGCCCAATGGAATCTTATTCAAGACAATGAACTCCATCGGAGCTAGTACCGAAATCCTATTGGCGGACGTCACGAGTGTTTGACCACAGAGTTGGCGGGAGAGCAAATGTCAAAACCATCATTGGCGGCGCAGTACATGATTGGGGGATAATGAAGCGAAATTTCTTCGCTCCTTTACCGGTAATATTTGGCGATCAATTGTTCGACCGTGCCCGAGCAAATAATGTAGCAGCAGAGCCCTTGCTTCCTGGTCTCGTGTCAAACCAAGAGGCAGGCGGTCTGTAACAGCTTTTGGAACCGCCGCCATATTAGCCCCAAGGACTACTTCGCAGTACTGCAGACGTTCAACGAGCACGCGCCACGCGCCGACGGACAGTTGATCCCAGGCGGCAAAGCTGTCTGTCATAGCAAGATGTGCCAGAGCATTGTCGGCCTCCTCGTCAAAGGCGTCGTTATACTTGACGGACATGATGGTGTCCCAACGCGCTGATAGCATGGGATGAAAATCAAACAAGCGCTCGAGGGTTTGGGATGCTGTGAGTTCAATCGGCGGAATCTTCCCCGCGTCGGCGGCCATATGCTCGTTGACGTAAGTAAGCCAGATTTCATTCAATTCCATGGTGAACCACTTCCGGGCGGCGACGCTATTAAGATATTTTGGTCGCGGCAAGATTTCACAGATCTATCGACCTGCCTAGATCCAGACTGAGGCGAATGGGTTATGTAGGCTCAGCAATATATGTAACCGGAAATTAGAGCCTTTTCTTTCCAGATCTACTACTGCGAATGACTACTGAACCTCGCGTAATGGCGGTTGGCGCATCCTTCTCGTCAAAAAGGTCACCCACAGAGCAGCTAAGTGCTTTTGCAATCAAATAGAGCAATACTGAAGTTGGATTTCTGTGACCGCTTTCAAGGAAGCTTACGTAAGATTGAGCGACTATTTCAATGCGAAGTGCCAGCTCTTCTTGCGAAAAGCCTTTGGCTTTACGCAAGCGCTGTACATTCCATCCAACTAGCCGCTCTACGTCCATCACTTGACGGAAGCCGGAAATTGGCCTTATCTCTATACAATCGAGTGTATAAAGCGATTTGATGCACGGAGAGTTTAGCTCGCTGTCGGGTCAGATTGTTCTGATGGTCGAGAGGGGCCAAAGACGGAGAGATCAATATCCACCGACTTAGTACCGTGGTTCCGGCTTTCGTAGACTAACGGGCCGTTCACTAAATGTGCTGGCGCGTCTGTAATTGAGTAAAGGTCAGAAATCGTAACGTTAAAAGCGTTTGCGAGTATCGCCAATGTTTGTATGGAAGGATTGCGCTTACCGGATTCAAGAGAGCTGATAAAGTTCTGGTGCAATACGCTACAGCGCAGCGCCAGCTCTTCCTGAGAGATATCCTCCTTCAGTCTGAGCCGGTGAATATTCCACGCAATTAGAGATCGCAGATCCATGTCAAGAATGGACTGCCTTTTGCGGAATGCTTCCATACAATCAATTGTATAAAATGACCTCAACTATCTGCTTTTTGTGCTTTTTCTCGTTGTGGGTCCGAATGTTGGATATCTTTAAAGTCCTATGGAGAAGGACCGCTCGTTCTCCACTTACCGTTGATGAGTACGTAGGTGCGAAATTGCGCCACATGCGGTCAAGGGCCGATCAAAATCTCAATCAGGTAAGCGGTCTTTTGAAAGTATCGGAGGACGAAATCAAGAAGCTTGAGGCAGGCCGAAAACGCGCTACCGCTTCGCAGTTGTTCCAACTTGCACAGCATTTTAACGTCCCTGTTTCGACCTTCTTCGATCGAAGGGAGGCGCCCGATGAGTTGGCTTCGTGACGTCGACCGTTGGCTATGTGACGAAGTCCTGCCGCACAAACACGCTTATCTGGCTCTGGCGCGCCGATTGACAAGGAACGCGGAGGCGGCAAGCGATATCGTCCAGGATGTCTACGCAGAGGTCCTGCAGGGCGATACCTGGAAGACGGCGCGCGATCCGAAAGCCTTCGTGCTCCGGATCGTCTATTGCCGGTCGGTCAACTGGGTGAACCGGCAGAAGATCGTACCCCTGCATCCGCTGCCGGAATACGAAGGGCTCCTATATGCCGACTTCGGTCCGGATGCCTTCGACAAGCTTTCGGGCCGCGAGGAACTGGAAGCCGTCCTCGAAATCCTGGCCGACATGCCCACGCGCTGTCGGCAGGTGATCACCATGCGGCGCATCGAGGAATTGCCGCCGCGCGAGATTGCGCGACGTTTGGGAATCGACCTCGTCACCGTGCGTCGGCATATGGCGCGCGGCGTCGCGATACTCGCGGAGCGTTTGGGGCAGCGTGGCACGGTCCGCGTCGTGTCCAAACCGGACGATAGCGACGACGTCGCAAGCAAGGCCGAATAGACGGCGTGCGACGACTGGCATATGAATGCTCCCGGCGATCAACTCCAAGGAGACCGGGGAGGCATAGAAATGACATCTGACGCACCTTCCTGGGACCAACTCCGGGACGAGGCCGCGGATTGGCTTGCGGCGATGGACACAGGCGAGCGCAGCCGCGAAGATTTCGAGGCGTGGCGCAATGCCGATCCGCGCCATGCCGCCGCCTTCGTCCAGGTCGCCAGTTCGCTCGTGACAATGGATCGGATCAAGCCCGATCTGAAAGTGCGTGTAGCGCCCGTGCGTGTAACGTCGCGGCGGACCTTGATGTTCGGCGGCGTAGCTGCGCTGGTGGCTGCGGGTGGGGTAGGGGGCGTTGCCGTCGCGACCGCTAAATCGACCGTCACGACCGAGGTCGGCCAGCAGAAATCCGTCTCTCTGCCTTCAGGAGGAACGCTCCTTGTCAATACGTCCTCTCGCGTGCAATACCGGGCGAAGGAACGGGTAACCGAGATCTGGCTTCGAAAGGGCGAACTTGCCCTCGACCTGTCTCACGCGGACCGGCCTTGCCGGTTGTACGCGGCCGACCGCGTCGTGGAATTTTCGGACGGTGTCTTCAATGCGCGTTTGCGCGGCGGATTGCTGGACCTTGCCGTCGTGTCCGGCAGTTGCACTTTAAAGCCCGATATTCCTGCGGACGGAAGCCGAGTTGCAGGTCATGCGCCCACCATCGTCGAAGCTCGGCACGCCGTCTTGTCGGGGGCCAACGAGGCCGTCATTCGTCCCCTCAATGACGTGGATACGGCGTTTCTGACGGCCTGGCCGAAAGGAGAACTGGTTTTCGAGGGGCAAACCCTTGAGACGGCCGTTGCCGAGTACAATCGCTACCTCCCCAACAAGATCGTCATTGCCGATGCGTCCTTGTCGGGTATCCGGCTTGGAGGCCGGTTCACCACCCGCGATCCTGAGGTTTTCCTGAACTCGCTCAGTAAAGGGTTCGGCATTCGTGCCACAGGTGACGGCGAAGGCAACATCGCCCTGACAAAATAATCGGCCGACGTTGATCGGTTCGGTCCCCGCGCCGGACCTCATCCCTCTCGTCACGAAAGTGACATCTTCAAAAGGGGTGGCTCGATGATCGATTTCGCACACAAAACTTTCCGCAGGCATGGCACGGCGATTGCCGCAGTGCTTCTGATGTCATCGGCCTTCGTCATGCCGGCACATGCCGAGGACCGTAAATACAATTTCCAAATTCCGGCCGAGGATACGGCGAAGGCGCTTAACGATTTCGCCCGTCAGGCCGGTGTGCAGATCATGTTTCCTTATGATTTGGCCGTGAAGCATCGGACGCCGGCGATCGTCGGTCAATATTCCCGCGGGGAGGTCTTGGCGAAACTTCTAACCGGAAGTGGGCTTGAGGTCGCGGAGGAGACTCCGACCTCTATTACCCTGCGTGCGATCGCGGTTCCCGTATCCGGCCCAGTCGTACAAGGGGACGAGGCCATTACGGAGGTCGTTGTTACCGGAACGCATATCCGCAGCGGTAATCCGACCTCACCGGGACGAAGTTTGAGCCGCAAGGACATCGATCGCTCCGGCTATACGCAGGTCGGCGATCTGATCCGGACTCTGCCGGAAAACTTCGCAGGCGGACAAAATCCCGGTGTCATCGCGGCGCAGGGCACGAATAGCACAAACCAGAACATCTCCAATGCGTCCTCGGTCAATCTCCGTGGCTTGGGAAGCGATGCAACCCTTGTCCTGCTCAATGGCCACAGGCTTCCCGCCGACAGTTTTTACCAGGGCGTCGACATCACCGGTATTCCCTTGGGGGCCATAGAACGGATAGAAATCGTGCCTGACGGGGCTTCCGCCGTCTATGGCAGCGACGTGATCGCGGGCGTCGTCAACTTCATCACGCGCAGTGACTTCGACGGGGGGCAGGCGACGGCCTCCGTCCTGGTTCCGACTCAGGGCGCGGGGATGCGGCAGACCTACAGCCTCCTGAATGGCATTTCCCGCCCTGACTGGCATGTATTTGCCAATTTCGAGTATGAGAAACAGGATGAAGTGAAGGCCGGAGATCGCGATCGTACTGCAGCAGCCCCGGCCGACGAGACGCTCTTTCAACCGCAGGAACGTCGCTCGCTGTTCCTGAATTTCGGACGGAATCTGAACAGCCATGTGTCGGCCGGTCTCGATGTCCTGGTCAGCGACCGGAAGACGGAATCGACGAACGATCCCTACGCCGGCTACGGAACGACCATCACGCAGAGCTATACGCCGGGTTACAATGTCGCGGCCAATCTGAGCTTCGACCTACCGGGCGACTGGAGGCTCAAGACGACTGCGGTGGCGTCCGGCAGCCATACGAGCCAGCACAGTTTCGGGGCGTCGACGACACCTTCCTACTACAGGAACAAGGTCGACTATGTAGAGGCGGTGGCCGACGGTGCGCTGTTCGAACTGCCTTGGGGAACGGTGAAAGGGGCATTCGGTGCTGGCTACCGCGAGGAAAAGTTCGTGGATGGCTTCAAGCCCAAGTCGACCTATTTCGAAGGACAGCGCAATGTCGGATACGTGTTCGCTGAAGGCTATGCACCGCTCGTTCCGGCCAATCCTAACCGCGTCCTATTGCATGAGTTGCAGTTGGACGCTTCGATTCGCAGTGAGTCCTACAGCGATTTCGGAAGTACGACGGTGCCGCACCTCGGCCTGCGATACGTGCCGCTCGACGGACTGACGATCCGGACGACCTGGGGCAAGTCATTCAAAGCCGCGTCATTCCTGCAAATGTACAAGACGCCCTTGCTCTATCTGTATCCGGCCAATCTGCTCGGTGGTCCGGCCTCTGGCGCCGCTATGCTGACCTTCGGTGGCAATCCCGATCTCAAGCCCGAACGGTCCACCTCCTGGACCTTCGGCGCGGATTATGCGCCGGCCGGTGACCGCGGGCCCAAGCTGACCGCGACTTATTTTTCGGTCGCCTACAAGGATCGTATCCTGAGCCCGATCGCGAACCTCTTCAGTGGCCTGGGAGATCCCTTGTATGCGCCATTCGTCGAGAGCAATCCCACCGCCGCGCGTCAACAGGAACTGATGTCTGCGGCCGCCATTTTCATCAACTTTACGGGGGCGGACTACGACCCGACCAAGGTGGTCGCGGTTCTGCAGGACAAATACGCGAATGCGACCGCGCAAGATGTGCATGGCCTAGACCTGGGCTATCGTCAGGGCATCGACCTGAGCGGCGGCCGCCTCATGGCAACGGCGAATGGCACCTGGACCCACTTGTCGCAACAGACGCTTCCGGCCAGCCCGTCCATTACATTGTCCGGTCTGGCATTCTATGTTCCCGACTTTCGTGGGCGAGGCACGCTAAGTTGGGAAGGGCGGCAACTGTATGCGGCGGCCACGCTTAACTACCTCTCCGGGGAGACCGACAATGGGGTCTCGCCATCCCGCGCCGTGGCCTCATGGACGACGGTCGATGCGAATCTCGTTTACAGACTGAATGGCGCCGGCACACGACATGGGACAAAACTGTCGCTGTCGATCGTCAATCTTCTGGACAAGTCGCCGCCCTATGTCGCGAGTTCGGCCAGTACGTTCACCGGCATCACCTTCGACAGCACGAACACATCGATCATGGGCCGTACCATAGCCCTGTCCATCAGCCAGGATTGGTAGGGTTATGCTGCCCATCCTGTTGTTGGCGGCCGGACTCCAAGTGGCGCCGGCGGCGATGGCAAATGCACAATCGGACAAAGAGATGTCCGGTTGTGCCGTCCCGCTCGTGTCTCATGGCGGGCCGCTTACTGCCGACGCTCTCGTTCGCCTGCGTGACATCGGGCCGACCGGCCTGAGCCAAGTCGATGATCATGTGCTTTCGGTATCTCCGGACGGCCGCCGGGTGGCCTTTCAACTTCGGCAGGCCGATCCCGTCGCGAACCGTTACACCTTTTCGCTCTGTGTCGACGAATTAGGGACGACCGACGCCGTTTCCCAACTCGACCAAGGTGGCGACTTCATCCAGACGCCTTACGCCGCGCAGGGGTTCGCCGCTTATACGGCAGATGGCTCGCCCATGGTCGTGACGCCCGAATGGTCGCCCGATGGGGCACATGTCGCCTATCTGCGCCGCGATTCGGGCCGCACCCGCGTTTGGGTTGCGAATGCGAATGGGAGCGGTGCCGCGCCGATGAACGACCTGGAATATGACGCTGATGAGGTTGCTTGGTCGGCTGACGGTCTGGCCTTGATCATTGCCGGCCGTCCGGACTTGCCTGTGGAAGAGAAAAAGCTGGATGAGGAGGGTCGTTCAGGGTGGGTGTTCGATGACCGTTTCATCCCGGCAGTCGGCCCGCGGCCCCTCGTTCGAAGCGAGGTCGCGACGAAATTCATGACACTGGACATACGCACGAATGCCGTTCGGCCTTCGTCGCCCGTCGAGGTGGCCCGATTGCTTGACCCCACAGAGGGGCCGCCAAGCAGCCTAAAGTTCGCTTCATCGAAGGGTGGCGACCTAGCATGGACGTCAAAACGCAAGCCGGCAATCATGAACTCAGGGACCGTGCTGCATGTCCGTGAGAGGAGCGGTCGCGTCGACGATTGCGATGCAAATGAATGCGATGGCGTCATCGCTCTATGGTGGACCCTCGATGGGAAGCGCGTTGTCTACCTGCGGCGCGGCGGCTGGGCGAGAAGTGAGAACCAACTGTACACCTGGCGGCCGGGGCGGCCCCCGTCGTTACTGGTGTCGACTGCGGACTTGATCGCGGGCTGTGAGATGGCGGCTCGTCAATTGGTTTGCGTTCGGGAAGGCAAGACGGCGCCTCGCCGCATCGTCGGTATCGATGTCGAAACGGGAGGCGCCCGGACGATTTACGATCCGAACCCTGGCTTTGCTTCATATCGTCTCGGCAAGGTCGAGCGACTGACCTGGCGCAACGTGTTCGGCGTGGAGAGCTTCGGTGACCTCGTCTATCCCACCGACTATGTGCCTGGACATCGTTATCCGATGGTCGTCGTAGGCTATGAGTCGCGCGGATTTCTCAGGGGGGGAACGGGTGACGAATACCCAATTCAGGTTTTTGCCAACCATGGGTTTGCAGTCTTGTCTTTCCAGCGGCCCTTGAGTCTCGCCTATGGGCGAGGAAGCGCATCTGCCGACGACATGAACCGCGCGGACATATCTCAGTGGTCCGATCGGCAGAGTGTGCAATCGTCCTTGTCGATCGGCGTCGGGATGGTGGTCGACATGGGCATCGCGGACCCCGCGCGGGTCGGTATCACCGGTCTCAGCGACGGCGCCTCGACCGCTGAATATGCGCTCATCAACAGTTCGATATTCAAGGCTGCGGCTCTAAGCACCTGCTGTCAAAGCACGTCCGGCGTGTCGGTTGCGGCTGGAGCCGTCATGGCCAGGCGGTTCTATCGCTATGGTTATCCGAAATATATGCAGCCCGATCCGTCCTTCTGGGGGCCGGTGTCGCTGCGGCAAAACCTCGACCGGATCAAGACGCCCATCCTGTTGCAATTGTCCGACGACGAATACCAATTCGCCCTGGAAGACTTCGTCAGTTTGCGGGAGGCCGGTAAACCCGTAGAAATGGTCATCTTCCCGGACGAGCGCCACATCAAATGGCAACCTTCACATCGCCTTGCCGCTTATGATCGTGCGGTCGACTGGTTTGCGTTCTGGCTGCAGGATGCCTGTGGTCCGCTATCCGACGAGGTTGCACAATGCGAGCGCTGGCGCAAGTTGGCGTCCACTCCGACGCATTGACTGACATTACGGAAGCCAAGTTACGGTGGAAAACATTCTTGCCGTTGTCAGTGTGCGCCCAGCGTCAGGTGGCTACGCTTTCCGTCACTCCAATGTCGGGCCCAGTTTTCGGCTTCGGCAAGGTAGGAGAGACGAAGATGGTACGGTGAAAGGATCGCGCGGCCCGGACGTAAGGCGTCTTCGATGGCCGGCAAGTCCAAAAGACGATGTTCGGCGAGCGTGCCGCCCAGTAGCAGTTCTCTCAGGCGGTTCCTTTGTGCGTCGATGACGTCGAACACGAAAGAATTTGCACCTCCCTTGGTCCGCCGGTGCGCAATACGATAAGGCAGGCTCAGTTCGAAAGCGCGCCTGGCAGGGGCGCGGTTTTCACCACCTTGGCACCAGACCCAAGACGGGATGCGCAGGCAGGTTTCGACGATCGGCTGCGACAGCAATGGCGCAACCCAAGTGGCCTCAGTGGTCCGTGGGAATCCTTCCATCGTGCCTTGGATGCGAAGAAGCATGCTGATGTGGACGCCTTTGCCGACCAAGCTACCGGAAGGAGGGCTGAGCCAAGGATGGCGAGAGGCTATGTCATCGGGAAAGGCGATGGATGGTGACAGAAAAGATGTGTCGCCGGTCCAGCGATAGCCCCGGGCACACATCGACCGTTTCGCCGCCATAGCTAGGGCTTGCCAGTAGGTGCAGCCTGTGAGGATGCAAATATCATTCAGGGTTTGAAGGGATCTCAGACCGAGCCCTTGTGACATTATGCGATCGAGAAAGGGTGTTGCCGACAGCATGTAGCAAAAGACGTTGTCACCGCCTTGACCCGTAAAGAAGGCCTTGGCATTCGTCCGTTTCAATTCCGACCGAAGGGCGCGGTCGAGGCTTTGACCGAATGCCGCACCATTGGGGCGTGCAAGGTGCAGCGAGGTGCCTTTAGTAAGGTCTATGTCGTCCAGGTCGTGACAATCCTCCGTAAGCGGACGATTTAGGAATTCCATAAGCAGTCGCGCGTAATATCGCTCGTCGCCTTCGCTCTCGTCGGTGGCCATCGTCAGGCCCGACCAGGACGTCTGCGCTTCCGAGAGGCACGACGCCAGAATAGAGGAATCGAGGCCTCCCGACACGCCGAGCAAAGCTTGGTCGAAGGCTTGCGCCCACGCGGTGACACAGCCTCGTATGACCTTTTCAAGGGTGTCGGTGATATTTTCATATGAAGATGTGTCTGGATCGGAGGCGAAGGTCCAGGGATCCCAAATCTGACCAACCTTGACGGAACTACCGATCTCGATCGCGAAACCGGGCAGAAGTTCTTCGACGCCTGTGATGCAGGTCGAGCCATCTCGAAGATCATTGGCATAGATGTGTCCAGCGAGATTGTTCCAGTTCACCTCAGCGAATTCGCGACCCGTGATACCGAGGGTCTGCAGATCCGAGGCGAAACAGATTTGGTTCGGTCGGCGCCGGTACAGACACGGCAGGGCGCCGGATGGGTCTCTCATGACACGTAGGTTTTCATCGTCGTCCCTCAGGACGGCCACGTAACCTCCCCAGAAATTCGAAATCAAGGACCAGCCCTTGGTCGAGGTGACCATGCGTCCTTCAGCGGGTGTCAGGGCGCGAACACGCTCGAAGGACGGAGATTTTCGGAAGAGATGGCCAATGATAACGCCTGCGTTGTCAGGCAGACGAATTATATCGGACGTCGAAGCGTAGATACTGGCATCGCCAATCGTTTCTCTTACACCGGTCTGGTCCGACGCGGTGTTACGTGGCGGGTTGCCGATCGTGATGCTGTAGCGCTGAGCCATATCAGACCCTCACGATGGGGACATATCGCTGCACTTCGTCGAGATAATCGTTCAGGATCACGGGGCCGGCCTGCACCCAGGCATGAGCCGGGTAACGACTGTCGCGCACGCCTATCGTGAAATCGGCTTTGAAGTTCCGCTGGGTAAGATAGGTTGCGAGTGCCAGTGAGCGGCGCAGGCACTTCTGTGCCGATGGAATGAAACGCTGAGCGATCAGAACCGGTGCCGCGGCTATAATGTCGGGTTCAAGCCTTGTCTGTCGGCTGGCTTTCAACTCGGCGAGCTGTTGCAGACAGTCCCGAAGCGAAGACCGGCGTAGGGCTTGTTCGGCTCTAAGATGGGCCGCTATGCCGACGAGAAGGTTGAGGGGTGACGGCCAAGGCGTGGGCGTATCCAGCAGACTCGAAGTCGGTTCTTGAAAACGCACAGGCCCAAAGGGTGCTGGAGCCTCACCGACGACTTTTAGTAGGCCCTGCTCCACCAGCGGACGCAACAGTCGGTCCGCTGCTTCCGATAGGGTTTCACCCGCTACGAGCCGAAAGAAGGCTTCTGCGGTTTCGCCTTTAAGGGCGGAATACCGATCATGCGCCAGATCGCAGAAAATAAAACGGCCGGACACCGGGCAAAAGTGTACGTCTTTGGCAAGCACGTAAGTCATCATGGTCCCAAGATTAGGGAAGCACGGAAGCGAGCGTGCCTCCCTGGGTTGGTCAGTCGTTGGTCAGGAAACCGCCGACTTGGTAGTTTTGGGGGATCAGGTCCGGCGCGTCGCCCTTGGGGGCGCCCTTGGTGGTCTCGGAAATGGCGCCCAAATCGACCAGGTCTTCGGAACGGGTATCGGTATGCGTATTCATAGTAACCTCCATTTGAAGCATGAGACGTCATGACCATCATGACGGGGAGGAGGCTAGCATCGACGCTTGGAAATCGAGCATCGATAATACGCGGATTTTATGAAAGTTTTCGTGCCATTGGGAGCAGATTTCAGGAAATGTCCGGCATTAGCATCCGAACTGGACAGACCTGTCGGCGAAGATGGACACCACCGGTATCAAGATTGAGGCCTGCGCCACCCTAAGGTCTCCGTTGCGCCCCAATCCGGACATCGAATTCTCCAGCGCACTCGCTTTTCTTTAGCGGACTTTTCTACAAAGCGTATTTTATGAGCCCACTCCTCAAGGGAGTGGTAAATGACGAGGAGCATCTCTTTGCTGCCACTCAGGCAGTCCTTGAGCCAAAATACGCTCAGCTTTACGCCGAGCATCTAAGATCGCCTTTGCGCCGGCAGGAAAATCATTATTCTTGAGACGGCGCACTTCACCTCGCGCTCGATCCAGCGCAAGCCTCCATAATATTTCAGATGCCCATACTGTTGCCATTTCAGACAACATATCACCTCAGCTAGTTATCGAAAGCCAAAATCACCTTGCGTATGGTTGTACGGCGCGACTGCGTCCCAAGGCGGACATTGGCCGACCATGCTGTCACGGACGAAGCGGACGTTCGTATACCGAGCGCATTGATCGATAAGATGCTCTCAGCAGTTCGGATCGCAGAATGGCCAAGAGAGCGGATATTTCTTACAGCATGGGCGCTTGAAGGCCAAATTGCCGCGCTTCCTGCCCCTGTGTCGAATAAGTCCCAAGGCTGCGACCATGCGTTCGGGCGCAAAATCCGCCGCGGTTTTGCCGTCCTCTTCGGCCCGCGAGCGTGCATAATCGTATGCTAGGCGCAACGCGGATTCATTCTGAACGATCCAATTAAACAGGACCGGACGTCGCTCTTGTACATACTTAATCAAATCCGAAAATTCCGGCGGACTTTCCGCTGCAGCGCTCGCCTCGGTCATGATTTTTTCCTGATTTCAATCTGGATAATTTCGGACCGCGAGACGTGCTTGCCATCTGATACGATCGCCCTGACAGTATAGACGCCAATTTCCGCCGTTTGTGGAATAAGCCAGACTGCTCCGTCAAGTCGGCTTGGCAGCGTGATCGCATGGGACAGCTTTGTCGGTCGAACAGGTTCAACTCGCCAAGTCCACATCAATCGATCTCCATTCTGATCTTCGCCATGAACTGTCAGTGTAAGTGCGTCCCCTGGTGAAACGATAGGGCCGTTTGAAGAGAGGTTTGTGATAACGGGGGGCGCAACTTGATCAGAAATCAGATTGGCAAACAAATATGCCGCAAAGGACAAGATACTTACCACTGCTGCTAAAGCACCGACCCCGCTCGCACGGACAGGCATATCGCCGTCAACGAAAGCTGCTCGATAATAGACGTATGTCATGCTAACAAAGGCGATGAGACCTGAAAACAGGTATAGCCAAAGTATCCAACCACCCACGAGAGGCTTGGACACCACACCGAGAATAGACGGGAACAATACCAAGGACGCCGAGATGGCTCCAAGTATAACCGTGGCCGCAGTTTTGTAATTATCTTTTTCCGCCATAGGACGATCCCCTTGCGGCCTCGCAGCCTAAACGAGAATCGTAATATTGTGTAGTCCCGTCTAGATATAACAATTTTCTGGCTCAGACGACTGACGGGTGGTTGAGATTTAAGCAAACAATATGGCGCCTGCACGCCCCAATCCGGACATGCGACTGTCAAGCGCGTAAACTTGACCTAAGCGGACTTTTTGTGAAGCTATTGGCCCACTCTCAGACAATTCGAAATCGATGGCCGGTAATCGGCCTATTTTCTCAAGCTGATTCGCGTTAATGTAAATGGAACGCTATTTGGTGGGGCATGCCAGCCACCGCCATCGCTTTGACGAAAAGCGTGGCGGGATCGATGCCGAGAGCGACGGCGATTGCATGAAATTCAAGAACCTCAACACGGCGCTATCCTGCTTCAATGGAAAATAAGCTAGCGATCACGGCCAATCCACTCGGCCAGGTCCTCTTGCTTCAAGCCTACGGCCTCACTTCCCTCCGCGTTTTGACGGGGTGTTCGTGCGCAGCGGAATAGACGCTTTTAGGCATAAAGGCTTGATGCCCAGGAAGCCAGCCTTCCTATTTTTAGCGCGATACACCATACGCGATTTCCCAGCATAAATTCTAAATCCTGCAATTAAACGCGTACTGTTTTTTGTTGGATCAATTCGTTGACCATCGCCATTAGTAAACAGATGCCGTTGCGCTCGACGCTGAACTTACGGCGCGCATTAATCAGAGTTAATCCATCGATGGCATAAGTAAGTTCTTTGCCGTCTTCGGACGTGTAGAGACTTAAATCTAGCTCGGGAAATCTTTCACTTAACCAATCCAATAGGTTGTCGCGCTTCAGCGCGGCATAGATATCCTCGAAGTCAATGCCCTGATGCAGATTTTCGTCAATTAGACTGATGAGGTGAAACTGCAGATGGGTGAGATAGGTGACTTTCAAGATCGGTCCTCGTGGCATATTTCCATCCACACGATGCTGCGCAATGATGGTTACCATTTCGTTAATTTCGGCACAAACATAGAACGAAGGCGTTTTTGCTAACGGCAGGGGTTTCTAAAGCATAAAGCCGACTGTGGAGCGAACTCTTCGACCGATGTCAAATCCTGATGCCACTGGCATCCAGATTCCGCCGCCTAGCTTTCAAACTTGGACGCCAACTCCAGTTGGCTTTGCTAAGGTGAATGCCTTCAATGGCGGTCCTGATACGAGAGCCCGACAAGTTGCGGTATCAGGTCCAACCTCCGGCGATAATACCGGCCGACCGCGTCTACTAAGGCCGGCCGGTTTCCAGTCTGGTGTAGCTGGTTAAGGTCATGCAATTCGTCCGTGCGATCGGGGATCAAGCTGTGCTCCAAGGTTCGGATGGCGCGCAGCCGATCGTTGCTGTTTCCGATATGACGGGTCAACTCCGTGTTTTGCGCCGGTGCTGCGATGGCCAGGAACAGGTGTTCGGTCGCCGCCACCACATCCGTCGGCAGAGCGATATCATCGGGACGTCGGTCCACTGTGCAGTGGTGGAAATCGTCGGGGTCTGTCGTGCTTAGCCAAGAACTCCAGGAGAGCAGGTCGCGAAGGCGCTGTTCGTTGACCCAAGGAATAATGAAGCCGTCTTCGCCGGTATATTCCAGCACGCGTTCACCGACGAGTTGCCGCATGGCATTGGTGACCGGTGACGTGCTCGCCTTCAGGATATCAGCGAGGCCTCGCGCTTGGAGGCGTTGGCCTGGCTTATGGCAGCCGCTCGTGACTTCCCGCTTCAACTCCAGATATGTCCGGTCGAAAATCCTGGGCGTCATCTCGGCACTTTCTTGTGCGGTAAATCCTCGTTCCTGCCATGAAGGGTTCGTGCCGCCCCCTATTTGCGTGGGCGCCTTCGGGAAGCCGACCTTCGGTTGACCAACTTAGCACTAAACGGCTGCTTGGAAAACTAAAAGTTGTTTGAATTATACAAACTCGCCTTCGACGATTTTGAGGTCGGGAGCCGATTGTCGGTCTCGCCTACATGTCTAGATCCAGCGATTTCGACCTGCCGAGGTCCCACGCCACGGCCGCCCGCGACCGCATTTGGCCCGATATAGCCTCTCCAATATGACGTTCGATTTTTGGCGACCAGGGAACCAACTGGAACCCCATCCCGTCGTCGACGACGGCAAAGCGTCCCGAAGCCAGATCCAGGCGTCGCCGATAGATGCCGTTCACATGATCGCCTTCCTGCGGTAGCGACACTGGGCGCCCGCCCGAACTGCGGAGGGCGGCTGAAACTTGGTCCAGTTCTCTCTGTCTCAGGGTGTCTATGAGGCCGCGGGCAGGTCGCCAAGCATTGCCATCGCGGGTGGCCAGGTTCATTTCAACCAAGGTGTCCGAGCGGCGCGCCAAGGCCTCCCGCACTTCCTGCCCGAACCCGCTGTGGGCCATCGACGGATATTCGGCCTTGACCAATTGCCGGTCTAGCCAAGTGGCACCCCCGGCCGTTACCTGGGCTTGCAGGTCGAGGTCGCTTTCGACCCTGACCATGACATATGGCTGGTCGCCGCGGGGGGCGGTGGCGACGGTGACGATCGCGCCGACCGGGCAATCCCCCGACTGCTCCAGGCCCGAAATCCTGGCATGGTGCGTTCGTCCGTCCATCCCATCGACAACGACATAGGCCGTGCCTTTCAGTTCGTCGTCGAGGCCACGGGCGAGGAGCCGGCCGACAAGCGGTTCGGCCGGGTTGGCGCTGTCGAGAACGAAGGCGTCGGACGAGCGTTCCAGGGCGGCTTCGGCCAGCCCCCGGTGAATGCGTTTGATGATATCGCCGCGTTCTCCGAGTTCGCGAAGCACCGCTTCGGTTCGCTCCGAAATTACCCATTGGCCAGGGGCGAACTGATCGGCGAGGCCGAGGCTTTCCAGCTTGCGCATCCGGCCCGCCTTGAGGGCCTGGAACTCATCCGGCGGCCGGCTTGAATCTGGCGCCAGGTCGACGGAACCATTTTGCCTGGCATCCGACATGAGTTGCCGGTCGAGCTGGGTGAAGCGTTCGGACTCGACTTGCCGGTGCAGGGCCTGGTGGATGTCGAAATCCGTGCGCGGCCCCAGTTCGTCGGTGATGAGGCCCTGGGCGCGCGCGCGAAGGCCCTCCTTGATATAGTCCCGGCTGATAACGAGGTCTTCGCCGAGGTCAGTGATGCCCCGCACGACGACATGTACATGCGGATGCTCCGTGTTCCGGTGCGTGACGGCGACCCAGTCCAGTGTAGTCTCCAGGTCCACTTCGGCCTGCTTCATGAGGTCCCGGGTGAAGCGCTGCAGATCCTCCATCTGTACGGCGTCCTCGGGTGAGACGATAAAGCGGAAATGGTGTCGATCATCGCTGCAGCGCTCGGCGAAGTCCTTGCCATCGACGCCATCCCGGTCGGGCCCGAATAGCGCGGCTTTGTCGCCGCCCCGGGTTACCCCTTCGCGCTGCAGATAGCGAAGGTGCGCCGGAAGCGGAGCGGCCCGGCCCCGATGCCTGACGACGCGTGCCTTGACGACCGCCAGCCGGCTGCGGCTGGTCAGCAATCGGTTGGCGATGTGACTGGCTTGGCGGCCTCGACCGAAGCCGGAACGGCCCGTCGACAGGCGGCCGCGCCGGACCGTTGCGCCGGCTTTCTGTGCTGCGGCGAGGGCCTGGTGTATGAACGGCCTGACGCGCTGCGCGCTTTTCGAACGGATATGGCCTGGCCGGATATGAAATTCGCGTTCGCGCCGCATCGGGGTAAACCTCTCGAAAAGTGCTATGGATACAGGTGCTTAACTTCGCCGCACCGTCCGTGTGTACCGGCGAACCTCTTGCGCAAGGCTTCCAATCTGTTGAAAAGAAAACGAAAATCATCCTTGCAAACCCCAGCAGCCTCTCGCTCTTTTATCCTGCCTCTCAAAAGCCAAACGCCGGGATGACCAAATGCCCGCCTATTGACCGGTCTCCTTGTCCGAGCCGGGCGTGGCGACGGGAAGCGATACGAAGGGGGAGGGGCCTGCCACGAAAACGGTGGGTGGGCCGTCATCGGGGGCGGTGGATTGCAGAAACAGTGAGGCTTCCATCCAGGTCGGACGGGCGGGTTGAAGTGAACCCGATGTCACTTTCAATGCCGCAGGGTCGAGCTTTTGGGTGATGGCCGCGACATAGGCCCGCGTTTCCATCGGCAACGGGCGGCCGGTATCCTGGTGATTTTCCCATCGAGCGGGCCCCGCATTGTAGGCTGCCAGGAAGCCGTTCGGCCCGTACGAATCGTACAGGATGCGCAGGTAACAAGTGCCCGCGATGATGTTGTCGTGCGAGTCGAAAGGATCGCTCCCGAGGTTGAAGCGGCTACGCAGGTCCTGCCAAGTGGCGGGAATGAGTTGCATCAGGCCGATGGCGCCTTTTGGCGAGACAGCGCGCACGTTTCCGGCGCTTTCGGTGCTTATTACGGCACGGATTACGGCAATGGGCAGGCCACATTTCTGCGCGGCTTCCTCGACATAGGCTGCATAGTCCGGCGGAGTGGCCTGCGTTTCGGCGGTTGGAACTGCCGCAGCAAGGATGAGAAGAAAGTGCATGGGGACTATCCAGCCTCATCGGCTTTGGCCGCGCCATTGGCACTACGCTTCCAGATCAGGACCCACTCCTTTTTGTCGGTGTCGCGCTGGAACAGATTGGCCCGGATCGGTGCGGGCAGGGTCGGATCGTCGAGCGCCAGGCTGACATAGTCGCCTGCACGTTCGCCGGTACGTTTCCAGGCGACGCCCACCTCCGGGCCATCCGCGTCCTTGATGTGGACCGTGTAGTGTGGCTGCCCTTGGACATCGGGCTGGTTGGTCGGCACAAGGACGATATGGCGGTCGAACATAAGGGTTCGAATGGTGCCGGTAAAAAGGCCGCGGATGCGCGTGAACTGTCCGATCTGGGGCATGGATCGTCTCCAAATATTGCAAGGTGAGGGACTGGCTTTTGCGCTTCAATTGCGCAGACGTTGTGCGAAGGTCAGCAGGGGGAACGCACGACCCTCTACGAGGCCAAGCGGGGTGGGGCCGAAATATCTCCCGTCGAAGCTGTCCAGAACGGCGGGGTTCATCAGGAAAATTTCGGAGGATGCGAGCACCCGGCAGCCCCGCCAATCCGGCATCACCCTATGCAGGCGATCAGAAGGCAGGGCATCCCCGACGTGCACGCCGTCGATAAGTATCGAGAGGCCGCGGCGGCAGACTTCCGAGCCGTAGGTTGCCGCTACAGGTTTGATCAGCAGCACATCCGGCGGAAGGTACAAGCGATCGGCAGCAAGGCGGCGGGTGCCGGTGGGGAGCGTGCTTACCGCCAACTCACCGACATGAAGCGACGCGTTCGGTTGCACGATATAGAGGCCCTCGGGCACGCTCGCCGAGGCGTTCCACAGGATGAAGGTCGGACCGCGAACGACGAGCGGCGCGCAGAGGGCGGTCATGGCCGCGAGCGAGATCGCTGACAACCAAGGGAGTCGCCGAGAGCGCTTCGGTGTTGGAATCAATGTCATGAGGCGCTGCCCGGCGGCGGCAATTGCTGACGGCGGGTCGTGGGCATGATGCGGCCGACACCGACATCATGCGTCGACTGCCGGCAGCCTTGTGACGCCCAGCTTGTGAGCGCGTCCACCGTATAGACGACGCGGCCGCCGAGCTTGAGAAAGGTCGGGCCGGTGCCATAGACGCGATGCTTTTCCAGGGTACGTTCGGAAAGACCGAGCAGCCGGGCGGCCTCCGGTGTGCGCAGGTATCTTTGCGGAAGGGGCGTTGAGGACGTCACTGTAAGTCCCTCTGTCCGCCACCGGAAAATGGTGGCTGAGGGGAAGTACATCCCATAACCAGGTTCTTGAAAACGAAGGGCAACCTAAAATGGAAAGAAGGGATTGATTTGCCTGAATTTTTTACAGTGTGGGTGTAATATCCGAGCAAAATCACATGATCGGGTGATGCCTCGACGCATGGGGAAATCGCCAAATTTTGCGGGCAATTGAGTAAAAAAGAAGCCCCCGGTCGGTGCGACCGGGGGCCTTGGCGTTACGAGCGGCTGCGTGACCAGACCAGGCTGTACTCACCGTCGTCGTCTTGGAAGAGATTGGCGAAGATCGGCGCGGCGAAGGAGGGATCATCCAGTTTCAGGGACAGGTAGGACCTGTTCTCGCGGGAGGTCTTGGACCAAGCGGCGCCGATTTCGGCACGGCCGGCGTAGATCCGGTGGGTCGGGGCTTCTTCGTTGGCCGGAGTCTCTTCCCGGACGATCCGGACGTTCTGGAGTTGGACGTTGATGGTGAAGATTTCGCCGACGATCTCGCCGTTGGTGGATTGGAACTTACCGATGATAGCCATGTTGGCCTCCTTGATTGGGGTTTCGAAGCCGCCCTGTGCGGCCTCGATGGCGCCGAGTTTCAGGAGACGTGGCCTGCGTCATGGTTGCTGCCGGTCTTTTTTGCCTCGCGAGGAACTGACGGAAAGCAAAATGGCGCGCCTTCTGGGCGCGACTTGCAAAATCCGTCAGGGGGAAAAAAGCTGGCGGCGGCCATTGACGCAAAAGGACAGGGCTCATGGAAATGTGCGTCCGTCGATGCGTGCCCAGGGCTCTTCGTGATCGCATGGTCCAAGGAGGCCGACATGGCTGCCGCGGACGAGCCCGTGCCGCCTGGCCTGTCGTCCCGCCTGCCAGGCATTCCCTCACGGCGGCGGTCCAGACCGTCCGGACCGGTCATGGAAAGGGCGGTGAACGCAGCCCACCGTCGCATCCTCGCCGGTCGTGCCGAAATCGGTGCCGCAGGCTCAAGTCGTCACCTCTGTGGACTGTCAGTCAACTGACCTGCAGCTACTGTGCGTCCATGGCCCGATGCCTGATTGCCAATCGAGAGCGGGACGTCCAGGCGACTACACATGGGTCTGGTCTCGTGGATGCTCGCAAGGCCAGAGCTTTCGACAGGCCCCGCCGGCGCCCGCCGTTGCGGCGACCATGGCCAGGCTCATTCGCCATGGGGCTGAAGGAACGAAAGGCCAGAGCACCGCCTCGGCAAGACAGAAACTGGCAAGTGCGGCGGGTATGATGACGAGGCCGGCCAGAAGCATCCGCACGGTTGGTGACGGAACGAGATGGATGGAAAGACGCAAGGCCGTGCCGATGACGGCGAAGGTGACCGCCCCGGCGAAGGCGGCGCCGGGCCAGCCCCCACCGACTGCAAGCGCTGCATGGGCCACCACGCCGGAGCAAAATAGCGCGAACAGGTTTTCCGCCAGGAAGACGACCAGCGAGACGGCCACGGCGAGGCCGCCGGCAATGAGCATTAGGGCGAAGACAAGCATGGGTAATCGCGACCCGGCCGCGCCTCCGACAATGTGGGTAAGGATACGGGAAAGGCGGCTAGGTACCGCCTCGCCAGACCGGAATACCGATGGCGCGTGCCTTGTCGGCGAGATTGTCCTGCACACCCGAACCGGGGAACAGCACGATGCCGGTCGGCATCATGTCCAGGAGCGTATCGTTCCGCTTGAAGGGCGCCGCGCGCTTGTGACGCTGCCAGTCGGGCTTGAAGGTAACCTCGGTGACCTTGCGCGTCGCTGCCCATCTTGAGGCGATCAGATCGGCACCGGTCGGTGAGGCGGTATTGAGCAGGACGAGATCGGCGTGTTTAGCCAGAAGCTTATCGAGCACGGCCCAGATCGCATTGACGTCCTGGAAGTCCGTGCCGCCGCTGAAGGCGATGTGCGTGCCCGTCGGCGCCAGGAGTTTCAACCGGCTCGCCTGGCGAGCGGAGATGTAATCACGGCTGTCGAGCAGGGCCGATGTCATATGGCGGCGGTTAGTGAGCGATCCTGCCCTGGGCCGCCAGGCGTCGTTTGTCGCCAGAGCAAAGTGCTCTGCCGCCAGGTCGCGCAAGGTTTCGAGGGCTTCGTGCCGGCCGGAAAGGGCCAGGCCGCGTGCGACCAGTCGTTCCAGTTCGACCGCCTTCACCTCGGAACCGTCCTGCTGCCGCTGCGAAGACTGTTGCAACATCGTGTTGTCGTCGAGTTGCTGGTCGAGCCGCTCGGTGGCACGATGGAACAGGTTGACCAGGCCCCAGAGCAGGCCGTCGCGGTCTTCCTCGAGAGGGCTGTCCGACAGGATGAAATCGAAAGCGTCGAATATATCGGCGATCGCACCCTGCATGTGTACTTGGTCCGGCAGGTCTCGGGTGTCGGGCTCGTCCTCGGAAAAGACGGGGCCATAGAGCCGCATATGCTGCATGGCGTCTTCGGTTTGCGAGACCTTGCCGGTGAAGTCGTTGGTTTCGTATGGTGACATGTCCTTGTCCTCCGATCTGGACCCGCGCCATTCGCGGGCCTTCGGCGACTGGCTCGCCACGGGCTCGGGCCCGGCGCACCCCTTCAGGGGCTGGACCGGCCCAGACGGTTATTTTGCCTCGCGATGCAAAGCGCGGCCTCGTGCCGCGCGGCGGAAAATAGCCGGATGGGACCGGTGGCGCCGGGACCAGGGCCGTGGCGCCGTCGCCCTCTCAAGGCCTCGATGGCGCTGAACGGATCGTCGGCAAGGGCGCCCCGATCCAACGCGGGTAGCGGCGAGGCTTGGGCACGCCACCGCTTGTGCGGCTAGGTCGCCAGTTGATCGAGTAGCGAAGCGCGGTAGGCGGCAAGGCCAAGTGCACGCAAGTCGCGATTGTGGTCCTCGTTGCGCGGTTTCAGGATCGTGACGGAAAGACCCGCGTGGCGGCTGCGGTCGACCAGGGCTTGGGCCGCCCACCGTCCGGTGTCATCGTCGTCCATAGCGATGAGCAGGCGGCTGACGATGGCGGGCGGACGATAGCTTGCCAGGTTGCCGGCCGTGAGCGCGGCGTGACACGTAAGCCTGGGCATGGCCGTGCGGATCGACAGGGCGTTTTCGATGCCCTCGGCTACGGCGATCATCTGCGCGGCAGCGCCAAACCGCACCGCGTTGCCGTGAACCCGTCCAAGGGATCGTTTCGGCCGGTCCAGTGGTGCTTTGCCCTGCCGAAGATCAGATGGGCCGCACGGATCGAGATACAGGCGATGGACGCCGGTGAGACCACCATAGTCATCGGTCACCGGAGCGATGATCGCCGGCCAGGCACTCCGGCCGCTTTCCGCGCTGGGGCGGCAATAGCAATGGGGTACGAAGCGTAAGCCGGACGCCAGCGCAGGCACGATGGCCCGGCCGAGGAGGTAACTTTCGGCGAGCGTGCCGTATATCGAACCGGCGCCGTCATAGAGGAGCCGTGCCTGGCGCATATGGTTGCAACGTCGCGGGCGATCGGCGTGGAAGCGGTGGAGGGAAGTCGTAGAACCGCCCAGGAACGATTCCGCTTCGGCCAGAGCATCGGCGAAGCGGCCTGACGGGACCGCAAGGCGTATGATATCGAGGAGGTCGCCGTATTCGCCCGTGGCGGCGTCGGTCCATCGTCCGGCGGGTCTCCTGGAATAATCCCTGAACAATCGGACAAACATGGATCGACCCGGCGTATTCAGGGCGTCGCCGACGACCCAGTAATTGCCGACCCGCTGCCCGTTCGGCAGGTAATACCGACAGACGGCCAATGTGCGCGCGGACAGTTGGGCGACGATGTCCGAAGGCTTGGTCATCCGGCCGGCTCCCTTGGGTCGCCGTGCGGAAACAGTTCGGTCAGGAAGTCGTCGATCAGGTCGTCCGTCGACTTGAAGCGGAATTGGTCCGCGGTGATGATGCTGGCGGCGCCCCCGAAGCCGTCGGGGCGCAATTTCGAGCATTGGTAGCTGGTGATCACCGAGACATAGGTCAAAGCGGCCGACCGGCCTATGATGTCCTGGAAAATGAACTCGTAGGACTTCGTACTCATGTCGATAGTGATATAGTCCAGGTCTTTACCGAGATATTCCAACCGGTTCTGCAACCAGCGCGCCGCCTGGTTGTCGCGGCCGGTATCCGTCGCCAGAGCCGCCTTTATCTCCGACACATCGAATTCCGGCATGTCGCTCGGCCCGATATCCGTAAAGAAGTAGACCTCGCCGTCGGAAACCTCGTGCTGGAACATACCGCAAAGAAGCAGATATTCTGACGCGGTCATGTCGCGTAGCGGGATGTCGGGTTGGACGATCGTTGTGGAATAATAGTCTGCCATGATGGCCTCCAGAAATGCGAAGCCCGGCGCGGCGGCCGGGCTTTATCGAGTGGAATGACGTGTCACGCGCTCCAGGCGAACGGGTCGAATGTCTTGTGCAGGGCCTGGGCCCGCCCCATCCACGGTTCCGGTTTCAGGTATTTCGCCCAATCTGCGAACGAGGGGATGCGGCCCAGGTCCTCGATCACGTGCTGTTCGCCGATCAGCCGCACGGGAACGATCCGGCCCGTGGACAGGGTGAGGGTGACGCCGAAGACGCGTTCCAGCATGAAGATGCCTTCGGCGCGATGACGCAGCATGCGATGCCGGAAGTCCCCGACCAGCATCTTCGACTCGTCGAACCACTGGTGTAGCGGCAGGTACTCTTCAGGCGCGCCGCCCCATTTCCGGACGGACGACAGCGCATGGTGATAGCAGTGTCCCATGGCGCCCTCAGAACTTATGTTGGTAATGGTCGGAGTCGACGAAGCGCATGCCGATGTCGAGGTCGATGGTGCGCGCCGGGATATCGAAGGTGAACTCGCCGTAGGAGCCTTCGTTATCCTGCCAGCCGCCATAGTGTTTCGACAGCAGGTGATACAGGAGTTCGTCGATCGCATCTTCAAGGGGCGCCGACTCGCTCCGTGCCGTACCATCGACGATGTCGCGGACAAATATCAGGTGGTCGATGGTTGGCGTCGTTTCGCTTTCTCCGATGAAATATTGAGCGGATTCGATATGACCCTCGTCGCCATACCCGTTGAATTCGACTGCCACGCGTGTGATGCCTGCAGCGCTCAAGGCATCGAAGAGCGCTTGGCGATTGATGATCGCCAGTTCGTCACGCAGCTTTTCGGCTTCGGTCACTCTTGCAATCCAGTCTTCTGTCATGATGATCTCCAAAAATGGCGAAGCCCGGTACGACGACCGGGCTTCTGGTTGATGATTATTCCGCGGCTTGGGCGAAGGTCTCGACCGCTCCCGCATCCGCTTCGGGCGCGCTGCCCGGTGCATGGTCAACCGTCGCTGCCATGCCTTCCGGCGGTTCCGGTGGCGCGGCGACCTTGGGGGCTCGCAGCGGTTCCGCCAACCAACCGGAGTCCTTGAGCAAGGTCTCGGCCTCGGCTGCCATGTCGGCCTTCTTGAGGTGATCGATGCGGGCCGCCGCCTCCGCACCGCAGCCTTCGGCGACCGCGAGCAGGATGCGTGGCTTTGGTACGCGGCCCAGGTAGTTATCGACCGTCGGCACCCATCCACCCGAGACCAGGTCGAGGTCGACTGCTGCTGCTATCCTGTCGGCGTCCTGCAAACGATGGGCGATGCTGGCGGCGGAAGCACCGTTGTAGCCCGGCCGCGCCGGCTGTTCGTAGAGCGCATTCAGGCTCGGTGCGACGAGATGGGCGAGGAGTTGACCACGGGAGTCGTCGGACAGGCCGCTGAGGAAAGTCCAGAGATCTTCGGCATCGCCGGGCATGGCATCACGCCATGTTGCGGTACGGGCGGCGATCGATGTGTGTGCCGGGCAGTCCTTGAGATCGGGGCCTCCGATGAAGGCGAGACTGGCCGACGTCATCCGGACTTCGAGGGCGTCGAGCAGGGAGGTGGGGTAAAAGACATCGCAACACAGCTTGTGCAGCAACGCCGTAAGAGCGACGGCCGGATTGCGGGCCAGGGCATCGCGCAGGGCGAGCGTACGGAAGGCGGTCAATTCGCGGTGCAGGCTGTCGGGCAAGGGCTTGATCGAGGTGCCTTCCGGCTCGACTGGTTCCGGTTCGCTGGCGCGTTCGTCCCGATCGGCCGCATCGTCTTGGCCGTTACCTTCATCCGAGTCCAGGCCGTTTCCGTCGTCCTCGGCCTCGTCATCATCCTCGGCTGCAGTATTGGGCTCCGGGCGACGATCTTCGGGCCGCACGTAACCCTTCTCGATGCGCAGTTCACCTTCGCGGGTCAGTGAAACGAACACGCCGGCGATGGCCATGTCTTCCGGCTTGTAGACCGGAGCCGGATTTTCCAACTCGTGGATGAGGGATTCCAGTTCCTCGACACGCTCAGCCACAGCGTCCGGCAAATCCTCGCCATTTTCCTGCTGGCCATCGAGAATGCCGTTGAACTCGTCGACCAGGGCCTTGAGCCGCGCAGAATCGTCTTCAGACAGCATGGGAATTTCCGGGACGAGCTCATCCATCTGGAAGGTGAGGGCGTAGGCGAAGTCGACCGCGACCTCGACCCATTTCCAGCCTTGGGTCCGGATGTCCTCGGCGACAATCTCGAGTTTCTCGGTGACCAGGCGATCGAGCAGGACCGGGTCGCTGAGCCACCCTCCGTTGTCGTCGGTGAACAGGTCACGCAGGACGGTGCCGCCGGCGTCGACGTAGGCGTCGAGGCTCACGTAAAGTGCCCGCTTGTCCGACGCGGCGACGGTCGATTCCGTCAGGAGCCGCCTGATGCGATAGGTGCCGAGGTCGCGGCTGGTTGTCAGTTGCTGGAAGACGGCCGCTTGGCGCTCGGTGTCCGGATTGACGGTGAAGGCCATGACGATTTCAAGCGGGATGGAGCCAGCCTCGTAGGCGTCGAGGATGACCCGGGCGACCAGGGCAAGCTTCAGGCGCTGCCTGACGACATTGACCGGCACGAAGAAGCGTGCCGCGATGTCTTCCTCGCTCAGGCCCTTGTCGGCCAAGGTCTTGAAGGCGTGAAACTGGTCGAGGGGGTGGAGGTTCAGCCGCTGGACGTTCTCCGCAAGGGAATCTTCTTCCGCCAGTCCGTCGGTCCGGACGATACAGGGAACGGGCGCGTTCTTGGCCATGCGCTTCTGCTTGACCAAAAGCTCAAGGGCTCGAAAGCGCCTGCCACCGGCGGGAACTTCGAAAAGTCCGGTATCACCACCGGCTTCGTCCGCAAACGGGCGAACCGAAAGGCTTTGCAACAGGCCACGCCGGGCGATGTCCTCGGCCAGTTCCTCGATGGATTGCCCGTCCTGGATGCGCCGGACGTTGGCTTGCGACAGTCGAAGCCGGGAGAACGGGATGTCGCGCGTGCCGGAAAGCGTGATCTTCGTCGTCTTGGTCATGATGTGACTCCTGACGGCAACCGGAAGCCTCTCTTCCGCTTCAGCCGTCATCACATCGCGACCATCCTCTCCCTCTAGGGACCGGCATCTGGTTGCAACCTTCGACGCGTCCCGCTTGTAGCAGCGGCGCAAGATGCTTATCTTGGGCGCCGGCCGCGCGCCCATCACCCCCCCGATGGACGTGGTTTTAGGCGATGAGCGCCCTTGCCCCCAAGGGCGCCCATTTTGCTGTGGCGTCAACCGACTCCCTCTAGCAGTTTCTTGGCCTTTTCCTCGAGATCGAGACGTGCGTCTTGGTTGGGCCGCTGCCTGGCGATCGCCGTGATGCCTTGCACGAAGTCGAAGATGCTTTCAGGCTTGTGGCCCTCTTCACGCAGGACGGTGTCGATGATCTTGGCCGTCTCGGCCTTTCCGAAACCGCGTTTACGTAAGTAACTCTGGCGGTCGTCGTCGGTTTTCGCCACGACAGCCGATCGCGCCGCTTTGATGCTGTTGACGAACGGCGCCGGCGATGAATTGGCGAACCGCTCCAGGGCTGGCGCGGCCTCATAGGCGAAGCGGCTCGCGGCGTACTTGCTGTGGCGAATGGTGATTTCGGAGAAATCCTCGACACCCCACAAGTTCCGGTTGGCGCATACCGCCCGAAGGTAGAAACTCGCCATGCCGAGGGTCTTGGCTCCGACCTCCGAATTCCAGCAGTAGAAGCCGCGAAAGAAGAGGTCCGGCGAGCCGTCGGGCAGCCGCCCGGCCTCGATCGGGTTGAGGTCGTCGACCAGGAACAAAAACACATCACGGTCTGAAGCAAAAAGCGTGGTCGTCTCGGCGCTGACATCGACGAGCGGATTATAGACATTGGTGCCCCAGTCGAGGACGCCGGGAACTTTCCACCGTGTGTCGCCCGTTCCGTTGCCTGCTATCTTTTGCACGGCCGAGACCAGTTCATGGTCGTAGATCCGTCCGTAATCCGGGCCCGTGACCGCGCGCAGTTCAACCCGGCCGTCGTCCAGTTCCAGTGTCTTGACCTGCTCGGCACGGTGCGAGGTCAGGCCGTATTGCAGGTTGATGGCGGCCAGCGGCGCGGGCAATTGGCGCAGGTAGGCCGCAGGGGCGCCGACCAGGCTGACCAGTTGCCCGAAGCTCCAGTGCGTGGGAGCCATTGGTTTCTCCGACCCAGGGATGAGCAGGGTCAGCGCATCGCCGTCCTCGCGCTGGGCTTCGACACGCACGGCAGCGCTTTCAATCGTGCGGGTGCGGCTGAGGTCCGAGCGGTGGCGGACGGAAGCGTATAGCTCCGACAGGGACAGGTAGCGCTCGTCCGCAGGCCGCGAAAACCATTCGGAAGAAACGCGGCCAACTCTTTGGCCGCGGCCAGGGGCGACGCGGTAGCCGCTTTGTTCGGAATGCGGGGATGGAACAATATCTTGGGACATCGGATATCTCCAGACGACGTCCGAGACCAACTCTCAGAACTCAATCGTCAGGAACCCTTCAGTCCTCTCTCACTCTAATCATTTGCCTTCGCCGACGTCAGCACGGATGCTTACCTCGTGCGCGGCGAGACCCTGCTTTCATTTGCCACAAACAGTGGGGTGTCGCGGCCTGGCCTGCAAAGCCAAAATAACCTGCCATCATAATTGGCACTGAGCCGATAAGAATTTTGGTGACGACTCTGCGTGATGACCGCAGGCGTCGATACGGGCGGTCCAAGCACGGCCGACTGCCTTTTAAGCCTCGTCCGCCGCGCCTCCGAGTAGGAAGCTGAGGTAAGGTAAACGATATTGGTTAAGACACGGCATGATCGCAGCAGGCAATAGCTTGTTCCACGATACCTACCACTTCAGAAAAGGCGTGAATCTGGAAGTCGGGACGCGTCTGACGATCGTCCAATTCCCATCTGGGAACGAATCTGCCTGGGATGTGGATCGTGGTTAGGCCCGCAAGGCCTGCGGGACGGATGTCGCTCTTCAGCTGATCGCCGATCATTACAGCCACGCGCGGGTTTCCAGTTAGGCGCAATACCCGCCTGAATAGCCGTTCCGTCTTGGGTGCCTCAAGGATCCGAGAGAACAGCCCGTCGAGCTTGTGGTGTCTTGCCGTGTGCGAAATCCGCTGATGCGCCCCTTCTGTCAGAATAAGAATTGTTAGGCCAAGCTTTTGGAGCGCTTCGAGCGACTTGCGCACGCCCGGTAAGAGCTGAGGCGGCGATTTGATGTCCCGGAAGAAGTTGCCTTCGATTGAGCTAAGGTTGTCAGCAGATAAAAGCGTTGTTCGGGCGCCGCTCTTCAGTACCTCGCGCACGGCTTGATCTACCGGTTTGCCCGACAGAACTTCCGCGAGAGCGACCGCTAGGAGCGACGGGGGATAGCGCAGGCCCTGATGGTGTGCCGCGGCCAAATCCTGATCGATTCGGCGGACGAGTGCCAGTCGGTCCGTCGTTTGTGCGGATTTGTCGACGAGGCCCTCAATGGTTTCCAGCAGGTGCAATTGCGCAGTCGCAAACACGCCGTCTGTGTCCCAGAGGGTGTTGTCTGCGTCGACGAAGACGACGCCATCTATAAGATCAGCCGACTTAGCTTGGATCATTACTCTGCTGGTGGCGAATCAGTCGCTGTTGTTATCGCGTAGCCCGACATATACGCCGTTGGTGGATAAGCCGCACCATTTTCCGTATTCGCCTTTGTCGGCGAGACGAAAGCGAAGCTGGCCCCGAAGAACAAGATAAACAAAAGTAGAAACCTAATAGCCCAATGCTGAAGCTGCTGCGCGGGCATCAGGTAGCGTATTTTATCCGCCACCTTACAGGATACCAGGTAGGTCTCTGTAATATAGTTTTTGACATATTCTATTTTCAAATCCGCTCGAATTCCCTCGCCTCCAGCTGAGAGAAATGCGTCTGTCCACTTTGATGGCGTAGTTTCGACGATCGGTTTGTAGAACAGATACGACGTTGCAAGGGCGGCCGCGGAATCCTTCGGAAATTTGAACGTGGTCCGTATGGCATGGAAGGTGACAAGGGCACCAAAAGTGGCAGCGAGCGCAAATAGTCCAAAAGCCACGTACGTTAGGACAATGAAGCCTTTTTCAATTAAGCCAATAGATGTCGACGTAATGGTCTCATGTAATGGGTAGAGGTCGACAAATTTCCCGAACAAAATCCCGGAAAATGCGCTGAGGAAAGTGATAATGGTCAGGAGGCGTGTCGCTTTTCCGTCCTGATAATCTGTTAGTGCCTTCACTTCGTTAAGTGATTCACGCGACAATTTGACCGCATCGTCTATTGTCGCCTTTTCGCTTGAGATTACCTTAAGATTGCTTAAATTCTTGTTGAATTCTGCAAAAAGCTCGTCTGTCTCAATAGTCCTAGAGACGGAGCCGGGGTCTGCTTTCCGCGGGTAGTGATTTATCTCCTTTCTCACGAGGGCATCGTAAGACGCCGCCAAAGGTGCCCGCAGTTTGGAAATCAGCGACCGAGCTTTCCCCATTTCGATCAATCCCTTCTATGTTTCAACAGATGCCGAATACTTAGAGCAAGAGAACGCGAACGGCGCTAAGTCTTAGGCAAATTAAAATTGGCGATAATTTTTGAACTGGCTGCCAGGGCCTGCTCATTTGAAAGAGTTGTTTGCATAGCCGGACAGACACGCTCTGCTACTGCTTACACGCAATGGTTTGCGCCGTTCGCCTGAAGCCAAGGTTGGCTTTAGTGGCATGTCTCCCGTACCATCACCGCACACACCGGAATTCAGCTATAACCGTGAAAAACTTGTTAATTCTTTCAAGTGATGGTTGCATACCTGCGGGGTATAGCTAAACATTGTCGCTACAGCAGGCGATAGTCGGTAGTTTAAAATAGGGCCAACTCAGGGAGTTGCTCCCTGATCATCGCGTGTTTCAGGGGCGAATCACAGTTGGCTAGGAATATAAATTGGCACGGTGTTCCGTTCTGCGGTTCGGTAGCCGTTCTTCAAATTAGAGTTCTGCGACGCTGCCGGGCTGTATTGTCCTGCCAATCTCGTGCGCATAGTGTGCGATCAGGTTTGTCAGGGGTAATGCTATGTTTATGAAGGGGATGCTGGTCGAGCTGCCCTTAAACAAGGGCATTGGTAAGATAGAGGCTATCGATGTAAACGACGCAACGGTCTCGGTCTTTTATTCGGCCAGCAAACGCGAATTGCTTCGTATTAAGACACCAGAATTGCTGCGAGCCTACCTGAGCCGCCATGCCCGGGTGTATTTGGAAGATGAAGGAAAAATTAGAGTTGGTCGCGTCATAAACTATCTTCGCAATGAAGACGGGTCCATTGAATACGAAATCAAATTTCCAAACGGTGAAATCGTTGATTGTGCCGAGTGCGAGATAAATGTCCGGCCCTGGTCAGTGCCGGACGATCCTGCTGACGTTCTTGCTGCCGGGGCTGCCGAAAGTCAGTACTTATTTGATCGCCGGCTCTCAGCTGTTAGCACCCTCCTAAAACTTAGGGGCGCTGCGCAGGGATTGACTGCGGTTAGTTCGGCAAGTGTTGATGTCGTCGGGCATCAAATCTCTGCTGTTAAGCGCGTCTTGACGGACCCGATTCAGCGGTACCTGCTGGCAGATGAGGTTGGCTTGGGAAAAACGATCGAGGCAGGACTCATTATCCGCCAGCACCTCATTGATGACCCGTCAACCACTGTCGCAATTGTCGTCCCTCAGCATCTTCTAGGCCAATGGTCGGTGGAATTGCGATCAAAGCTGCGGTTGGATCAATTTCACGGGGCGGTACGACTTTTATCTCATAGTGACCTTCGACACTTGACCGAGGCACCGGTGATCCTTGTGGTGGATGAAGCCCATCATCTGGTTGGGGTGGATGACGGCGCACTTGAGGCATCTTCTCGGCACCTACGACAATTAGCGCGCGAGTCGAAGGTTGTGCTTCTTCTGTCGGCGACGCCGGCGCTCAGCGACGAAGGCCGATTTCTGGCCCTGCTAAATTTGCTTGATCCCGACTCGTATTCCCTCGACGACTTGGAATCGTTCCGCACGAAGTTGGAACAGAGACGCGATTTTGGCCGCATCCTGCTGGCCCTCGATCCCGAAAAATCCAAGTTCGTTCTGCGGCAAAAGGCTGGAGAACTAAGGGATCAATTGCCGCACGACCCAACGATTCAACATCTTGTTTCGCGCCTGATTGAATCGAGTCGCGACGGTAATGCCGATTTGGCGGGGCTATGTGTCGCGCTGAAGGATCATGTGGCGGACACATATCGTATCCATCATCGACTTATTCGCTCACGGCGTGGCGACATGACGGGCTGGGAGTTTTTGCCCCGCGGCCCGAGTAGCGACGAGACGCCGAACTTGTCGCATGTGAAGTTTGAATCCTTTCCAGAGGGTTCGGAGGGATTGTCTGACGCGATTGAGGAGTGGCGTTACGGTGCTGCGCTGTCCGTGGCAGAGGCAAACGCGGACCTGTCACGGCTTGGGCAAAGGTATGCCCAGCTTATTGAAGTCTCTGGCAGCGACCCATCACAGCTAAGCTCTTGGATTGATACGCTTTCTCCGTTATTTTCGGGCGAGCAGGCGATTTTGACGGCAATTAAAGCGGCTGGAGAATACGCTACGGTCACCTCCCGGCTGGGCGCGATGATCGACAGCACTCAGCGGTTGATACGTTCCGTCAGCCAAAGCACACGCCACCCGAAAATCGTCGTTTTCTCGTCTTCTGATGCTATGGCGTCGCAATACTTTGAAGCTGCGCGGCTTACACTGCAAGATCACACAGTGACGGTGCTATTGGATTCGGAGGGCGGGAACGGTGAGGCCGCTTTAGATACTTTCCGCGATGCAGACCGACCTGCTATTTGTGTCGTCGGAAGGGCGGGTGAGGAAGGACTTAACCTCGCTTTCGCTGACGCCATTATGCACCTGGACCTGCCTGTGTCGGCGGCGCGTCTAGAACAGCGTATCGGACGCTTGGATCGCTTCGGTCGCAGGAACGGCATTATCCGCCATCGAATTTTCGTCCCGACAGATGATGAGGGGGCGCCTTGGGATAGTTGGGCAAATCTGCTTTCTCAGGCGTTTCTTGTTTTCAACCGCTCGATCAGTGATGTCCAATTCTTGCTCGGCGGGCTGGAAGCCGAGGGCTTTGAAGCCTTGCTCATGCACGGCGCGCAAGGGATGGCAGACCTCGTAGCCGACTTTTCTATGCGCATCGAGAACGAGCGGCGGTCTCAAGATGAACAATATGCACTAGATCGGATTGCGCTTGCCGACGATGGTGCCGCAGAGCTCGTAGAGGCACTTGAGGCCGCCGAGGAAGACGAGGGGGCAATCGAGAAGGCGATGGATCGCTGGCTGGTTGAGGTACTGCATCTAAGCAGACGGCCTCTATCCCCTCGGACCGACGACCCATTTAAATTTGTTTTAGGACCTGCGGTGCAAATTCCTCTTTCGCCGTGGCTCGAAAGAATGAAGGCCACCGGCGATACCCCACTGACCTGGCGCAGAGGGGCAGCAATTCGCCAATCTAATCTGACCCTATTGCGCCCGGGAGCGGCGCAGGTTGACGAGGTTGATCGATATACGAACTGGGACGACCGAGGGACGGCCTTTATAACTTTGCGGCAGGTACCAGGACTACCGACTCGGTGGATCGGATTCAGGCTTGAGTTCGTGTTGGAACCTGCGTTGGCTCTCAACGATTTACTGGCGCCGTCCTACGTCGAATTGGCCAAACTGCGAAGAGCTTGCGGTTATCTGTCCCAACGAATGATATCTATCGTCATGGATATTAACGCAAATGAGGTCCGTGACCCTACGGTGATCGATATGGTCACCAAAGACTATAAGAGCCTTGAAAATGGCGGCTACGACTTAAACCTCGGCAGCCGGCCAGATTTATTTAGTCGGATCATCGATCGGAGTATTTTCGTCGATCAATGCAGGATCGTTCGGGATAAAGCGCGTCGTTCGATTTTGGAAAGTGACGCAATACAAAATGAGCTGCAGCGCGCGCGATCGAGGGCAGAGGCCGATCTTACGCGCCACCAGAATCGGCTCGCTCGCGGCGTAGGCCCTGGTGATGGACAGGCACGGCGGGTCATCGCGGATTTGGAGGACATTATAGAGAGCATTGTAAATCCCAGTCTCCGCTTGGAGGCGATGGGAGGAATTGTTCTGACCCCGGCGATCAAGGCGAGGGCATCCAATGGTCTTAGCTGACGATCAGTCAGCGTTTCAAGCGCTTTGCGGATTGCTTGACGGCAGCAACGATGGGCGCCATTGGAGCGCCACATCGCCTGCGTTTGAGCGACTTCGCGAAGCGCTAATTGAAGAACCAGCGCGAGCGAGTTCTTTGGATTTGGCCGTTTTGCTACGCCAAGCCTTGCAGCGCGAATTTGCTCGGCGTGAACACTCCATCCCCCCAACGGTAGTCATTAAACACCCACGGATGGCCAACTTTGCAAATTGGGATCTGGTTGGGTTTCGGGCGCAAGGCGAAGGTTCGTATTCGCGGGTGGTGGCCGAGCCCTGGCTTCCGACTTGGCTGCAGACAAGCGCGCCGGGTGTCGAGGCCTATGCAGCATCGGAAATCGTCCTAAGAAAATTCGCGGGGCCTGAAGTTGAAGGGGATCCCTTTTTGGCGTCGCTCGGACGAAGCCGATATCGGAGCGTTGGACAAAGAGCAGCAGTTCGGGCGGCGCTTTCTACCCCTCCGGGCGGCGTTCTTGTCATTGCTCTGCCCACAGGTGAAGGGAAGAGTATGATCTTCCAGTTGGTGCAAAGCGTCGGCTTCGTGGGGCGGCGGCCAGATGTTAGCGGCGTCACACTTGTGATTGTTCCCACCTTGGCTTTGGCAATCAACCACGAGGAAGAAGCGGCAAGAATTTGCAGGCTGTCACTCCCGCTTGCCTATGAAGGCGGAAGTGACGCCGATAATGCAGTGATAGCCGAACGAATTGAGAACGGCACAATCGGGCTATGCTTCGCCTCGCCAGAGGCCGTGTGTGGATCGCTTCGTTCGTCGTTAAGATTGGCTGCCGAGCGAGGATATCTCCGTGCGCTAGTCGTAGATGAGGCCCACTTAGTCGATCAATGGGGAACAGGCTTTCGATCTGATTTTCAGGCCCTCAGTTCTCTGCGCCAGGAACTTGCCGCGCTTGGTCCTGAAGAGTTCAGGATGCGCACTTTGCTTCTGTCGGCAACTCTAACAAACTCGTCCTCGCAAACGTTGCGATCTTTGTTTGGAACGGACGGTACGTTTGACGATATTGCGTCAGCGCAATTGCGTCCGGAGCCCGACTATTGGGTTTCCGAAACCGTGGACGAACCTGTGCGCATTTCGCGTGTGCTCGAGGCGCTCCATCATGTGCCTCGGCCGGCCGTTCTTTATGTCACTAAGGTTTCCGACGCTGAGGCGTGGTTTGATAGACTGCGGGCGTGCGGCTTCAAGCGTGTAGCCAAGCTGCACGGGCGATCGTCACAGACGCAACGTGAGACGGTCGTGAAGGACTGGAAGTTGGGCAGGTTAGATGTCGTCGTTGGGACGTCGGCGTTCGGTCTTGGGATCGATTATTCTCATGCTCGAACTGTCATCCACGCCTGCGTTCCCGAGACTTTAGACCGCTTCTACCAAGAGGTTGGTCGCGCAGGACGCGACGGATGGGCCTCTCTGTCGCTACTTGTGCCCGCAGTCGGCGACTATCGAATTGCCAAAATGATAAACAAGCAGACCGTCATAGGAGCAAAACGGGGCATCCATAGGTGGGCCGAAATGTTCCAAGGAAAAGTTAGGTCCTCCTTCGGGCGGTGGGCTGTTCGACTGGACGGTCGTCCAGGGACGGACGAGGCCGATATCGACATGTTCGGCGACACAAATACAGAATGGAATCTCAAAACCTTAGCATTGATGGCCCGGGCCGGACTGGTCAAATTGCACGGTTCTCTGACGAACACCAATGACAATCCAGGTCAGTGGCTTGACGTGGAAATTTTGGACGAGGGCCACCTAGAGCACACGGTTTGGGCAACGCAAATTGAACCTCTTCGAAGAGAGGTATCCCGCGCCGGCATCCGGAACTGGGATCTTATGCGCGAATTTATTGCCCGACCTAGCTGTCCCGCAGATGTGCTAGAGGCGCTCTACGGCGCTGAGAGGGTGAGTAAGCAATGCAGTCGTTGTGTTCTTTGTCGGGCTGATCCGTCTCGTCGCCATCGCGGTGGTACTGTTCCTGAGCCGCGCGCGCCTTGGCAAACTATCCCTTCCCCAGCCATCGAGAGATTACTCGGCCATGATGGTCGATTGCTCGTAACCTATTCTCCCGAGAATATTTCACGTTCAGACAGTCGGCGCTTGGGTAGTTCGCTCAAGCGGCTGCAAAGCGAAGGCTTGTCTAAGCTTGTGCAGTTGGGGGTACAGCGGTTTGATATGGCCAAGTTGCTCTCGTTTGCGACTGACGCGCCCTTTTTTGTCTCCGTCCTGGAGCGGCTTGCGATGTCTCGGCTGCCTTTTGGACCCGAATTCATAATGGTCGGGGAGGCTGCGCAACTAAACGCGCAAAATCTCACGCCGAGGTCCGACACGCCTCGTATCTTTTTGGTGCCAGAGGCGTACGTAGGGCCCGATGGGCGACGTTTGAAAGACGTTTTTGGAAGCCGAACTATGACCTTGAATGAATTCCTAACAAGGGTTGCAGAATGAGTATTATTACCACTGCCCAAGCTGTCCCGAGCCGACTTTTTACCCTTTACGCCTGCTTAGTGGGCCGGCCTGACGGCGAGTCGCGGGACAAGCTCGAAGCCTGGTGCACGCCATCGTCTTTGACTAGCCGAGGCTCTCAAGACGACGATGGCGAGGCCACTACGACCTTATTTGTCAACACTTTGAACGAAGCGAAGCGGCTCGGTCTCGTGACCGAAACCGACGGCAGACTTCGGCTCAACCCGGACGCTCGGCCGCGCGGTGCCGGCGTCGAGCTTGAAGACGTGTTCAGAGCATTTGTTTTAAGTATTGTTCTTGACACTGGTAAGGCTGCCGAGGCTCAACAAGACGGTTTCATGTTGGCGCTCTCATGGTTTCTGAGCAAGTCACCATTTGTTGGAATTGCTTTTGCCGATGCACCCCAGAACACCTTAAAGGTCGATCTTGGCGAGGATAACTACAGAAGGACTGAACTCACTAGTATAAACCGGTTCCAGAATTTCTTATACTGGTCATGGTTTTTAGGATTTGCCTCGTTTACTGGCGGCGGGCGAGACGCTGGCGAAGGTAAGGACGTGCGATATGTAATACCGGACCCAATTAAAGCAATCGAGCGGGTTTTGCCGGCGATCTTCGCGGGCGAAGTGACGTTAGCGGCGGACGTATTCGTTCGGCGCCTGGCCAACATCTTCCCGGTATTTGAAGGCGGGACGGCGCGGGAAGAGGTTGAGGCTTGGACACAACGTCCAGTTTACGCTGAAGAGCGCAGGGTATCTGTCGCGACAAGCTTTGCGTTTCAACGGCTTAAGACACACAAATTGATCACCTTTGACTCAGAATCTGACGCCGCGCCGGTTTTCCTGGATATGGGGGGACGGGAAGAACGCGTTACAATTGTGAAACTGGCGGGCATCCAATGATGAAAAATTACGTCTGTTGGAATCCAAGAAGCGTTCGTCAGGTTATCAATCCATTTGCTGAGTATATTCCTGATGCGCTTTTTAGAGCGGTTCATACCGACTGGAAACTTCAGGTGAGTCCACCAATCGGCAAGGGCTACGACGACCTCACGGGCGCTTCGTATAGGGAATTTACACCGGCCGATTTCCTTAAAGACTTTATGCGTTCTGACCGCCCACATGCCCTCGCGGCGGTATTAGGGGAAACAGGATCCGGAAAGTCGCATCTCATCCATTGGATGCGTCTCACGCTCCCCAAGAGTGATAACCTACTCATACTGGTCGTAAAAAAGTCGGGCACAAGCTTGCGGGCGATCGTGAAGATGATCATCGACGAGCTTCCGGAGAACGAACGGCAGGGCTTCCTAGACACTTTCAACCGGGCCGGCGAAGGCACGGCGACAAGAGGGGGGCAAAAGCAGCAACTCTTAAACGATCTGGCTTTTGCCATTCGCGAAGAAATTGTCGAACTCGGGCCCAATGCCTCCGAATTAGAAGCAGAACTGGTCGAGCAACTGCCATACCTGTTCCAGGACCCGTACATGCGGGACCAACACTTTCTCAAGGATGGGACCGTCGTCGCAGATATCGTTGATCACATCTTCGCAACATCTACGTCGAAAAACCGACCCGATCAGAGGCGAGTCTTTGAGGAAAGCGATCTGCCTTTAGGTGGCCTTGACTACTCCCACGCGTCGAAACCGGCCCAGATAGCGATAGACGTCGTTGATTGCGAGAAAGGCGTTTCGAAGCCGCTCGCCGTCGAAATTATCAATAGAAACCTCGAAAAGGCTATTGCTCGGACCTTGAGCTTCACGGGGGACCGTGTCGAGGAGCTAATGGCGCGGCTGCGCATGCATTTGAAGTCTCAGGGAAAAGAACTGGTCCTATTGATAGAAGAATTCGCTCGGTTGCAAGGTATTGATAGAGCTCTTCTACAGGCCATTACATCACAAGGGGATGATCGACAGTGCCGAATAAGGTCGGCCATAGCCGTTACCACGGGCTTTTTCAAAAGTGTCGCCGATACGGCTTACATGAGAACAACGCATATTGTGGACATGAACCGCTCGGCGGGCCATGAACATGGTAAGAGCATCACCCGGGAGGCACTTAGCACGTTTGCCGCCCGGTACTTGAATGCCGCTCGAATGGGCCTTGACGGGGTGGAGCGCTGGCATCTTCACGCAGTGCCGGAAGAGGCTGTACCCTCATATTGCAGCGATTGTCGCTTCAAAGCGGAGTGCCACGCGACCTTTGGCGAAGAGGAGGGGTATGGGCTTTATCCGTTCACACGTACTGCGCTCTGGAACGCCTTGACCCGGGTCGATGAGCGTATGCCCGACACACTGAATCCAAGAATTCTGCAAAATGAGGTCCTTGTTGAGGTCCTGGAATCCTGCGCGGATTCTATTCAATCGGGTGCATACCCTCCAGACCATCTCCTTCCAAAACTCAAGGGCGAAAACCGGTTAGGGTCCACTGAGCGCGACGCTTTAGAGCGGATCGATCCGAACGCAGCGCCGCGATGGATCACCACGCTTGAGCTTTACAATGAAACCACTCAAATTCGCGTTTTCTCTAAACCACTATTCCACGCCTTCGACATACCAGAATTCGCGTACGAAGGGACCGGCCGAGCAGGCGGCGAACCCATTGGCCCCGAAGTTGACGAGCGCACTAAGCCTTCGGCTACCCGGGAAGACTTAGCAATTGAAGCCTGGGTCAGCGGGGCCGGCCTTGATCAAAACGTCGCAGAGACCCTGCGCCGTCTCATTTTCCCTGCCGTGGTAAACGCCATTGACTGGGATATGATAGGGTTGGAACGAACTTCGTTCGTGGGTTCTGGCTCCGCGCTATTTCAGCGGCGCTACGTGACTTTTGACCGACAGACGACGCAACTCGTGGACAATGCTCCTATTCAGTTGCGTATTCCTGGCGTGCCGTCGATTAATGCTACCGGGGTCGCTTTGAAGGGCCTCATTCGCGCAAACAAGTCTGGGTTTCGATGGGATTTCGAAGGCGGTGATCAAATGCTTTCTGCTTTCCTCGATTGCCTTGACCATTGGGTGGCAGATGTACAGACGCAACTGCGTCAAATCTGCAACCCTACGAAAGAGTGGTCCCAGGCCGAGGGGGCAATTCAATTGCTTTGTGTCGGGGCCGCACTTGGCAATAAGTTCAAAGCAGACTCAAGTTTGGCGGACATCATCGACGCTGCGTTCGGTTCATGGCCTCCAGAATGTCAAGCCTCCTCATCTGACCTGCGCGAGATTTACCGACAACTTTCTGTAAAACGCGAGAAACTTTCAAACGTTGCTCGTGCTTACATCTCCAGTACAAAAGGCGGGCAGGTCGGTGCGATGCTAAGTCCCAACCGGTTTGTGGGAGCACTTCAAGCATTTAGAGCGGGAAAATGGAGGTTGTCATTGGTTGTCCCTGACGGGCAACGTGGCGATTTCAGGGACGTGGCGCAACTTTATTCGGTGGTGCGCCTTCGACTCGAGGAGGCGGTCCGGGCGGAATGCGAGGCTCGGGCAAGCTGGCTTGACCGCGTCGAGGGGGCGTTTGGAATTGGGGCAACTCGATCGACGATCGTCTCTGCCCTTCGGGCAGCCACGGATGCAATTGACCATTCAGGCGTATCATCAGGTGGCACGGCAAAACCTCTAACTGAGGTTTTAGACCGTTTTGAGAAAGTCCATTTCGATGACGCAGTCACCGCATCGAGGGCCATCCAGAAAGGTGGTGATGGGCTCGCGCTTTTACCCAGCCTTGGTCGCGGTCGGCGAAACGCTGTGGAACTGTCGATCGAACTTGCCGAAGTTGCCGCGAAATTTCTGAGTAGCGTCGAGGGCAATCTAGCGGCGTTCGGCGAAGATCAAAATGCGTTCCTCGAACCCGTCAATAAAAGCCTTGCCTCGCTGGACGCCTCCCTCAGATCGATTGAAGAGACGCTCCAAAGTCTCAATGAAGCTGGGGAGGTCAATTGATGCTTTTGGAGCGATCTGCTAGCCTTGCTGAAAAAATCAACAATTACAACAAGATACGTGCCGTAGCGAAAGAGGCAAAGCAATATGAGACTCGAGCGAGTCAAATTGAGGTTGCGGCGCGCGCCGTGGCTGATTTGCACACAAAAATCTTGGCACTCCGTCGGGCGGGTGTCCCGGTAGCATTCGTCCCGACAGACGGAGCGGGACTTGAACAAAGGGCGAAGGCGCTTCGAGAAGCTCTAGCTGCAGATCCCCGGATACTCGAGAATCCGCCATTTGATTTAAAGTATCAGTTTCTTGATCGCTTGAATGCGCTGGCGCAAAGCGCAGACAAGATGATGTTGACCGCTTGGCAGAATTTCGTTGACGAGCGGGCGACACCGCATTCTGAAGACATTCTTACCGCATTGCATGCCGTCCCCCAATTTCGACCATCTGTGGAGCGGCTTCGCGCAATCGGTGCTGAGCTAAACGTAATGCGCAACGCCATCCCAACTGACGCCGTTGGCGCCATCGAGAGATTAAGTCGGTTGAGCAGCAAACTCTCCTCGGCCTGGGCAGAGATAACTACCGAGGATATCCCGCAGGACGTTATTCGCTTCCTTAAGGGGTGTACCGGCGGCGGAGCGCCTTTGAGCAGCCTTACCGAATCCATTCACAGCTGGTTCAAAGACAAGAATCTCTTGGGGGTATTCCGTGTCCGCATCTGACAAAAAGGCAATACCTGCGGACGCCCTGACGCTTCTAGAGCTGATAGAGACTGCCGAAATGCGTTCGCTGGAGTGGGGTTACACCGAGGGCTGGTTAACTGAAGCTGAGGTTATCGAACTCTCAAGAACGAACCTCAAAGGATCCGACGCGGAAGATTTGCTTGAAGAGCTTATCGAGGCGAAGCTTGTCATTGAAATTTTAGCAGGTGCCGGGGGCGCCAAGATCCGCTCCCGCTTTGCCGAGGCAATGCGGCTTTTGGGCGCATTGCGACAGCTGTTTGGTGGCCGGCCCTGGCAAACCGCGCCACGCCTGGTCGCAGATTTTCGTCTTGATCGGAGGCGCCGCAAATTCCCTCGCAGAGACCTTTCTCCAGATGCGGTTTTGGAGAGTGGCGGGACGAGTATAAAAAAGAGCCCATTGCGCCAGGAAGTGTGGAGAGGCCTTACTAAGCGCGACAGTTTTAAGCTGTCTGCTTTCCAAGAGCGTGCGATTGAGAGACTCGTCGATGCTCCAGGAGACTGCGGAACGATCGTAACCGCGGGAACCGGTAGCGGCAAAACGATGGCCTTTTATTTGCCGGCTATCGTTGGAATCAGTGAACTGATTTCGGCCCAGGCGTACGTGAAGGCGCTCGCAATTTATCCGCGGGTCGAGCTGCTCAAAGACCAGTTCGACGAGTGCTTCCGAATGATGCGGTCGATTGACGGCGTGCTAGCTGCACATGGCCGCCGGGTAATGCGGATTGGGGCGCTCTTCGGTTCTACGCCGCGAAAGGCGTCTAAGAGGGACTTAGAAGAGAAGAATTGGCGGCCAGTCGGCAGTGGGTTTGTCTGTCCATGGCTTCGATGTCCAACCTGTCAGTCAGACCTTATATGGCATGAAGCAGATTACGCAGTCGGCCAGGAACGGTTGGTCTGCTCGGCGCCGGGTTGCACAGAAACGGTGTCAGAAGATCAGGTGGTTCTGACGCGATTTCGGATGCAAAAATTGCCACCCGATGTGTTGTTCACGACGACCGAACTGTTGAATCAGCGGCTATCTGATCATTGGACAAGGGCGTTATTTGGGGTAGGTCTCCCGGTCTCCAAAAGACCTAAATTTGTTCTGCTTGATGAGGTCCACACCTATCAAGGTGCAGCAGGCGCGCAGGCTGGTTTGACGCTTAGGCGCTGGAGGCACTTGCTGGCGAGTCCTATTCATTGGGCGGGCCTTTCGGCGACGCTTGGTGATGCTGCAAGATTTTTTGCCGATCTAACTGGGGCCGACGCCGACCGAGTTGTGGAGATCACGCCCGCGCCTGGCGAAATGGAAGAAAAGGGTACGGAATACCAGATATTGCTTAGGGGGGACCCGACCTCGCGCGCTTCCCTCCTCTCGACGACGATCCAGACATCGATGTTATTGCCAAGGCTTCTCGACGTTCCGGGCCAACCCGTTTCTGGGGGTGTTTTCGGTGAGAGAGCCTTTCTGTTTACCGACGACCTCGATGCGGTAAACCGTTTATATGACGACCTAAAGGACGCCGAGGCCTACGATCTCTTCGGGCGGACTGACCCAAATAGGCTGCCACTCGCCAACCTACGGGGGCCAGGCGTCGATGCCGCGCTGAAAGATCTCGAAGGACAACGTTGGCGCATTTGCGAGGACATCGGCCACCCGCTTGGCCGACGTCTCATTTTAGGCCGAACAACATCCCAAGATGGCGGGGTTACGCATGGGGCGAACGTGGTCGTTGCTACTGCTTCCCTGGAGGTTGGATTTAACGACCCGCATGTTGGGGCTGTAATTCAACATAAGGCGCCGCGGGGCATGGCGTCATTCCTGCAAAGGAAGGGACGTGCGGGGCGGGATCGGGCCATGCATCCTCTGACAGTGACTGTGTTGTCCGACTACGGCCGAGATCGCACCTTCTTCCAAGGATACGAGCGCCTGTTCGACCCAGCGTTGGAACCACAACATCTCCCCATTCGCAACCCCTATGTCCTGAAGATGCAGAGCGTTTATGCCCTTCTTGACTGGATCGGGGAGCGGTCAAAAGGGACGGATAAGGCCTGGGTTTGGGACATGCTCGGTGCGCCGCAGGCCAACACCACAGCCGAGAACAGCGGTGCTTTAAAGAAAATGAAGGAGGTAGTCCATCAGCTGTTCCAAGGAGAGCCTAGCACCGTTCAAAGCCTTAAGGATCATCTTATCGGTGCGCTTCGTGTTGACGAAAGTGAGGTTGAGACCTTGCTTTGGGAGGCGCCTCGGTCCTTGCTTCTCGAAGTTGTGCCGACGCTTTTCAGGCGGCTGTTCCCGAATTGGAAATTGGCGTTTCCAGCGGCTTCCGCTGACGCGGACCTCTACGTTAAGTACCATCCGCTTCCCGATTTCGTCCCAAGGATGCTGTTCGGGGAACTCAATTTGCCGGAGGTGCAGGTTATTATTCCCCCCGCTACGATAAGGCACGAAGAGCGCATCGAAAATATGCCGGCTCTGCAAGCCTTGACGCAATTGGCGCCCGGACGAGTCACGCGGAGATTTGCATTTGAACGCGGATCCCTTTCGCACTGGGTTGCCGTAAATCCGTCAATTCCCGTGCAAAGCATCCGTATATCGGATTACGCCATAGACCACGAATATGTCGGTGCCTTTCGAGGTACATGCAACGAAACCAACGGGGAGTGGTTCCAAGTTTATCGGCCTCGGACAGTTCGGGTACAGATCGCGGCTCGTACTGACGCCCTTCCCAGTAGCAACTCCACCTTGTGTTGGCAGTCGGATATCGAGGCACAGGGCGTTCCACTGAAGGTATCTGTACCGCCAAGAACTCAGTGGCGAAAGCTCGCGAATGAAGCGGGGTTTTTCCTGCATCGGTTTCGCTCGAGCGTTACGGTTCGTCGTTTTGCCCCGACGGCCCGTGCTAATATTCGGACGTTACAAAACGATTTTCAGGTTGCGATCTCATTTGTCGACAATCAGGCCCGCCCATCTGCGCTTGGCTTCGAGATGGAGGTCGACGGTTTCTATGTCGACGTAAATCTCCCGCAATTCCATGCCGATGATGTCACAGAGTCAATGCTTGCGGGATCGAAAATTCCGTTCGTCAACGCGTGTTTCGTTGATGATGGCGAACTCCCTGACGAGGTCAATGTCTTCCAAAAGGGATTTCTTTTCCAGATTTTGCTCTCGGCTATTGTTGAAATCGCTACGGTTCAGGGTCTGTCTTTGGGGGCGGCCGTTGCAACCCTCGCCGATGCACAATTGCCGGCCCAGCTAAAGCGGGTCATGGCCGAGATATTCGGAGCTGGTGTTCGCGCGTTCTTTGTAGACGACGAAGTGGATGACGACTCGGACCAAGATAGCCCAGCACCAGTAACGCCGGCACCGCAGGCAGGCGGCGGTCAGACTCGTCTGGAGCGAGGGCTGTCCGACCTTATCGATGATCCGGCCGTCCAAGCTGCCTTAAGGAAGGCGGCAGAAAACCTTGCTTCGCCTGATGCCTCCGCGCACCGATCGTGGTTGCGTACGGCAACGTTGTCGACTCTGGCTGAAGCTATTTTACAGGCTTGCGTGGACGCTGCACCGAGGAATGCCGCGGTCGACACGCTGCTCGTGGATGTTCAACGAACTGAAGGCACCGACACTGCGAGGGTATGGATCACTGAAAGCACAATCGGTGGCGCCGGCGTCCTTGAAGCGTTTGCCGAGGCGTTCTCGGCGGAGCCGCATATCTTTTTTAGCGCCCTGGAAGCCGCCGTATCTCCCACGGACATGGAGCGCGTAGACCTGAGTCTGCGGCGCGTTCTCGAGTTGGCTCTTACAGATAGCTATGTCGCGGAAAAAATGGCGCAGTTGCGATCTACGCAGTCACACGGCGAGCGCTCTATAATTTGGGAACAGCTAGCAACGCATCTTGTGGGCGATAGTGCTGTCGACGTCAGCCACGCGGTTGCAGTGTCGCTGAATGCGCGACTACTCCGCCCAGGTGCCGGCCCGAAGTTAGATGATTTGCTCCGAGTGTTGCTGAGGCGATGGGACGAAATCGAAAGCGAGTTTGGCCTGTCGTTAGAGCTCCGCGTTTTTGCGCACGTAGCGAGCAAGGATCCAACCGTTGCGGAACAGGTCAGCTTGTTCCTTTCCGCGGTACTGCCCGCTGCCGCTATTTCACAAGTTGCAATTCATTCCGCGATCGAACTGCTCCTGTGGCCGCGGGAAGCGCAAGTCCGGCAGGCGGCACTCAGTGCATACAGTCCCTATCGCACTCCCGTCTGGACCGACGCAGCCTTAATTCGAGAGATCGTGCTTTCGGATGTCATGCCGAGGATTCAACTGATGTCGACCGATTGGGAGGCTGCAGTTCAAGCGGCGTTTGAAGCAACTGGAAGATGCCGGTTATGGGCCGAAGCTTCACAATCGGCCGAGTTGAGATCGGCAATTGTCCGCTTGGTAGCGCGGCCAGTCAGCCTTGGATTTCTGCAATTCTTCCCGGTTGTTGAAAAGATTGAGAGGATAGGCGGCCAGCTAGTGGGCTCATTCGTTCTCAGGGAGCAAGTGTAATGATGACGCCTGCACGTGATCTCCACGGGCCAGCACAGTCGCGAGCCGTCCAAGATCTCATCCAGAGCTTGTTGGTCGCCGAGCTCATCAAACCATCAAAAAAGCTTTGGATCTTCTTTGCCTGGATATCTGATGTCGAGGTTATCGACAATGCGGGGCGGCAATTCGCGGCCCTTGAGCCTGATTGGCCGGCACTGAAAATAAGATTGTCTCTCGTTATTGCGGCCCTTCTTCGGCGTGGGGTGGAAATTCGTCTCATTATCCGCGAAGAAGGGCACAACGATTACTTTATTTCTCGCTTGAATATGCTGAAGAAAAAATACGATGCGCGATTGAAATGGGTCGTCGCGAAGGACTTTCATGCGAAGGGGCTCTTAGGGAGTGACTATTTTCTAAGTGGATCAATGAATTTCACGCTGAACGGCATCACCGTCAACGGAGAGCACCTCGTGCTGCGCACCGATCCGCCGTCCATTGCCGAGCAGAAAGTCGAATTGGAAACGATTTGGGAGCCGCTGGTAAAATGATTGGCGCAGATCGTTCAGGCAGCAATCAGATCTATGAGCAACTGCTGTCGTTGGCGGGGTCATTCTCGGATGATCTCCAAATTGATGGGCTCTGTCGGGGCCTACTTGAGACGGTCCAGTCTCCGCGCATTCCTGGGGCGCTCATTCCCATTGTCGCGGAAGACAGTCGCGTTGCGGTCTGTGCAGCAGCGGCGACGGCCATCGAATGGCGACAATTATCGCCGTTGCTTCGAGCATTTGTTGGTCCGACAGTTTCATCGTTTGACGGGTTTCCGAGGCCCCTTTCTCTTTCCGGCAGCGTTGCAACCTATCTCTCGGGTCTGGGATTGTCGCACCTTGTACAGGTGGATTTTCCGGGTTCCCGAGCCAAGACCGTTACGGGTCTGAAAGCGTGCAGTCGTCTTGCAGAAACCTTGGAGCGAGCGCCGGCCCTGACAAAGAATACGCCTCAACCGGTGTCGTCCCTGCTTGCCCGCTTTCAGGATTATTTGAACATTGGGGCTCGTTCGGACGCCGAGGAGACCCTTTCGCAACTTCGGACCGGGCTGCGTCTTGATTCTCTCAATTTAAGATTTCTCGCTCTTCAATTGCTGGATGCTTTCAGTGACTGGTCTGCCATCGCAGTATTTCCTAATCTCGACAGTCTGTTTTTTGCAAGAAAGCCGCCGGCAATCAGCGCCATTTTGCTCGAGGCGCTATACCGAAATCACCTCGAAAGCGCTGTGACCGCCGAAAATTCCCAGGTCGTGACGGCTATTTACCAGGGTGTCGTCCAGCCCTTGGCCTTGCCAATGTTACACCTGCCATTGCCGCCTGCGCTACGTGTCGGAGGCCAAGTTATCGTTGCGTTGGAAGGACTGAACTCCTCTAGGAGGGAGCTGCTTTCTTTTGTGGATGCCGACCAGCTTCCTCAATGGCTGGCTGAAATAGTGCGTGAAAGTGTTCATTCCGCTACCAAAGCACCGGTACAGGAACAGAGCCAAGGAGCCGTTGAGCGTGCGCAGGCCGCACTTATGGAGGCGGACGGCAGTCCTAGCCTCCATGCTTTGAATGACGTCCTTACGGCATTCGGCCAACTGAGTCCTGACGAGATTCAGACGTTGCTATCCACCGAACCATTCAGGTCAGCGGTCCTCAAACTGCCCGACGCCACGGGACCTTCAGACCCTGGCCGGCCTCTGCCCGCCGATTGGATCGAGTGGCTCGATCGCGCTTCCGAGATCGAATTCGACACGGCCTTAGATGTCGCGCGCCAGGGTATGGATGAATGGCCGATCGACGTCGCCTTGAACGACCCCTTAAAGGTCGAGCGATTGGAGGCTGCGTTAAACCGGGCACAGGACAACGAGTTAGCCGCACGACGTTTTTCTGAGTCTATCCCATACGTAGTCGGATGGTTGCAGCGTGATGCGTCTTTTCCGCGTCCCTTGGCGACCCCCATCTACTCAGTACTTCTCACCCTGCTGGCATTAGGCTCGTCTCGCGGCGGAAGTGTCTTTGAGTCCAGCCAGCTTCTCGTTAGCGCATTGGTGTCGGTCGGACTTGGTCCCGATGCTTACCGGAATATGGTTGCCGACGTTGAGGAAATCGCCGGCGCCGGCTTTGGCGTCGAGATGGTGTACTGGTTGCTCGAAGTCATAGAAGACCTGTTCCAGTTCACCACTCCGGTAGTCGCCGCGCGCGAGGCATTCTTGCAGAGCGCCATCGTGAAGCTCGCTCCAGTCTTCGGGCGGCTTTCGAGCGTTCAACGGCAGGCCGTTCGCCAACTTGCGAGTGATGTCGGTTGGGAACTCAGCGATCCTCGGATCGAAAGCCCGGATGTCCCGGCAGATGATTTCGCGAGTCGCTTGGCGGGAAAACGAGTTGCGCTCTATAGCCTGTCCGAGAGCGCGAATCGTCAGGCGGAGGCCGCTCTACTTGCCCTTTCTCCGACCGCCAGCGTTTCCAGCAGTTCGGAAACAGGCGGCACGGCCCGACTGAAGGCACTTGCCGAAAATGCGGACGTCTTTGTCATTAGCTGGCAGTGCGCAAAGCACGCGGCAACGGACTTTATTCGGGCAAACCGCGGTTCCCGACCACTGGTCTATGCCCAGGGGCGGGGTTTTTCGAGCATCCTGAGGGCGGTAGAAGATTATTTACGAACGGCCTGAGTTAGCGACCTTTATCGCGGAAGGCTGCAAATCCATTTGCCCGTAATTCGCAAGCAGGGCAGTGGCCGCACCCATAGCCCCAGGCGTGCAACTGAGAACGGTCGCCGTTATAGCAAGTATGCGTATCGACGCGGATCGCTTCGACCAGGGCTTGTCCACCGAGGTCTTCCGCGAGTTCCCACGTTTGACCCTTGTCGATCCACATGAGCGGGGTGTGGAGGACAAACCGCGACTCCATTCCCAAGTTCAGTGCGACCTGAACGGCCTTTATGGTGTCATCGCGGCAGTCGGGATAACCGGAGTAGTCGGTTTCACAAACGCCTGTGACAATATGCTTCAGACCGCGACGATAGGCCGTCGCGCCGGCAAAATTCAAAAAGATTAGGTTGCGGCCAGGGACGAACGTGTTGGGCAGACCGTTGTCCTGCATCGCAAATTCAACGCTCTTGGTCAGGGCAGTTTCACTGATCTGACCGAGTACGGCGAGGTCAATCATGTGATCTGCACCCAATTTTTCGGACCATTGCGGGAAATCCGCGCGTAGTTTCGCAATGAACTGGGCGCGAACTTCCAGTTCGATCCGATGGTTTTGACCATAATCGAAGCCGATGGTTTCGACTCGATCGAAGCGGTCGAGAGCCCAGGCCAGGCAGGTCGCGGAATCTTGACCACCGGAAAACAGAACCAGTGCAGAGTTCATATCCATATTTCTGTCCTAACCCTTGTATTCGGCCCAGCAGTTTGGCGTTTCAAAGACTTTGATGAGTGCGACGTTTGCCAGTGTCGGCTTGACTCGGTCCCAGATCCACATGGCGATATTTTCTGCCGTTGGGTTTTCCAGACCCTCGACTTCGTTGAGGCAGTAGTGGTCGAGGCGTACCAGGATTGGTCCGAAGGCCGCTTCTACGTCAAAGAAATCAACGACAAAGCCAGTCTCCGGATCGACGTCGCCCTCCAGAGTGAGTTCCACTCGATAGGAATGCCCATGCATACGGTGGCAGCGATGGGTTTCAGGAACCTTAGGAAGACGATGGGCCGCTTCAAAGGTAAAGGCCTGGGTGATCTTCATGGCTATTCGACCTCAACGGGTTCGCGCTGGCCGCGTGTGACTTCGGCCACGAGATGGAAAGATAATTGGCGAATATCCGCCGGCACGTTTTGAAGTCCATTCCAGCGGCGACGCTCATCTCCAATGACCCATTCGCCCGAACTCCAGGCAGTCTTGGACTTTAGCGGTTGCAAACCCGCAGCAAATTCCGTTCGATTGGTCGCGTTCGCTGTGACGTGAAGAGATTCCATCACGTAGCCCATGGCGATGATGCCGGCGCCATGGACGAGACGAGACGTCGCGGGTGTGTGCCCTTCCCAGTCGTCCTTAAATACGTGTTGTACGGCGTAGAAAAACTCGCTGATCAGTTTGACGCCTTCGTCCATTAACAGCGTGTTATCGTCTGCATAGAGACGTAGCGCGCCGTCATTGAGGGAGTTCATAATCAGCTTTTGTAGTATCGTGTCGCGGATAATACCCTTTGGATTGGTTTGCTGTTTGATTAGTCCGCGCAGAGACGAATTTGGCCGGTAGTTAAGCGCCTCTGTTATTAGGGCGGCTTGGCTGCGACTTGACATGCGGAACGGAAGATCGCTCACCTGCGGGAGCAGTTCGTATACGAGAGCCTTCGGAAGAGGGCGGGTGTTATTGATCAAAATGAATTGCCGCTGCAATTCTTCAATGCTGTCGCAAATGAAACCCGAGACCAGGACCTCGAAGTCACGACCACGCACCTCGCTCAAGGCAGTGAAGCGCTGCTGACCATCGACAATCCAGCCTGGCGGGCCCGCACTGATATCGATTGAGAGGCGACCAAATGAACTGACGGTGCGGCCATTTTGAGGCTCCAGCATTTCCAGCGAGGCCGCGGTTGTAAACGCCACTACGATAGGGTTTGGTAGGATGGAAGTCGGCTTTTCCAAGTAATCGCGAATCTCTCGAATGTGGCCGGCAATCTGAGGCCGCTGAAAGCCCTGAAGGCCGCCGGCCTCATCCCGACCGGCCCGTTCGATGCGCGCAATATTAGCGACGTCGGATGCGCGCGCTGCGAAGGTGAAGACGGGAAGAGCGTCATTCTGGTGTGGGACGACAACATCGTATTGAAGGATTTTCTTAGTACTCATTTGTATCGGCCCGAAAGTTTAGAAGGTGTTCGTGGAAAACGTGGAGGTTGTGCATTCCACGGCGTTTGTTTCGGTTGGAATTTCTGAAAATCAATGCTTCGACTCCGCCCTCTCTGCAAACGCGGCAGTCGCAGTGCTCCCAGGGGCGGTCAGCGAGAGTTCGCTCATAGTGTTTGCGTTGACGGTCTAGACTTTGGGCGTGCTTGGAAACAGACTGCTCGTCGTCCCAGTTAATACGCTCCCAGTAATGCATGATGGCGTCCAGCGCTTGATCGAGTTGCATCTCGCGTTGCGCGGATAGACGGACACCGTAAAGAGCTGCTTCCTCAAGTTGCTTAACGTGTTCCTGATTAAGTCGGCCTTCCAGGGCTTTTTGTTTCAGTCGGTTGTTTTCGATCGCCTGAGGGATGCGGATTGCGGTGTAGTAGGTAAGGTCGCCTTTGTCGTCGCGCATCCAATAGTTTTTCCGAGCGTCCTTAAAGGCCCGAAGCAGGGGCGACGTCGTATCGAAGCTCGTGACTTTGTGCTTTTCGAGGACATCCAGACTTTCTATTTTGCCGAAGCCCAAAACGTGAAGGCGGACGCTGGCAGGAAGCGAATCGCGGATGGATGCCAGCGCGCGATCGAGTTGCTCGATGCGCAATGGCACGGTACCCCCGACGGCAAGATAGTCGTATCCCATTTTTGCTAAATTCACCGCTGCCTCGGCCATGCTGTTAGCCGACCAACCTTGAATGACTCCCATGGGCGTAAATCGCGACCCCAGGCGCTTTGCCTCTGTGGAGTACTCGGTGGCGTTCTGAAGCGTGATATCGAAGCGCGCTTTTACATCTTCCGGAACGTCCTCGATGCTACGTTCAACGTCGGCGTCGTCAAAGTCGAAGATCAGGTGGTCGGGCGCGCATCCATGGCTAAAGCCACCGTCTGCATAGAAGTCGACAGTGTCGGCGGCGCCGTACGGCGGAACCTTCATATTGCGGTACGTAAAGGCTCCGCAGTCTCCCATCATCATGCTACCAGGGAATTTATCTTCAGTGTAGCGTAGGAAACGTCTTGCTCCCTCGCGCCGGAAGCGCATGAGTTGGGACTCGGTGTATTTTCCGGGCAATTTCACATCGCCGACTATCCCGCGCGATACAAGGATACCGTCGTAAGGCGGTTTGTCTAAGAACTCGTGCGGGAACTCGTCATCCTTGTGAATTACGCGACGAGCGCCATTTCGATCCGCGATGAAGTCGTACTCCGGATCGACAAAATCCAGGCTATCGGCAAACAGAAATTTCATCAAGCGACCTTCGAAAAGGTAGATGCATGATCGAGGCGAGACAGATGGTCTTCTAGCATCCGGACATCTTTGTTCGTGCTCTGGATGTCGTTCCATTCGCGATCGAGTTCTTCCCACCGGCCGCTAGTCCAGTGGCACTTGTCGGCAATACGGATAAGGGCGTTCCGGGCATGCGCCCTTATGTCATTAAGTGCTGGCGGGCGACGCAGAAGGATGCGATCCATCAAAGAGCCCATCGCTATGATGCCTGCCGAGTGCATTAAGCGGCTTTCTGTTGGTGGTTTTCCCCAAGCCTCGGCAAAAACTTCAGCGACCGCGGTCCAATAGGCAACGAGTACGTGGTACATTTCGTCGACGCGAGCGCTAGTCGATGCCGTGGGCTTATAGGGGGCAAGGGCGCCAAGTGGACTATTCATACTGTTCTTAATCATTTGTAGAATGGCCGTGTCAGTGACGATGGCCTCAGCATTTTCTTCAGACGGTCGGCGGACAAGCTTTCGGAAAGGGGAGTCCTCGCCGACGTGGAGTAGATTGACCAATTCGCTGGGAATCTTTCGCGCGGAGAGATCTTTTGGCAGGGCCGATTGAACTTCTGGAAGCAGTTCGTTGATGAGACGGGGCGACAACGGCCTTGCCTTGTTGACCAAGATGAATTGTTCTCTGTGGACCGACAGATCTTGGGAGACGAAAGCAACGACCGGCACGGGAAAGGTGCGGTTTTGTGCCTTGGAGAGCGCCAAGGACCGCTGTTGTCCATCGACAATCCAGGCATCCTTGCTGCCGTCCAATCTGACAGGGATCCGCAAAGTGCCGGCGTCGGCAATACGAGTGTCACCAGTCGGCTTTTCGCCACGGCTTTGCGTGAAACGTGCCCGTTCGGAAATCGCTAGGATTATAGCATTGGGGAACAGGACTGCCCCTTGATCTAGGAAGTCGACTATCGATTGCACATGGCTTCTGATCTGTTTCCGCTGAAAGCCATGCAGAGCGCCTTGAAAGTCTCGGTGAACACGACTGATGTCGGCAATTTTCAGGAGGTCAGCACCGGCAATGAAGAACGAATACACATCTACATTTTCGGCTTGACGAGTGCGTAGCGCACGAACGGCCAAGTGCGGTTCATCATTAAGCCTGGGACGAGTCATGACATCCTCGATTCTACTGCTTGTCGGTAAAGGCGGGAAAACCGCGCTTGCTCGCAGGCCACACGATCCTGGTCGCGAATGAGGCGCAGGAGGCGACCAATGCCCTGATCGGCTTTAAGGTGGCGGCGGATCAAGTGAAGGATGTCTTGGTCGCTCACTTTTGGGCGCTTATCGCGTTTAGGTGCGACGCTATCGGCTAAAACGTCAGAAACCATTTGTCTGTGGCCATCTACAGTCTCGGTCGGTGCTGACCGGAGGCATTTTGAGACGAAATGAAAGATTGCGCGTTGCGGAAAGTCGGACTGAGTCCCAGGCAACGCGCCATCAAGCCGTTCGTCGTAAGGTAAAATCTGTGGTCGGACTCGCCGTGAGAGGATCCGCTCAAGTTTAACTCCGACGATACGCAATCGCGCGATCTGATCGTCGGTGAGCCTGTCCAATGCTGAACTCATCATACGTGCATAGGGTTGTGACAGTGCTATCAATACTGGCGCATCCGATGTGGCGAAGAACACAGATTGAAGCGGAGTCGCATAGGGACCCTGACTAACTGAATTCCACCAAGCAGACGCATTAAAGGTATCACTGACGCGACAAGAAATCGTCTCGGGTCCACGCCCAGCAACGGTCAGTCCATAGGTTGGTACTTTCCGGGCAGCAGAAACAAGGCCAAGACCTGCTGAAATGACATATAGAGGCGCTTTCGTTGCTTCCGCCGCCCGCTTAGCAAGGTGGAAACCGCGACCGGAATATAGCGACGCGACCTCGGTAGCAATTGGCATTTCTGAAAGAAGATTCTGCCACGCAGTTTCGAGTTCAATTTGCGGCAAGATAGGCAAATTAACTGCAGATGCAGAAGTCGACGGTTTCACTTTTTTTCGACTTCCGCAGGGCACGATAATTGCGCAAGAATTCGTTCCAGCACTCTGCAAGATCGCCCCCTGACTGGTCAAATAACTGTGCCCTCACCTTGCAAGGCCCGGAGACAAAAACAGCCAATTCAATTCTGAACTTGCCTAAAAACGCTTGCATTTAAGGTGTTAGCCCCGTAGCTACTGGAAAGTAGTGAGTCTGTCAATTAGCCATTTATGATTGTTTGTTGGAATGCACTTCCTGTGACAAACGGGGCGCAGTTATTCGGGGTGTCGAGTTAGGTTCGCAACTTTTTCTGCGCCCATTCATGTGTGGGGAACCATGAATTTCGGAACATTGAAGTTCGTCTGAAGTCGCGCTTAAGCGCCGTTAAAACTCGTTCGCTACCAACGAACGACGAGAGCAATATTCAGAGATGCTTTCCCTTCGCCGCGTTAAGCCCGCTTTCGTGGGCGGCCTCGTCGCCTAGGAGGTATTAGAAGGTCCGGATCGCTCAACGAGGTTTCCGCAAGAATTGGAGAATTTGTGGGCGGAGAGGTCAATTCGTAGCATCCACTCTTCCGGCTTCCGATGAATGCCACGCGTCCCGCATGAACAAGACCTGAAATGTCGCGGCGGGCGGTACGCAAATTTACGCTCCACCGCGCCATCAAGCCCTCCGCGGTTGCATTCTGTCCGTCAATGATCTGTTCCAGGAACCAGGCTTGTCGTTCTCTTGGTGAACGTGAAGTGACAGTCTTTTCAGGTAATTTTGTATCTTTTGAAACTTGATTTCCCTCGTGCGTCATCGCTTTAGGCTTAATCATCTGGCGCTGGAAAAGATCGAAGACGTCCCAGAGATCCTCGCCGCCCACCTGCATCAGGATGAAGCGCAGAATGCTCGGCGACATTCTTGCTAGTATCAGTAAGTATCTGGAACTTGGTGCATTTTTGGCAATGTACCAGTTCTTAATCGCTCTCAGGTTGGCCCCGGTCAGTCGTCCAATTCGCTTGATGGCAGACGGGGTGTCACCGAAGTCCTCGCGGAGGGCATCGGCGATTATTTTTGCCAGTTGGGCATCGGATGACAGGCCGTTTCCGTGTGGAAAAGTCCGGTCCTTTTTTGAACGCGACATAGGTTTCCTTCCTGGGATAGGTATTGCCAGCGCCAAAACGGCTGCCAGCCAACAACTCACCAGGACCAAGAGACATGAGCGGGACCGAACTACCTGTCGTCGTGCAGAAAAATTTCCGTAGGGCCGCGATGTACGTGCGAATGTCTACGGATCACCAGAAATACTCGACCGAAAACCAGAGCGATGCCATCCGCGAGTACGCACAGCGGAATGACATCGAGATTGTCCGGACCTATGCCGACGCGGGCAAGAGCGGTCTCAGCCTGGAAGGCCGGGAGGCCCTGCAGACGCTTATTGGCGATGTCCAGCAAGGCAAGGCGGACTACAGCATGGTCCTCGTCCTTGACGTTACTCGTTGGGGGCGCTTCCAGGATGCCGACGAGAGTGCGTATTACGAATATCTCTGCCGCCGTGCGGGCATAGATGTCCAATATGTCGCCGAACAGTTCGAGAACGATGGCAGTCCTGTCTCGACCATCGTCAAAGGCGTCAAACGGGCGATGGCAGGCGAGTACAGTCGCGAGCTTTCCGGGAAGGTCTTCGCCGGGCAGTGCCGCCTGATCGAACTGGGATTTCGCCAGGGTGGGCCGGCAGGGTACGGATTGAGGCGCATCCTGCTCGACGAGAACCGGCAGGAGAAATCGGTCCTCAAACGGGGCGAGCACAAGTCACTACAGACCGACCGTGTCATACTGGCTGCCGGGCCGGAAGATGAGGTGGAGACCGTTCGTTGGGTCTACCGCGCCTTTACGGAAGATGGGTTGCGGGAGTCGGAGATCGCTGCGCGGCTGAACCATCGCGGCGTCAAGTCGGACCTCGGTCGGGACTGGACCCGTGGCACCATCCACACGATCCTGACGAACGAAAAGTACATCGGCAACAACGTTTTCAATCGCCGTTCCTACAAGCTCAAGAAGCGCAGGGTCGAAAACGATCCGGACATGTGGGTGCGCGCAGATGGGGTGTTCCAGGCGATCATCGAGCCGAGGTATTTCTACACGGCGCAGGGCATCATCCGCGAGCGAAACCGCAGGTTCAGCGACGACGAAATGCTGGCCAGGTTGCGGGCGCTTCACAGCCGTGAGGGATGGCTGTCGGGTATCCTGATCGATGAAACCGACGACATGCCATCCAGTGCGGCGTATGCCCACCGGTTCGGAGGGCTTACACAAGCGTACAAACTCATTGGCTACGAAACCAATCGCGACCTCAGTTTCATCGAGGACAACCGTCATATTCGCAGGCTCTATCCGGAAATCATCGCGGGTGTGACAAAGGAGATCGTCGACTTGGGCGCCATTGTAAGACAGGACGCGGCGAACGACCTTCTCATCATAAACGAGGAAGTGAGCGCTTCGCTGATCATCTGCCGGTGTACTCAATCGACTTCGGGGCAGAACCGCTGGAAACTGCAGTTCGATACGGGGCTGCAGCCTGACATAACGATCGCGGTCCGGCTTGCGGCGAACAATCGCGAGATCCTGGACTATTTCCTTATCCCAGCGCTCGACGTTGAAAATCCGGATATTCGCCTCAGGGACAAGAACCATTTTGCGCTCGACGCCTATCGGTTCGACGACCTCGACGCCTTTTTCCTTCTCACCGAGCGGGCTGGCCTGGCGGAGGTCGCATGACCATTTCTCCGTCCACCCGGCCCAGGATCGAACTGATAGATATCAATCGCATCTATGTCCTCAATCCCCGCGTCCGGAACCAGAAGGTCTTCCAGGAAATTGCTGCGAACATGGCCGACGTGGGCATGAAGCGGCCGATCACCGTCACGCAGTCCAAGGCGGGCTTGCCGGGGCGTGATTACGACCTGGTTTGCGGGCAGGGGCGCTTGGAAGCTTTTAAGAATGCCGGCATGACAGGGATCTGGGCCACGATCATCGATGCCGACGAGGAACAGGCGCTGATCATGAGTCTCGTCGAAAACCTGGCGCGCCGCCAGCACAGGCCGGTCGATCTGCTCCAGGGTGTCGAGATACTCAGCCGCCAAGGCTACGGTACCGCCGCAATCGCTAAGAAGACCGGTCTGAATTCCGGGTATGTCAGCGAAATCCTGAACCTGATGAAGAAGGGGGAGGAGCGGCTGCTCACCGCGGTCGAGACGGGCGCTCTTCCTATGTACTTGGCGGTTCGGATCGCCGAGAGCCCGGAAGAAGAGCAAAAGGCGTTGCAGGAGGCCTATGAAACAAAGGCCTTGCGCGGCAACCGGCTTCTCGCTGCACAGAAATTGATGGAGCGCCGGCGGCGGCGCGGAAAGTCATTGTCGGGCAAGGATCGGACGGCGCGAGAGGGGCGAAGACATTTGACCGGTTCCGATGTCGTGAAGGCCTTCGAGCGCGAGACCGAGCGCAAGAAACTGCTTATTCGCAAGGCGAACGCCGTTGGCGACAGGCTGGTGTTCATTACCCAGGCCCTGCGGCAGCTTCTTGCCGACGAGCATTTCCACACTTTGCTGCGGGCGGAAGGCCTCCAGACCTTGCCGAAGGGGCTTGCGGAGCGGATGAACGATCGGAGCCGGCATGGCCGATAATGACGACGGATCGCGCGGCGGTATCCGGTCCGGCTTCGAAGAAGCCCTTCTGACTATCCGGATGGACCAGATCATTTTCCTGAAGGCGATCAATGCGGCAACGCGTAAGAGCAAGAAATATCTGCAGATCCGCGCGTCGATCGAGGAGGTGGGCATAATCGAGCCACCTGCCGTCCATGAGGACCGGAACCTGAAAGGGAAGTACATCCTGCTTGATGGGCACCTGCGGGTGGATATCCTGAAAGAGTTGCAGGTCGAGGAAGTCACCTGCCTCCTGTCGCGCGACGACGAGCCGTTCACCTACAACAAACATATCAACCGGATCGCTACCATTCAGGAGCATCACATGATCCTGAGGGCGATCGAGCGAGGCGTTTCAGAACAACGGCTGGCGTCCGCGCTCAATGTCGACCTGCGCAGCATATACCAGAAGCGCGACCTGCTCCTGGGAATCTGCCCCGAAGCTGTCGAGTTACTGAAGGACAAGGTCATTGCGCCGAAGACATTTCGGCCGCTGAAGGCCATGAAACCGGTGAGGCAAGTTGAAGTCGCGCGGCTGATGAACGATTCCGGTGTCTACACGCACTCTTATGTCTTGGCGTTGCTGGCAGCGACGCCCCAGGATCTTTTGCTTCACCCGCAAAAGCCGAAACGCATCCAAGGTCTGGATTCCGAAAAGATGGCGCGGATGGAGGCGGAAATGGAAGGCCTTCAAAAAGACTTTCAACTGATCGAGGACAACTACGCCGTCGATGTGATGTCGCTAACCTTCGCCAAGGGCTATCTCGCTGCCCTTCTCGGCAACGCGCGGGTGGTCAAGTATTTGGCGGGCAACCAGCCAGACATTCTGAGGGAATTCGAACGCATTACCGAAACGACCTCCCTGAATCAGCATATTCCCGAGTTTTGATCGTAGGGTCGGCGGAAAATACCAAGAGGGTGAGCAGGGATTTGCGCGGCGCCGAACGATTGCAAGACCGGTCTGAGTGTGTGCCCGATGGAAAAGGTGCGCGGCCCAGGTGGATTCGCGAGGTCGACGAGTGGTTCGCCGACCAGATATTCCCCTATGAGAGAATGCTGGTCCGACTGGCTCGCCGGATAACGGAAGATGAGGAAGCGGCCAGGGAAATCGTTCATGAGGTCTATGCCCACGTGCTGAAGAATGATCTCTGGCGCACGATCAGGAAGCCGAGGACCTACGTGATGACGGCTGTAAGGCGCGCGTCCACGCGGTTCGCTAACCGAGGCCGCATCGTTGCCTTTAGCCCCTTCGCAGATATGGATGTATTCAGCGGGGACGGTGCTCAATCGGACGCGCACCAACTCCTCTTCGCAAAGGAGCAGAGGCAGCATGTGCTGGAAATCATCGAAGGCTTACCCCCGCGGTGTCGTGAGGTCGTTCGATTGCGTCGCCTCGACGATCGGTCCCCAACAGATATCGCCGACCAATTGGGGATCAGCCTGTCAGTGGTGAATAAGCATCTCGCCCGCGGAATGGCTATCATCGCGGAGCAGGTCTCTGCAATGAGCAGACGCGACGACTAGCGCGATCACGGCTTTGTCGTTGAGCTTGGACGGCTTTTGCGGCTATGTCTTCCGGATGGCTCCCAAATATGTGGGGCGAGCGGAATGATTTTAAGTAGGCGCAGCAATATGCCATCGCACAAGGAACTGATGGATGAGGCTGCGGAATGGTATGCAGCCCTTGATGTCGGCGTGGCGGACCTCGACGCGTTCGAACGCTGGCGGGATGCGGACCCGCGGCGCGCCGTCGCCTTTGCTCGCATCATTGGGGCCGTTGGTCTGGTAGACAAGCTCAAACCGGATGGCGAAAGTAAGTAGATGTAATCCGGATGGCCTTCGGCCGGTGTTAAGGTTGTGGGCTCAAACGCGTACTTAACCCCCGTGTGCGGCCGGAACACAGATGGTGTCCAGCCATTTCCATCCTGCATATTTGTCGCCAGCCTGTCGGATGTGGGTGTAACGTTTCAAACTTTGCCAGGACCGGTGTCCGCTGTTTGCCGCGACGTGAGGGATGCTGTTCCCCATTTCGAATAGCCTGGAGACCCCATCATGCCGAAGGTCGTGGAAGTGGAGGTCTTTGATGCCGAGAAACTGGCAGGTCCGCGTGAAAGACGCCGAGAGCGCATCGGTGGTGAAAGGGAAAATGCGCTCGCCCGTGCGCGCCATGGATTTGATGACCCTCATGGCTTCGGGCGTTAGGTCACACCAGACATTGTTGCCGATCTTTTCGCCCGGATTTTTCATATCCCGCACCAGGATGCGGTTGTGGGTTTCATCGAGGTCCGCCCAGCGGATCGTCACGATCTCTTCCTGACGTCGCGTAGAGAAGATGGCAAAGAGGATGATCTTGGTCATTGGCGTCATGGAGGGCCGGCGCTTTTCGCGGTCCTGGTAGTGCGACATTATGAGATTAAGTTCGGCTATGGTTGGGCGACGGTCGCGTTCCCTGCTTTTGCCTGTCAGCCCCATACGTTTGCATACGATGTGGGCATCTTTCATAGTCATGGGGTCGAGAGGGTAATCCCATGCGGCACGCGCGATAGAGAATATGGCTCCAAGGTGAGACATGTAATTGCTGACGGTCTGCGGCGTGCGCGTGCGTGAGAGTTGTCGAGCCAAAGACACCAGATCCGAACTATGGATCTCGCTGCATCGCTTCGTCGCGATGTCACAGTCCTTTATCGCACGAAGGACCTGCGCCTTCGTTCGCCCGATGGCTTTCAGCGATTCATCAATATAGCGGTCGATAGCCTGGCCTAGGAATGGGTCCGACCCCTTGCCCCGTGCAACGCCGCCCGGTCGATTGAGCTCGGTCTCCCGACGCTCAAGCCATGCGGCAGCGGCTTGCTTGCGGTCAAAAGTCTTCTGCTCACGCAGCACGATCTGGCCGTCGCGTTTGATCACCAACTGAGCCTGATAACTCTTGGTGCCATCCTTTCGATTGCGTGTTTGAATGGTTCCCATTTCATTCTCGTCGTTTTTAGGCTACATGGGCCGGTACATCATGGCTCAGATATCGGTACATCATTGGACCAAAAAGTCTATATATGATGTACTCGACCTCGAAAAACGAGCGAAAACGGGTCAAAACGGGTGTGAATAGTTCTGTTGATAAGTGTGCAAATGTCAGATAGAAAAGATAAAATCATAAAAAACAAATCTTACCGATTTTCCGTGGCGCCCATGATGGACTGGACGGACCGGCATTGCCGCGCCTTTCACCGCACCCTGACGCGCCGCGCCCTGCTCTATACCGAAATGGTCACCGCCAAGGCGGTGATCCATGGCGACCGTGAGCGATTGCTCGGCTACGGCGATGCCGAACATCCGGTCGCCCTGCAACTGGGCGGATCGGATCCTGACGAACTGGCGCAATGCGCGAAGATCGCCGGTGACTGGGGCTATGATGAGGTCAATCTGAATTGCGGTTGTCCGTCGGATCGCGTCCAGTCCGGAGCCTTCGGCGCCTGCCTGATGCGCGAGCCTGATCTGGTGGCGGATTGTATGCGCGCCATGATCGGGGCGACGAAGGTGCCGGTGACGGTCAAGTGCCGCATCGGCGTCGATGACCAGGAACCGCGTGACAGCCTGTTCGCCCTGGTCGAGGCCTGCCGCAAGGCCGGTGTCGTCTCATTCGCCGTCCATGCCCGCAAGGCATGGCTGAAGGGGTTGTCACCCAAGGAAAACCGCGATGTGCCGCCGCTCGATTACGCGCTGGTTCATGAATTGAAGCGCGCCTATCCGGACCTGATCATCGCTGTCAATGGCGGCATCGGCACGCTCGAAGAGGCGCGGGCGCATCTGGCGCAAGGGCTGGATGGCGTCATGCTCGGCCGCGCCGCCTATCACGAACCGGCGCTTCTGGGGCAGGTCGATCGCCTGTTCTTCGGCGCGGGCGCGGATGTCGGGCCGTTCGAGGCGCTGACGGCCTATCGGCCCTACATGGCGGGGCAACTGGCGGCCGGCGTGCCGCTGGCGCACATGACGCGCCACATGCTGGGCGTCATGCACGGCCTGCCGGGGGCACGGGCCTTCCGCCGGATCATGACGGTCGATTCGATCCGGCCGGGCGCCGGTCTCGAGGTTCTGGACCGCGCCGTCGAGGCCGTGCGCGCGGCCGGTGCCGCGGTGGATGCGCGCCGCGAGGCTTACGCACAGGCCGGAAATGCCGGTTAAGGATGCAGGATAAGGCTAGAGGGCGTCGCTTCAAAGCGCGACAGACGGCCGAGATAGCTCATGCCGAGCAGTGAGGTGGTCAGGCCGTCCCTGACAACCAGGGCATCGACATTGCGGACAGTGCTTTGACCGATCCCGACGACGCTGAGATTGACCGAAGCGGCGTAGGTCTTGCCATTGGCGGTGCTGACCTCGCGGTCATAGGTCAGTGTTCTTGCGTCGAAACCCAGGCGCTGGGCGTCGGCCGGGGTGAGGGCCACGACGGTGGCGCCGGTATCGACGAGGAAGCGCACCGCGCGGGTATTGACCGTGGCATTGGCCCAGAAGTGGCCGTCCTTCGCCTTGGGAATGGCCGTAATATGCGTATCGGTGGTTGTGCTGTCGTCGAGGGCGCTGGCGGTTTCGCTGGCGGCGGCATCGGCCTGGGTCGCGTGCTGACCGAGCGACAGAACGCCCGTGCCGGCCAGGACGGCGCAAAAGACGGCGCTGCCCAAAACGATCGCTGATTTAAACATGAACCTGACACTCCGCGCCATATCGGCGGATCTCGCCGAAGGGCCGTTTTGGCCCTGCGCGCAGTCTATCCGAATAGGGTTGCTTTATGGTGAATCCGCGCGGCATTTAAAAATTGCATTCACAATGTGCGTATAAAGAAAATAAAAATAATAAAAACAAGATATTATATATTTTTGAAAAAACAATATACTCCGTATTCGGATTAATTATTGCAATGGGGGAATTTTCCGGCATAGTCAACCCACGACGCGACGACGACTGAGAGGGTGAAAACCCCTGCGAGTTGCGCCGCGTCTTCTGGTCCATTCGTGCATTTGGAAAAGGAGACGCACCATGCAAGACCAAGACAAGAAGCGACACGCCATGACCTCCTTCGCCTTGTTCGGCGGGCTTTTCGCCAGTCCGCGCAGCAAGGAGCCGCGCGTGGTCAGCCGTCCGCAGGATTTCAAACCGATCCACCGTAAGTAGATCGGGCGCGCGACCTTTTCGCAGGCCCTGGGACGGATCGACATTCAGGATTTAACTTAGCCGCGCGAGGCCAACTCCAGAAAGGTAAAGGATAAGGGAATCCACAGATTACACAGATTTTTCAGTGTCTTTGAATGCTATTCCCGGCATCACAATAGATGATTTTCGGCGCGAAGCGCCAATCCGTTAAGGGAAAGCCTGCGCGGAAATCAGCCAGTAAGGCGCTGAAAAATCTGTGTAATCTGTGTAATCTGTGGATTCCCTTTTCTTAAATCGGCAAAGTCGGCAAAGGTCGATGAATGTCGATCCGTCCTAAGGCAGAAACCCCTCGTGACGGATCACGAGGGGTTTTTTTGCCTGAAGTCTCAAAAGGCTTTCAGATTTTGCGCGGCCAAAGCTTAGTTGGCGGCCAGCTTCACGCCGGCCTTGGCTTCGGCGGCGGCCATGTTCGGGCTGGACTTATCGACCTTGGTGCTCGCGCCGGAGCCATCGGAGCCGAACTTGGACGACGCTTCGATCCAGTAAAGGCCATCCGCGGCGAGGAAGTTGTATTTATATTCGACCTGGTAGTTGCCGCTGCGGAAATCGCAGGACTGAATATTGACCATCTGCTTGCCGGTAACGGCGACGACCTTGGATACGGTGGCCTTGGCGACGCCCGCGGCCAGCATGCCCGCGGCGGCTTCCTGATCTTCCGAACAGGGGGAAGCATTGGCGGCGGCGGCCGACAGGGCCATGATGGCGACGGCGGCGAAAAGGGTTTTCTTGATCATTGTTTCTCTCCTTGAGGTTCTTCAGGGTAAGACCGATGTTATACGACAGAGGAAAACATTCAGTTAAGCCGCGCCGAAAGACTTCCTTAAGGTCGCTTAACGCCGGCGCCACAGGCCTTTGGTATGCAGGGGCGAAAGGTTAATGTCTGCCAGGGCGCTGAAAAAACATAAAAAAAGATGCGGAAAATTTTCCCGCATCTTTCATTGCCGGTAAGCTCGGAGACCTGACGCCTCCGCATTCGCGCTTAGTTGGCGGCCAGTTTCACGCCGGCCTTGGAGGAGGCGGCGGCCAGGTTCGGGCTGAGGCCGCTGAACTTCATGTCGGCGACCTGACCGCCGGCGACCTTGGCGGTGCCGGTGACCCAGTACAGGCCGTCCGAGCCGATGACATTGAACTTGAATTCCGAAACCAGACCGCCGCCGGAAGAGTCGCAGGTTTCGAGGTTGATCATCTTCTTGGTCTGCGTCGGCACGACCGGAGCGATCTTGGCGCTGGCGGCGGCGGCGATGGCCTTGCCGACCATGGTTTCCTGGCCTTCATCGCAGTCCGCGAAGGCTTGGGTGGTGACGAGAGCGAAGGAGAGGGCGAGGGCGCCGGCCAGAAGGGTCTTGGGGGTCGAGATGTGCATTTTGCAACTTTCACGCAGGGTTTTACAACAGGGGTCTGTAGGGCCGGAGGAGAGGTATGATAGGCCCGTGCCGCGTAAATACGACCGAAGGTTTAATATCCGGTGAATCGTTTTGCGGTGCAATATGGTTAAAATTTCATAAAAAAACGGAGACGCCTTTCAGCGTCTCCGTTCACTTTTTCTTGAGTCCGCCTGCGGGGCCGTGCAGGCTTTGCGGCTCAGGATTTAGGCGGCCGTCAGTTCCGACAGGAAGCGGCGGATGTTTTCGCTCATGGCCTCGGTGCGCTGGGTCAGTTGATTGGCGGCGCCGAGCATTTCCGTCGAGGCCTTTTCGGTATCGGCGGCGGAGGCGGAAAGCTGCGACACCGACGACGAGGCCATCGAGGTGCCGTCCGAGGCTTCGTTGACATTGCGGGCGATCTCGTTGGTGGCGTCGCCCTGCTGGTGAACCGAGTCGGCGATGGACGAGGCGATCTCGTTCATGTGCTTGATCGTTTCGCCGATGCCCTTGATGGCGTTGACGCCGTTCGAGGCGGCCGACTGGATGTCCTTGATGCGCTCGCGGATTTCATCGGTGGCCTTGGCGGTTTGCTGGGCCAGCGACTTCACTTCCGAGGCGACGACGGCGAAGCCCTTGCCGGCTTCGCCCGCACGGGCGGATTCGATGGTGGCGTTCAGGGCCAGCAGGTTGGTCTGCTGGGCGATGGCGTTGATCAGATCGACCACTTCGCCGATCTGGTCGGCGGCGCGGCTCAGTTCGGCCATCGAATCGTTGGTGCGGTCGGCTTCCGAAACGGCTTCGGCGGCGATTTCGACCGAGCGGACGGCCTGGTCGCCGATGACGCCGATGGAGGCGGAGAGTTCGGTGGTGGCCGAGGCGACGTTCTGGACGTTATCGGCCGAGTTGCGGATCGAGCCGACGGCATCCTGCGAGCGGCGCTCGTTTTCCTGGGCGATGGTCAGCAGGGTGCGGCCGTTGGCGTCGAGATCCGAAGCCGCGTTGCCGAGGGCGTCGAGCATGTCCTGGGCTTCATGGCGGAAGCGTTCGGCCAGTTCGGCCATCTGGCGGGCGCGTTCCTCGCGGGTCTTGGAGGTGGCGGCCTCGATGGCCATCAGCCGTTCCTTTTCCTCGGCGTTCGACTTGAAGACGTTCAGGCTGTCCACGACCGACTTCAGTTCGTCGCGGCGGGTCAGGGCCGAAATATCGACGGTGAGGTTGCCGTTGGCCAGTTCCTCGGTCGTCTTGGCGATGCGGTTGATGCCGGTGACGGTGACGCGCGAGAAGATGAAGGCGATGGCGCCGGAAACGCAGGCCATGATGACGGCGAAGAGGGTCAGCAGGCTGATGCCGGTGGTCTGGGCGGCCTTGGCGTCGGTGGCGGCCTTGGTGGCGGCGGCGACATTGGCCTTGATCAACTGGTCGCTGATGTCGGACATCTTGGCGTAGCCGTCATCGAACTGCGACATCATCGGACCGACCGAGGCGAAATCGACATCCATGACGGAACCGGCGAATTCGACGGCTTCCTTGTAGGTTTTCACTTCCTTGCCCAGATCGCCGAGCAGTTTCTTCTGCGCCGGATCGGCGGTCTTGCTGGCGTCGGCCTTGACGCGGGCCTCGATCTTGCCGAGGTCTTCGGTGACCTGGGTGACGGTGGCCGAGGCGTTGGCCGTCGGGTCGGTCGCCTTCTTGGTCAGGGCGTTATAAAGCTGGCCGTTGGCTTCCTTGATCGATGACTTGATATCGCCCAGTTCGACGACCTGCGGCAAGGCCTTGGTGTTGATGTCGTCGATGGTCTTGCCCTGGCCGTTCATGACAAAGATGGCGCCGAAAGCCAGCACGGCCATAATGATGGTGGCGACCGCGGCGGGCGCCATGAATTTTATGGTGAACGACCAGTTGGAGATTTTTAATCCACCAATGGGATTAGCGGTTTTGAGTTTCGTCATTATCATGGCCCCTGACAAACTGTAATTGGATAAGGCGTTGAATTTCTTTCAGACTTACTTCGCCACCGGCCGCGCGGCAGGCGCACGGGCGCCTGGCGCGACTCATGGTTAAGATGAGCCTTTGGGCCAACCTGTCAGATTAAGGTTGTTGAAATCCTAACGCCGTTTGACGGAAGCGGCGAAAATGCAAAAAAGCGCGCCGGCCGGTGGGGGCTGGCGCGCTTTATAAGGCGGATGGAGGTGTTTATTGTGCGGCGCCTTTGGCGGCGGCGGTTTCCGCCGGAGTCGGGGCCGGCGTTTTCGGTGAGGCGACTTCGGTGATGATGTCCTGCGCCGATTGGCCGTGGACCTGAGCCGAAACCTGAACGGGACGGGTCGCGTTCGGCCTGGTGGCCTGCGCCCTGGATTGCGCGTTCAGCATGGCGACGGTCTGTTTATCCATCGCCGGCGCAGCGGGCGCGGTTTCGGCGGGCGCGGCGGCATTGGGTACGCCGCTGGACGGTTGCACGTCGTTCAGTGAACTGGCGATGTGCGAACCGCGGCCGCGGAACTGATAGAAGATGTGCGAACCGATCTGGGCGACCTTATCCATCGTGCGGCCCCAGCCCGGCCTGACGCCGGTGGTATGGAAGCTGGTCGAGGTGCCGACCGCGGCCATCACATAGCCGTTAAGCGCCGCGTCGGCGACCGTCTTGGCGCGGCGCCAGGCCCAGCTTTCGACCGGCGCGCCCATGGCGCCGTTGCAGACGAAGCTGAACTGGCAGGAGGTGCGCTGATAGGCGCCCTGGTAGACGACGCCGCAGATGGTTTTCGGATAGGCGGGATGGCGGACGCGGTTGAGGATGACCTGGGCGACGGCGCGCATGCCCTCCACACCTTCACCGCGCGCCTCATAATAGACGGCCTGGGTCAGGCAGTCGGAATCGCTGCGGTTGGCGCGCTTGAAATTCATGGCGGCGGCGGCGCGGACCGAGGGCGCGGCCGTGACCGGATCCGCAAGAGGCGAGGCGGGGGCTATGTTGCTGGCCAGGACGAGCCTGGCGTCAGGCAGATCGCGCTGATTGCGGGCGTCTTCGGAGATGCGCATGGCGGTCAGGTTCTGGGCGATCAGGCTGTTGCCGGTGCCGGTGCCGGCATATTGCGAAAAGCGCATGGCGATATTGAGCGCGCTGTGATCGACGGCGCCCGCCGCATCGAGCGCCTGCATATCGACCGTGCCGTCGCGTGTCGCCATCATCAGGCGGGCGGCGTCCTTCGGGGCGCTGCCGTCGTGCGCCAGGTGACCGCCCAGGCAAGCCGCGCCGATCGACGCGCCAACCAGAAGGCCCACTGCACTCGCCGCCATGAGGGCGCGCATACGGTAGCGCGCAATCGAAATGGATATCAAGACTATCTGGTCCTATGTGACAAGGGCGTCATGTGCCCTCCGGAAAGCCATCTGGGTGTCTTGCGGCACGGGGTGCGCGATGCAATTTACAGGCCAGAGACTCAACGCCGGCAGGACAGACAGAACCCGCCAGGCAGGGCGCTATCTAGGGGCCAATTGCGGCCGAAATGTGTTCAAAATGTCATGATGCTTTGTCCGGGATAGTTGTCTGCCTTGTCTTGTGGTGGATATATAAGCAAATCATGCGAATTGATTGCAGCTTAAAATCTTTTTATTGACAGGAAGAATGAAGTAATCGCCATATCGATTATCCTTGTAATGCAATCTTTATTATTTGATAATGCTTTATAGTCAAATTCTTATTCAGATAAGCTTAATTTAACGATGTGTTAAGTGGCGACCCTCATCAGAATTTGCGCTGGCCTTCCCTTGACGTAAAGTTGGGCGGGCAAATTAACCGGCTGGAATCCAAGCGGAAAATCGGGCCTGTATGATGACTGTGCTGACACGTTTTGACGATCGGATCGGCCAGAACGGCGGTCTTCGGCCGCCGCGGGGCCGGGGGGTAAATTTTATGCGCCCCTTTCAATTTTTTTATCTCCCCTTATGTTGTGTTCATGGCACGTTCCCCCAATCCAAGCGGTTTTTCCGATAATTCCGGCGCCTTCGTGGCCGATTTTAATCCGGCTCATCCGGTGACCTGGGCGCCGCACCGGCCCGAACGTCCGGAAAAGTCGGAAGGCGGCCGGAAATTCCGCCTGGCGGCGCCCTATGAGCCGGCCGGCGACCAGCCGACGGCCATCGCCGACCTGCTGGAAGGCATAAAGGCGCGCGAACACGATCAGGTGCTGCTGGGCGTCACCGGCTCCGGCAAGACCTTCACCATGGCCAAGATCATCGAGCAGACTCAGCGTCCCGCCCTGATCATGGCGCATAACAAGACACTGGCCGCCCAGCTCTATGCCGAGTTCAAGGCCTTCTTCCCGGATAACGCGGTCGAATATTTCGTTTCCTATTACGACTATTACCAGCCGGAAGCCTATGTGCCGCGCACCGATACCTTCATCGAGAAGGATTCCTCGATCAACGAGCAGATTGACCGGATGCGCCACTCGGCCACCCGCGCCATCCTGGAACGCGACGATGTGATCGTGGTCGCCTCGGTGTCGTGCATCTACGGCATCGGAAGCGTGGAAACCTATACGGCCATGACCTTCGACCTGAGCGTCGGCCAGACGATCGACGAAGGCCAGTTGCGCGCCGACCTGGTGGCCCTGCAATACAAGCGCAACGATCAGGCCTTCGAGCGCGGCGCCTTCCGCCGGCGCGGCGACGTGATCGAGATATTCCCGGCCCACTATGAAGACCGCGCCTGGCGTATCAACATGTTCGGCGACGAGATCGAAAGCATCCAGGAATTCGATCCCCTGACCGGAAAGAAGATGCAGGAGCTGAAAGAGGTCCGCGTCTACGCCGCCAGCCATTATGTCACGCCGCGCCCCACGCTCAATCAGGCGGTGGGCCGGATCAAGGCCGAACTGAAGCATCGCCTCGAACAGCTTCAGGCCGAGGGCAAGCTTTTGGAAGCCCAGCGGCTGGAGCAGCGCACCACCTTCGATCTGGAGATGATCGAGGCGACGGGCGCCTGCGCCGGCATCGAAAATTACAGCCGCTACCTGACCGGGCGCGGCCCCGGCGAACCGCCGCCGACCTTCTTCGAGTACATGCCGGAAAACGCCCTGCTGTTCGTCGATGAAAGCCATGTGTCCGTCTCGCAGATCGGCGGCATGTATCGCGGCGACTTCGCGCGCAAGTCGGTGCTGGCCGAGTATGGCTTCCGGCTGCCGTCGTGCATGGATAACCGGCCGCTGAAGTTCGAGGAATGGGACGCCATGCGCCCGCAGTCGGTCTATGTGTCGGCCACGCCCGGCAAGTGGGAGATGGAACGCACGCAAGGCGTCTTCGCCGAGCAGGTCATCCGGCCCACCGGCCTGATCGATCCGCCGGTCGAGATCCGGCCGGTCCACAAGGATAATTTCAGCCAGGTCGATGACGTGATCGCCGAGGTGCGCGAGGTGGCGAAGAACGGCTATCGCTCCCTCGTGACCGTGCTGACCAAGAAGATGGCCGAGAACCTGACCGACTACATGCACGAGCAGGGCGTCCGCGTCCGTTACATGCACTCGGACATCGATACCCTGGAACGCATCGAGATCATCCGCGACCTGCGGCTGGGCGCCTTCGATGTGCTGGTGGGCATCAACCTGCTGCGCGAAGGTCTCGATATCCCGGAATGCGCCTTCGTCGCCATTCTCGACGCCGACAAGGAAGGTTTCCTGCGCTCGGAAACCTCGCTGATCCAGACCATCGGCCGGGCGGCGCGGAATGTCGATGGCAAGGTCATCCTCTATGCCGACCGGATGACCGGCTCGATGGAGCGGGCGCTGGCCGAAACCAGCCGCCGCCGCGAAAAGCAACTGGCCTATAATGCCGAACACGGCATCACGCCGGAATCGGTCAAGCGCGGCATTTCGGATATTCTCGACAGTCCGTATGAAAAAGGCGATCGCGTCCAGATTCCGATGGGCGTGGCGGAAAAGGACGCCAGGCCGTTTCTCGGCTCCAACTTCCAGGCGACCCTGCGCGATCTGGAGGCGAAGATGCGCGAAGCCGCCGGCAATCTCGAATTCGAGACGGCGGCGCGCCTGCGCGACGAAATCAAGCGCCTGAAAACGCTCGATCTGGAATTCGCCAAAGACATGCTGGATAAGGACTGAATCTGTCAATTCCATTGTTCCGGAAATGTGGTCGCGCAAGAAGCCCGGAACGGGCGAGGCGCTTCGATGATTATTCGCCTGAGACGGCCGCCCGGTCCGGATATTAACCGAATAGCGTTATATTCGGGCAACGCTTGTGGATAAATCATGCGTTTTTGACGCATTGATGCCGCATTCCCACTGGATTTTTATTTGATTTCGGGAGACTCTTGTATCGCGGGCTACCAGTGCGCATCCGGTTAATGCCGGTGCGCAAGCGAGGGGGTCGGGCTGGCAGGCAATGCACGGCTTTTTAACCCCTGAGAGACATGGTTGTCTTTGAGTACTGACTCATGTTGCGTTCACCAGATGGGGTTAATCGAGATGCGCAGGACGAGATTGAATGTGGTGCCGCCGGTTTCCAAGGAGGTCGCTTTAGGGGCCGTTTCCGGACCGAAGGAGATTGCCCTGGGTCAGGTGATCGATGGTGACAAGGTGATGAGCCTGCCGACCCCGGTCACCCACAAGGCGAACTATCCCGAAGATGTGGCGCCGGTCCGCGAAACCCGCACCCAGCGTGTCCGCCGCTTGCAGGAAGAAGCGCGCGCGCTCGCCCGTGAGCAGATCGCCGAGTTTGAAGTCCTGCTCGACGCCACCGCCAAGGCGGCGCTGGAAATCGCCGATGGCGGCGAGGTTTATTCGATCGGCGCGCGTGAAATCTGCCGTCGTCTGGCCGATGAACTGCCGCGCACCCTGCAAACCCTCCAGGTCATCTCCAAAAAGCGTTAACGAAAAAGTTCGCCAAATATCGTTTATGATACTGGTGCTGTGGATTGTTTTCCCATAGTGTTCCCCGCTCCGGCGGGCGGGAACCCGATGTTCCGCGCCCACGGACAGGGAGCGGCGCATGTTTCAGGTCAATACTGAGGTTATAAGCGGCCTGGCCGTGATGGCGGGCCTCGTCCTGCTGGCCGGTTGCCACAAAAAGCCGGAAAAGGCCCCGCCGCCTGTCGTGACCGCGCCCGCGCCGGTGGCCGTGCCCAAACCCGCCCCCCCGCCGCCGGCGCGCAAGCCGGGCCTGTGGCAGACAACCCTTTCGGAAGAGGGAAGCCCTGACAAGCCGCAGGTGCTTAAAATCTGCATCGACGCCCTGACCGACCAGCATCTCGGCATACTCGGCACCGATCTGTCGGGCGATACCTGCGGCTCCAAAACCTTCAGTCCGCAGGGCGAGGGGGCCTGGGGCATATTGGCGGAATGCACCCTGGGGCCGGTGGTGACTGAATATTCCGGTTCCGTGACCGGCGATTTCGACAGCCACTACGAAATGAAGGTCCGTTCCCAGACCACGGGCGGCAGCCAGATGAACCGGGTCACCAACTATGTGGTCAGTTCAAAGCGCCTCGGTGGCTGCACGGGGAATATGAGGCCGGGCGATGTGATCAATGAGGGCGTCAGGATGAACCTGTTCGGCATGGCCGGCGGCAAGCCGGAAGCGAAGGCCGAGGCTTCGGAGGCCGTCGATTAGGCCGGATCGGCATTCCCCTTTTTATACCGCCCCTTATACCTTCCCATGAATGGCAGGGGAATCGTGGAATAACTTTTCTTCCCCCTCTCCCCTCAATGAGGGGAGAGGACGGGCGCGGAGCGAAGCGATCGCAACCGGGTGAGGGGCTGTGTGACGCTTGTGTTCTATCGACGAACAGCCCCTCACCCGATCGCCTTCACTGCGTTCGGCTCTCGTCCTCTCCCCTCATTGAGGGGAGAGGGGAAAGGCATCTCAACGCCAAAAGCCATATGCGATAGCCCTGCCATGAATGGGGAGGTATAAGGGGCATGTTGTTTCACTCAGTCATATAATGGCTTGCATCAGACCGGGGCCTGAATATCGATCCGTCTCTAAGCCAGCCAGGCTTTCGGATTCGGTATCGGCCGCTGGTGCAGCAGGTGGTTGAAGCCCATGACCGCGCGGCCGACGGTGTAGCCCAGGCAGAACAAAAGCAACAGCAGCATGATAGAGGTGATTGCCGGCGCGGTGATATGATTCTTCCGCACGAAGGTGTAGGCGGCCGCGTTGAGCAGGACAGGGCCGATGCCGTACCAGAAGGTGCGCTTCTGGAACGCGTAATGGCCCCTGATCCAGCCGGGCGCCTTGTCCTCGGCGAAATTGGCGATCAGCATGGCCAGCAGCGCGGTCAGGCCGAAGGTCATGACGGTGAACAGGATCAGCAGATAGTTGAGATAGGCGGTCAGGCGGGGATCGGCCAGCAAGGCCTTCACGCCGCTCAGGGTCGTTTCGGCGGGTGGTTTGGCGGTCATTGTGAAACCTCGATATTCGGCGCCAGCGGGGCCAGGTCGGTGACGCCGATATCCAGTCCCATCTGACTGAGCAGGGTGGTGATCTGGCCGCGATGATGGGTCTGGTGATTGAAGACATGGCTGAGGAGCAGGCCGGCCGTCTTGGTGAAGGCCCCGCCGGTGGCGCTTTTATAAGACAGCGGCGAGGCGATATCGGCATCGCTCAATTGGTCGATAAAGCGGATATACAAGGCGTCCAGTTCCGCGCGCACCGGCGTCAATTCTGCCAGGGTCGGATAGAGCGGATCGGCCAATATCTTCGGCTTCGGCAGGGCGTCGATCGGCGTCAGAACCTGACCGCAGGGTTGCGGCCGGAAGCGATTGAGCCATATCAGGTCGGCGACAATGAGGTGATTGAGCGTACCCAGTATCGACCCGAAAAAAGCGCCGCGATTTTCCAGCAGCGCCTCATCGGGCAGCGGCGTCAAAAGCGCGATCAGCTTCGCGTTCATGAGGCTGTTATAGGTCGCCATCAGGCGTAGGTGGTCCTTGAACTGCATGGCGCCAGCCTATCCCAGGCCGGCGCCGCGCCGCAAGGGATTAGTTGAGCGCCGCCATCCGGGCGTTGCGCTTGCTCTCCGCGATCAGGTCGGTGACCAGTTGCGTGATATTGGCCTTGATCGCGCCTTCGTTGGCCAGTTGCAGGCGCTTCACGCCCATGAAGGCGTCGCTCATCCGGGCGGTGTAAGGTGTAACGATGTCCTTGGTCCAGACTGTGTTGCCGGCCATATCGGTCAGGGTGTATCTGACCGTCGCCGTGACTGTCATGTCGAAGCCCATCATCGGCTGCTTGAGCTGGACGAGCTGGGCCGCCAGGTTGAAACGGGCATTCTCGGTCGCCAGCATGGTATTGGCTGACAGGGTTTGGCGCAGGGCCTCGGCGAAATCCTCATCGGAAACGTTTGACACCCACATCGGATTGGTTGCCTTGCCGCCGGTGACCGTCGGTGCGGCGATGGCGTGGCTGAGTGAAGACGTGGTGTCGATCAGGCTTTGCGGCGTGACCGCAACGGCCATGGCGCCCGGATTGGAGGCCGAGGCGCAGCCGGACAGGATCAGGCAGGCCGCAGCAGCGGCGATAACTTTTTTCATGATGTCCCCCCAGGGTTACTTATAGTGTAGAAGTTATTACATTTCATTACCTTAAGCTATTGTCAACCGGGTTTTTGCTGTCTAACACTGGGGGGTGCCGGCGATAATGACCGGAGCAGTAAATGGGGGGAATCATGAAACGGCTAACGATCGCTCTAAGTTTTTTAATGCTGGCAGGTTGCGGCGGGCGCGTGGCCCAGCCGGTCCAGTTGACCCGGGCCGTCGATCCCAGCCTGACCTGCGATCATCTGAAGGCGGAATATGACAACAACCTGAAGCGGCGCGTCGAACTGACCGGAGAGTCGGCGGATAAGGTGGGCAATAATATCGGCATTCTTTTGATATCGCCGCTGTTCCTCGATCTGTCCGATACGCAGAAGATCGAGGTCAAGGCCCTGCTGGCGCGAAACGGACGCCTGGAAGAGTTGGCCAGGGGCAAGCAGTGCCCGGTCCTAGCGCAGGTTCAGACGGCGGCCGGCAATTAGGTTTCAAAAACCACGCAGACGCCGGCCTGATCGGCGTCCGACAGGGCTTCCGGTTTGATCACCGAAACCTCGACGCGGCGGATATGCGGCAGGGCGATGAGCGTGCGCGCCATGTCCTCGGCCAGAGTTTCGACCAGCTTGATATGGCCGCGATCGATGAATTCGCGGGCAATCCGGCCGACCAGTTCGTAATTGAGCGTATCCTTGAGACCGTGGATATCATGCAGGTCGAGGTCGAAAATGGCGTCGATGATCAGCGGCTGGGTGCGGCCGTGTTCGTGGTCGTAGATGCCGATGGCGGCCTCGACCCTCAGGCCTTTGACGAAGACGCGGCGGGACGTAAGGGGCATCAGGATAGCTCCGGCCAGGCATCGGGTGGCAGCAGATCATTCAGGCTGAGATCGGCGCGGTGGCACCACTCGCCCAGCCGGATCGGGCAGGCGGCGATATCGGCGGGGGTGAGGACCACGCTGTTGGTCGGCGTTTCCTCGATCTCGAAACGCACACATTCAAAGCCCGGCAGATGGGCGGCCAGTATCGCGTTCAGCTTCATATAGAGCGCGGTGGCGACGGCTTCGGTGGTCGGGTCGCCTTCGATGACCAGCAGGCGCGGCAGCAGTTCCGGTTCGTGTTGCCGGAAATAGCCGATCATCGGATCGTCATGGCCAAGCTGGAAGGCATGGTCGAGACTGTCATCGACGAAGCCGTGCCAGTGGCGCTTCAGGTTGGCGAAGCTGGCGGCATAGTTGGCGCCGCCCCAGCGCATGGCGGCAGCGTCCCTGGCTTGCAGGCTGACGGCGACGAATTCGTTATGGCCGTGCGGCGTCAGGCACTTCGAGTTCTGGTCGAAGCGCAGGCGGTGGGCCATGGAAAAGCGGCGTTTGAACTGAAGCTGCATGCTGGAAAGCCTTTGTGGGCGTTCAACAGCAAAGCGCTGTCAAAGTCAATGCGGACAGGTCAGGAAGGCGGCGGGGGCTTTCGCACGGATTGCGCCAATGCCGCCCCGGATATGGCTTTTAATCTCAGATCGGCGCGCGCCTTGAGGATGCGGTCGATGTCGTCGACATATTTGACTCTGGCGGTATCCGGGTGCTCAGGCGCGGCGGCTGGCGGGGCGGGCGTTTCGGAGGATTTCCGGGGCGCGGCTTGTGGCGGGACCGGCGCCGGCGCTTGATCCGGTGTGACGATCTGAACGGATGTCTTTGTAGCGTTTTGGGCGGCATCCCACCAGTGGCCGAGATCGCGGCGGCGTTCCTCGCCCCATTTCAGCGTATTGGCCAAGGAGACGTGTGCCTTGATGGCGGCGGTCTCATGGGTGGCGCGCTCGGCTTCCAGCTTGCGCGGATCGGGCGTCTTGTCGCGTATCTGGCGTTCGGCGCGATCGCAACGGCTGTAAATGCGCTCGATAGCGGCGGCCACGCGCACGGCTTTCTCGACGCCCGGCAGGTCTTCGGGATCATCCAAGGCGGTGACCTTGAGCAGCATCCGGTCGGCAAAGGCGCGCAAAAGTTCGCGCCGTGCTTCCGGGGTCAGGTGTTCCTGAGCTGTGTGGTCGTCCAAAGCCATCGCTACAGAATGCACCAGGAAAAGGGGGAGGGGATAGATTGTCGGGAGTTGGGCCAAAGCAGTCGTCGGATCGGCTTGGCTGTTGGTCTTAGCGGGCATTCAGGGTCGCTAATCACATAACTTGCGGCACGGAATCTATTGCCTCCAGCAAATCCGGAGCGGTTCAATCTTAATTCGCAATTGCCAACCGAATATTCTTTGTGAGGTAGAGAGCGTTAACTAATAGGTTGCTGTGATTTTTTTAGATGACCAAGTATTTGACTTGCTTGTGCACGTCTGCCACGGATCGAACGATCTAGTGTGAGTGCTACTCTTCCCGGCTTTGCTTTCTGCCGTTCACGAATAGTTCGGGTGAGTTCCTTATGTTGACGGTTCGGAAGCAAAAGCTCATCACCACGAACAATAACGCCGGTAATGTCTGCTGGTCCATTAATAATGCTTCTCTCTTTCTGGGGGCTATGGGAATGCCCATGTCGACGAAGAAGCTGCTTAATGCGCCAGACGTCCTTTCCTAAGATTTTTGCGCCAGATATTGTGATGTCGTCGGCGTAAACTGACAAATTACACTTCCCGCCCGTGACCACGGCATGGATATCTTCCCACATGTCTTTATAGGCATAATAGGCCAATGCGGGGCTGCAGGGACCGCCTTGTGGCAAATGACCCTGAAAAGTAGCTATTCCGGTTAAAATCGCTGCGACATCGGAAGAGCACTGCATCACAGTGTTGAAAAACCAATAGACTTTTCGTGCCGTGCAAGAAGGGAAAAAGTCTTCAAGGTCCAAAAGGTGGAAAGATTTGCATCCGACGTGAACCGCGGCATTGTCAACATAGGAACGCTTTTTCACCGGCGCCATTAGGTATTCAGGAGGGGTGATGCGCATTAGCAGTTCAGAGATTCGTTTTTGGACTGCTTTTAAATTGTCGAAGGGTGCTTCAATCCTGCGAAACGTGCCATTTTTCTTAGGCTCGTCCCAGCAATTGTACCGTTCGTCATTTTTCGAAAATGACTCTAACGCTTCTAAGGAAACGTGCAGAATCTCGGCTAGCCGCTTTGGCCTTTGCAACCGAAAAAATGGGCTTTGATTTAGCTTGTAGGTTGCCTTACTCTTCATCCCGTTCCGTCCTCTCCTCGATTGTTTTCAGGAAAGACACAATTTTCGAGGCGATCGCATTTTGCGCTTTGCTCGCAACATCCACGCCTTGCTTTGCCTCTCTGACATTTTCTGAGAAGAACATGATAGATGACACCGGAATTTTGAAAATTGCGGCATACTTCTGTATTACCTCAACTGAAGGTGTACGATTGCCTTTCTCAATCTCGGAAATGTAGGAATTGGATACGTCGAGCTTAGTCGCAAGCTCATTTTGCTTCATGTCGTGGAAGACACGCAAAAGTCTAAGAGTTTCGTTCAAAAGCATCGCTCTATCCTTTCAATTCGGGATACAATCAGGTTAGCGACTTACCCATCTTTGGCATGGATCAGGAGGATCACTATCCGCACGAGGCGGAAGATAAGCGGCCCATACTTGATGAGCCAACGGATCAGGTATTTGCTACGCAGCCATTTAGGCCAACGCTTACCTGTCCGCTTCAGTCGCTGTTGCTGTGGTTCAGTATCCTTGAGGGTCATGACGACATCCTTCTTCTCGGGTTGCCTTCATCGACATTGATGAAGGGTCTTTGCCAACCTTCGAACGGACACAGCAACTTCACCATCATGCATAGACACGGCCAGTCTTTGGCCGTGTCTGCTTCGCTGGACCTTCGGCGGAGAGTCATCTGGAGGGAGGACCGTGCGTCTGGGCAGCGAGGGGCAGAGGAAATATTCCTCCACGAGTTGGCGAGCCAACTCCATGTGTAAAGACTTATTCCGAAGCCCAAAGACCCCTGAACAATAACATTATAGATAATTTTAATTCCGAAATCAAACATAAATTCACTAAAAGTGAATTTAATTTGGTGATGATTGGAGGCGTGAGTATCTTCAAGCCGTTTTAAAGGTTTACATTTCCGCTTTTGTGCCTAAAATTTGTTGGTAAAAGTCGGCTTTCTGGCGCGCAGCGGTCTTGTCGGTAACCCAACAAAAAAGGCCACCGCTAGCGGTGGCCTTTCGTGCGCTTAAAACCAGCGATTCTTACAGATAGAACTGCACCATGTTCTGCAGGGAAACGGGCTTGATCTTGGGGGCATTGCCGGCGGTGCCGAACTGTTCGAAGCGGTCTTCGCAGACCTTTTGCATCAGGGCGTAGGCCGGTTTGAAATAGCCGCGCGGATCGAAACCGGCGGGGTTTTCGGCCATGGTCTTGCGGATGCCGGCGGTGATGGCCAGGCGCAGGTCGGTATCGATATTGATCTTGCGCACGCCCATCCTGATGGCCTTTTGCAGTTCCTCGACCGGCACGCCCCAGGTCTGGGGGATGGCGCCGCCATAGGCATTGATCTCGTCCTGTAATTCCTGCGGCACGGAAGAGGAGCCGTGCATGACCAAGTGCGTATTGGGCAGGCGCTTGTGGATCGCCTCGATGACGTGCATGGCCAGCACTTCGCCATCCGGCTTGCGGGTGAACTTGTAGGCGCCGTGGCTGGTGCCCATCGCAATCGCCAGGGCATCGACGCCGGTTTTGGCGACGAAATCGACGGCCTGATCGGGGTCGGTCAGGAGTTGGTCGTGCGACAGGACGCCTTCGGCGCCGTGGCCGTCCTCGGCTTCGCCCATGCCGGTTTCCAGCGAGCCGAGCACGCCCAGTTCACCTTCGACCGAGACGCCGCAGGCATGGGCCATTTCGACCACCTTAGCTGTGATATCGACATTGTAGTCATAATCGGCAGGAGTCTTGGCGTCGGCCATCAGGGAGCCGTCCATCATCACCGAGGTAAAGCCGTGCTGGATGGCCGAGGCGCAGGTGCCGAGCGAATTGCCGTGATCCTGGTGCATGCACAGCGGGATTTCGGGGTAGATTTCGGCCAGGGCGTTGATCATGCGCTTCAGCATCAGGTCGTTGGCATAGGCGCGGGCGCCGCGCGAGGCTTGCAGGATCACCGGAGAGGCCGTCTTGCGCGCCGCCTCCATGATGGCGATGCCCTGTTCCATATTGTTGATATTGAAGCCCGGCACGCCGTAATTGTGTTCGGCGGCGTGATCGAGAAGCTGTCTTAAGCTGATGCGAGCCATTATTTTCCCTTTTTGGCTTTCAGTGTGATGGCCCTGTGGCGGGGCCGGTAAAGGCAAGAGCATCCGGACGGTGTGGTCTTTGACCTGTTTTGAACCGCCCGGATGTAAATTTTAAATAGGACAGTCACCCTGCAATGACTGTTCCAACTATTGTTCGAGCGCGGCGACGCCCGGCAGAACCTTGCCCTCCATCCATTCGAGGAAGGCGCCGCCGGCGGTCGAGACAAAGGTCATGTCGTCGGCCACGCCGGCGTGGTTCAGGGCGGCGACGGTATCGCCACCGCCGGCCACGGCGACCAGTTTACCTGATTTGGTTTGCTGCGCAGCAAATTTCGCGGCGGCGACGGTCGCGGCGTCGAACGGTGGCAATTCAAACACACCGAGCGGGCCGTTCCAGATCAGGGTTTTCGAGCCGGCCATGACATTGGTCAGGGCTTCGACGGTCAGCGGACCGGCGTCGAAGATCTTGTCATCGGCGGAGAGGGGGGCGCTGAGCGGCTGGGTGCGGTGCGGCGCATTGGCCTTGAATTCCTGCGCCACCACGACATCGAGCGGCAGCATGATGTGGCAGCCCTTGGTGTCGGCTTCGCGCAGGATTTCGATGGCGGTGTCCTTCAGGTCCTTTTCGCACAGAGAGCCGCCGACATCGTGGCCCTGGGCGTAGAGGAAGGTATTGGCCATGCCGCCGCCGATCGCCAGGGCGTCCAGCTTGCCGACCAGATTCTTGAGCAGGTCGAGCTTGGTCGAGACCTTGGAGCCGCCGACAATGCCGAGCGTCGGACGCTGCGGATTGCCAAGGGCGGCATCAAGCGCGGTCAGTTCGCGGCGCATCGATTCACCGGCATAGGCGGGGATCAGGCGGGCGACGGCCTCGGTCGAGGCATGGGCGCGGTGGGCGGCGGAGAAGGCGTCGTTGACATAGATATCGCCAAGCGCGGCCAGTTGTTTGGCGAAGCCGGCGTCGTTTGTTTCTTCGCCAGGATGGAAGCGGACGTTTTCGTAGAGCACGACGCGGGCGTCGCCTGAGTAGCGCGCATCCAGCGTATCAGCGAAGGCGACCTCCTGACCCAGCAAGGCTTCGAGCGCGGGCGCCACGAAGGCCAGTGACATTTCCGGCACGACCTTGCCCTTGGGACGGTCGAAGTGCGCCAGCAGGGCGACTGTGGCGCCTTTTTCCAGCAGTTTCCGGATGGTCGGCAAGGCAACGCGCAGGCGGGTGTCGTCAGTGATGCGGCCGTCCTCGACCGGTACGTTGAAATCGACGCGCACGACAGCGGTCTTGCCATTAAGATCGGAAACATCGTCGAGGGTTTTGAAGGGCATAAGTCTTCCTTAGTGGATTTAGAGGTGTGCGCCAAAGTCTATCCAGTTCAAAGATAGTGGCCGCCTATTATCGATTTCGCTATGGCTAACCATAACGGAACACCCATTACGGCTCCGCCTAGCATTGCGGCTATAAGCTTGCCGGTAAAGCCTGATGGAGCTTTTAAATCCCCATAATGCTTTTTGAAAGCGCTTGTTGCAGCACCAGCAACAATAAAAGGAAGAAAAAACGTAATAATAAAAAGTGGAAAAAGCGGTGTAAACAAAAACGCAAATATAGGGCTTGGGATCAGAAGCGTGCCTGAAAAAAATACGCCTAAGCACCATAAAAACCCATCAAAATCAGATGTCTTAATCTTTGCTTCTTCCTGTTCAGGTGTCTTTGGTTCCGTCATAATCCGTCCCCAACAAAAACCCCGCCGGAGCGATCCGGCGGGGTTTAGCTTATCAGAGGAACTTACCGAAGGCGACGGCGGTATCGGCCATGCGCGAGGAGAAGCCCCACTCGTTATCGTACCACGAGAGGATGCGCACCAGCTTGCCCTGGATGACCTGGGTCTGCGGCAGGGCGAAGGTCGAGGAGGCCGGCTCGTGGTTGAAATCGTGGGAGACCAGCGGCTCGTCGGTATAGGCGAGCACGCCCTTCATGGCGCCATCGGCGGCGGCCACGATGGCGGCGTTGATCTCGTCCTTGGTGACATCGCGCGAGGCGTTGAACACCAGATCGACGCAGGAGACGTTCGGGGTCGGCACGCGCACCGAGGAACCGTCGAACTTGCCTTTCAGTTCCGGAATGACCAGGCCGATCGCCTTGGCGGCGCCGGTCGAGGTCGGGATGATGTTGAGGGCGGCGGCGCGGGCGCGATACAGGTCCTTGTGCATCTGGTCGAGCGACGGCTGATCGTTGGTGTAGGAATGGATCGTCGTCATGTAACCCGACTCGATGCCGCACAGGTCATTCAGCACCTTGGCGACGGGCGCCAGGCAGTTGGTGGTGCAGGACGCATTGGAGATAACCATGTCGGCGGCGGTCAGGGTGCCGTGATTGACGCCGTAGACAATGGTCTTGTCGGCGCCATCGGAAGGGGCCGAGACGATGACGCGCTTGGCGCCGGCTTCCAGGTGGGCGGCGGCCTTGTCGCGTGCGGTGAAGATGCCGGTGCATTCAAAGGCGATATCGACCTTCAGATCCTTGTGCGGCAGTTCGGCCGGATTGCGGATCGCGGTCACCTTGATCGGCGCGTAGGTCTTGCCGTTGGCGGTGATGACGAGGCTGTCGCCTTCGACCGCGACCTTGGCGGGGAAGCGGCCGTGGATCGTATCGTAGCGCAGCAGGTGCGCGTTGGTTTCCACCGGGCCGAGGTCGTTGATCGCAACCACTTCGATATCCGTGCGGTTATGTTCGATGATCGCGCGCAGGATATTGCGGCCGATGCGGCCAAAACCGTTGATGGCGACACGTAAAGCCATGGGGAAATCCTTTTATGAGATAGCAGCACCAAACGCTGTAATTGCGCGGTGGTTTTTTAGCCTCAAGGCCTTGAAGTCAAGCCTTATTTCGCGCCGAACCGGATATGGTAACGCTATCACCGCAATTCCAGTCCGGGGGCTTATAATTACCGCTGTGGAGGGCGATTTTTTGGTCGAAATTGAAACGATTTATCGATCAGCTTTAAGGGATGATCCGCAGATTACGCAGATTGCGCAGATTTTTCAGTGTCTCTAATGTCGCCTTCCTGGTAACGGGATGACTTAGGCGCGAAGCGCCAATCTATTACGGTAATGCCTCCGCCAACATCGATCAATAATCACTGAAAAATCTGCGCAATCTGCGTAATCTGCGGATACCCCTGTCCTTTTTGTTCATTGAAGGGTCTATCGCTTAGGTCAAATCCTGAATGTCGATCCGCCCTACCCCCCCTCTCCCCACCTGAGGGGAGAGGGTGACGCGAAGCGGCGGGTGAGGGGTTATCAGCCGCAAGCGCTTGCGGTCGCCATCCCCTCACCCCAACCCTCTCCCCTTATAGAAAGGGAGAGGGGGAAGTAAAAAGGAGAGAGGGGGAAGAAGCGGCTATTGTTTTGCCAATATCGGCAGGATCATCAGCAGTTCCAGCCCGGTGATCTTCGTGCCTTCATAGCGGTTGGTGGCGGTGAGGGTGCCGCCTTGCGCTTCGGTCAGGGCGCGGGCCACGCTCAGGCCCAGGCCGGTGCCGCCCGTGTCGCGGTTGCGTGACGATTCCAGCCGGTAAAACGGCTCGAAGACCGTATCCAGCGCTTCCGGCGGCAGGCCGGGGCCATTGTCGATGACGCGCAGTTCCGCCTTGCCGCCACGCGATGACAGTTCGATGCGGCAGCCGCCGGCATAGCGTCCGGCGTTTTCGACGAGATTGATCAGGATGCGCCTGAGCGCCACGGCGTCGCCCTTGACCATGATATTGTCCTCGATCCGCGCCGGCTCCATGATGCAGACCGCGCACAGGTCGTCGTTGAGGGAATCGACCAGGGCCGAAAAATCGAGCGGCCGCAGCGTTTCGTTCATCTTGTGGGCGCTGGTGAAGCTCATGGCGCTGCGGATCAGGCCGTCCATATGGGCGATATCGCCGTTCAGCTTCTCGCGCAGGGGGCCGGGCAGGTCCTCGATGCGCAGCCGCATCCGGGCCAGCGGGGTTTTGAGATCGTGGGCGATGGCGGCCATCAGCATGGTGCGGCTTTCCACCTGTTTGCGGATGCGCGCCTGCATGTCGTTCAGCACCTCGGCGGCGGCGCGCACCTCACGCGGGCCGGCGGAGAGGATGGGCGGCGCATTGTCTTCCACGCTCAGTTTGGAAGCCGCTTCGGAAAACGCGATGATGGGGCGTGACAGGCGCTGGGACAGCCACCAGGCCAGGGGCAGGATCAGCAGGGCGGTCAGACAGAAGCCAAGCAGGAGCCGCTCCTGCCAGGGCGCGATCAATTCCCTGGGCGGCGTAATGACGCGCCAGGCGCCGTCCTTGAGCCGCCAGGCGGCGCTGAACGCTGGATAGAAGATTTCCGCCCGCGTTTCGCCGTTGAGGCTGACGATCCGGTTGCCGCCAAAATTGCCGGGACCGCCGAAGGCGCTTTCGGGCGGTCCCATATCGGAAGCGGGCGCGTTCTGCGGGCTTTTCTGCAACGGCGGAGGCTGCGAAGCCATGAAATTCGGACCGCCGGAAGGGCCGCCGAAATCATTGCGGAAAGCGAATTGTTTGGGGCCGTTATCGAAACGCCGGCGGGGCTGGAAATGCACGAAGATCGTATCCGCCGGCACATGCAGTCCGGCGGCCAGCCTTTGCGCGATGCCTGACTGGAAAGCGTAACGGCGCTGGGCCGGCATGTCGTTTTCCCGCGGCGTCTGGTCGATGAAGTCCGGCGGGGTGGAAACCGTTGCGGCCTTGAGTTTGTGGCCGTTCTGGAGGCGGACCTCGCCGGTTTTCAGCGCGGTGACGGCTTCGGTCAGGCTGTAGCCCGAAGGCGGCGGTTCGGGCGCCTTGAGCACCACCAGCACCGGTATGACCAGCGCCAGCACGAGCACGGCGAGCGAAAGGCCCATCACCTGCCAGAAGATCGGCAGGGACATCAGCCGTTTGCGGGGCGGCGGCGCGGAAGGTGTCGTCAAGGCGGCTCCGTTATTTCAGGGATTACTTCAGGGGTTTGAACATATAGCCGATGCCGCGAATGGTGCGGATGATGTCTTCATTGGCGTCGTCGCTCAGTTTTCTACGCAGGCGGGAAATCTGCACGTCTATGGCGCGGTCGAAGCTGTCGGCGTTGGGGCCGTGCAGGTAATCGAGAATCTGATCGCGTGACAGGGCACGGCCGGGACGGTCGAGGAAAACGCGTAGCAGCTCGAACTCGGCATTGCTGAGGGCGACCTGTATGCCGTCAGGGCGGAGCAGGGTGCGCTTGATGTTATCGAGCTGCCAGTTGAAGAAGTGCGTGATCGGCGATTTTTCACCGGCGCTGTTACGGGCTTCGCGGCGGCGCATGACGGCGCGGATGCGGGCCAGCAGTTCGCGCGGGTGGAAAGGTTTGGCCATGTAGTCGTCGGCGCCCAGTTCGAGGCCGACGATGCGGTCGATTTCCTCGCCGCGCGCCGACAGCATGATGACCGGCGGCCCGCCCTGTTCGTTGAGGCGCTTGCAGATCGACAGGCCGTCCTCGCCCGGCATCATGTAATCGAGCACGATGAGATGGATATCGCCGCGCGCCAGGATTTTTTCCATGTCGCGCCCTTGCGCGGCCGTCTGGACCTCGAAGCCGTTCTGGCCGAGGAAAGTGCTGATCAGTTCGCGCAGGTCGGCATCGTCATCGACGACGAGGATGCGGATGGAGGAAGCGGTGACAGGCTGGGACATGCTGGATTGGGCGGCTGAGGACATGGCGATGATACTCGCTAAAAGGGCGGTTGTAAGAAAAAAACTGTGTCCCGAATGACGCAGGCTTACGGCTTTCAGATGTCGCCGGCGTCATATTAAATCTTAATTTTGCCGGATTTGCCCCGCTGGCTGACATTGCCGGGCAATACAGGTCGTGCATCCTGTGCCTCTGTCGAGCGTGACGTTTGTATGCTGAAGCAAGAGGAAAACAATATGTTCAGACCTGTCTCCTGGCTGGGCGTGTCCCTGATTTTTGCTGGATTGTGCGCCGTGCCGGCTCTGGCGGGTGAGGCGCGGGCGCCGCAGATGGACCTGAAGGGGCCGCCCGCGCGTCCGGCGTTCAGCGATATCGATACGAACAAGGACGGTGTGGTCAGTCAGGCCGAATTCGACGCCTTCCGTCCGCCGGCGCCGGATGGCGGTCGCCGGGGGCATCCTCCGCATGGGGATGGGCCTCATGGTCCGCCGCCCTTTGGCGGGCGGGACCTGAAGCGGCTCGATACGGACGGGGACGGCAAGGTGAGCCTTGAGGAATTCATCGCGCCGGCGAGGGCCAGGTTCAGCGAAATGGACGCCAACAAGGACGGGTTCCTCGATGAGGATGAACGGAAAGCGCCGCCGCCACCGCCGCCGGCGAAGTAACCGGCAGGGGCGGTCTGATGTGAAGAGATGCCGTGGATGGCACAAACTGGCCGGGGTGAAAGCCCCGGTCTTTTTTTATATCTGAACTTTCTCCGCAATTTTTTGCGACGGAAAATATCACCACTGCCGTTTGACCGATAACGACAGGGTTGGCCTCGGTCATGAGGGCTTCTCTGTTAACGGGTTCTGGAACCGCCGTATCTCCCCGGAGCGGCGGTTCCGGACGGAGCCGTGGTGGCCGCCGCCGCCACGGCTCTTTTTTGCAAAAGAGCGAAGAGGCGCGCAAACGTGCGCGGCGCGCGGTCGCGCTTGCCAAAATGTGATTAGTCATCACATTTTGGAGGCATTAAACGGCGCCGATTCTAAGTCGGCGCTTCTTACAGCGCGGCCTTGACCTTGGCGACGACGGCTTCGGGGGTGATGCCGAATTCCTTGTAGAGACGGTCGGCCGGGGCGGAGGCGCCGAAGCTCGACATGCCGACGAACAGGCCGTCTTCACCGATGAAGCGTTCCCAGCCGAATTTGGCGGCGGCTTCGACGGCGAGGCGCACGGGGGCTTTGCCGATGACCTGAGCTTTGTAAGTCGCCGGCTGGGCGTCGAAGATATCCCAGGAGGGGGTGGAGACGACGCGGGTCGGGATACCGTCGGCTTCCAGTTGTTTCCGGGCGGCGACGGCGATGGAGACTTCCGTGCCGGAGGCGAAGAGGGTCGCCCTGGCTTCGCCCGAAGCGGCGACCAGTTCATAGGCGCCCTTCGCAGACAGATCACCACCTTGCGTCCGCACTGCCGGCACCTTCTGGCGCGACAGGACCAGCATGGACGGTCCCTTGGCCTGGATGGCCGCCTTCCAGCATTCGGCGGCTTCGACCATATCGGCCGGGCGGAAGACGTGCAGGCCGGGCATGGCGCGGTAGGAGGCCAGGTGCTCGACCGGCTGGTGGGTCGGGCCGTCTTCGCCAACGCCGATCGAATCGTGAGTCATGACGTGGACGACCTTGGCGCCCATCAGCGCACCCAGGCGGATGGCCGGGCGGCTGTAATCGGAGAAGACGAAGAAGGTGCCGGCATAGGGCAGGATGCCGCCATGCAGGGCCATGCCGTTCATCGCCGCGGCCATGCCGAACTCGCGCACGCCGTAATGGACGTAGCGGCCCGCGTAATCGGGTTCATCGAAGGCCGCCATGCCCTTGACCAGGGTATTGACCGAGCCGGTGAGATCGGCCGAGCCGCCGATCATCGATTCGATCGTGGGCGTGAGGGCGGCCAGCGCCTTGCCGGAGCAGGAGCGGGTGGCGTCGGCGGGCTGGGTGGCGATGGCGTCGTTGATGTGGGCATCCAGCGCATCGAAGGCGTTGGCGGGCAGTTCGCCGGTCATGGCGGCGGCCAGTTCGGCGCCCTTCGGATTTGCCTTGGCGGCGGCGTCCCAGGCCTTGCGGACCTTGGTGCCCTTGCGGCCGGCGGCCAGCCAGGCCTTGCTGATGTTTTCCGGCAGGGTGAAGGGCGCGGCGAGCCAGTCCATATGCTCGCGGGCGGCGCGGATTTCATCGTCCATCAGGTTGTAGCCGTGGCCGTGCTTGTCGCCTTCCTTGGCCCCGGCGCGGCGCGAAACGGCTGTCTTGCAGGCGATCATGACCGGTTTCTGCTGCTGGGTGGCCCAGCGCAGGGCGGCGGCGATTTTCGAATGATCATGGCCATCCACGGCCTTGACCGCCCAGCCGGCGGCCTTGAAACGGGCCAGTTGATCGCCGGTTTCGGCCACGGTGGCGTAACCGTCGATGGTGACATTGTTGTCGTCGAACAGGACGATCAGGTTCTTCAGTTTCAGGCGGCCGGCCAGCGAGATGGCTTCGTGCGATACGCCTTCCATCAGGCAGCCGTCACCGGCGATGACCCAGGTCTTGTGGTTGATCAGGTCGTCACCGAAGCGGGCATTGAGGTGGCGTTCGGCCATGGCCATGCCGACGGCGGTGGCCAGGCCCTGGCCGAGCGGACCGGTGGTGCATTCGACCCCGGCGGTATGGCCGTATTCCGGGTGACCGGCGGTGGTGGACCCCCACTGGCGGAAGTTTTTGATGTCTTCCATCGACACCGACTTGAAGCCGGTCAGGTGCAGCAGCGAATAGAGCAGCATCGAGCCGTGGCCGGCGGAGAGCACGAAACGGTCGCGGTCGGCCCAGTCGGGGCGCGACGGATCGTATTTCAGGAACCTGGTCCACAGGACGGTGGCGACATCGGCCATGCCCATCGGCATCCCCTGGTGGCCGGATTTCGCGTTGTGAACCGCCTCCATCGACAGGACGCGGATGGCGTCGGCCATGAGGACACCGGACGGCTTTGTGCGGGTTGTGGATGGAAGAACGCTTGTGGACATGGGTGAGTCTCTATTAAAGTCTTAACGAGGTGTTGAGATTTGCTGAAAAGCTTATGTCGGCCTTTAGCCGAACTTGCCGGCTAAGTGTAGGATTTAATGCGTTTGGCGCGTGATTCTTATCGGTTTGGCCCGGAAACGGATGAATCGGGGAAGGCGCGGCCTGTATCGGAGGAGAGCGGTTATGGATCATTCTCAGCATTTGGCCCAGACTCATTCGGCCCAGACTCATTCGGCGCCGAATCAACCGGGCAGTGGCAGCCTGAATGTCGCGGTCGATCGCCTGGATCGCGCGCTTGAGGCTCTGGAAGCGCGTGTGCGGGCGCTGCAAGGAGGCGAGCCTCTGCCGGAATTCACCGGATCAGGCACCAATGAAGAATATGAGCGGGTGCTGGCCGAACTGGAAGAGGCGCGCACCTCGAATGCCGAACTGGCGGCGGCGGCTTCAGCGGCTCATGCAGCGCTGGGCATGGCGGCGGCAAACATCCGTCAGCTTGTCGGTGGAGCGGCCTGATGGCAGAGGTTACGGTTCGCGTTAACAACAAACCCTATACGGTCGGTTGCGCCGATGGTCAGGAAAACCGTGTGCAGGAACTGGCGCGTCAGTTCGATGAGCATGTCGAGATGGTGGTGTCGGATGTCGGTTCGATCGGCGAGGTGCGGCTGTTCCTGATGGCGGCGTTGCTGATGATCGACGAAATGCAGGATCTGCGTGCGCAACTGGATGAAGCCCATTCGGCCGGTTCGCGCATGAACGCCGGCGCGCATGAAATGGAGCGCAAGGCCGCCTTCGCCATAACCGACGCCGCCGCGCGGCTGGAACGCCTGTTGAGCGCCTGAGAAATCTCCTCCCTACGAAGTCAGGGCTATCGCCTATGGCTTTTGGAATAACTTTTCTTCCCCCTCTCCCCTCAATGAGGGGAGAGGACGGGCGCGGAGCGCAGCGATCGCAACCGGGTGAGGGGCTGTGTGACGCTTGTGTTCCATCGACGAACAGCCCCTCACCCGGTCCCCTGCGCCGCTTCGCGGCTTGTCTCCCGTCCTCTCCCCATATTCATGGGGAGAGGGGAAAGGCATCTCAACGCCAAAAGCCATATGCGATAGACCTGGTTGGCATGGGGAGGGGATTATGCGGTTTTCTTTTTGGCGGCCGGTTTTTTCGCGGTCGCGGCCTTGGTTGCCGGCTTCTTGGCGGCGGCTTTCTTGGCAGGCTTTTTCGTTGCGCCGCCCTTGGCGTTGATCAGTTCGATCGCCTGTTCCAGGGTGACCGTCTCCGGCGTCACGTCCTTTGGCAGGGTGGCATTGATCTTGCCGCATTTGACGTAAGGCCCGTAACGACCGGCCATGACGGATATCTTGTCGCCGCCGTCTCCGAAAGTACCGAGTTCGCGCAAGGGGGCCGCGGCCGCGCCTCGGCCCTTGCCGCCGCCACCGGCGCGCTTTTCGGCGATCAGATCGACGGCGCGGTTGAGGCCGACCTCGAAGATTTCATCGAAATTCGACAGGTTGGCATAGGTGCCGCCGGTTTCGATGAACGGCCCGAAGCGGCCAAGTCCGGCCTTGATCGGCGTCTTGTCTTCCGGATGGATGCCGACGGTGCGCGGCAGGGAAAGCAGTTTCAGCGCGCGGTCGAGGTCGATCGAAGCGGGCGGCCAGGCTTTCGGCAGGGACGAGCGCTTGGGCTTGTCCTCCTTCGATTCCGGTTCGCCCAACTGCACATACGGCCCGAAGCGGCCGATCTTGAGGGAAACCATCTTGCCGGTTTCGGGGTCGGCGCCCAGATCCTTGTCGCCGGTCGCGCCTTCGGCATTTTCCGCATCGGGCGAGCCGACCGGACGGGTGAACTTGCATTCCGGATAGTTGGAGCAGCCGATAAAAGCGCCGAACCGTGAGGTTTTCAGAGAAAGCTGGCCATTGCCGCAGACCGGGCAGGCGCGCGGATTGGAACCGTCGCCCTTGTCCGGGAAGATCAGCGGGCCAAGCGATTCATTGAGCGCGTCCAGAACCTGTGTGGTGCGCAGTTCGGTCATGCCTTCGGCGGCGGCGTGGAAATCCTTCCAGAAATCGGCCAGCAGCTTTTTGTAGTTCAGTTCGCCGGCCGAGACGAGATCGAGCTTTTCTTCCAGGTCGGCGGTAAAATCGTATTGCACATAGCGATGGAAGAACTGATCGAGGAAGGCGGTGACCAGGCGGCCCTTGTCTTCCGGAATGAAGCGGTTCTTGTCCATGCGGACATAGGCGCGGTCGCGCAGCACGGTCAGGATGGAGGCATAGGTCGAGGGGCGGCCGATGCCGAGTTCTTCCAGCTTCTTGACCAGGGTGGCTTCCGAATAGCGTGGGGGCGGTTCGGTGAAGTGCTGATCGGCTTTCGACGCGTGGACATCGGCGATCGTGCCCGGCTTCACGGCCGGCAGGCGGCCGCCTTCGTCGTCGTCCCCACCTTGACCTGAAATGTCATCCTTGCCTTCTTCATAGACGGCCATGAAGCCATCGAAGGTCACGACCTGGCCGGTGGCGCGCAAGGATGTCTGCTTGTCGGCGGTGAAGAGATTGATCGTGGTGTTCTCGACGCGGGCCTGCTCCATCTGCGAGGCCATGGTGCGTTTCCAGATCAGTTCGTAGAGGCGCGCCTGATCGCCTTCGAGGCGCAGGGTTTCCGGGCGGCGGAACACGGAGGTGGGGCGGATGGCTTCGTGGGCTTCCTGGGCGTTCTTGGCCTTGGCCTTGTAGTGGCGCGGCGCTTCGGGCACGTAAGGCGCGCCATAGCGTTCGGCGATCACCTTGCGCATCTCGTTGATGGCGCCGGGTTCGACATAGACGCCATCGGTACGCATATAGGTGATCAGACCGACCGTTTCGCCGCCGATATCGACGCCTTCATAGAGCTTCTGCGCCGTCTGCATGGTGCGCGAGGCCGAGAAACCGAGCTTGCGGGCGGCTTCCTGTTGCAGGGTCGAGGTGGTGAAGGGCGGCGGCGGCGACTTCTTGCCCGGCTTTTGATCGACCTCGGTGACGGTGAATTGCGAGCGCTTGATCAGATCACGCGCCGCAAAGGCCGCCGTTTCGTTGGGCAGGTCGAACTTGCCCAGGCGCTTGCCGTTATAGGTGAACAGCTTGGCGTTGAAAGGCGGCGAATTGGCCGAAACCTCGGCATCGACCGTCCAGTATTCCTCGGTCTTGAACTTCTCGATCTCGATTTCGCGGTCAACGACGATCTTCAGCGCCACCGACTGCACGCGCCCGGCCGAACGGGCGCCCGGCAGCTTGCGCCACAGCACCGGCGACAGGGTGAAACCGACGAGATAATCAAGCGCGCGGCGGGCCAGATAGGCGTCCACCAGTTCCATATCGATGTCGCGCGGGGCGGCCATGGCGGTCTGGACGGCGGACTGGGTAATGGCGTTGAAGGTGACCCGCTGGACCTGTTTGTCCTTCATCAGGCCCTTTTTCTTGTTGAGCACTTCCAGCACATGCCACGAAATCGCTTCCCCTTCGCGGTCCGGGTCGGTGGCCAGGATAACGCGGTCGGAGGTTTTGATGGCGTCGGCGATGTCGTTCAGCCGCTTGGAGGATTTCGGATCGACCTCCCAGGTCATGGCGAAGTCGTCGTCCGGCTTTACCGAGCCGTCTTTCGAGGGCAGGTCGCGGATATGGCCGAAGCTGGCCAGAACGGTGAAACCCTTGCCCAGATACTTGTTGATGGTCTTGGCCTTGGCCGGGCTTTCTACGATTACAACGGTCATAAAATCTCTTGTCAGGCGAAAATCGTGTCCGCGAACGGGCGTGCGGACAAAGGGAAGGTGACGAAAAACGCAGCCCTTAGATCATGTGTCGCGCCGATTAATCAAGAGTCGCGGCCGGCCGGATGGTCAGGGGAACAGGGGCATACATGCTGACCGAATTGTTTTCTGTCAACGGATATAAAATAATTCCGCACACAATCTGAAATTGATTATTTTTTAAATACAATCAATGATACATGTTAACCATGTCATTGCGGGGAGTATTATATATGTCCATATCCTCAGATAAAAGCGGTTATAATCTGGCGCATCAGCAAGGCGAGGTGCTCGATTATATTACCGAAATCGCCCAGGAACTGGCGCAGATGGCCGAACGCGCCGGGTGCGGCGCGCTTGGCCGTGATCTCCGTCAGGCGCTGCTGACAGCCCGGGGCGTCGGCGAAAAATCGCCGAATGAGGGAATTGTTTCCTCGAATGGCCCTGACGGCGAACGCACTCAGGAGCGGTTGTAAAATCCGCTTTCGCCGGCGCTGATCCGGCCGGCGATTTCCAGTTCGCTGAGGGCGGCCAGGCCGATCCAGGTCTGCGCGCCGCATAATCTCAGCAGATCGTCGCGGTGGACCGGCGTTTCGCCGACCAGCTCCAGAAGGGTGCGGCTGACGCGCGCGATATCGTTCCCGCTTTGCGGCGCGGTCATATCCGGCGCAGGCCCTTCCGGTCCGGCGGCTTCGGGCGCGCTGAAACCCATCTGGCCTTCCAGGACACGGATGACATCTTCCGCGCTTTCGCACAGATTGGCGCCCTGGCGCAGCAGGTCGTTGGCGCCGCGGCAGCGTGGATCGAGCGGCGAACCGGGCACGGCGAAGACCTCGCGGTTCTGTTCGGCGGCCAGGCGGGCGGTGATCAGCGAGCCGGAGCGCAGTTCGGCCTCGACGACGAGGGTGCCGAGCGACAAACCGGAAATGAGGCGGTTGCGGCGGGGAAAATCCGAAGCCGTGGCGCGATGGCCCACCGGGCTTTCCGAAACCAGCAGGCCGTGTGTACGGATCTGTTCGTAGAGGGCGAGGTTTTCCGGCGGATAGATGTCGTCCACCCCGCCGCCAAGGACGGCGACCGTGCCGCTTTTCAGGCTTGCCTCGTGCGCGCGGGTATCGACGCCGCGCGCCAGGCCGGAAATGACGTGAAAACCGGCCTCGCCAAGCTCATGGGCCAGCGTCCGGGCGATTTTCTGACCGGCGGCGGAGGCGTTGCGCGCCCCGACAATGCCGATGGCTTTTTTGCGTGGTTTCAGCGGCCCCAGCGTCCACAGAACCGGCGGCGCGGCGTCGATCTGTTTCAGCAGGGCAGGATAGTCCGCATCGCCCAGCACCAGCAACCGGGCGCCGGCGGCTTCGGCGCGCGCCAGTTCTTCGTCCAGCCTGGCGAGCGGGTAGGGCGTCAGCGAACCGCCGGAGCGTTTGACGACATGCGGCAGTTCTTCCAGCGCCCGCGTGGCCGAGCCGAAACGCTGCATCAGATGGGCGAAATTGACCGGCCCGATGCGCTGGGTGCGCGCCAGCCGCAGGCGAGCGATGCGCTCAGGCTCATCGGCGGCGGCCACGATTCGGTCAAATCTCATGGTTGCAATCCCCCTGACAGTCGCGCGACGCTAACAGGCTTTTTTGAGCGGCTCAAGATGCGGAAGCGCCATTCAGCCTCATACCTCCCCACTTGAGGCAGGTCTGGCATATGGAACTGATGTGAGTGATTTTGCCCGTAAAATCCCCTCTCCCCACCTGTGGGGAGAGGGTTAGGGGGAGGGGCTAAACGATTTGCCGCGTGTGATTTTGTTGGTTTCTTGCCCCTCACCCGGCCACCTGCGCCGCTGACGCGGCTTGTTTCCCGTCGGCACCGGCCGCCCGGCTCTCCCCTTCAAGGAAGGGGAGAGGGGGAGGCAGAGGTGGATGAGGGGAGGCGTAACACAGGAGATGCGGCTTATCCGCCTTATCTTTCCAGCGCCGCTTCGATCGCCTGTTCGGCCACCGGCGCCATGAGCGCATAGGCTTCGTCATTCGGGTGGATACCGTCGGAGGTATATTCCGCTTTCAGCAGACCCTTGTCATCGCGCAGCAGCGGGCCGTAATCGATCAGGCTGTAGCCGTGCGCCTTGCAGAAACCCGACAGCCAGGCATTGAGCCAGGCCACGCGCTCCGGCTTGCGGTCTTCCAGCATGGTGACGGCATTGGGCGTATAGTTATTGACCGGCATGAGCAGGGTGAAGATGGGCTTGATGCCATTGGCCTCGGCGATCTCGGCCATGGCGGTGTAATTGGCGGCGATCTGCGCCTCGGTTTCGACCTGGAGCGCGCCCTGGATATCATTGATGCCCGCCAGGATGACCACGGCCTTCGGTTTCAGCGCCACGACATCGGCATGGAAGCGGACCAGCATCTGTGGGCTGACCTGTCCGCCGATGCCGCGATTGATATAGGGCTTATCCGGAAAGAACTTCGCCAGGTTCCAGCGGTCGGTGATGGAGTCACCCAGAAAGACCACGCGTTGTTCACCGGTGGCAGGGGCGACCAGAGCTGCGTTCTGCGCGGCGTAGATATACTGCTCGCCGAAGTCCTCACCCATCTTGGCGACGATGCCGGCGCGGTATGGCCCAAGCCACTGGCCCCAGTCTTTTTCCATCGCCGGCTGGCGCGGCGGCGAACTCTGGTAATCTTCTGCGAAGGCCGGGGGCGCGATAAGCAGGATGAGGATGGGCAGGAGGGCGCGCATCGGTTTCATCTGATCAAACGCCGTCCGCGGGATCGGCGACGCCGCTGAAGACCATATGATTGATCTCCATCAGTCTTTGCGGACGTTTCAGGGGCGTAAAGCCGAACTGCGTATAGAGGCTGTTGGCGTCGAGCGTGCCGAGCAGCATCCGGCGCAGGCCTTGCAGATCCGGGTGCGCCTGGATCGCGGCCACCAGCGCCTTGCTGTAGCCCTTGCCGCGATGACCGGCGGTGACGAAGATATCGCAGAGCCAGGCGAAGGTGGTGTAATCGGTAATGACGCGCCCGAAGGCCACCTGCGCGCCATCGACATAGCCACCGAAGCACAGGGAATGATCGATCGAGCGCTGGACCTGTTCGCGCGTAATGCCGCGCGCCCAGTAGGACTCTTCACTGAGGTAGTGGTGGATCAGGGCGACATCGAGCGCCGCCCTGTCCGTGGTGATCGTCAGTCCGCTCATTGGCCCCGGACATCGAGCGTCTGCGCATCGAGATGCACGGTGACGGTCTGGGCGATGTCGGCGGCCGAGGTCGCCAGCATCACCTTGTAGTCACCGGCGGCGATATTCCAGGTTTTGCTGGCGGAATCGTAGGTGGCCAGCAAACGCGGATCGACCGTGACCGAAACGGACTCGCTTTGGCCGGGCGCGACCTCGACCTTCTTGAAGGCGCCGAGACGCTTGGGCGCTTCCCAGCCTGCGCCGGAGACATAAACCTGCGCCACTTCCTTGCCGGAAACCGCGCCGGTATTCTTCACCGAGAAGCTGGCTTTCAGGCCTTTGCCATCGGCAGCGGCGGTCAGGTCCGACAGGGCGAAGGTGGTGTAGCTCAGGCCATGGCCGAACGGGAAGAGCGGCTTATAGCCCTTCTTGTCGAACCATTTATAGCCGATGGCCGCGCCTTCGATATTGTAATTGCCCATTGGGTGCGAATCGGCGTCGAGCTTCGGATCGCCTTCGATGACCGGGCGCGGCAACTGGTCGAGCGAGGCGGGGAAGGTGGCCGGCAGGTGGCCGGAGGGATTGACCTCGCCGGTCAGGACGCGGGCGATGGCTTCGCCGCCATTGCTGCCGGGATACCAGGCTTCGATAACGGCGCCGACCTGGTTAAGCCACGGCATGACGACCGGGCCGCCGGTTTCCAGCACCACCACGGTCTTCTTGTTGGCTTTCGCCACAGCCGAGATCAGAGCGTCCTGGCCATTCGGCAAATTGAGGTCGGGCACGTCGAAGCCCTCGCCCGTCCACTGTTCGCCGAAGACGATGACGATATCGGCCTTCTTCGCGGCGCTGGCCGCGGCCTTCACATCCTTGCCGTCGAGATAGGTGACGGTGGCTGAGGTGCGGGCCTGGATACCCTTCAGCGGCGAGGACGGATACCAGGTCTTCGGACCGGGGAAACCCTTGCCGTATTCGTCCGGCACCGGCGAGCCGCCCTTCGGATAGACCTGGGACGAGCCGCCGCCGGAGAGGACGCCGACATCGGCATGGGCGCCGACGACCAGAATCGATTTCGCGGTCCTGGCGAGCGGCAGAAGACCGGCCGTGTTTTTCAGCAGGACCATGCCTTCCTCGGCATCGGTCTGGCTGACCTTGCCGTGCGCGGCATAATCGATGGTCGTCGCCTGATCGCCATTGACCGGATGGTCGAACAGGCCGACCTCGAACATGGCCCACAGGATGCGCCTGGCCATGTCATTGGCGCGGGCTTCCGACACATAGCCGTTGTTGACGGCCTCGCGCAGGGCGCCGGCGAAATAGGGCGAGCGGTCGAAAGCCCAGCCGGATTGCTGGTCAAGGCCGGCATTGGCGGCCTGAGTGGTTGAGTGCGTCGCGCCCCAGTCGGACATGACATAGCCCTTGAAGCCCCAGTCGGTTTTCAGCACCTGATTGAGCAGCCAGTCGTTTTCACAGGCATAGAAGCCGTTGACGCGGTTATAGGCGCACATCACCGAACCGGGCTGGCCGATTTCATCGGCAATCTGGAAGGCCAGCAGGTCGGATTCGCGCGCCGCCTTGTCCCCGATCTGGTGGTCCATCTGGTTGCGATTGGTTTCCTGGCCGTTGAAGGCGTAGTGCTTCATGGTCGAGATGACGTGCTGCGACTGGATGCCCTTCATTTCATGGCCGGTGATGACGCCGGAGAGCAGCGGGTCTTCGCCGCCATATTCGAAATTGCGGCCGTTGCGCGGTTCGCGCAGCAGGTTCATGCCGCCGGCGAGCTGGACGTTGAAGCCCGACAGGAAGGCTTCGTTGCCGATCATGGCGCCGCCGGCTTCGGCGACTTCGGGGTTCCAGGTGGCGGCGGTATTGATGCCGGAGGGCAGGGCGGTGCGGCCGCGCGGCAGATCATTCGTGCGGGCGGCTTCAGGCACGGTCTGGGTGGCGACGCCGACGCCGGCGTCGGTCTGCCACTGGTTGGGGATGCCGAGGCGCGGAATGCCGGGCACGAAGCCGGCGGAGAAGGGCAGGCCTTCCTTGGGGTAGACGTAATTCTTGATCGGGGTGACCTGCCACTGCTGGTCGGTCGAGAAATAGCCGAAGGTCAGTTGCAGCTTTTCCGCCAGGGTCATGTCCTTGAGGATCAGGTCGGCGCGGGCTTCGGCGCTCAGGCTGGTGTCCATCCATGGGCGATCGGCCGGCACATCGGTGCGGACGGTGGGCGCGGGCGGCGGGGCGTTGGTGGTCTGGGCCTGAACGGCGGGGGCGAAGGCGAAAGCGCTGATAAGGGCTGTGGTCGCCAGCAGACGGAGGCCGAAAGCGGCCTTACGAGGTGAAGTCATAGATGGTATCTCCCAAGGTCATGTTGCATCAGGGCGTCTTTGCGGCGGCGCGTATTATTGCGATCAAAAAGATCGTACTGGCTTGGGATGTTTATAGACGAAATCCGGCCTCTCCAAAGCGAAAAATCCGGCTCTGCAAAAGGAAGTGCGCAGATAATGTTATGGTAACGTTTGCAGTAACGCGGTTTTTTACGGAATATTGCGCGGCAGGTGTTTCGGATCGTAACCGGGGCCGAAATCGAGCAGGAAAACCGGCCCCAGCGCCACGGTCTGGGCGGCGGCCGCCAGTTGCACGCTGACGCCGAGCGTACCCGCGGGATAGTCACGGTCGGCGGTGGCGGTGACGTAGTGCAGCCGCCAGTCGGGGGTCAGGCTGAGGGTTTGCTCGCCGATGCGGGCATAGGGGGCGGCGCTCTGCTGCACCACGGCGGGGATGGTGGCGCTGCCTGGCGTGACGGCACGGCCCCAGAAGGCCAGCAGGATGACATCGCCTTTTTTGACCGCTTTTGAATTGGCGACGCCCGCCTGGATATCCCACGGATTGGCGCCCTGACCGGCGGAAATGACCTGCATGGCCGCGCCGCCATTGACGGTCGCATCCTTGACCAGTTCATGCTTTTCGCCGGCGCCGAAAATATTCCACTGATCGGCGGCGGGGTGATTGATCATCCGTCCGGCGATATCCGGCGCGGCGTGGGCGGTGGCGCTCATGGCGGCAATGACGGCTATGGCGGTGACAAGGCGTTTCATCGAAGAGGTTTCCAACAGTCTGTATTGTATTTTTGCCGCTCTATGTCCGATGAAAAGCCGCCGGGCGTCAAGCCCCGCTTATCGGGCTTGTGCGTCTTTAAAAAATGATACAGTCTGTAAATCGAAAATAGAGAGACGACCCGGATGACCCAGACAACGCCCCCAGCCGCCGCGGATTCCAGGGCAATGGACCCGAAAGATGTCCAGCGCATCATCATCGGCCTGATGATGGTCATGCTGCTGGCGGCGCTGGACCAGACCATCGTCTCCACCGCCATGCCGACCATTGGCCGCGAACTCCACGATATCGAGCATCTGCCGTGGATCATTACCGCCTATCTGCTTAGTGCCACGGTGGTGACGCCGCTTTACGGCAAGCTGGCGGATATCATCGGCCGGCGGACCACCCTGCTGACGGCGATCGTGGTGTTTCTGATCGGTTCGGCCCTGTGCGGACTGGCTGACAGCATGATCCTGCTGATCGCGGCGCGCGTGGTGCAGGGGCTGGGTGGCGGCGGGCTGATGTCGCTGGTCCAGACGGTGATTTCCGATGTGGTCACCATGAAGGAACGGGGCAAGCTGCAAGGCTATTTCGCGGGGGTTTTCACGGCGGCCAGTCTGGGCGGGCCGGTGCTGGGCGGGTTCATCGCCGAAAAATTCCACTGGTCGGCAATCTTCTGGATCAATCTGCCATTCGGCGCCCTGGCTCTGTGGATCGTTTACAAGGCGCTGCTGAAACTGCCGCGCTATGAAAAGCCGCATAAGCTCGATCTCGTGGGCGCGGGCCTGATGGCGGTGGCGGCGGTGGCCGTCATGCTGGCGCTCAACGCTCATGCCGGCACGATTTACGGCCTGCCGGTCTGGGGGCTGTATGGGATTTCGGCCCTGTTCTGGGTGCTGTTCGCCTTCCGCCTGCGGCTGGCCGCCGAACCGCTGATCCCGACCGGCGTGCTGAAAAACAGCATCGTGGTGCGCGCCACCCTGATGTCCACCCTGGCTATGGGGGCGATGATCGGCATCGGCATCTACCTGCCGATCTATCTCCAGATCGTCCACGGCCTCAGCGCCACGCAAACGGGTCTGGCCATGATCCCGATGAGCCTTGGCGTCGTCTTCGGTTCGATCGGCGCGGGCCGGTATATCAGCGCCACCAGGGGGCAGAAATACAAGCTGATGCCGATGATCGGCCTGCCCGTGGCGGCGCTGATCTACGCGGTGCTCGCCGTCTTTCCCGGCATCGGATTCCTGCCGGAAGGGGCGCGCCTGTGGGGATATGAGGCCCTGCTGGTCGTGGCCAGCGCCGGCCTTGGCACCATCATGTCGGTCAGTATCGTCGCCGTGCAGAACGTGGTCGAGCGTCATCAGATGGGTACGGCCACCGGCATGATGAACTTCTTCCGCTCCTTAGGCGGCGCCCTGTTGGTGGCGGCCTTCGGGGCGGTGCTTTTCGGTCAGGTGTTCGGCCTGCTCGGCGGCTCGGCCGGCGCGGGGCTGACGCCGGCAGTGCTGGATCATCTCAAGGCGTCGGGCAATGGGGCGATGATCTTCCGGCCGCTGTTCGCCATGGGATCGGGCGGGCTGGTGCTTGCCTTCATAGCCTTGTGGGGCATGGAGGAAAAGCCGATCAGGGGCCGTGATCCCGACCTGGCCAAAATGGTCGAGGCGGCGATTCCCGAAGTGCTGGAAGACGCCGATTTTTCGGAACGCCCGAAGGTTTAGAGCGGTCTGCATTTCTGATTGAATCGTTCAGAGGAATGCAACCCGCTCTAAATTTTACGTTTTTCCGCATCTCGCGTTCAATTTGTAAGTCAAATTGAACGTTCGTTGCTCTGGCGCCGCGCCAGCCTGATCGCCTTTTCCGGACAGGCGCTGACGCACAGTCCGCACGCCCGGCAGGCCTCGGCATTGACCGCGAACGACTGTTTCCAGCCGTGGACGAAGCCCTTTATCTTCGCCAGCGTGCCCAGGCCGGTCCGTTCTTCCGGAGGCAGGATGTCCAGTTCGAAGACATCATAGGGGCAGATGATCACGCAATCGGCCTTGCCTTCACAGCGCGCCCGGTCGATCAACGGTGTGAAAATACCGGGTTCCTGTTTGCAGGCCTCAGCCGGTTTTAAGGGGGGATTGGCCATTTTGCGCAGCGTCTTTATGGAAAATTTATATGACCTTAATCGTTTTCAGCTACGGTCGAAGTCAATAGACATCCTATAGCCTGGCGGCAAAAAGCCCCAGCTATTTCTGAGCAGAAAGTTCATCCATGCGCGCGGGGGCGGCAGCTTACAGCAATCCGGCGGGGCGCGATGTGCGCAACCTGGCCAATCTGGGTGAAACGGCCGCCACCAGCCGCGTGCTCAACCTGGCGCGGATTTTCGCCGCATATGGCCGCGCGCCGGGTTATGCCGACCGTCCGTTTTTCCGCAACTCCCAGCTTAACAAGGCGCTGCTGATCAAGCATACCCTGCGCGCCGGTGAGCACGACCTGTTCGCCGGATCGCGCCGCACCGCGACCAAGATTCTCCTGCCATTTGACGCCACCGACCTGCGCCTGGGCGGCCGGTCGATCTTTATCAACCAGACGGGCTATGCCGCCTTCACCCGCTCCTGGTTCAACAGCGAAGACCCCGCCGGCAACAGCGATCTGCAAATCCTGCAGCATCTCGATGATATCCCTTCGCTCGATCCGTTCCTGATGCGCGAGCATCTGGCGCGCTTCGGTTTCCGGCCCGATCCCTGCTATCTGCAAATCTCGCCGCATGATCTTGGCGCGATGGCCGGATTCGCCAATGCGGAAATCGAGCGGCTGGTCCGGTCGGCCTTTGGCGGCGGCATGAAAACGGCGGCGGCGCGGCTGACCGCGAAAATTCTCGCCAATGATCTCGATAACGACCTCGATCCGCTCAGGCGAACCTTCCGCATGAGCGATGACGATTTCGACGAAGGCATGTTTTCGTGGCGCGGCTTTCTCTATTTCAAATGGCGGCAGGGTCAGCTTCAGGCCGATATCAAGCGGGTGGTCGATGGCCTTTACGATTACCGCACCATCGGCCCCGTTGATGAGACGATCCGCGCGCACCTGGCCGAGGCGCGTCCACGACTGGCGAAAAAGCTTATCTCGTCGGTGGTGGCGACACGGAAATTGCTGGCGGTCTATGACGAAGCCTATCAGGCGCTGACGCGGGATGCGGACCCCGCGCCCTTCCGCCGCTTTCTGCTCGACGGGCCGAAGCGGTTCTTTGAACTGGGCGAAAGCATCGGCGTCCTGGGCCATATCGGCGCGTTCTGGAACTATCGCATGAATGCGCGGGCGGGGCTGACGGCGCCGGAACTGGTGGATATTCTGACCGATTTCGAGGACAGCCTGCTGAATATCGAGCCAACCCCGCCGCCGGTTTTGCCGGTGGCCGCCACCCTGCTTTGAACAAGGGGTCTTGAGTTCGCCATGGCCGCGGCCTATATGGGCTTTGGCGGGTCTTGCTGTGGCTCGCGTGGCGATCACTATTCCTTCTGACCTTAATCACTTAGAACGGGGACTGGCTCTGATCCGGACCGTGGTCCCAGTTACCTGGTTCCCACCTGACTAGTCAGGTCTGAGAGGATTTAAACGCATCGACACGGCTCTCATGGCGCCGCCACCCTTCTCCATATTCAGTCGTGCTTTTTTAGGTCGGGTTTGCTAAAGATCAGGGGCAAGCCGGAGAACTGACTATGCTGACCGCCGACCAGAAGCCGCTGCTGCGCAACGAAATGAAGCGGCGTCGCGCCGCTTTCGCGCAAGGTTCGCCGCTGGCGGGCGATATGCTGGCCGAAATCGCCTGCGATGCGCTGGATGCGCTTGGGGAATGGCCGGCGCTTGACGCCTTTATCGCGGGTTACTGGCCGATTCAAAGCGAGATCAATCCTTTTCCGCTGTTGCAGGTTTTCGAGACGCGCGGTTATGGCCTGGCCCTGCCGTGCCTGGTGGCGGAAGGGGAAGGCTTTCGCATGATCTTCCGCCGGTTCAGCCTTGGCGATGATCTGGTCAGCGGGCCTTTCGATATCCATCAGCCGGCGGATGACGCCGATGAAATCGCGCCGGATGTCGTCTTCATGCCCTTGCTGGCCTTCGATGAGCAGGGCTGGCGGCTGGGTTACGGCGGCGGTTATTATGACCGCGTGCTGGCGCGTTTGCGGGCGCAGAAGGCCGTGAAGGGCTATGGAGTCGCTTTTTCGGGGCAGCAACTTGCCGAAATTCCGTTTGAGGTGCATGATCAGCCGCTCGATGGTATTTTTACCGACCAGGGCGTCATTCAGGTGCGCTCCAAGGTGTAGCTCCCGCCGCAGCGGAGCTTAGAAACTGGAACTTTAATGCGTTTTGCTTTTTTTGGTGATGTGGTGGGCCGCGCCGGACGCGACGCCCTCGCAGAACACCTGCCGCGACTCAGGCGTGAGCTTGAACTGGAATTCGTTATTATCAACGCGGAAAACGCCTCGGCCGGTTTCGGCCTGTCGGAAAATTCGGCGCGCCAGCTTTTTGACGCCGGCGCCGATTGCCTGACGCTCGGCAATCATTCGTGGGATCAGAAAGAGGCCCTGACCTATATCGTCCGCGAGCCGCGCCTGATCCGGCCGATCAACTATCCGCCGCTGGCCGATGCGCCGGGACGCGGGGCCAACCTGTTCGAGACGCAATCGGGCAGGCGCATCCTGGTCATGAACGTGCTGGGGCTGGTGCATATGGCCTCGATGGACGACCCCTTCGCCGCCGTGGAAAAGCAACTCGACGCCTGTCCGTTGGGCATGGCGGCGGACGCCATCGTCGTTGACATGCACGCCGAGGCGACTTCGGAAAAGATGGCCATGGGGCATTTCTGCGACGGCCGCGCCACCCTGGTGGTCGGCACCCATACCCATGTGCCGACCGGCGACGCGCAGATACTGCCGAATGGCACGGCCTACCAGACCGACGCCGGCGCCTGCGCCGATTATGACAGCGTGATCGGCATGGAAAAGGAAGAACCGCTGCGCCGTTTCACCACGCGGATCGGCAAGGAACGCTACCGTCCGGCTTCCGGCCCGGCGACGATCTGCGGTGTTTATGTCGAGAGCGACGACCGCACCGGACTGGCGACGCGCATAGAACCGATCCGCATCGGCGGCCGGCTTTCGCAAAGCTTGCCCCAGAGCTTGATTAAGCCGCTGCTTTCGGTTTAAAAGCGCCTTCTTTTTTCGCTCAAACGCCGCGGGGGCTTGCCTCGCATCGGCTCGGGCGGGCACTTGCCCTTGCCAAACGTCCGGGACGTTTGGAGGCATTACACGCGACATTGAGGATTCCATGGCCGGCCATAGTAAATTCAAGAATATCATGCACAAGAAGGGCCGCGCCGACGCCGCGCGTTCCAAGCTCTTCTCCAAGCTGTCGCGCGATATCACCATCGCCGCCAAGATGGGGATGCCGGACCCGGCGATGAATTCGCGCCTGCGCCTGGCCGTTTCGATGGCCAAGGCCGAATCGATGCCGAAGGACAACATTGAACGCGCCATCAAGAAGGGCGCCTCCGGTGAAGCCGATAACATGGAAGACATCCGTTACGAAGGCCGCGGCCCGGGCGGCATCGGCCTGATCGTCGAGGCCCTGACCGACAACCGCAACCGCACCGCCGGCAATGTGCGCAGCTATTTCACCAAGTTCGGCGGCCAGATGGGCGATACGAACAGCGTCGCCTTCATGTTCGACCGCATGGGCGAGATCAAGTATCCGCTGGCGGCCGGGGACGCCGACAAGATTTTCGAGGCGGCCATCGAGGCCGGCGCCGCCGATGTCGAGACCGATCCGGGCGATGGCGACGAGGACGAGGGCGGCCACACCATCTATACCGCCTTTGAAGACCTGAACGAAGTCGCGGAAGCGCTGTCGAAAATCCTGGGTGACCCGAAATCGACCGGTTTTGTCTGGAAACCGCAGGCCACGACGCCGATCACCGGCGATCCGGTGCGCACCCTGATGAAGCTGATCGACGCGCTGAACGACGATGACGACGTGCAGAACGTCTACGGCAATTTCGAGATCTCGGACGAAGATTACGAAGCCCTGGGCTGACGCGCCGGAACCGCCCTTATCGCTTGTTTATAAAAACGTGGCGATTGGGTGACGGCTGTTATTTCAATTGTGTTTCCGCGCCGATTCAAGCCTTTGCTTGTGCCGGAAAGTGTGCGACTATGCCCCGTTAACCATATTTAATGCCGTGGTCGGGGGATGCGATGAAGGCGTCACGTTTAATTCTTACAGGTCTGGCGATCGGTGCAGGGCTGGCGGTGTCCGGCTGCGTGACCACGCCGGAGCCGAGGGCGGTGAATACGGCGCGCGCCGAGGAGGCCTGCCGGGCCGATTTCTCCGGACAGGCGCCGGAAATCATGACCTACGATCCCTATACGCATGTCGAGACCCGCGTTACGCGGACCAGCGACCTGCCGGTCATGTCATCCAGCGCCACGAAGAACGCGGTCGGACTTGACCCCTATGCCGATAATCCGCGTGATGGCAGTTATGTCTGTACGCGGCGCGGCGCCTATGGCGTGGATTTTGTCCGTGGCGGTCCCAATCCGGTGATTGTCGGCGCTGTGGCGGGCGCGGTGGTCGGCAGTGTGGTGACGAACAATCCCAAGGGGGCGCAGCAGGGCGCGGTCATCGGCGCGACCATGGGGTCCAGCCTGAATGCCGGGGATTCCAACGCTATTTCGGTGGGGGCGGCAACCGGCGCGCTTATCGGCAGCGCAAACGGCAGCACAAGTGACGCCGCCGCCGGTGCGGTGGCGGGGGCGGTGCTGGGCCTTCAGGCCAAGGACAAGCAGGAAAGCGGCTGGCACTGGGGGCGTCGTCCGTCGCGTGATAATGACGGCGGTGACGATAATGATTGACCGGCCGAATATCTGAGCGCCCAGGTTTTTGCCCTACGAGGCGCGTGGCGGTAATTTTCGAATCTGGAAACCGGTCTTGTTCTGTTCAAAACCTGCGTCCTGATAAAATTTCAGGATAGCCGGGCGTTTTGAACCGGTGAGCAGCATGACCTTATAGCAGCCCGCCCGCCATGCCGCCTCTGTCGCGCTTTTAAGTATGGCTTTGCCGTATCCTTTATTCCGGCGGGCAGGGTCGGTCACGACATTTTCGATCAAAGCATAGGGCGCCCCGCCGCGCGTGAGATTCGGGATCACGACAAGCGTACAGGTCGTGACAATATGCTCGCCCAGGCATCCAACGAGAATATGGCTGCCTGGATAACGCTCCAGCAGTTCCATATTTTTCATGGCATCTTCAACTGTCGTTTCCTTATCGTCGGGATCGAGATGCTGATACAGCTTCAGCAGTGGCTGTATATCTTCGTGATCGGCAAATCGAATTTCCATGTCTTCTCCTTGAGGGGGCGGGCCGGATGCCGGGACCGGCACATGGCTCGGCCATTTACATGCCGGGCTTTCCCATTTGCGTGAAGCGTGTTCGCCGGGTTCATCCTGAACGGACGGCCCCATTCATGTCAAAAAAGCCGGACCGCAAATCCTGCGGCCCGGCTTTTCGGTTAATCGATTTTCGGAATCGGCGGCACGGGATCGGGCACAGCCGGGGCATCGTGGCGCGGGGAGGGATTGCGCGGCGGCGGGGCGCCCTGGCTCGATTCGGGGTTGTCCGGCGAATTCGGCCCGGCCACATTGGCGGTGGCCATGCGATAGGGCGGGCGTGGCAGGTAGGTGTCGAACAGCGGCATGAAGGTGCCGGCATTCACCGAATAGAGGTTGTTTTCGTTGCTATACAGCGTTTGCGACAGCCATTCCTTGCCATCGGCCAGGGCCAGATTGGTGTCGTCATCCTCGAAGGGATACTGATCGCCGCTGTTGATTTCCGCGTTGGCGTTCCTGGTATAGGTGTCGCAGCGCTGCCCCCAGGCCGGATCGGCCGGTATCTGCGTACAGATCGCCTTCAGCGACCGGTAAGAGGCCTCTTCGATCACCGGATCGACCTGATTATTATCGGCCGGCAGGCGCAGCTTCTGATAATCCTGGCACTGCTGCCACGATACGGCGGTCACCTGGGTCATGTTGCGGCTGCAACCGGCCTTGATCAGCTCGCTGTAGGTGCGGTCGTCATAGGTGCGTTCCTTGTTCAGCGTCTTGAAGGTCGTGGCGCGGAACTGGTTGCAGACGGCGCCGGCGTGGCCATCGGATGGCGAACCGGCGCAGGCTTCGCTGAGGAGGTCGTAGATGCTCCAGTCAACGCCCCCGCCGGGAATGCCGAACGCCGCCTGCTGGTGCCATGGCGTGCAGTTGCGGAATTCCGGCGGCACATCGCCCCAGCTCAGGTCTTCGCAGCGCTCGGTTTCGATATGGTTATTGACGGCGCGCAGCATGGCGCCGGGCCTTTTCAGGATCGCCGCCGTGCGCACCAGGCGGATGTGGTTGTTGCCGACATAGGCGGTGCCGCGTTCGAGGTTGATCCCCACCTCATCGGCGAAGATGTAGTTGTTGAGGATGCGCACCCGCTCCAGATTGCTGGATATGGCGTGATCGGAATAGAACAGCGAGTTGGAGACCAGGGCTTCACCAACGCCATCGAGATACAGGCCGTTGCCATAGAACAGGGTCTTGGTCTGGTCGATGGTGAGGATGCTGCGGTTGGTTTCCAGGCTGAGATCGATCGCCTTGGCGTTTTCACCGCGCTCGAAACCCTGCCAGTCACCCAGTTGCAATACGGTGACGCCCAGCAGGCGGCTGTCATTGGTGATGTCGCCGCGGATGCCGTTATAGGTGCTGGCGACGCGGCTGTTATAGATATAGAGGGCGGCGTGATTGATCTCCAGCGCGGCCTCTTCCGTGCGGGCGATCAGGTTGGTGTCCGTCATATTGAAGCGGCCCGCCTCGATCGCCACGGCGGAACGTTCGCCATCATAACGCAGGTTGGCGTTTTCCAGCGTGAATTCCCCGCCGGAGGCCGAGATGCACGACTGGCTGGCGCCGCGCGTTGACATCAGGGTCAGGTTGCGCACGATCACCTGGTCGGCGGTCGGTTCGACGCGGATGCAGTTTTCACCCTGCGGCGCTTTCAGCACCAGCGGGTGGGTGTCGTAACCCGGTCCGGTTTCGGGCTGGATGATGATCGATTTGCGTAAGCGCAGGCTGACTTCGCAGACGCTGTAGCCGGCATAGGCTTCCGGCAGGTCGGCGGCGCCCAGGCCATTGGAGGTGCGCCAGCCGCGCGCGCCGCGCAGGTAGAGCGTGCTGCCCGAAGGCAGGCGCGCCAGCAGGCGATCGAGCGCATAAGGGCCTTCGCGGCAATCGAAATGCGCCACGATTCCGTTACGGAAACGGCGGTTCCAGTCGCTGTAGCCATAATCGTAGCCATGGTGCTGCTGCGAACGGCAGGTGCGCAGTTCGGGATCGAGCAGGACGCCGAAACAGGGGCGGATGGTGGCGTTGACCCGGGCGGCGACATTGGAGCCGGCCACGGCGTTTTGCGGCGCCGACAGGGAAAGCAGGGTGGTGAGCAGCAGGACCGCCACGCTCAGTACAAGGCCATGACCAGACAGTCGGCCTGGCCCTTGCGAACTTGTTTGACGGTCCTTACGCATCCACATTTTCGTTTTCCTTAAACCACTGCCCCTGCCTGACAGGGCCTCGCGGCATTAATTTTCAGGTGTACGCGATACTTGCGCCAGCACGGCTTGCAGGCGGCCGGCGGAAGGCTTGAAACCGGCGAGGGCGGAATCGAGTTGCATGACCACGGCCTCGGCCTTGTTCTGGTCGGCCACGCCCTTCATGCCAAGATCGAAATAGGTGCTCATGGCGTAGCGCGCCTCGGGCGATCCCTGTTTCTCCGCCCGCTGATACCAGTAGAAGGCGCGGGCGTAATCGACCTCGACCCCGACGCCTTCGGAATACATGACGGCCAGCACGAGTTGCGACCGCGAATCGCCGTTCACCGCCGCCAGTTGAATGGCGCGGACGCGATCGAGATAGGTCAGGCGCTCGCCGCCCGGCATGCCGATCATGGAACGCAGGCCGTCGATCGTCTGCTTCGGCACGTCCTTCGGCTCGAAACAGGCGACATTGAGCAGGTTGAGATAATCGAGCGCCCGCACCACATGGATGAAGGGCAGTTCCTCCATGCGCGACAGGGCGTAGGACGCCGCGTCATCCGGACGGCTCTCATCGGAATGGGGGACGCCGCCCTGGGGCGCTTCCGGCGGATAGAATTCATAAGGCGCCACCCAGCGATGCGCCTTGGATTCGACGAAGGAGGCGTATTTGGTGCGGGTAGGGGCAGATTTCTCGAAATCCTTCAACAGGACATAGGCCCCGACATCGCCGGTTTCAGACGCCTTGTAATTATACAGATAGGCATCGACATCCGAGCGCTCGAACAGGGTGCGGACGTTCGACATGCCGTAATTGCGGCCGCGCATCATGGCGCGGATGGCCTGCGGATTATCCGCCGGCTCGCCCATTGGGCCGTACTGATCGTCATACAGGCGGCCGAGCGTGCGGAAACCATCGGCGCCCAGGGTTGACTGGATATAGATCACGCGGTCGCGCACCTTGTCGCGTTCGCCGGAATCCATCATTGACAATTCGTTGTCGAGCATCCGGTAGGCGCGTTCGCGCTCGTAAGCCCGGCATTTGTCGTACCGCGAGGCCAGAACGCCGCCGCGCGGGTCCATGGCGCGGCTGGCCGGGGCGTAGCCCTGCTGGTTGGCCAGGGCCATCACCAGCCAAACCGACGATTCGATATGGTCTTCGAGGTTTTTATCCGAGGCGTCGAGGGCCGCATAGCGGCCGGCCAGTTCGAGCTGCGCGAAGAAATCGTTGGCGAAACCGAGGTGGCGGTAATAACGGATTTCGCGCTCCTGGCCGTTGAAGCCTTGAGTCTGGAAGGGATCGGGTGGACGCGGGCAGGCATAGGCGCCGCTGACGCCGGCCTTGTAGCCTGGAAGCCACCGCCAGTTACGCATATCGCAGCCGGAGAGGGACAGGCTGACGCACAGGCCGGCCATCAGCGTCACCCCCATGCGGGCGAACGCCTTCCGGCCTTTAAAGACCCCGCCGGCGCTCCCATTTGAGGATTGCCGGATTGATCCTGCCTGATCACATTCTGACATCAGTCATCGCTCCGACAGCGGTCGGCATAAATATGGTTAATACATCTTTTGTTAAGGATTATGAAGAGTGTCAAGCTTTGGCCCCCCAATGCAGCTAGTGACTGACTTAATCTTGTTGAGCGTTGCCGGATTGCCGCGCCCAAATTGCGCGGAACCCCCTCATAACCCATACCCCACTTGCGCCAAGCCGAACAACCCTGCGCGCGCATGGTCATCATGCGTCAAAAGCGGTGCCTTGGCCAGAGAAAAGTGTTAATAAACCCAGCTCCGCGCCGATTTCGCGTTTTACGCGACTGAGCGCGCAAACTCCGTCCCGAAATGCCCGTTTCAGGGGAAAAATCAGGAGGCAATATTGAGCTATATGGTTAACGCCTCTTTGGCAATGATGTCCAAAGGCGAAAAATATCAAGAAGTTATAAGGGACGCGAGGGCGGTGCTGGAGGGGGAGCCGGATGTGACGGCGCGCATGGCGACGGTGGTTTCCCTGCTGGCTCAGGCCTTCGATAAATGGTTTTGGACCGGTTTCTATGTCGTGGATAAGGTTAAGAAAACCGCCGGAATCGATGAGCTGGTGGTGGGGCCTTATAATGGTACGCTTGGCTGTCTGCGCATTGCGTTTGGTCGGGGGGTCTGCGGTGCTGCGGCGGCTACGGGAACGACGCAGTTGGTGCCGGATGTCCATGCCTTTTCCGATCATATCGCCTGCGATTCGCGTTCCAATTCGGAGATCGTGGTGCCCGTGTTTGATGCCGGCGGCGCGTTGATCGCGGTGTTCGATTCTGACTCCGAGAGCTTCGGCACATATGATGCGGAAGACGCCGCCAACCTCGAAAAACTGATGCAGGCGGTTTTTGCGGTTTAAGCAGGATACCCCACCACCACATCTCACCGCTTCGCGGTTCGTGCGGTCCCCCTCCCCATCAAAGATGGGGAGGTATAAGGAACAAAAATCCTAAACCTCCCCGGCTATGCCGGGGAGGGGGAGCGACGCGCAAAGCGCGTTGGTGGTGGGGTGTCTTGCTTATCCTTGTGCCCCGCCGCATCTAAATATTGCGCTTTTGCCCCTTAGCCGCTAAACACCCCCATCCTTTAAAACCCATTCTTTTCAGAAGGGCGCGAGCTTCCCCATGGCGCAACAATATATCTTCCAGATGCAGGGCCTGACCAAGCATTACCCCGGCGGTAAGAAGGTCTTCGAGAACATCTGGCTCTCCTTCTATTCCGACGCCAAGATTGGCGTGGTCGGCGTCAATGGTTCGGGTAAATCGACCCTGCTGAAGATCATGGCCGGTATCGACAAGGAATTCTCCGGCGAGGCCAAGGCCGCCGAGGGCACCAAGATGGGTTACCTGGAGCAGGAGCCGCATCTCGACGACAGCAAGACCGTCTGGGAAAACGTCATCGACTGGTGCGAGGAAAAGAAGACGTTCGACCGCTTCAACAAGGTGGCCGAACTGATGGGCGAGGAATATTCCGACGACCTGATGGAGGAGATGAACGCCCTGCAGGAAAAGATCGACGCCGGCGACCTATGGGATATCGATTCGCGCATCGAAATGGCCATGGACGCCCTGCGCTGTCCGCCGAACGACTCGCCTGTCACCAAGCTGTCCGGTGGTGAAAAGCGCCGCGTGGCCCTGGCCCGCCTGTTGCTTTCCAAGCCCGACATGCTGCTGCTGGATGAGCCGACCAACCACCTCGACGCGGAATCGGTGGCGTGGCTCCAGCACCACCTGGAGAACTTCCCCGGCTGCGTCATCCTCGTCACCCACGATCGTTACTTCCTCGACCAGGTGACCAAGTGGACCTTGGAACTCGACCGTGGCAAGGGCGTGCCCTATGAAGGCAACTATTCCGGCTGGCTGGAGCAGAAGCAGAAGCGCGTCGTGCAGGAGCAGTCGGAATCCGAAGCCCGCCAGCGCGCCCTGACCAAGGAACTGGAATGGGTGCGCTCCGGCGCCAAGGCTCGCCAGGCCAAGTCCAAGGCCCGTCTGGCGGCCTACGAGGACATGGTGCGCGAACAGGAAAATTCGCGTCAGGCCCAGACTTTCGCCACCATCCAGATCCCGCCCGGACCGCGCCTCGGCAATGTGGTGCTCGAAGTCACCGGCCTGGAAAAGGAATTCGGCGAGAAACTGCTGTTCAAGGACCTGACCTTCCGTCTGCCGCCTAACGGCATCGTCGGAGTCATCGGCCCGAACGGCGCGGGGAAATCGACCCTGTTCAAGCTGATCACCGGCCAGGAACAGCCGGATGCGGGCACCATCCGCCTCGGCGAAACGGTCAAGCTGGCCTATGTCGATCAGTCGCGTGACGATCTCGACCCGAACCACACCGTCTGGCAGGCCATTTCCGGCGGCACCGACATCATGGTGGTCGGCAAGAAGGAAATCAATTCGCGCGCCTATGTCGGCGGTTTCAACTTCAAGGGCGGCGACCAGCAGAAGAAGGTCGGCCTGCTCTCGGGCGGTGAGCGCAACCGCGTCCACCTGGCCAAGACTTTGGCGGCCGGCGGTAATGTCATCCTGCTCGACGAACCGACCAACGATCTGGATATCGAAACGCTTCAGGCGCTCGAAGAGGCGCTGGAGGAATTCGCCGGCTGCGCCGTGGTCATCTCCCACGACCGCTGGTTCCTCGACCGCCTGGCCACGCACATCCTGGCCTTCGAGGGTGACAGCCATGTGGAATGGTTCGAGGGTAACTTCGAGATGTACGAAGAGGACAAGAAGCGCCGACTCGGCACGGACTCGCTGATCCCGCACCGGATCAAGTTCCAGAAGTTTAGCCGCTAAATAAAAACGCCAGTCCAATGGACTGGCGTTTTTATTGCCGATATGCCGTTCTTATTGAGCGGGCGCCGGGGCCGGTTCGGTGTTCGACGGCGGGGTGGCGTTGGCTGGCGGCGGGTTGGTGGCGTTGTCCACCGCATTGCCGACCTGGGCCGGAACCTGCTCGACACGGGTGATCGTCCGGTCGACCGTATTGGTATTGGTGGTCGTCGTGCCGCCATAGTTCATGAAGTAATATCCGCCGGCCAGGATCGCGGCGAGGATGACCAGGGCCAGGATGATAAGGCCGGCATTGCTGCTGTTATTGATCTGGGCCGGCGGTTGGGGATTGTTGATCGTTACCATATCGCAGTCTCTCTTCGGTTTGTGTGTCGGGTATGACAGCGAAAAGATAGCGGTATTGCTGCAAAAGCGCGGTTGGGGCTTTGGCCGGACAGGTAAGAATGACGTCACCGCTGGGCATTATGATCCGCCATTCGCAATGGGCGGAAAATCCGATTGCATCCTTATAAGGGGATACGGAAAACGCCGGCTCTTGCGAACCGGCGCTTTGTTTCAAGGGTTGATGTCCGGTCCTTAGCTGTCGTTCTCGCCCTGATTGACCGTGCCGGAGCCGGAGATGGTCGTATCCAGCTCGGCGGGCTTGGTGGCCAGATCGACATTGCCGGAACCGGAGATATCGATCTTCGCCTTGCCGCTGGCATGGATGGTGGCGTCGCCGGAGCCGTTGACGCTGACATCGGCGTCCTTCGTTTCCAGCGCGGCCAGATCGGCGCTGCCGCTGCCGGAGACATTGAGCTTCAGGGCCTGGGTGCGGCCAACGGCATGGACCGAGCCGGAGCCGGCGATGCTGATATCGATCGAGGGCTGATCGTAGCCGCGCAGGTCGAGATCGCCGCTGCCGGTCATCTCGAAGCGTTTGACATTCGGCGCGGTGACGGTAATGCGCGTGCCCTGATGGCTTGTCTGAGCGTCGAAGCCGTCCTTGCCCCAGGTGAAGTTGACGCTTTCGCGGTGTTCCGGGCCATCGGTGATCGACAGGCGGCCATTATCGAGCGTGATGCGGTTGACCAGCGATTGCGGGCCGGTGACGGTGACCGAAGCCGCCGGTCCCTGCGTGTAAACGACATCGGCGGGCAGATCGACGGCCAGCAGGTCGCCGCCGGTCCAGGCCAGGGTCTTGCTCGTGGAGGGTTCTGGTTTTCCGGCCTCGCCCTTGCCGATGCGGATATGGTCGCCGTCCCTGATCAGGCCGATATTCCAGCCTTTCGTGCCGATCTCGTTGGAGACGAGGGCGGCGGCCCCGGCGAGGCAGACCAGCGACAGGAGAAAGGCGCCGCCGGAGAAGAGAAACAGTTTGCGGATCATGGGGATCTCCTTAAGCTTCGAGGGCGGGCTTGAGCACACGGTAGTGCAGGCGGGCGTACCAGACGAGGCCGTTGACCAGCCAGATGGTCAGGGCGAGCGTCACGGCGCCGACGGCGGCGGAAAGCGCCATGATGCCGAAACCGCCAAGCAGCGCGGCCGCGATCCCGCCGGGCAGGCCCATGAAGGGGCCGGCCGCGAACAGCACGCCGCCGCCGATGAAGCCGCCGATGGCCGCGGCGAAGATGCCGATCAGGGTGCCGGCCACGCCGCCGGCCAGCGGCAGCAGGATCAGGATATCGATGGCGCCCAGGCCCAGTATGCCGATAATGGCGGAACTGGCGTTGGAGGGGGTCTTGGCCTCATCCCAGCTTTTGACGCCGGCTTCGGCGCGCAGTTCGCGGGCGAGGCGGTCGGGATCGCCGAGCGCTTCGGCCACCTCGGATTCGGAGCGGCCCTCTTCGGCGGCATCCTTGAAGTGGGCCTCGTAGTCGGCCATGATTTCCTTGAGGGCGGCGGGCGGCAGGCCTTTCAGTCCCCGGCACAGCCGGTCCAGAAATTCGATACGGGTCATGATCTCAGGCCTCTTCTAAAGGAGCGGATGGGGCAGGCAGCGGCTCAAGCAGGGCGTCCACGGCCAATAGTTTCTCAACAGAATTGGCAAAACCGCGCCATTCCGCGGCCTGGGCTTCGAGCGCGGCGCGGCCGGCATCGGTGAGCTTGTAATATTTGCGCGAGGGGCCGGCGGGCGATTCCACCAGATAGGTGGCCACCAGTCCGTCCGTCTGCATCCGCCGCATCAGCGGATAGATCGTGCCCTCACCCATGCCGATGGCATCGGAGAGATGGCTGGCGATCTCGTAGGCGTAGCTTTCATTGCGCGCCAGCACCGCCAGCACGCACAGGCCCAGCACGCCTTTTTTCAGTTGTATATCAATGGTTTCAGGCATCTTTGTTTCCTTGGAGGCGCTGGGTGTCGCAACCGGGGAGGCGGCCGCTTGGTCATTGAATATGACAAGCTACCTGTTGATGCAAGGTATATATCATTAAATAGTAGTAAGGTTGGTTTAGAGCTGGAAGCAATGGCTGTGCTCATCTTCGCCTTCCCCATTTATGGGGAGGGGGGGACCATCCGAAGGATGGTGGGCGGGGCATAGCCGCCGGTGAATGGCCCCCTCCGTCACGGCGCAAGCGCCGCGCCATCTCCCCCGTAAACGCAGGGCTATCGTGGAATAACTTTTCTTCCCCCTCTCCCCATGAATATGGGGAGAGGACGGGCGCGGAGCGAAGCGATCGCAACCGGGTGAGGGGCTGTGTGACGCTTGTGTTCTATCGACGAACAGCCCCTCACCCGATCGCCTTCACTGCGTTCGGCTCTCGTCCTCTCCCCATATTCATGGGGAGAGGGAAAGGCATCGCAACTCCAAAAGCCATATGCGATAGCCCTGCCCGGAAACGGGGGAGACGATTTAAATTAAGATTTTAGCTAAAACGCCGGAAGCGCTGCCGCTCATAAAGAAGGCAGTCGCTTGGTTAAGGCTTGTAGAAGACAAACCCCGCGCCGCAGGCGATCAGGGTAAAGCCCACCGCCGTTTGCCATTTCAGCGGTTCGCCGAGATAAACCGCCGAGAAGATGACGAAAACCGACAGGGTGATGACTTCCTGGATGGTCTTCAATTGCGCCGCCGAAAAGGTGCCGTAACCGATGCGGTTGGCCGGCACCTGAAAGCAGTACTCGAAGAAAGCGATCCCCCAACTGACCAGCACCACCACCCATAGTTTTTCCATCTTGAACTTGAGGTGGCCGTACCAGGCCAGGGTCATGAACAGGTTGGAGCACACCAGCAGGCCGATGGTGGCGACAGCGGGGGATATCTTGAACACGGCGAACTCCGCAGGAGGATTTTCCGCTTTCCCGCAGGCCGTCTTCCAAGTCAAGATGTCTTGATGCGCGCCAGCGCGCGCTTATGCGATATTGAAGCGCCGGGCGTCGCGCAAGGCGTTATCCGCCATGGCGCGCAGGCCGGGGTGTTCGGGTTTCAGGGCCGATAAATCAGCGAAAACCTGATGCGCCTTGCGATAAAGCGGTCCTGCCTGATCGAAAGCGCCCTGCATTTCGCGCGCCTGCGCCAGACGGGCCACGGTGATGGCCAGGGTTGAGCGTAGGCCGACATCATCGGGGCGCAGATTGACGTCGGTTTCCTGTAACCGGCTCAGTTCCTCGAAGGCGTCGCCCGCGGCCTGGGCGTCGCCCGCCTTGAGTTTGAGATCGGCATAGGGCGCCAGCAGTTCGGCGCGGATCGCCGGATCGCTGATGACGCCGAGCGCGCGGTCGATCACGGCGGGCTGGCGGGCGGCGTCACCGGCCATCTGGTAACGGCGGGCGAGATAGAGATGGATATTGGCGTCGTTCGGATCCAGTTCCGACACATGCTCATAGGCGGCCATGGCCTTGCCGTCGTCGCGGCCCATATGCAGGGCGCCGCAGACCCGCCACAGTTCGGCGGCGGCGGCGTGATTGCCCGCCAGAGCCAGTGTGTCGGCTTGTGAGGCAAGGGCGCCAGCGGCGGCGGACAGATCGCCCGAAGCGATCAACTGGAAGGCTTTCTGGCTGGCGGGGGATTTGTCGTAATAAAGATGGGCTATCCGCGCGGCCAGCTCGTCGGCGGCGATGGCGCGGGTGGATTCGGGCCAGACAGACAGGGCGGTGCGGGTCGCCTGGCGGATTTCGCCTTCATCGTCCACGGGGGCGGGCACGACATCGGGAATGATTTCAGCCATGGTTTCGGCGGGTTGAACCGGCGGTTCGGTATGGGGTTCGGTTTGCGGGGCGAAGCGCATGGCCGAACTGATGACGGCATTGATATCGCCCGGCGGCGCATGGGTGATGACCTCCGGTGTCTCGGCCAGGAGCGCCGCCGCCAGGGGATCGTGCGTGGTCTCTGCCTGGGTCATCTCCGGACGAATGGGCACAATTTCGGCTGTGGGCGCATGAATGTGCAGGCCATGCGTTTCGGAAAGCGCGGCGGTCGCGTCGAAGGCGGGAATTTCGGCGGTGGCCTCGACCGGTTCTTCCGGCGTGCGTGTCATGAAGCTATCGGAGGCATTGTCGGAAAAAGCGGTGTGATCGCTGAAAATGGCCGGTTCGAGTGACTGGACTTCCTGGAGATGCGGTTCCGCGATGCTCTGTGCATTGAAATGCAGATTGGCATGGTTTTCATTCCGGCTTTCACTGGCGCGGGTGGCGGTCTGGAGATCGATGGCGGGCGCAACTTCCAGTTCTATCCCGGTCGGGGCGGCGGCGCGGGCTGGTTTAGGGGGCTTCGCACCTGAAAAGAGGTTGATAACCAGGCCGATAACGCCGATCAGCAACACGAAAAAACCGACGGCCAGGGCGCCGGCCCAGGTGGCGGTGCCGCGCGCCCAGATGATCCAGTCTTCCGGAAAAGGCGTGCGAAGCGGGGCCTGACCTTTGTAAAGCGCGAAAGCCGCCAGGGCGACAGCCAGGGCGATCAGCACGAAAAAGCCCGCGGGATTGCTCCGGCGCGTGCCTCTTACGTCATCCAGGGTAGGATTCAAATGGTTCATAAGGCCCCCGCAACGCTCATCTTCATAAAACATTAACCCCAGCTTTGGCCTTATGGCAACGGTAAGTTCCAAAACCTGTGCCAAAAGGCGAATTTCGCGGCAGTCCTGCAACTTTCCGGCCAAATGGAGCGGTGAGGCTTGCGTGCGGCGGGAAGTGCGGATACAAGCGAACATATGAAGAACGTTGTGCGCATATTGGGGCTTGATCCGGGGCTGCGGCGGCTCGGATGGGGGCTGATCGATGTCGAGGGGGCGCGGCTCTCCTGGGTGGCGCACGGCGTCATCGAGCCGCCGTCCGATCTCGACCTGTCGGTGCGCCTGCTGCATCTGTTCGAGGCCTTAAGCGCCGTGATCGCCGAATGGACGCCCGACGAGGCGGCGATCGAGGAAACCTTCGTCAATATGAACCCGTCATCGACCCTGAAACTGGGTCATGCGCGCGCCGCCGCCATGCTGGCCCCGGCCAAGGCGGGGATGAGGGTGGCGGAATACGCCGCGCTCGATATCAAGAAATCGGTGGTGGGCGCCGGCAAGGCCGACAAGGAACAGGTGCTTTTCATGGTCAGGCGTCTACTGCCCAAGGCGGACGCGGCCATGAAAGCCGATGCGGCGGATGCCCTGGCCTGCGCCATCACCCATGCGCACAAACGCAAAATGAACGGTTTGAAGAGGAGGCTCGCTTGATTGGCCGGTTACGCGGTTTGCTTCTGGAAACGACCGACGAGGAGGTGCTGATCGAATGTGCCGGCGTCGGTTATGTCGTGCGTTGCGGCGTGCGGACCATTGCCGCCTTGCCGGAACCGGGCGCCGAGGTGATCCTGCATATCGAAAGCCAGACGCGCGAGGATGGGACGCGGCTTTATGGCTTCCTCAATAAGGATGAGCGCAAGGCCTATGTGGTGTTGCAGGGGGTGCAGGGCGTGGGGCCGAAGGCGGCGCTGGCCGTGCTCGATATCCTGACGCCACAGCAACTGGCCCAGGCCGTGGCGCACGAGGACAAGACGGCGGTATCGCGGGCGTCGGGTGTCGGCCCCAAACTGGCGCAGCGTATCGTAATTGAGTTGAAGGGCAAGGCGCTGACCAATATTGAATTCGCGCCGGTCGATTACAGCCCTGCCGCGCCGCTTAAACCCAGCCTGAATGGCGAGGCGGTGGCCGGTTTGATGGGGCTGGGGGTTTCCGAACAGCAGGCGCGTCTGGCGGTCGATACGGCGGTGGCGCAACTGGGGCCGGAGGCGGAACTGCCGGCAGTGATCCGCGCCGCGCTGAAGGCTTTGGGGAAATGATTCCAGCGTTTATTATTGATATGAATCTTTACAGCGTCCGACCGGACGCCGCGCCTGATGGCGCGCCCCATCGGAGCGATGTGCGAAGCACATCTGGCGTGAGATATTAAGATGGCGCGTATTGTATCCGGTGAATCCGACAACGATTACGAAGAGCGCGCGCAGGATCGTGCCTTGCGGCCGCAGACCTTTGACGATTTTGTCGGTCAGGCGCCATTGAAGGCCAATCTGAAGGTCTTCGTGGCGGCGGCGGCGCAGCGTAAGGAAGCGCTCGACCATGTGCTGTTCTACGGGCCGCCGGGCCTGGGCAAGACCACGCTGGCGCAAATCGTGGCGCGGGAACTGGGGGTTGGTTTTCGCGCCACCTCCGGACCGGTGCTGGCCAAGGCGGGCGACCTGGCGGCGATCCTCTCCAATCTGGAACCGAATGACGTCCTGTTCATCGATGAAATCCACCGCCTTAATCCGGCGGTCGAGGAAATCCTCTATCCGGCGATGGAAGACTATGTGCTCGACCTGATCATCGGTGACGGGCCGGCGGCGCGCACGGTGCGCATCGACCTGGCGCCGTTCACGCTGGTGGGGGCCACCACGCGGGCGGGGCTGCTTTCCACGCCCTTGCGCGACCGTTTCGGCATTCCGCTGCGGCTGGAATTTTATACGCCGGAAGAACTGGTGCGCGTGGTCATGGGGGCGGGCCGCAAGATGGGCGCGCCGCTCTCCGAAGACGGCGCGCTGGAAATCGCCTCGCGTTCGCGCGGGACGCCGCGGGTCGCCGGGCGTTTGCTGCGGCGGGTGCGCGATTTCGCCCATGCCGACGGGGCGGAACTGATCGATAAAAAGGCGGCGGCGCGGGCGCTGGCGCGTCTGGCGGTCGATCCGGTGGGGCTGGATCATTCCGACCGCCGCTATCTCAAGGCGCTGATTGAAAACTATGGCGGCGGGCCGGTGGGGTTGGAGACGCTTTCCGCCGCCATCGCCGAGGCGCGTGATGCCGTGGAGGACATGATAGAGCCTTACCTGCTGCAACAGGGCTTCATCCAGCGCACCCAGCGCGGGCGCACGGCCTGCGCGCGCGCCTATCTGCATCTGGGCCTGACCCCGCCGGCGTCGCCCCCCAATGCGCCGGACCTGTTCGACAGCTAGTTTTCAAATTCCTCCATTTGTGTATAATGGAGGAAAGGAGGCGGTCATGCCCTTGAACATTAAGAATGATCGGGCGCACGACCTGGCCCGGCAAATTCAGCAAAAGACCGGTGAAAGCCTGACAACGGCGGTAATCGTGGCGCTTGAAGAACGCCTGCGTCGCGTGGCGCCTGAAGAGGACAAGGCGGCCCGGCTTGCCCGCATCAACGAGATTATCGATCGTGCCGCCAGCTATCCGGTGCTCGATAGTCGCACGCCTGACGAAATTATCGGATACGACGAAAACGGCCTGCCCTCGTGACGGGATTGATGATCGACACTTCGGCGCTCGTGGCCATTCTGACGAAAGAACCGGAAGGTGCGGTTTTCAAAGCGGTCATGCTCAATTACAGCCAGCTTGTGATGAGTGCGGCAAGCCTGCTGGAGGCCCGCATGGTCCTGCACGGGCGTCATCCGGCATTGCCCGGTGAATTGGACGCCCTGTTGGTGGAAATGGGCATCACAATCGAACCTGTCACCGCATCCCAATCCGATATCGCCTTTGAAGCCTTTCGGCGCTTTGGCAAGGGCACGGGGCACAGGGCCGGGCTGAATTTCGGCGATTGTTTCGCCTATGCGCTTGCCATCGAACGCAATGCGCCGCTACTGTTCAAGGGCGATGACTTCATCCATACGGATGTGAAATCCTTCAAGGTGTAACCTGAACGCGCATGACTTCGTATAATATCGACAGGTGGCGGACGCTGATGCGTGGCGCCCAGGCGGGTGACGCGGCGGCGTACCGGGAATTGCTGGAAGCTCTGAGGCCCTGGCTGGTGGCTTATTTCAGACGGCGCCTGATGGGCGGCGATGGTGAAGATTTAGTACAGATGACGCTTTTGAGTTTGCATGAGAAACGCCACACCTATGATCCGGACGCGCCTTTCCTGCCGTGGATCGCGGCGGTGGCGCGCCACAAGCTGATCGATTTTGTCCGCAAGAACGGACGCCATGTCCATGTCGAACTGAACGAGGAACTGGGCCTGGAAGATGGGATGCAGCCCGATCTGGCGGCGCGTGACGTAGCGGTGCTGCTGGCGCAGTTGCCGAAGGACCAGGCGCGGATCATCAAACTGCACAAGCTCGACGGCCTGAGCGTCGAAGAGGTGGCGGGGCGGACGGGCAAGAGCGCGTCGGCGGTGAAGGTCACGGTCCATCGCGGTCTGAAGAAATTGCAGGCGCTGGTGGGTATGAAAGGGGGCGTCAATGAGTGATCTTATCGACATCCTGGCCGCTGATCTGAAACCCGTGAAGCCGCTGCGCAGCCGGCCAATGTGGCTGGGGGCGCTGGCCGGACTGGTCGTGGCGGCGCTTTATATCTGGTTCCTGTATGGTCCCCGTCCGGAACTGGTGGCGCTGATGCGGGGCGATTGGCCGGAAAGCCATATGCCGGTTCTCAAGCCGCTGATGTTTGCGGCGCTGGGGGCGGGCGCGCTGTGGGGCGTGTCTGGGCTGGCGCGGCCGGAAGGGCGCCCGAAGCTGCGTTATCTGCTGCCGGTGCTGATCATCGGCGGGATCGTGCTTGGCAATCTGGGGATCGAATACCGGCGCGACGGCTGGGCGCGCATGGCGGTCTATCTGAGCGGCGGGGTGATGATCTGTTATGTCACCATCCTGTGCGGCGGCATGGCCGGGCTGATCGTGCTGTGGCGGTTCTGGCTGCGGCGGTCGGCGACCTCGCACCCCATTGCGCTGGGCGCTTTGAGCGGCCTGGCCACGGCCTCGCTGATGGCGGCGGCCTATGCGCTGCATTGCCGGGGGGATGCGCCCGTCTATCTGACGCTGGTATATGGCGTGGCCGTGGCGATCCTCACCGGGATCGCAGCCCTGCTGGGCGGGAAGCTGCTGCGCTGGTAGTCGCCTCAGCCCGTTTTCATCAGGGCTTCGCGGATCGGCAGGAAGCGGTCGTTGAACGGCAGGATGCCGGCGCCGCGCGCGGCCGCATCGACGGCCAGATCGGCGCGCTTCACCGGCGGCAGCGTCTTGATCCGCCCCTGATAGGTGGCGAATTTCCGGTTCAGGCGTGTGCAGAGTTGCTCGATATAGATGGCGGGCAGGCGTCCGCCGATGAAATGCGCTTCCGGATTGATGGCGCAACTCATGACCAGGAACGGCTCGAACAGCTTGTCGGCGGCGCGGTCCAGCCAGGCTTCAACACAGGTCTGGGCCGAATGGCTCAGGGCCTCCAGGTCTTCCGGCGTCGAAACCTCGAATCCGGCCTTGCGCAGGTAATCGTACAGCGAATAGAGCGACACCATGTCTTCCAGCGATTGCGGCCGGTCGTTTTCATCCCTTACCGGCAGGAAGCCGATTTCACCGGAACGGCCGTCGGCGCCGCGATAATAGTGGCCGTCGATCACCAGGCCGCCGCCGAGGCCGGCGCTGATAATGGTATAGATGAAGCTGCGATGCCTGAGGCCGTGACCGAACTGCATTTCGCCGATCGAGGCGGCGGCGGCGTCGTTTTCGATATAGACAGGCACGGGCAGGACTTCGGCGAACAGCGCCGCCACGTCGATTTCCGACCATATCTGGTAAGCGTCGGGGCGATTGGCCACCGGCACGCGCCCCAGATCGTCGGGAATGCCGATGCCGATGCCGATCAGGCGGTCCATATCGATGGCCTTGTCCGCCACGATCCTGTCCACCTCGGTCCTGAAGAAGGCGACCACCTCGTCGGGCATGGCGAAATGGATTTCGCGGCAGACGCGGGCGCGCACATTGCCGACGAAATCGAGCGCCACGATGGCGATGTGGTCGCGGTCGATATTGAGGCCGATGGAGAAGGCGCCGTCCGGGTTGACCACCAGCTTGGTGGCGGGCTGGCCGCGTCCGCCGAGCTGGCGGCCGGCTTTCAGGATCATGCCGTCATTGAGCAGGCGCTTGGTGATATTGGCGATGGCGGGCGCGGTCAGGCCGGTCAGGTCGGCGATATCGGCGCGGGTGATCGGACCGCCGGCGGCGCGCACGGCTTGCAGCGTCACGCGTTGATTGTGATCGCCGGCGCGTTCGAGATTGGTGCCCGAAAGGGAATCGCCAAGAGAATGCACTCTCGGCTCAGAGCGGTTGCCGTTTATCCGGCTATCGGAACCCCGTTCGTCGGTTCCCCGTTCATATGCACCCATGTATCAACCCCTCCGGGGCAAGTATAAGCGTCTTGATTATCCGTAACGGAGTCGCCAAAGGCATTCCGGCACAGTCTTTTTTCTTTTATGACAAGCGTTTTGCCGGCTTTGTTGAGCAAAGCTTCGTCCGGTTTATGCCAATCCCGAAGCATATTCAAGATACGTCATCCGAGGAATGAGTCTATAAAGCCTGCGGCGATGGATTGTAAATAAATCTTGTCGCATGGCGTTGATATCGCTTTTCGCCGCCTGCCGGACATGAAGTTTCCAGGCCCGGTGATAGGCGCGGTCGGCCAGGCCGGCGAATCCGCGGCCCTTGTGGCGCCGGTTATATATCTCGGCCATGCCCAGGCCAGACAGTTCCGGCCGCAAAATTCGATAGACCTGACTGGCCGTGAAGATAAGGAAGCGCTAAACGGTATTGGTCTCAGTTTTGCCGCAACTGCTCGGCTTCATATCGATCACGACATAAATCGGGAGGGTCATTATGCGTAAAGTCATTCTGTTAACCGCTGTGGCCGGTCTTTTCATCGCCGGCGCCGCCCCGGCTCAGACCACCGCGCCCCAGGCCTCGCCCTATGATCGCGCGCCGTGGTGGATGAAGGAAAGCGTCATCACCCAGACCGGTTATGTCTTTACCGAAATCCCGGCCAACCGCGCCAGTTTTTCGGCCACCTTCCTGACCGTGGCCGATACGGCGGAAAAGGCGCAGAATCTGGCGATCGCGCAGACGAAAGGGCTTAACCAGGCGCTCGATAAGCTCGGCAAGGACAAGGTGCGGGTCAGCACCAGTTTCTCCATGCGGGCGCTTTACGAGCAGTACCGCGACAAAAGCGGCAACCGCATCGAGGATCAGCGCGGTGACAAGATCGAGAAATATCAGGTGTCGCTGAACCTCTCGGTCGAGGTAAGGGATACGGCCCTGCTGGAACGGGCCTACGCCCTGGTGCTGGCGGCGGCCCCGACCTCATCGACGCCGATCAGTTTCAATCTTCAGCCGGATAACGAAACCAATACCTGGCTCTATACCGAGGCGGTGAAGGATGCCCATACCCGCGCCTTGCAGTCAGCGGCGGCGGCGGGCGGCAAGCTGGGTGGCATTAAGGTGATCGACCCGACTGGCCGGGCCTGTGAAACCGACATTCTGGCGCGGGGGGCCGATAACGGCTGGGATCCGACGATGGCGCAGGAGGTTATGGTGTCGGGGGCGCGCAAAGCTTATGCGCCACCGCCACCGCCTGCACCGGCCATGGCAGGGCTTGCACTCAATTCCGCCGAATATCTTGAAGCCAAGGCCCTGCAGAATCCCTTTATCCAGACCCCGCCTTTACAAAGGCTGGAAGCGAAAGCCTGCGTGGTTTACGGCCTGAACTGAGCCTTATAAATCCCGGCTTCGTGATCCGAGGCCGGGATTTTTTTGTTGCCTCTGTTTGGGTTTCAATATTATACGATAAATAAGATAATATTGGGATGGAAACATGACTCGTTTACAAGCTGCCCTTGGCCTGTCGGCTTTAGCTCTTGTCCTGGTGGCCTGCAAACCGGTGGCGGATAAGGCGCAAGCGCCCGCACAGGCGGCGCGGACCTATACCAATCCGCTGCTGCCTTCCGGTCCCGATCCCTGGGTCACCCGCGATGGCGATACCTATTACTATATGCACACGCTCGGTAATCGTCTGGCCATCTGGAAGACGAAAGATCTTGCCGACCTGGCCCATGCCCCGGAAACCACGGTCTGGACGCCACCGAAGACCGGGCCGAACGCGCAATCGATCTGGGCGCCCGAACTGCACCGCATCGACGGCAAGTGGTACATCTATTACAGCGCCGCCGCCGCCGGTCATGACGATGACGCCCACCGCGGCGTGTTCGTGCTGGAAAATGCCTCGGCCGATCCGACGGCCGGCGAATGGATCGACAGGGGGCGGATCAATACCGCCCATACCGGCATCGACGGCACCACCTTCGAGTATGACGGCCAGCGCTATTTCGTCTATTCGCCCTATGTCGGACCGGACAGCGTGCTGAATATCGCGCATATGTCCAATCCGTGGACGCTCGAAGGCCCTGAGACGACCATCGCCCGCCCGGATCTGCCGTGGGAGCGGCAGGGCGGCCGCCAGATTCTCGAAGGCCCGGAATTCCTGCAAGGGCCGAACGGCGAACTTTTCCTGACCTATTCGGCCAGCGCCTGCTGGTCCGACGATTACGCCCTGGGGCTTCTGAGCGCGCCCGCCGGCAGTCATCCGCTCGATGCGAAAGCCTGGACGAAATCGCCGAAGCCGGTCCTCGCCAAGTCGGTGGAGAATGGCGTCTACGCCACGGGACACAACGGTTTTTTTACCTCGCCGGACGGTAAAACCAACTGGATCATCTATCACGCCAATTCCGGGCCGGACATGAAATGCACGTCGGCGCGCGCCCCGCATATCCAGCCTTTCAGCTTCGGCGCGGATGGCAAGCCGGTCTTCGGCGCGCCGGTAAAGGAAGGGGTGGCTCTGCCGGCGCCCCAATAATCGAGGGTCTTGAAATAAACTTATTGCGGCGCAATATAAATGCAGGCTTCCTGGAAATCGGGATTTTTGCATCATGTCGTTTGAAAAAGAGACGCCTGCCGCTGAGAACCTGACCGGCGCTTACGAGCAGACCGTACTGGTCCTGCAAGGCGGTGGCGCGCTGGGCGCCTATCAGGCCGGGGCCTATGAAATTCTGCATGAAAACGGCGTGGAGCCGGACTGGATCGCCGGCATTTCCATCGGCGCGATCAACGCCGCGATCATCGCCGGCAATGCGCCGGAAGACCGCATCCCTCATCTGCGCGGCTTCTGGAAAGAGATCAGCGCCGCGATACCCGGCGAAAACCTGGCGCGCAGGCACGATATCAGCGACTTCACCTTCCGTCAGATGAGCGGGCTTATGAGCCTGATGGCGGGCGTGAAAAATTTCTATCGCCCATGGTTCCTGCCGCCGTGGTTCAATGCAGCGGGCACACCCGAAGCGACCAGTTTCTACGACACGGCGCCCCTGCGTGAAACGCTTCTGCGCCATGTCGATTTCGACCGCATCAATTCGGGAGCGATGCGCCTGAGCCTGGGCGCCGTGCATATCCGCAGCGGCAATTTCGTCTATTTCGACAGCCGGGACCGCAGGATCGGGCCGGAGCACGTCATGGCCAGCGCGGCCCTGCCGCCGGGCTTTCCCGCCGTCCATATCGACGGCGAAGCCTATTGGGACGGCGGCCTGGTTTCCAATACGCCGCTGTCCTATGTGCTCGATGCCGGAGTGGCGAAGGATACGCTGATCTTCCAGATCGACCTGTTCAGCGCCGAAGGGCCGGAACCGGCCACCATGGACGAGGTGCAGGAGCGGATGAAGGACATCACCTATTCGAGCCGGACACGCCTGAATACCGACGCCTTCCTGGAAAAATACCGCCTGCGCCATGCCATCCGCGAACTGGCCAGGCATGTGCCGCCGGAGGTGCTGGAAACCATCTGCGGCGGGCGCCCGCCAGCCGATCTTTACAGCGGCCGGGTCAGCCTCGTCCATATCATCAACCGCGCCAACCGGCGCGAAATCCAGTCCAAGGATTATGAATTCTGGCGGGCGTCTCTGGAAGAACACTGGCGCAATGGCCGCAATGACGCCCGCATCGCCATCGCCGAAACAAGCTGGCGCACCTTCAGCGATCTGGAAACGGGACTGGCGGTCTATGACTATATCCGTCCGGAAAAGCCTCAAAAACGGCTAAAACTGTGGCCCTGATGCCGCAGGTGCGTGGTAATGGTGTTGCGGCGCGGTAAAGGCAGCCGCTGCATACTGGCAGAAATTGACAGACCTATCCATATACTCGCCATATCGAACCGGGCGAGACGCGTCATGAAACCTTATCTCCTTATCAGTCTGGCAACGGCCTTGCTGGCCCTGTCTTCGCCCGTGTCGGCGCAGACCTCCGGCGTTTTGCCGCCCCAGGCCGTGGCCGATCAGAACGTCAAGGCCGAAACCGCCGATATCGCCACCTTGCAGACCCGGGCGCAGGCCGGCGATGTGGGCGCGCAGGTGCAACTGGCTGACGATTACTTCACCGGCAACGGTATCGGCCAGGATTACGCCCGGGCGTTCGACTGGTACAAAAAAGCCGCCAATGCCGGCAGCCCTGAGGCCCAGACCGAACTGGGCCTGATGTACGCCAGGGGCTATGACGTAACCCCCGTCGATTTCAAGGAAGCCATCCGCTGGACGCGCATCGCCGCCGAGCAGGGCTATGTCGGGGCGCAATATAATCTCGGCGTCGCCTATGATAATGGTCTGGGCGTTCCCGCCGACTTGCAGACGGCCTTTTCCTGGTATCTGAAGGCGGCGCGGCAGGGCTATGACATCGCCCAGTTCAATGTCGCCACCATGTTCGAGGCCGGGCAGGGCGTGCTTCAGGATCTCGCCTCGGCGCGCGACTGGTATCAAAAGGCCGCCGATCAGGGCAATGCGCCGGCGCGTTACAATCTCGGCAACATGTACCTGATGGGGCGCGGCGTCGAAAAGGATACGGCGAAAGGGCTGGGCCTGGTGGAGGCCTCGGCGAAACAGGGCTTTCCCCTGGCGCAGAGCCGCATGGCCGGGCTTTATTATGCCGGTGAAGCCGTGCCGCGGGATAGGGTCAGGGCCTATGCCTGGGCGCTGCTGGCGGCCGGTGACGGCGATCCGGACGGCCAGAACCTTATGAAGACCATGGATGGCAATCATCTGCTCAATGAGGCCGATATGCGACAAGCCTCGGCTTTGGCGAATACCTACGCTTCGGCCCAATAGACCTGTATCAGTAACAGCGAATATCCGATATCCGCAATTGCCGCTTTCCGGACTCAGGAAAACAGCGTACAGCCTTTTATGGGCGTGCGGTGTTATCTGGTGGGACTCGGCAGGTTTGAAAGGCGCCCCTGTCGTGCGTGATCCGCCGGTACAGGGAGCTTCCTCATGAAAAAGGCATTGGCCGAGTTGATCGGCACATTCGTACTGGTATTTTTCGGTTGCGGTTCGGCGGTTTTCGCCGGCGATCAGGCGGGCATGTTGCCGCTGGGGATCGCCTTCGCCTTCGGGCTGGCGATCGTCGCCATGGCCTATGGCATCGGGCCGGTTTCGGGCTGTCATGTCAATCCGGCGGTGTCGCTGGGGGCGTTCGTGGCCGGGCGCCTGACCGGCAGGGATTTGCTGATCTACGTCGTTTCCCAGTGCATCGGCGCCATCCTTGGGGCGGCGGTGCTGTATGTCATTCTGTCGGGCAAGGTGGGCGGCTATGACGTCGCCATAAGCGGCCTGGGGCAAAACGGCTGGGGCGAGGGCTATCAGGGCGGTTACGGCCTGGGCGCGGCCTTTACGTTCGAGGTGGTGGCCACCTTCATCTTCCTGGTCGTCATCCTGGGATCGACGCACAAACTGGCTCCGGTCGGTTTCGCCGGACTGGCCATCGGCCTGACCCTGACGGTCATCCATATCGTCGGCATCCGCATCACCGGCGTGTCGGTCAATCCGGCGCGCAGCTTGGGGCCGGCGCTGTTCGTCGGCGGGCAGGCGCTGTCGCAATTGTGGCTGTTTATCGTGGCGCCGTTCATTGGTGCGGCGATTGCGGGGATTTTGTTCCGCTTTGGCATACTTGAAGGCAAGGTCTGACGCATAAAACGGCCCTCGTTCTGTTATTCACGAAGGTCGTTTGTGTTTTCTCCCAAAAAAAGCATCAAGGGCGCTTGCTAACCGGGAAAGGCTTGGCTATACACCCGCTCTCTTCGGCGAAGATGGGCGCTTAGCTCAGCGGGAGAGCACTACCTTGACATGGTAGGGGTCACAGGTTCAATCCCTGTAGCGCCCACCATCTTCGCCAAACAAAAAAGCGTCTGACTTCGGTCAGACGCTTTTTTGTTTGGGGCAAAAATCACTCCAAATGTCTTCATGACATTTGGCAAGCGCGACTGCGCGCCCGAGCCGTTGCGAGGCATCTCTTAAGAAAAAAAGCTTAAATTGAAGGCAAAGCCTTTAATTTAAGCGGCTATCAGGCGCTCGACCTCGGTGACGATTTCCCTGAGATGCACGGGTTTTTCCAGCACCTTGGCGTTGGGCGAGGCCTTCTTCGCATTCAGCGCCACGGCGGCGAAGCCGGTGATGAACATGATCTTGAGGTCCGGCTGCAATTGGGCGGCGCGCTTGGCCACCTCTATGCCATCGGCGCCGGGCATGACGATATCAGTGAGAAGCAGGTCGTAAGGCCCCTGGTCGAGCGCCAGAATGGCCGTATCGCCATCGGGACAGCTCACGACATCGTAACCGGCGCGTTGCAGGGCGCGCGACAGGAAGCTGCGGACGGAATCCTCATCTTCGGCAAGGAGAATTTTCTTCATCGGATCGGTCATGTAAACCCCAGCAGCGCCGCATCATATCCGCCTTCGCGGATATGTCATCATCTTTGCGAAGCGATCGTAAATTTGGGGTGAAGACGTGACAGGAATGTCCTACTAAAGTGATAATATGAGTGATCCGATCCCCATTGAAAATCCCCGGCCCTGGCACCTTGTCCATAGCGCCGATCACGCGCCGGCCATCGTGCGGCCGCAGGAAACCGGGCGGCTGGTCTACAGCCTGCCGCACAGCGGGCGCTACTATCCGGAAAGCTTTATCGCCGAGGCCCGTCAGACGCCGGAGGGATTACGCGTCAGCGAGGACGCCTTTGTCGATGACCTGGTGGCGATCACGCCCGCTCTCGGCGTCTATGGCCTGACCAGCCGCTATGCCCGCGCCTTCTGCGATGTCAACCGCAATGCGCTGGAGCTGGATGCGCGGCTGATCCGGGGCGAACTGCCCAGGGCGGCGCTTTCTTTAAGCGCGCGCGTCAAGGCCGGCTTCGGCGTGATCGCCCGCCGCCTGAGCGCCGAAGAGGATATTTACCGCCAGCCGCTTGACATGGTGGAGGTCAACCGGCGGCTTGATCTCATCCATCGGCCTTATCATGAGGCGCTGAAAGGCTTGCTGGCCGAAGCCCGGCGGAATGGCCCGGCCGTGCTGATCGACTGGCATTCCATGCCCAGCGCCGCGCTCAATCATTTCCGCGCCGGGGAAATGAAACCGGACATCGTTCTGGGCAACCGCCATGGCGAAACCTGTTCGGAAGGGCTGGTCAGGCGGGTGCGCGGCGTACTGGAGGGCGCCGGATTGCGGGTCGGTCTGAACAGGCCCTTCGCCGGCGGTTATATCGTCGAAACCTACGGCCGGCCGGCGGCGGGGATCGAGGCGCTGCAAATCGAGGTCAACCGCGCCATCTATATGGATGAAGAGCGGCTGGCGCCGCATTCCGGTGCTGTGCGCCTGCGGACGGTTTTCCGCACCCTGACCGAAATGCTTAAAGGCATGTGAAGCATATGCGCGGCGAAAAAAAAGGCCGCGCTCAACGGCGCGGCCAAGTTTACAGGGAGGAAACGCCCAGGAAGGGCATCAGCGCTGAAAAGCACCGAACGATTTGTATTTAGTTTGCGGTGCGAAAAAATGCAAGTTTAGACATCAGACAATATGATCACATATCGTTACAATTCGGGCAAATCTTTGGTATTGCGCGTGAATTATACGTTTAATAGCCGCCCTGAGCGTTGTGCGGTGCGGCATTTTTATCCTTGAGCCTGGCTTCATCGGCAATGGGGCGCGGCGGTGTGGGGTAGGGGTGTTCCTCCAGCAGTTCGCGCAGTTGCCGCAGGCCGAGCGCCGATTGCGAACGCGATTGCCGCCAGCCGAGCAGGCAGATGGCGCCGATGCTGGCGGCGCCGAGATAGATCGGCCCCCACAGCCAGGCGGTAGCGGCCAGCGAGAAATAATAGGCGCGCACCCCTTGCGAAAAGCTGGTCATGGCGGGTTCGAGAATATTGGTGACGGCGTTGGTGAATTTCGCCGCGAGGTCCGTATCCATATTTTCCGGCAGAGACCCCATGGCGGCGGCGCAATAGTTCATCTGGCGCAGCGACCAGATGAAATCGAGCAGGCCGCGCGACAGGCAGACGAGGACAAGCGCCATCTTGATCTGGAAAAGCTGGGTCGAGGATACGTCGAGGCCAAGGGTTGTCAGCGATTTGAGCGGCAGGTTTCCGCCGAACAGCACGCCGGCGACGGCGGCGATCAGAAGCAGGTTGGCCGAGGAGAAGTTGGTGGCCGAATTGACGGCATGGGCCATCAGGTTGGAATCGTAGAGCTTGACCTCGCGTATGGTCATCTCCTTCATCCAGGCCCGCCGCACCACGCTGAGGTCCTTGGTGATCAGGCCGCGGCTTTTGGAGATTCGGCGCAGGAAAGGCTCATAACCCAGCCAGCAGAACACGAAAACGGCCAGGGCGGCGATATCGAGCGGGCTATCCTGGGCGGCCCGGATCAGGTTATGGAGGAGGGACATGGGATTTTTGCGATAAATGTGGCTGTGCGCACACTTTATATGAGTCTTTCGCCTTATTCGTCATGTCATTTGTCAGAAAGATCGGTTTTTTGCCGTTTCTTCGCTTGTGCGAAGTGGGGGCAGCGCTTATGAAAGCGCAACTTTTTGGCTCTAAATCAAAGTCGTACAATGAATATTGATAAAATTTCCGTTGGCCCGAACGCGCCCTGGGATGTTCATGCGGTTATCGAAATACCGCAGGGCGGTATGCCGGTGAAGTACGAAATGGACAAGGATTCCGGCGCGCTGTTCGTCGATCGCTTCCTGTATACCTCGATGTATTATCCCGGTAACTACGGTTTTATCCCCCATACCCTGGCCGATGACGGCGATCCGTGCGACGTCATGGTGGTCGGCCCGACCCCGGTCTATCCCGGCGTGGTCATCCGCTGCCGTCCGATCGGCGCCCTGGTGATGGAAGATGAGGCCGGCCGCGATGAAAAGATCCTGGCCGTGCCGGTCGATAAGCTGCACCCCTTCTATAACAATGTGCAGAGCTATCGCCAGATGCCGCAGATCTTCATCGACCAGATCACGCACTTTTTCGCCCATTACAAGGATCTGGAAAAGAACAAGATGACCAATGTCATCGGCTGGGTCGAGCCGGAAGCGGCCGCGCAACTGATCCGTGACGGTCAGGAGCGCCTGGCGCAGAAGATCGGCTAACGAAGTTCCTGTATCTTTTTCAAGCCGTCGCGGCCTCCGCCGCGGCGGCTTTTTTGCGGCCTGGCCGGTTCCGTGAGGCGATTCGTGTTTTTGGATAGGCGGGCCATAATCCGGCCTTTTAAACGCGCATAGGGGGAATTTTGCCGGGAAAAATTTGCGTTTTGCGCCATATTTTCGCAAATGTGACCGCTACCAGTGTCTAATTTTGCGTAAGCGCTGTTCTGGCGGAATTTCTTCCCGTCCGAAATACAATTATTCGATGTATTACAATTAGATGACGGTCCGGCGCGGCCCGTGCGGTAGCAGGGTATGGGACTGGTTTTTATCGCGTTCCATGGCTATAGTATAACCCGATCTAGCGTATGCGTTGTAAACGGCCCGGATGTGTTGTGTGTGTTTTCGCATTCTGGTTTCGGGCTGTGGTTCAAAAGTTCGTATTCACCCTATGACCAAAAAGAAAATGATGGCTAATTCCTCCCCGAATGTGGCCTCACGTCTCTATGCCCTGGCCGTCGCCCGCGATACGGCCAACCTGGTTGACGTGGATGCCGCCCTGGCCCTGGCCCGCGCTTCGACCCGCACCCTGATGGCGCTTTCGCCCCAGGCGGCGCTGCTGATGCGCAGCTTCGCCCAGGAAGAAATCGATCGCTTGTCGATGGAATGCACGGAAGAGGCTCAAGGCTCGATCGCCCTGATTCAGGACGCGCTCACCATGGCGTAAGCCGCAATCCGTTGCGCAAATAAAGCAAATAAAAAGGCGGCCTCCTGACGGGCCGCCTTTTTTTTTAGTCTGTCTGATCGTCAACCGGCGCGGCCGGGCCGTTTTTCAGGACCGATTCAATGGCGTTCTTGGCGGAGGCCTTGGAGCTGTAGCCTTCGGTCCACCAGATGCTTTCGCCGTTATAGGTGAAATAGGCGACAAATTCGCCGGCTTTGTTCTTGCGAATTTCAAACTTGTGGGCCATGGCGCAACTCCTTGTTATTGCGAAATGTGGATAGCCATTTCGCCCGCAAAGAGAAACCTTGTCAAGGTATTATCGCGCCTGTTTCAGGCCCAGGCACCACATCAGGCCGAGAAAGGCGCCCTTGACATAGGGCAGGGTCATGAGGGTCAGCGCGCCGATGGCGCCCACCATGACCGGCACCAGAATCTGCACCGGATAAGCATAGAAAAAGCCGAACATGAAGGCCGGGGCGATGATCACATGGCCGACCAGGATAATGGTGATATAGGCGGGGCCGTCATCGGTGGGGTAGATGCTGAGGGGGGTCTGGCAGGCGGCGCAGGCATCGACCACCTTCAGGTAGCCACGAAAAGCCGGCGCCTGGCCGCAGCAGGGGCATTTGCGCTGAAGGCCGCGCCACAAGGCTTTCCCGACGCTGACACCATCTCTCATTATAAACCTCGTCAATTTCTGTTTGTGATATGGGGTATTATCGCTAAAATTGCCATGCGTTATGCTGACGCATGGAGGCTGCCCTGCTTTCCCGCCGGTTTCAAGAAAAGACTTGCAAATCATATAAAGATATCTTTATATGATTATATGGCTGATGATTACGCGCCCAAAACCCGATTTAGCATCCTGCTCGAAGCCCTGAAGGCGGCGGGCGAGCCGACGCGCCTGCGTCTGCTGCGTCTATTGGCGCGTGAAGAATTATCCGTCATGGAACTGGTGTCGATTCTCGATCAGAGCCAGCCGCGTATTTCGCGCCATCTGAAGCTGATGAGCGAGGCCGGATTGATCGAACGTTTCCCGGATGGGGCCTGGGTGTTTTACCGCCTGTCGTCCGCGCCGGCCATCCGGCCGCTGGTTGACGCGATTCTCGCCTCGCTGGACGATGCCTACAATGAAGACCTGCAACAGCTTGAAGGGGTGCGCAGCCACCGGCGCAAGTCGGCGGAAGGCTATTTCGAGACGATCGCGCCGAAATGGGACGAAATCCGCAGCCATTATGTAGCCGAGGCCGATGTCGAGGCGGAGATATTGCGTCTGGCCGGGCGGCAGCCTTATGAGCATCTGGTCGATCTCGGCACCGGTTCGGGGCGTATGCTGACGCTTCTGGCCGGTCAGGCGAAAACCGCCATCGGTCTTGACCTGTCGCAGCACATGCTCAATGTCGCCCGCGCCCGCTCGCATGACGCCGGGCTGGAAACCATCGATTTCCGTCATGGCGACATCTACGAAACGCGCCTGCCGGCGGCTTCGGCCGATCTGGTGGTGGTTCATCAGGTGCTGCACTTCCTGGCCGATCCGGGCCGCGCCATCGCCGAGGCGGCGCGCCTGCTGAGGCCCGGCGGGCGCCTGCTGATCGCCGATTTCGAGCACCATGACCTGGAGATCATGCGCGAACAGTATCAGCACCGGCGGCTGGGCATGCTTGATGAGGACATGCGAACCTGGTTTGAAGCCGCGGGCCTGGCGCCTGACGTTACGAAATCGCTGCCGCCCAGATTGACGAAAAACGGGACCGCCGGCCTGACCGTCAAGATCTGGCTCGCCGTCAAGGCCTGATCCTTTAATTTGCCGTCAAGGCATGAACCGAGAAATCCGATGAGTCCCTCGCTGAACCCCAGCTTAAAAACCGATCTGGCCCCGATTGCGCGCTCGCTCGCCGCCGGCGGCCAGAACCTGAAAGTCTCCTTCGAGTTCTTTCCGCCCAAGACGGAAGAGATGGAAACGACCCTGTGGGACTCGATCCGCCGCCTGGCGCCGCTGAACCCTGAATTTGTCTCCGTCACCTATGGCGCGGGCGGTTCGACGCGCGAGCGCACCCACCGCACGGTCAAGCGCATCCTCGACGAGACGCATCTGAAGCCGGCGGCGCACCTGACCTGCGTCGATGCCTCGCGCGAGGAGGTCGATGAGGTGATCCGCGCCTATTGGGAGGCCGGGGTGCGCCATATCGTGGCCCTGCGCGGTGACCCGCCCCCAAACGCTCAAAATGGCGGCTTCGGCGATTACAAGCCACGCACTGACGGCTACCAGAACGCCACCGAACTGACCGCCGCCATCAAGCGGATCGGCGATTTCGAGGTCAGTGTCGGGGTTTATCCGGAAAAGCATCCGCAATCGCCATCGCTCGACTTCGATCTCGACGTGCTGCGCCAGAAGGTCGATGCCGGGGCGACGCGCGGAATCAGCCAGTTCTTCTTCGAGCCGGCCACCTTCCTGCGTTTCCGTGACGCCGTGGCCGATGCGGGGATCCGGATCGACCTGACGCCGGGCATCATGCCGGTGACCAATTTCAAGGGCCTGCGCCGAATGGCGGCGGCGTGTGACGCGGCCATTCCCGGTTGGCTGGAAAGCCTGTTCGACGGGCTGGACGATGACGCCGAGACACGCAAGCTGCTGGCTTCGGCGGTGGCGGTCGAAATGTGTTTGGGGCTGGAGCGCGAAGGTGTAGAAAACTTCCATTTCTACACGCTCAATCGCGCCGACCTGGTGTTCGCCATCGGGCGGATACTGGGATTGAAGGCGGCTTCGGCATGATTACTTTAAGCAAGAAACCCCACCACCACCGCGCAAGGGCGCGGCGGTCCCCCTCCCCGGCAAAGCCGGGGAGGTATAAGACAGTTATACCTCCCCAACTTGTTGGGGAGGGGGACCGCACGAACCGCGTAGCGGTGAGATGTGGTGGTGGGGTATCTCACTTCCTTTATGCAGGAATACTCACATGACCCGTACCGAACGCATTGCCGCGCTGAAAGCCGCCGCGAAAGAACGCATCCTGATCCTCGATGGCTCGTGGGGGGTGATGATCCAGCGCCGGAGGTTGGATGAAGCCGATTTCCTTGGCGAGCGTTTCAAGGGGCACAAGGGCCAGATGAAGGGCAATAACGATATCCTGTGCCTGACGCGCCCGGATATCATCGCCGACCTGCACGACCAGTATTACGCGGCGGGGGCGGATATTTCCGAAACCAACACCTTCTCGGCCACCACCATCGCGCAGGACGACTATCACCTCGATCTGCAATCGGTGATCGACATCAACCGCGAGGGTGCGAAGATCGCCCGGAAAGTGGCGGATGAGTGGACGGCGAAAGAACCGCACAAGCCGCGTTTCGTCGCCGGTTCCATCGGCCCCCTCAACAAGATGCTGTCCATGTCGTCGGATGTGAACGATCCCGGCGCGCGGCTGGTGACCTTCGATCAGGTCTATCAGGCTTACCGGGAGCAGGTGGCGGCGCTATATGAAGGCGGGGTCGATCTCTATCTGATCGAAACCATCACCGATACGCTGAACTGCAAGGCGGCGATCAAGGCGATTCTCGATCTGGAAGACGCCAATCTTGAAAAAAATCCCCAGGAGAAGTTGCCGATCTGGATTTCCGGCACCATCACCGATCGCTCGGGCCGCACACTTTCCGGCCAGACCGCCGAGGCCTTCTGGAATTCGGTCAAACATGCCAAACCCTTCGCCGTCGGTTTCAACTGCGCGCTGGGGGCCGACCTGATGCGGCCGCATATCGCCGAGCTTTCGCGCGTGGCCGATTGCCTGGTCGCCGCCTATCCCAATGCCGGCCTGCCCAACGCCATGGGCCAGTATGACGAGCAGCCGCATGAAACGGCGCATGAACTGCACGAGTGGGCCAAGGACGGTATCGTCAATATCCTCGGCGGCTGTTGCGGCACCACGCCGGATCACATAAAGCATGTAGCCGATGAAGTCAGCGGCATCACGCCGCGCCAGCTTCCCGAACGCCCCAGGGCACTGAGGTTGGCGGGCCTTGAGCCTTTTGAGTTAAGTTGAGAAAGTTACCCGTTCTTATACCTCCCCGCTGGCGGGGAGGAGGGACCGCGCCACAGGCGGGGTGATGGGGGGCTTTCGATGTCAGGTAGTTGAATGAAAACGACCATCCTTTTCGGCGGCACCAGCCGCGAGCGTCTTGTCTCCGTCGCATCGGCGCAGGCCCTGACCCAGGCTTTGCCTGAGGCCGACCTGTGGTTCTGGGATCTGGACGGCACAGTGCATGTCGCGTCTCAGGCGCGTTTGCTGGGGCATGAAAAGCCGTTCGAGGCGCCGTTCAAGGCCGATGGCGCCACGCTGGGCACCGTGGCCGAGGCGCTCGATGCGGCTGCGGCCGGGGATCGCGTTCTGGTGCTGGGCCTGCATGGCGGCACGGCGGAAAACGGCCAGTTTCAGGTGCTGGCCGAGGCGCGCGGCGTGCCCTTCACCGGCTCCGGTTCGGCGGCCTCGCATCTGGCGTTCGACAAGACGGCGGCCAAGCTGTTCGCCGGACTGGCGGGGGTCTATTCGCCCTCGACCGTGACCCTTGATGAAGCCGATGAGGCGCTGGCGCACTATGGCCGCCTGATCGCCAAGCCGGCGCAGGAAGGCTCAAGCTACGGCCTGATCTATGTCAATTCATCGCAGGATATCGCCGCCGTGCGTCGGGAATCGGCGTCGATGGCCTATCTGATCGAACCCTTCATCACCGGTCCGGAAGCGACCTGCGGTGTGCTGGAACAGGCCGACGGTTCGGTCATCGCCCTGCCGCCGGTCGAGATCGTGCCGGGGGACGGCGCGTTTGACTATGCCGGCAAGTACCTGAAATCGACGACGCAGGAAATCTGCCCGGCTCGGTTCGCAGCCGATATCAACGCCGAACTGCAACGGCTGGCGGTGAAGGCGCACAAGGCGATGTCGTGCCGGGGCTATTCGCGTTCGGATTTCATTATCTCGGATAAGGGGCCGGTCTATCTCGAAACCAACACCCTGCCGGGACTGACCAAGGCGTCGCTCTATCCGAAGTCGCTGCGGGCGCAAGGATTGGACTTTATCGACTTCCTTCACGGGCAAATCGAACTGGCGATCCGGAGGGCCGGAAAATAGATGGGCGTCTGGTCCAGCGGTCCGTTCGATAATGATGACGCCGCCGACTTCCTGATGGAGCTGGAGGCCGCGCCGTCGTGGGACGTGTTGCGCGATGCCTTCCAGGCGGTTTTCGCCCATCAGGACTATGTGGAACTGCCCGAAGGGGCGCGGGCTTATGCCGCCGCCGCCCTGGTCACCGTCGCCATTGGCAGGAGCGACGTGTCGGCGCAGGACTATTACATGATCGTCGAGGACATGGGGCCGGTGCCCGATGACCTGCCGGCGCTCGCCAAATCCGCCGTGAAGCGCATCAGCACGGGCGATTCCGAAATCCGGGAACTGTACCTCGACAGCGGTTCCTACAGTGAATGGGCGGGCCTGATCGCCGCCATCGAGAAAGTTCTATGACCCCTACCTTCATCAATATCGGCGAACGCACCAACGTCACCGGGTCCGCCAAGTTCAAGAAACTGATCGTCGAGGGCGATTATACGGCGGCGCTCGCCGTGGCGCGCCAGCAGGTCGAAGCCGGGGCGCAGATCATCGATGTCAATATGGACGAGGGGCTGCTCGATTCCGAAGTCGCCATGCGGACCTTCCTGAACCTGATGGCGGCGGAACCCGATATCGCCCGCGTGCCGGTGATGATCGACTCGTCCAAGTGGGAGGTGATCGAGGCCGGGCTGAAATGCGTGCAGGGCAAGGCGATCGTCAATTCGATCTCGATGAAGGAAGGTGTCGAAAAATTCAAGGAACAGGCCCGCGCCTGCCTGCGCTATGGCGCGGCGGTGGTGGTCATGGCCTTCGACGAGGTGGGCCAGGCCGATACCGCCGAGCGCAAGATCGAAATCTGCACCAAGGCTTACCGCGTACTGGTCGATGAGGTCGGCTTCCCGCCGGAAGATATCATCTTCGACCCCAACATCTTCGCCGTGGCGACCGGCATCGATGAACACAACAACTATGCCGTCGATTTCATCGAGGGCACGCGGGCGATCAAGCAGACCCTGCCCTATGCCCGCGTTTCAGGTGGCGTGTCGAACGTCTCCTTCTCCTTCCGCGGCAATGAGCCGGTGCGCCGGGCCATTCATAGCGTCTTCCTCTATCATGCGATCAAGGCGGGCATGGATATGGGCATTGTCAATGCCGGCGACCTGCCGGTCTATGACGATATCGATCCCGAACTGCGTCAGGCGGTGGAGGATGTCATCCTCAACCGCAAGCAGCGCCACAATATCAGCAATACCGAATATCTTGTCGAACTGGCGCCGAAGTATAAGGGTGAAAAGGGACAGGTGCAGGTCGCCAACCTGGCGTGGCGCGAGGGCACGGTGGAAGAGCGGCTGTCGCACGCCCTGGTGCATGGCATTACCGAATTCATCGATCAGGATACCGAAGAGGCGCGCAAGGCCGCCGAACGTCCGCTGCATGTCATCGAAGGGCCGCTGATGGCCGGGATGAACGTGGTGGGGGACCTGTTCGGTTCGGGCAAGATGTTTCTGCCGCAGGTCGTCAAATCGGCGCGCGTCATGAAACAGGCGGTGGCCTGGCTGATGCCCTACATGGAGGCGGAAAAGGCCGGTGGCGAGCACAAGGCGGCCGGCAGGATCCTGATGGCGACGGTGAAGGGCGATGTCCACGATATCGGCAAGAATATCGTCGGCGTGGTCCTGCAATGTAACAATTACGAGGTGATCGATCTCGGCGTCATGGTGCCGGCCGATCGCATCCTGGCCGAGGCGAAAGAACACAAGGTCGATATGATCGGCCTCAGCGGCCTGATCACGCCGTCGCTCGATGAAATGGTTTTCGTCGCCCGCGAAATGCAGCGTCAGGGCTTCGATATTCCGCTGCTGATCGGCGGGGCGACCACCTCCAAGACGCATACGGCGGTCAAGATCGAGCCGGGATACAAGAACAATCAGGTGGTCTATGTGCTCGACGCCTCGCGCGCGGTTGGCGTGGTGTCGAGCCTGCTGGGTGATGACCGGGAAACCTTCAAGGCCGAGGCGAAGGCCGATTACGAGAAGGTGCGCTCGGCCTATGGGCGCGGCAATTCGCAGCCGCGCAGCACACTGGCCGAGGCACGCGCCAACCGGTACAAAATCGACTGGGCCGCAAAGCCGCCGGTGAAGCCGTCCTTCCTGGGCCTGCGCACCTTCACGCCCTACGACCTGCACGATCTGGCCGATCATATCGACTGGACGCCGTTCTTTTCGACCTGGGAACTGGCGGGGAAGTATCCGGCCATTCTGGAAGACGAGATCGTCGGCGAGGCGGCGACGGAGCTTTTCAAGGACGCCCAGGCCATGCTGGCGCGGATTCTGGCAGAGAAGTGGTATACGGCATCGGGCGTGGTCGGCTTCTGGCCCGCCAACGCCAATGCGGATGACGATATCGAAGTCTATGCCGATGAAGGCCGCGGCGAGCCGATCGCCGTCTTCCATACCCTGCGCCAGCAGATGAAAAAGCCGCGCGCCGACCAGAACAATACGGCGCTGTCGGACTTTATCGCTCCGAAAGGCACGCCGGACTGGATCGGCGGCTTCGCCGTCACCGCCGGTCATGGCCAGATGGAAAAGGCCATGGAATTCAAGGCGGCGGGTGACGATTACAGCGCCATCATGGCCACGGCCCTGGCCGACCGCCTGGCCGAAGCCTTCGCCGAGGCGTTGCATAAAAAAGTGCGCCGCGAACTGTGGGGCTATGCGCCGGATGAGGCGCTTTCGGTGGAGGAACTGATCGGCGAAAAATACAAGGGCATCCGCCCGGCGCCGGGCTATCCGGCCCAGCCCGACCACACCGAGAAATGGACCCTGTTCAACCTGCTCGACGCCACGGCGCGCACCGGCATGATCCTGACCGATGCGCTGGCCATGACGCCGCCGGCCTCGGTTTCGGGCATGTATTTCGCCCATCCCGAAGCGCATTATTTCGGCGTCGGCAAGATCGAGAAGGATCAGGTGAGCGATTACGCCCGCCGCAAGGGCTGGTCGGTCGATGAGGCCGAACGCTGGCTGTCGCCCATTCTCAACTACGTGCCCTGAAATGGAGCACTGGCTACAGGTCGTTGCATTTTTAATTGGTGAGGTGGCAACGCTTTTGCTGCCTCAATTATTATTGCCGCGCTTGTTGAGGGCGCCGTCTGATGCGGTTGTTTGCCCGGAAAAATACTGTGCCTACTTTGGATTAGTCGGGATTTTTCAAAGCGTTTTATATGCGACGCTTGGATTTTATGGCAAAATTTTAACGCAGGATCGAAGCCAAATCCTGTCGTGGGTTGGGTTGGTGTCTGGGTTCGGACTGGCAGGGTTTGCTTTGTTCTATTGGGCTTGGAAGGAAAAGATCACAATCACGAAAAACGGATTGGAATTCAGCTATATGTTTCGCGGTATACGACGCATAGAATGGTCGGCTATTGTTAAAATAAAAAAGAACTGGTTGGGTTACATAGTGATCAAGTTGCAAACAGGCCAGTCAATATGGGTGCCTGAAGCTTATCAGAATTCCATGGCCATTCTGATAGCGGCGGTTGACAAACAAATTCCGCTTACGGGATATATTAAGTAAGCGCCGATTGGGTGCAGTCAAATATGTGCCCTGATCACGCCGGCTGTGCAGTCATCGGCTGCGACATCTGCGGCTTGCGCCCGCGCAAATTCAGCAGGGTCTTGCGTAACCAGCTTCCGGCGTGCGGATCGACATAGTGATAAAGGGCCGTGGCGCGAATCTTGTCCGGATCGCACGGCTCATTGGCATGGACCGAGCGGCAGCCCCAGAAGAAATAAACGTTTCCGGGCATCATGCGGATTTTCTCCGGTTCCAGGCGGCCGGAGAGTACGCCCTTGCGCAGAAAGGCCTGGGTGAGCGGATTATCCAGCAGCAACTTGTCGATCAGGTTGCCGAGATAGGTCCGGCGTACCGGCCGCGTGTTCGGAAACATGATCAGATCGCCCGGCGGGCCTTCCGTCGGAATCAGGATCGGCACCAGTATGGTCAGGACGTAGGAATCGTAATGGAAGCGGTAGGCGTGCTGTTTACCGGTCCGGCCGGCCAGGCAGCGCAGGACTTGGTAAAAAGAAACCGGCGGCGGGGTTCGGTTCGTGCCGAGGGCGTAAAGATCACGGCAAATGGACTGGAAGTTGCCGTCGCGTGAAAGGTCTTGCAGCCGTGTGCCTGCGGTGGCGTGGGCGCCGGTAAAGACTGTATATTCGCCTCCGCCGGCTGCTACGCCATCTTCGATGAAGCCGCGAAGATCGGCCAGCATTTCCGCGGAAATACAGTTTTCCGCCACGCCATAGCCGCGGCGGTCCATATCGGCCAATAAGGGCAACCATGCCCGGCGACACGGGCGGAAAAACGTTCATTGAACACTTTCAGGAGAAGAAAGAACTCAAAACCGCACTGGTGGAGAGTCTAGGTGCGCCGCAATAGGAACGTCAATACAAAACAGGGATCAGGCGAATCCTGCTTGATGATGCTCGGTGTCATAATGCCGGCCCTTTGAATTGTCTTTGGCGTCTTGCTGACATACATTAAGTTTGCCGGCCGGTGGCCTTCGCCGCATGCGGTCTTTCATGAAAGCGATTCCATGCCATCTGCCCCAGACAGCAACAGCGCCTCATTCGGGATCGAGGGCGCGCCGGCGCCGCTCGATGTCCTGAAACGGATTTATGGTTATGCCGCCTTTCGCGGCAAGCAGGCGGCGGTGGTGGATCGGGTCGTGGCGGGCGGCGATGCGGTCGTGCTGTTCCCGACGGGAGCGGGCAAGTCGCTCTGTTTTCAGGTGCCGGCGCTCTGCCGGGCCGGTGTCGGCATCGTGGTTTCGCCGTTGATCGCTTTGATGCGCGACCAGGTGGAGGTGCTGAAGCAACTTGGCGTGCGCGCCGCGGCGCTGAATTCCTCGCTGACGCGCGAGGCAGTGGCCGATGTCCGCCGGGCGATTGCCGCCGGCGAACTGGACCTCCTGTATGTGACGCCGGAGCGGATTGTCACACCGGGTTTCCGGGAACTGATCGGCGAGGCGCAGATCGCGCTGTTCGCCATCGATGAGGCGCATTGCGTCTCGCAGTGGGGGCACGATTTCCGGCCGGAATATCGTGAACTCGGCCAGCTTGCGGAGATTTTCCCCGGTGTGCCGCGCATCGCGCTGACGGCGACGGCCGATCCGCACACGCGCGAGGATATCATCGACAGGCTGGGCCTTAGGTCGGCCGAGGTCTTCACCACGTCTTTCGACCGGCCCAACATTGCCTATGAGATCGTCGAGCGCGATCAGCCGCGCCGGCAATTGCTGCGTTTCCTGTCGCGGCACAAGGGTTCGAGCGGCATTGTCTATTGTCTGTCGCGCGCCCGGGTGGAAGAGACGGCCGGCTGGCTGAATACGCAGGGTATTCGCGCGTTGCCCTATCACGCCGGCATGGATCGCGGCCTGCGCGACGCCAATCAGGACGCGTTTATCAAGGAAGAAGACCTGTGCCTCGTGGCGACCGTCGCTTTCGGCATGGGCATCGACAAGCCGAATGTGCGCTATGTCGCGCATCTCGACCTGCCGGGGTCGGTGGAAGCCTATTATCAGGAAACGGGCCGCGCCGGCCGCGATGGCCTGCCGTCGGATGTCTGGATGGCCTATGGCATGGCCGATGTCATCCAGCGCCGGCGGATGATCGACGAGGGTGGTTCGGGCGACGACATCAAGCGCATCGAGCGCGCCAAGCTGAATGCCCTGCTGGCGATCTGCGAAACGCCGGGCTGCCGCCGGCAGGCGATCCTGGCGCATTTCGGCGAAGCGCATCCGGGCCGGTGCGGCAATTGCGATACCTGCCTCAATCCGGTCGAAACCTGGGACGGCACGGAGACGGCGATCAAGGCGCTGGCCGCCATCCATCGCACGGGCGCGCGTTTCGGCGCCGGTCATCTGATCGACGTGCTGCGCGGCGTCGTCAACGAAAAGACCATTCGTTTCGGTCATGTGGACATGCCGGTTTTCGGCGCTGGCAAGGATATGGCGGCGAAAACCTGGCAGTCGGTCTACCGCCAGTTGCTGGCCGCCGGCCTCGTCAGCGTCAATCATGAGGCGTTCGGGGCGCTCCGGCTGGAGCCGGAGGCGCGCGCGGTGTTCAGGCGTGAGCGCGAGGTGCGTTTCCGCAAGGACCGGGCGCCGGCCGACAAGGCGGTGAAGGGGGCGGCGCGCGGGGCATCAACCCCGTCGGCAAACGCGAAGGCCGCGTTGCAGGGCGCCGATCTGTCGCTTTTCGAAGCGCTGCGGGCGACCCGTTCAACGATTGCCAAGGCGCTTTCGGTGCCGCCCTATGTCGTTTTTCCCGACACCACTCTGGTGGCCTTCGCAACGGCGCGCCCGGCCAGCCGCGAGGCGCTGCTCGGCATTTCCGGTGTCGGGCAGGCAAGGCTGGAGCGGTATGGCGACGCCTTTCTGGAGGCGATCCGCGTCCACCCGTCATAGGGGCGCTGTTTCCGCCGGGGCCACCCCGCGGATCGTTAGTCTCCGGTCTGCTTTTTGGGCGTATCCGTCCAGCCGAGGCGATAGCCCAGCCCTTGCGACCAACTGCGTTTTTCGACATGGTTGGGATTGGGGGGCTGCTGTGTCGCATAGGTGGTTTCGGCGTCGGTTGCCGTGGCGGCCGCCGACTGAGGCACGGAAGGCAGGGCGCGCGAGGCCCTGGCGCGGCGGGCCAGGGTATTGGTGGCCAGAGGGCCGTCGCCTTCGACCGGCGCCGTGGAGGCGGTCAGGACGGGCTTCGGTTTTTCGTTATAATCGTGCGGCCCGCCGGAATTGAGCGCCAGGGCGATGGCGTCCAGTTCGTCTTCCGTCGCCATTTCGGCGAACAGGTTGGGGTGGCCGGAAAGGCGGACGGCGGCGTGTTCGCAATCGCCCGGCAGTTGCCAGTTGGCATAGGCGTAGGCGGCCTCCTGGGTCGGCGCGGCGCGGGTGGCGGCCCATTCGTTATAACCGTAGTCGCGGACATCCTCGGCCTTTTTGTGCTCGGCTTCGTTTTTCCCTTTGCCGGAAAGGGTCAGGGCCGCCTCATAGGCGCGCAGATAGGACATGCCGATCAACTGGATCTGGTCATCGACCGGCATGACGGAATCGACCAGTTCGGCCACCTCCATATTGCCGGACAGAACGCCATGGCACCACGCCACGCGCAGGAAATCGTCCTTGGGCGCATCGTCGAGATTGGGCGCATGCAGGCTGCCGTCGGCATTGCGCCCGGTGATGGCGGGATCATCCGGCGCGGGAATTACCGGTTTGGCGGCCGTCTTTTTCGCCGTCGCCGCCGGACGCTTTTTAGCGGCGGCGTCAGCCGGAAGCGCCGCTGAAAAGGCGAAGGCGCAGACGGACAGGGTAAGGGCATGAACAAGGACGGGCGATTTCAACAGGCGCAAATTCGGCTCCGGAAACTGATGGAAAGGTTTTTTGAACCCTGAAGATATTGCGGCGAAAACACACAGGTCTTCTGCCCCAAAGCTTATTTATACAGCAAGTAAGGCATAAAATCGCCATTAGGTATGTTTTTTTGCGAGTCTTACAGAAACTTAAGCACATTCTTCGCCGTAATTAGGCTATGATCCTCCTTCATAAGCTTGCGGGTAATGATGTCGTTCTGGAAAAACCTGGCTCAACTGGCGGTGCGTAAATTCGACGCCGCCGAGTGCACCGAATGCCCCAAGGGGCCGCCGGGCGCCGATCCGGCCTTCGCCACGGCGGTGACGGCTTTGGGCGCCAAGCTGGCCATGGCCGATGGCCTGGTGCATGAGGTCGAACAGACGGCTTTCCTGCATGTCTTCCAGCCCGATAAAAAGGCGATGCGCGATGTCATGCGCCTGTACGATCTGGCGCGCCAGACCAGCCTGGGGTTTGAATCCTATGCCCGCCGGCTGGCGAAACGCTACAGCAACTGCCCGCAAATCCTTGAGGATGTGCTGGAGGGCCTGTTCCATATCGCGGTTTCCGACGGTCACCTGAGCCATCAGGAGGAAACCTATCTGGAGACGGTCGCCGACCTGTTCGGCATCAAGGCCGCCGCCTATCGCCGGGTGCGCGCCGGATATGTGCCGCTGGGCGCGGACGATCCCTATTATATACTGGGCCTGCAACCCGATGCCTCGGACGACGATATCCGTGTGGCGCGGCGGTCCCGGCTCAATGACTTCCATCCCGACCGCATCCGGGCGCGCGGCCTGCCGATCGATTTCGAGGCGCTCTATACGCAGAAAACCGCCCTGATCAATTCGGCCTATGACCAGATTGTGAAGGAGCGCGCCCTGCTGGCCTGATTTGGCCTAACTAACGAAATTCGCAGGCTTTTTATGCGAAGGGCGGCGTAAGCGGACCGTGAAGCGCCGGGAAGGCCTTAATAATTTCGTCATGAACCGGCGCCAAAGGTTGACGTGGGGCTTATTCATGCCAATCTTCTCTTGTAAGAGACGCGTATTGTCTCAGTGTTTGGAGTTTACCTTCATGACCAAGCGTGATGCTTCCTTCGTCCGTTTCGCCCGCAGCTACAAGCCCTGGGGGGAAGTCCGCCGCAAGAACCTGATCGCCCGTGTAGTGACCGGCGTGGCGATGACGCTGGCGGGACTCGCGGTGGTGGCCGGACTGGCCGTTCTGGCGCTTTTCGCGGCTTCGGTGGCCGTGGTCGGCGCGGCGGTTATCGGCGTCATGGGGCTGATGGCGTTTGTCACGCGCAAACCATTGAGGGTGCGCGTCCATGCCGATGACGGCAAGGGTGTCTATGAGGCGCGCAAGGATGGCTCGACCTGGACCGTTTATTGAAAGCGGCTGTCCGTGAATTTCAGAACGCCGCTGTCATCCGACGGCGGCGTTTTTATTTGTTGCCATGCCGGATTGCCGCTAAGAACAGCGGATGATCGAAACGCCGTCTCCCAATTTCAACGAACGCAAATCGCCCCCCGATATGGTGGTGCTGCATTATACCGGCATGAAGACGGGCGCTGAGGCGCTGGCGCGCATGTGCGATCCGGCCTCGCAAGTCTCGGCGCATTACATGATCGACGAGAATGGGGACGTTTACCGGCTTGTGCCCGAAGAGCGCCGCGCCTGGCACGCCGGTGTCAGCTTCTGGAAAGGCGAAACCGATATCAATGGCTGTTCCATCGGTATCGAAATCGTCAATCCGGGCCATGAATTCGGCTATCGTGATTTTCCGCCGGGGCAGATCGACGCGGTGATCGGCCTGCTCGATGGCATCCGTGAACGCTGGGATATTCCCGATCACCGCATTCTTGGCCATTCCGATGTCGCGCCGGCCCGCAAGTCAGATCCCGGCGAGCGCTTTCCGTGGCAAGGGCTGGCGGCGCACGGTCATGGCCTGTGGGTGACGCCGGATTTGCCGCCGCAAGGCGCAATGGGGCCGCCATTGGGACCGGAAGATACCGGCCTCGGTGTTTTTTCGCTGCAATCAGCGCTCGGCAAGCTGGGCTACAATATTCTGGCGGGTGGCCCTTATGACGCCGAAACCGCTACGACCGTCACGGCTTTCCAGCGCCACTGGCTGCCCGAACAGATTGGCGCGGAATTGCAGGGCCGCGCCGATGCGAAACTGCGCGTGACCCTGATGGCCCTGCTGCGCCACATCAGCCTGATGGAGGTTTGAATGAACTCGAACGGCCAACGCATTATCCTCGCTATAGCCGCCTTGTGGGGACTGGGCGGCGTCATCATGCTGGCGGCCGGTTCGCATCCGCCGCAGACCGGGGCGCTGGCCATCGGCGGGCAGTTCCTGCTGTTCCACGCGGCGGCGGTGATCGCCATTCTCTCCACCCCGCTGATCTCCGGCTGGCGGCGCGCCCTGCCCATGGCGCTGATGCTGACCGGCAGCGGGCTGTTCGCTTTCGAGATCATTATTCACGCCGCCACGGGCGTTATCCTGCCCGGACTGGCGCCGGTCGGCGGCGGCGTTACCCTTCTCGGCTGGCTGACGCTTGTCATTGCCCCATTGATCGAACCGGGGAACTGAACTAGAAGACTTGCGGGCCAGATGACCGGGTGATCGCAGGGCAGGGCGACCTGTCTTGAGGAAAGTCCGGGCTCCACGGTAATAGGACGGCGGGTAACACCCGCCGGGGGCGACCCCAGAGATAGCGCCACAGAGAGCAGACCGCCCTGGCCAGCCAGGGTAAGGGTGAAAGGGTGCGGTAAGAGCGCACCGCGTTCCCGGTAACGGGAACGGCATGGCAAGCCTCGTCCGGAGCAAGACCAAATAGGAACGGCGCGCGACCGGTTCACCGGAGCAGGGCATTACCGCCCCAGACCGTTCGGGTAGGTTGCATGAGCCATCCGGCGACGGATGGCCAAGATGAATGATCGCCAAGGGGAGCCATCCCTGAACAGAACCCGGCTTACAGGTCATCTGGCCCTTTTTTCAGATCATGACGCAACGCGCATTTTAAAGCTCTGTTAAGTATAGGTGTTTACAACTCATGGTGTTGCAAATGCGACCGGTCGTCCCCTGAGGCATGGCCGGTCGCATTTATGATTCCAGTATCTCCGTAGCGTACAGGCGTAAGTATAAATGTTTCCATTTTGTTCTATACTTATCCACTATTTGGCGTTTTTATGCTCTGAATCCTCATCTGGTGTCATTCAGAGTCATTGCATCCCACTTAATCCCATGTTAACCCTATGTGCATCCCGAAGCGACCTGGCCGGGAGGGCTGGCCAAGGGTTTCGGCGGACAGGGAGCAGGCCAAAACGGTCTGAGGCGGGTGCGTGTTTCTCTCGACCCATGAGAAACAACTGGACACAAAACGGCGGCTTCTGGTGCCGCAGGATTTCCGCGCCACGGCGCTGGCGGCGTTTCCTGGGGTCGAGCCGTTTGAGGGAGTCTACTGCCTGCCCGCGATCAATGCCGCGTGTCTCGAATGCGGCGGCGGCGCTTTCTTCGCCATGCAACGTGATGTGATCAACGAGTATCCGCCGATGTCCCCGCTTCGCTACGCCATGCAGACCCGCTATGCCTCCATGCACCGGCTCGGCTTCGATACGGCGGGGCGCATCACCCTGCCGGAAAGGCTGTGCGAGCAATTCGGTTTAAGTGGCGATGTGGTCATCGCCGGCATGGGCGAAAGCTTCCATATCTGGGAACCGGCGGCCTATGAGGCGTATCTGGCCGAACAGAAGAAACTGGTCGAGGCCGTTTTCGCCGGACGGGGAGGTTCGGCGTGAGCGAGCAGGCGCATATCTCCGTCCTTCTGCCCGAAGTGCTGACCGCGCTCGGCGATGTGTCCGGCAAGCTGGTGGTGGACGGCACGTTCGGCGCCGGCGGCTATTCGCGCGCCATACTGGAGCGCGGTGCCCGTGTCATCGCCTTCGACCGCGACGTGCGTGTGAAGCCCTATGCCGAGGCGCTGAAGGCCGATTACCCCGACCGTTTTCAGTGGGTGAACCGCTGTTTCTCCGAAATGAAGGATGGGTTGGCCGAACTGGGGCATGACGCCTGTGACGCTATCGTGCTCGATATCGGCGTCTCATCCATGCAGCTTGACGAGGCCGAACGCGGCTTCTCCTTCATGCGCGATGGCCCGCTCGACATGCGGATGAGCGTTGATGGCCGCAGCGCCGCCGATATCGTCAATGAGGACGACAAGGACGAGATCGCCCATATCATCTGGCTCTACGGTGAGGAGCGCAAGTCGCGCGGCATCGCCGCCGCCATAGTCAGGCGCCGCGAAGCGCAGAGATTCGAGCGGACGCTGGATCTGGCCGAGGTGGTGGAGCGCGCCCTGGGCGGGCGTCGCGGCGCGCCGGTCCATCCGGCGACGCGGACGTTTCAGGCCCTGCGCATCGCGGTCAATGACGAACTGGGCGAACTGGAACGCGCGCTCGAAGTGGCCGAAACCCTGCTGGAGCCGGAGGGCGTCCTGGCGGTGGTGACCTTCCATTCGCTCGAAGACCGCATCGTCAAGAATTTCTTCAATGCGCGCGCCGGCAAACTGCCTTCGGGTTCGCGCTATGCGCCGCAAAAGATAGAGAGGCGCCAAGGGACTGAAATGTCCGTCTATTCGCTGGTGACGCCGAAAGCCGTGCAGGCCGCCGAGGCCGAGATCGCCGCCAATCCGCGCGCCCGTTCGGCCAAGCTGCGCGCTGTTCGCCGCACCTCGGCCGCTTCCGCCCAGATGTCTTCCCGCCGGTCACCCTCGCATACGAAGGTCGGATCATGAATGGTTTGATGCGCCTGTTTGAACAACGTATCCGCGGCATCCGCCTGATCGAACTGGTCGGGCTGCTGCTGGTGTTCGGCCTGATCTTCTGGGTGTGCGTCAGCAAGGCGCGCGAAGGGGAGGATATCCGCCGCATCAACGAACTGGACCGCCAGATCGCCGCGGAGCAGGCCGCCGTTGACAGCCTCCGGATCAAGGTGGCGCAACTGGAGCGGCCCGGCCGGCTGGAACAGTTGGCGGTCGAATATCTCGGCATGAAGCCGACCGATCCGAGCCATGAGGCCCGCCTGGAATCGTTGGGTGAAATTTCCCGCGCCACATCGAAACCGATGTCTCCGGCCTCCGTCACCGCGCCGGCGCCGCCTGAACCGGCGTCCGCGGGGGCGGCGGATGACCTGATCACGGTGGCGCCGGCCCGCAGGGCGCCGGAAGTGGCCTCCGCCGACAGCCGCAGGGGAGGCCGCCCGTGAGTATTTCCATCTTTGAATCGATCCAATCCGGTTTCCAATGGGTGGCCGACCGCGTGTGGCCGGAGGCCCGCCCATGAGCATCTCCATCTTTGAATCGACCCAATCCGGTTTCCAATGGGTGGCCGACCGCGTGTGGCCGGAGGTCCGCCCATGAGCATCTCCATCTTTGAATCGACCCAATCCGGTTTCCAATGGGTGGCCGACCGCGTGTGGAAAGTCGAGCATGCCTTCGAGCGCGCCAATGCGTCGGGCGTCAAGGCGTCGAGCACGCGGATGCGCATTTTCTGCATCCTGGTCGGCATGACCTTCGCCTATGTCAGCCTGGCCGGTTTCGCCACGCGCGGCTCTCTTGAGGGGCGCGGCCAGATCGCCGCCCTGACCGGAGAGCCGAATGCGCGGGCGCAGCTTGTCGATCGCAACGGCCAGTTGCTGGCCACGGATGTCTATGATTACAGCCTGTTCGTCGATCCGAACGATATGACCGGCGATGACCGCGGCCTGGTGCGCCGCGCCCTGCTGCAAATCTTCCCCGACCTGCCGCGCGAACAGATCGACAAGCCGTTCAAGTCCAATCGCCGTTTGCTGCTGGCCAATAATATCAAGGCGGGCAAGCGCGATGAAATCCTGGGCTACGGCCTGCCGGGCATTACGTTCGAAGCGGCGCGGGTCCGTGATTATCCGCTGGCCAATACCGGCTCGGCCTATATCGGCATGACCCAGCGCGGCGGCGAGGGCATGTCCGGCGCGGAAAAAGCCTTGCAGGACCAGATCATCGGCAATGCCGCGACGGATCAGCCGGTGACGCTGGCCATGGATCTGCGCATCCAGGGTACGCTGGAAAACGAACTGCGCGCCATGGCCCAGGCGCAAAAGGCGCAAAGCGCCATCGGCATCGTCACCAATGTCCGCACCGGCGAGGTGCTGGCCCTGGCGAGCTGGCCGGATTTCGATCTCAACCGGCCGGGGGCGTTCAGCGAAGCGGACCGGCGCAATCATGCCGCCGTCGATCGCTATGAACTGGGATCGATCTTCAAGGTCATTTCGATTTCGGCCGGTCTCGATACCGGCGCGGCCTCGCTCAGTTCGGTCTATGACGGCCGCCAGCCGCTGAAGGTCGGCAACCGCCTGATCCACGATGAGCACGCCTCAAGCGAGTTGCTGAGTCTGACCGATGTCTTCATCAAGTCGTCCAATATCGGCACTTCGCGCATCGCGCTCGATGTCGGGGCCACCGCCATGACGCGCTATTACGAGGCGCTGGGCCTGTTCCGCTCGGCCGATATCGAATTTACCGAACCGGCCTCGCCGCTGCTGCCGGCCCGCTGGTCGGACGGTTCCCTGGCCAATTCGGCCTTCGGGCAAGGCATGGCGATCACGCCGCTGTCGTTCATCGAAGCCGCCAACGCCACGCTCAATGGCGGCTATCTGCGGCCGCTGACCATCAAGAAGTATGACGGCCATTCGCCGCTGCCGGGCACGCAGGTCTTTTCGGCCGCCACCTCGCGCACCATGCTGGAACTGATGCGCCAGAACGTCCTCAAGGGCACCGGCACCCGCGCCAATGCCCCTGGCCTGCGCGTCGGCGGCAAGACCGGCACGGCGCAGAAACCGGGCAATGGCCACTATACCAGAGAAAATGTGTCGTCCTTCCTCGCGGTCTTCCCGATCGACGGACCTGTGGATGGCGACAGATATAGTGTTCTGGTCACGTTCGACTCGCCGCAAGGTGCGCCGGAAAGCAATGGCTCACGCATGGGCGGCCCTGTGGCGGCCCCTGTGGCGGGCCATGTGATCGAGCGTATCGCGCCCTTCGTCGGCGTGGCGCGCAAGGAAGACAAGTTCACCAAACCGGGATGGGACAAGGCCCCTGTCGCCGCCGAAGACGTAACCGGAGAAAACCAGTAATGAGCGCCTTACGCCTCTCCGATCTTTTGCGGCGCGACCTGGATCATGATCCGATGGTGACGGGCGTGACCGCCGACAGCCGCAAGGTGGGCGAGGGTGTGCTGTTCTGCGCCCTGCCGGGCAATGCGGCGGATGGCCGCCAGTACATTCCGCAGGCGATCAGGCAGGGCGCCGCCGCCATTCTGGCGCCCGAAGGCACGAAGGCCGAGGGGCTGGTGGTGGTCAATGTGTCGGATGTGCGCCGGGCCTATGCCCTGGCCGCCAAGGCCTTTTATGGCGTGCAGCCGAAGACCTGCATCGCCGTTACCGGCACCAACGGCAAGACGAGCGTGGCCACCTTCTGCCGGCAGATTTTCGCCAGCCTTGGCCATATGTCGGCCAGCATGGGCACGCTCGGCGTCGTCACGCAAACGCCCGGCGGCACGGAAAACGCCGTGACCGGCCCCGGCCTGACAACGCCGGACGCCGCCGATCTGGCCCGTCATCTGGCCGACCTGGCGCAGGCGGGCGTCACCCACCTGGCGCTGGAAGCCTCATCGCACGGCATCGACCAGCGAAGGCTCGACGGCGTGTCGCTGTCGGCGGCGGGGTTCACCAACCTGACTCAGGATCATCTCGATTATCACGCCACCATGGACGCCTACCGCACGGCCAAGCTGCGCCTGTTCGAGCAGCTTCTGCCGCGTGGCAAGACGGCGGTGCTGAACGCCGATTCCGATGCCTATAACGCCTTCGCCGCCCTGTCGATCATGTCGGGCCTCAATGTGATGAGCGTCGGCGAGCGGTCGTCGCACCTGTGCTTGACGGGCCGTGACCTGACCGCCGATGGCCAGATCCTCCATCTCGAATATCACGGCAAAAAATTTGAAACCAGGCTGCCGCTGGCCGGTTTGTTCCAGGCGTCGAACGCGCTGGTCGCCGCCGGTTTGGCCATTTCGGCGGGCGAGGACGCCGGTGAGGTGATCCACGCCCTGTCGAAGCTTCAGGGCGCGCGCGGACGGCTGGAACGCGTGGGCGCCAGGGAGAACGGCGCCGAGGTCTATGTCGATTACGCGCACACGCCGGACGGTCTGGAAACCGTGCTCAACGCCCTGCGTCCGCATACCAGGGGCAAACTGGTCTGTGTCTTCGGCTGCGGCGGCGACCGCGACCGCGGCAAGCGTCCGCAGATGGGCGGCATCGCTCAAAAACTGGCCGACCGCGCCATCGTCACCGATGACAATCCGCGTTCGGAAGACCCGGCGGCGATCCGCGCCGAGGTGCTGGCCGGCATGGACAAGACCGCCATCGAGATCGGCGACCGCCGCGCCGCCATTTTCGAGGCCGTGGCGGGATTGCAGACCGGCGATGTGCTGGTGGTGGCCGGCAAGGGCCATGAGCAGGGCCAGATCGTGGCCGGCAATATCCTGCCGTTCGATGACGCCGGCGTGGTGCGCGAGGCCCTGACGGCCTGATTTTATTCAGCGCCGGTTCATCGTCCTGCGCGCAAATTTCCCTGAACGCAGTTATCCGGCTTGATCCTTCCGCCTTTATGGCGTTATCAAGTCTGCGGGCGATTCAGGGGATGGGCGATGCAACAACTATCGATATTGAGCGGACTGGCGCTGATGCTGGCGGTTATTCCGCTGGCGGCGAAGGCGCAAACCTCGCAGCCGGTGCTGGTGCATGAGGCGCAATTCGGTTCGGTGCATGAGGTGCTGGGCGCCGAAATCGCCGTGGCCGCGCCGCGTGCCGATTGTCCGGTGAAATTCCGGCCCGTCGCCGATGGACCGTGTTTCGACAAGGTAAAGCTGAAGCCGGCTTCGGTGGGGGCGACGCGTGTGCTCGGCCTGGTCAGGCCGGCGCAGGACGATTGGGTTTCCGGCGTCTATGGCCGTGATTTCCGGCTCTATGACCTGTTCCCGACGGCTGAGGGTTTTCAAACGCGCGAACTGCCGTTTGAAACTTCCGATGTCGCCGTGCCGCGCGAGTGTTACGCGCTGACGGGCGAAGGCGTCGGCTATTCCATCGCGCACCGCGCCGGCGGCGATATGGCGCTTGAGCGCCAGACGGTGGTCTGTGGCGGCGGACCGCGCCAGCCGGCGGGGCCGTACAAGCCGGAAGGGCCGCCGCTGACGCCGGGGCCGCAAGGCGTCTGGCACAATACCGAGATGATGCGCGCCGAAGGGACGATGCGCTATCTGGCGACGCCCGGCGATTGCGATCCGCAATACAGCATAAAATCCACCTGGTGCGCCGAACCGGCGGTGAAGTACCTGCAAGGTCATCCTGAAGAAAAAGAACTGGACCTGATCGCCGCCCGCCATGCCGTTCAGGCCGGTGATGTGCTGCAAAAGGCGGAAACCGATCAGTGGGTGCTGAAACGCAAGGGCAGCAGCAAGTTCAAGGCCGACAGCCGCTGGATCGACAAGTCCTTCATGCAGGCCGTGGAGGGGTGTGCGCCGGTCGAGGACATCGGCTGGTGGGTGACCGGCCGGCCGGATGGGCTGTACATCACCGAAAAGGCGCTGAACCGCTGCGGCGCGCCGCCGGCCCCGGTGCCGAGCGAAATCTGGGAAGCCTACGGCGATGATTATTTTATCGTTGATTGCGCCAAAGACGGACATGGCGACTGGCGCAAAGGCCGTCCGCGCGGCAAGGACGCGCAGGGGCGGCAACAGGGCGACCAGGCCGCCGAATGCTTTGACCGCGCCGGTGATTACCTGCGCCATATCGACCGCAACGACGCCATTGTAGTGGTGTTGAACGAACGCGCCCGCATCGATGATCACCTCTTTTCGGGCGGTTATGTCAGCTATGATGTCGCCGAAGTGACCCTGAACAAGGATCGCAGCCTGTCGGCGCGCCGTCTGGATCCGTATGATCCGTCCGGCATTTATATGGGCAATTGCACACAGGTGACCGATGGCCCGCCGGAATCGAAGGGCTTCGTCATTGTGCGATCCATGGGCGTCAACCGGGCGCGGGCGTATCGCTGGATGTCGTGCCCGGTTTATTAAATCTCCTCATCCCTACGCAGTGGGGAGGAGGCAGCGCGCAGTAAATGCCGGAGCGGCGCCCCTCCACCGCTTCGCGCTCCCCATGTTTAGGATGACTGGAGGGGCAGCCCCCTCCAATCCTTGGGAAGGCCGGGCCGTTGTCCTCTTAGCCTTTGGGGCTGTTGGGGGCGCTTGCCCGTTGGTGGTGGGGCTTCCGGCTTTCTATGCCGCTTGTTCGTTGTCACCGTTCAGGCTCTTCGCCAGGTCGAGCAGACGGCGGCGCGGGCGCTCCGACAGGCGGTAATAGGCCTGGATCAGATCGAGCGTTTCCTTGCGCGAGAAGACTTCGATGCCTTCATTGTTAACGGCGGCGACTTCGGTCTTGTCATCGGTCAGGCCGTCATAGAAATAGTTGATCGGCGTTTCCAGCGCCTTGGCGAGTTGGAACAGGCGGGCGGCCGAAATGCGATTAGCGCCGCATTCGTATTTCTGGATTTGCTGGAAGCGGATGCCGACCGCCAGCGCGAGTTGTTGTTGCGTCAAACCGAGCAGGCGGCGGCGGCGGCGCAGACGCTTACCCAGGTGCAGATCGATATCGGTGGCCATGATTGGAACCCCTAAACAGACTTGTGGCGCTGTATCAGAGTGAAACAGCTCGCCTTATAGGTTTCACAACTCATGCCACACGTATAAACAGGGGTGTGCAGACGGCTGGAAAGGGAAACCGGAAGGGTATGACGCGCATGCAAAAGGCGTGATCCGGAAGACCACGCCTTTTGCAGGATTTTGAAGGTTTTCAGGCTTCCTGGCCGTTCAGGCCTTCAAGGGCGAAGGCGTTTTGCAGCATGGCCATCTGGCTCATCACCGGATTGACCGTAATTTCTTCGGCCTCGCCATCGATGAACATGCGCTTGTCCATGTGCGAGATTCGCTCGTAAAGGCGGTTGGAGCGGTCGAGCAGGTTGAGCAGCCCGCCGGGCAGGGTCTGAGGCTTTTCCGTGCCGTCGTTAAGCGCGGCGATGCGGTACTTCTCGTCGCAGGCGTCCTGGGCCGGCATATCGCCTTCGCGGACGGCGCGCTGGACGAGCAGCCACGAGGCGATCTGCATCAGGCGGGTGGTCAGGCGCATGCTTTCGCCGGCATAGAGCAGGGCGTCTTCACGCGGCAGCAGGCGGGAATCGCGGCGGCCGTCACCATCGAGATAGGCGGCTGTTTCCTCGACCAGCGCCATGCCTTCCTTGAAGGTGCGATCGAACAGATCGGAAGAGGCGAAATCACGCACGATGCTGACGCGGGCGTTGGAAGAGTTGCTGTCGGACATATACTGTTAGCCTTATGCTGAAATCGGGTCGGCGAAGGTCTGTTCTGACCCACGTAGTCCGGGCGGATATCTGATCCGTCGGACGCACCGTCATTGAAACCTGCCGCGGACACTGCAACGCTTGTGCCATTCAGGCGGGACGCATGACGGTTATTAATCCTTAGTTATCCTTAAAAGAGAATAAAGCGTCGGCGGCCGAGCGGCGGTTTCTTTTGCGCTCAAGCGCTTCGGCAGCCCGGCTGATCTCGCCTTGCAGCGCCTCTATGCGCGCTTCGAGTTCCTCGACGCTGTAAGGGTCCAGATCCTCGCGGACAAGGCCCGGTAACGGTCCGGCATTTTGCCGCGCCAAGGGTTCGTTGTCATCCTGCATCGCCATGCTTATATCCGGTTTGCCTGTTCCTTATGGTGTCAGGCTGCGTTCCGCGCCATCCTCCGCGCACAGATGAAACGCCTCTTGCGCGAAGAAATCAAGGAAAACGAATCAGTCATGAAAGCCATTTCAGTCCACGGAACGGGGCAAAATCCGTCCGATCTTTACCTGAATGATACACAGATACCGAAAGCGCCTCCCGGACATGTGCTGATCCGGACCGCCTTCGCCGGCGTCAACCGGCCCGATATCCTTCAAAGAAAAGGCAATTATCCGCCGCCTGAGGGCGCCTCGCCGATTATCGGGCTGGAGGTCTCGGGTGTGATCGAAAGTCTGAACCCGCCGGTGAACTATGGGGATGATATCGGCTGGAAAGTTGGGGATGAAATTTGCACCTTGGTTAATGGCGGCGGCTATGCCGAATACGTCTCGGTCGATATCCGCCACCTGCTGCCCGTGCCGCGCGGATTGTCACTGGCCGAGGCGGCATCCCTGCCGGAGAATATATTGACGGTCTATGCCAACCTTATGGAGCATGGCGCCCTGAAGGCTGGCGAAACCGTGCTGGTGCATGGCGGCAATTCCGGCATCGGCGCCATGACGATCCAGATGGGCAAGGCGATGTTTAAGGATTCTGGTGGCGCGAAAGTCATCGCCACGGCGCGCGGGGCGGATAAATGCGCCTTTGCCCGATCGATGGGCGCCGATCTGGTGATCGATACCGATACGGAAGATTTCGTGGCGGCTGTGAAGGCGTTTGGCGGGGCTGATGTGGTGCTGGATATTGTCGCCGGAGATTTCTTCGCCAAAAATCTGGCCTGTCTCAATATGGGCGGACGGATCGTGCAGGTGGGCTTCGGCAGGGAAGCCGTGGTCGAGATGGATCTGCGCCGCATCATGGCGAAACAGGCAGTCGTTACCGGCTCGATGCTGCGGCCGCGTTCGGCGGACGAAAAGGCGCGGATTACGGCCAAGGTGCATGAACGGGTGTGGCCGCTGATCGAAAGCGGGCAAATCAAGCCGATCCTGGCGGAGACATTCGACTTCGCCAATGCCGCCGGCGCCCATGCCTGGATGGATCAGGGCGACCACAAGGGCAAGGTTGTGCTGCGCGTTTCGCCGTGATATAACGATTTTGAACAACGTTCAATTTTGTGGTGTGCTATGAAGAAGTGGATGATCTGGCTGGGACTTATTGTGGTGATTATCGCCGGCGCCGCCCTGGGCCTCGCCAAGGTGTTCGATCCGCATGACGCCTGCCTGGACAGCGGCGGGAAGTGGGTTGAGACACACTGTGAGTATTAAACCCGCAGCATTAGCATCGCCAGGCGCAGCCTGTAGTCGCGGTCGTCATATAGCCAGTCAAGCGCGCGGATGGCGGCTTCCAGTTCGGGCTGGCGCAGACCATTGAGCCGGATGTCTGCGTAAGCGCCGTCCTCATCAACCGTCACGGCGATGGACAGCCAATGGAGATCGCCTTCCAGCATCGTACCTTTCAAAAAGGTCTCGATCATGCCGAACAACAGCCAGGGCACGGGCGGCCGCTCGCCGGTTTCGATCTGGCGCAGGTAGCGGCCGGTCAGGACCTGCCAGGGACCATCCGCTCGCTTGATGATCTGGCGCGTGACCTGCCCCGAATTATGCCGGCCCCAGAAAGCACTGAGCAGCAAAGGCAGGGCGCCGTCACGGAACAGCGACAGCCCCTCATCCGCCGCATAGGTTTCGCTGATCCGCAAATCCTCGGTCAGGGCCAGGTCGATGGTCATGACGCGGCCTGTCGCATGGACGCGGATTGCGGGGTAAAGGCCATCCATCAGCCACCAGTCCCCGCGGCGTTCGGGCGTCAGGTCGAAGGCCGAAAACAGCGGCGTCAGGTCGATGTGGGGCACGGGCAGGTCACTCATGACGGATTACATAGGTGTGATCGGAGTCTCCTGCCAGAGGGCGTATCAAACGGGCTTCCCTTTGCCGCGAAATCGCTCTATACAATCGCTCACAACACCCGCGCCCGGCCGAAAAGGCCGGGCGTAGCCATTTCTGGAGGGTCGTAACGACCCCTCACACAAAGGATAAGCCTATGTCCGATATCCTGATGCCCAAGGCGACCGCCGTCTGGCTCGTTGATAACACCTCGCTCGCCTTCGACCAGATCGCCGAGTTCTGCGGCCTGCATCCGCTCGAAGTCAAGGGCATCGCCGATGGCGAAGTGGCGCGCGATATTCGTGGCGCCGACCCCATCGCCAACGGCCAGTTGACGCGCGAGGAACTGACCCGCGCCGAGGAAAACCCGAAATACCACATGAAGGCGCTGGTTTCGCGTCATGCCGAACTGCTGAAACCTTCCAAGAAGGCCCCACGCTATACGCCGGTGTCGCGCCGCCAGGATCGTCCGGACGCCATCCTGTGGTTCGTCAAGAACCACCCCGAAATCACCGACGCGCAAATCTCCAAGCTGCTCGGCACCACCAAATCGACCATCGAGCAGGTTCGTTCGCGCACGCACTGGAATTCGGCCAATATCAAGCCGGTCGATCCGGTGACGCTCGGCCTGATCGGTCAGATCGAACTCGACGCCGCCGTCCGCAAGGGCGCCGAAGCCAAGCGCAAGCAGGCCGAGAAACTGGGCATTCCGCTCGATGATCCGTCGCTGAAGCCGGCCGTCACCGTGCAGCCCGCCTTCGAGGAGGAAGAGGACAGCCCCTACGGCAAGAAGGGCGATCTGTCGGTCGAGGACGTGTTTGGCGCCGGCGGCGGCAAGCGCTCAGAACCGGAAGAAGACGAGGATTATTGATCGTCTCGATAATGAATATAAAGAAAGCCTGCCGGATGACCCGGCAGGCTTTTTAAGTTTTCAGGCAGGGAACACTCAGTCAGGAAGTTTGGTCAGGTCTTGATATCCAAAAGGCTGCCCAGCATCTCGTCGGCGGTCTTGATGACGCTGATATTGGCCTTGAAAGCGTTGCGCGAATCGATCTGCTCAACCAGGTCGCTCAGGATATCCTGGCCGTTCGTGGCATTGCGGGCCGTACTCGCGGCGGCTTTCTCGAAGCGCTGCGTGGCGGAGATAATCCCGGCTGTGGCTGTGCTGATCGCGGACATATCCACAGTATGCGCGTCAAAGTTTAAGGCGGATTTGAAAGACGCGGTTAACGGCGGTTAAGCCATGAAACCCAGATTATTCGTGGTGAACCGGCCGATATTGGGCAGAACCGCCGTCAGTTCGGCACCGGTCAGGCCGAACCATTTGCCGAGGGTCGAGGCCATCTGATCGACGGAGGTTGAGGGCAGAAGCCGGCCTTGGCCGACCTGATCGTCGGTTTCCAGCGAGATATGCGGCGCCGTGCCGTAGAATTGTCCGCCCTTGACCGCGCCGCCGATGACGAAGTGATGCGAACCCCAGCCGTGATCGGAACCATCGCCATTATAGGCCAGGGTGCGGCCGAAATCGGACGCCGTGAAGGTGGTGACCTTGTTGGCGACGCCCAGTTCGACCGTGGCGTTATAAAAAGAGGTGACCGCCGAATTGAAGGTGGCCATCAGGCCGGGATGCTCCGTCATCAGGCCGTCGTGGTTGTCGAATCCGCCCATGGAGACGAAAAAGACCTGCCGTTTGCTGCCCAGCGCGCCGCGCGCGGCGATCAGCCTGGCCACCACCTGAAGCTGCCGGGCGAGATAATTGGTCTGGTCGAAGGCTGTGGTCAGGGTAATCGGATCGAGCGCGGCATTGACGATGGTTTCCATGTCGATCGAGCGCCGGGTGACCGCGTTGAAGGCGTTTTCCATCACATGGGCGCGCGGTTCGGTGATCAGGTCATGGAGCAGATGGGAGGCCTCGGCGGAACCGAAGACCCAGCCCTTGGCCGGCCAGATCGGAATCGCGCCGTCGGGGCTGATCTGGTATTGCAGGGTGTTGTCGCCGGAGACGAAAACGGCATTGCCCGAAGCTGAAATGCAGGTCATCAGGCTCTGGCCGTTTGAGGACAGCGCCAGGTCGCCCATGCGGCCGCCCCAGCCGACCGTGGCGCCTTCCGAGCCGAGCGATTGCCAGATCGATTGCTGATCATTGTGCGAGAACAGCTTGGGCGGCAGGGGATAGGCCTTGCTGCCGCTCTCATACTGCGCCAGGGTCAGGGGCACCACAAGCGGGCCGACATTGAGCTGGACGGCGGCTTTACCCGAATTGAACAGTGAAGCTACGCCGGTCAGTTCCGGCGCGAGGGCGTACCGGATATCATTGGTCAGGGTTTGCGGCGCAAGCGTGGTCAGGGCGGTGCCGTCCAGTTCGTCGTGGCCAAGCGCCACGCCGCCGCGCTTGCGGTCCGCCGCGCCGCCACGGATGGCGCTATAGAGATCATAGTTCGGCAAGTCGTAGGGAATGACCGTGTTGGCGTAATCATTGCCGCCGTAGAAGAAGCAGCAGACGATCGCCTTGTAGTCGGTGGCGTCCATGGCGGCCGCCTCGCCGACGCTGGCGAGATTAAGCGCCATCGGCGCGGCGGCGCCAAGACCGGCGATGGCGGCGGCGCGCTTCATGACGGCGCGGCGGGTAAGGTCGGGAATCCGGTTGTTATACATCTGAACGCCCTATTTCTGGATGAGGTATTCGGGGCAGGACATCAGCAGCAGGATGCCGTTGCAGATGCGGTCCAGCTTATCGTCATCGCTGCTTGCGGCCGTGACCGGGCGGGCGTCGATGGCCGTCTTGATCCGGGCGAGGGTGGCGGAAGATACCTGGTTGGCGCTTAAGTGCAGGTTCATCCAGTCAAGCAGGCTCTGAGAATCCGCCACCTTGGCCAGCATGGCGGTGTAATCCGGCTTAACGTCGCTGTAGCCGTCACGCATGACCGAGGTGAAGAAGTTGATGAAACCGGCGACGGTGGTCTCATTGTGAAGCTGGAATTCCGGCGCCACATCGCCGGCGGAAGCGATAGCGGTCTGTGGCGGCACATAGCCTGGTCGGAAGAAGTTGAAAACCGAAGGCGAGCGCAGCGGACTTTGGCCCAGGCCCCAGTCGGCGCTCGACAGATCGTAGATCTCCCATTTGCCGGTGGCGCTGTAGATATCGAAGGTGCGGGCGAACTGGGCCAGCCGGATCATCGGTTCGCGCAATTTTCCGGCGGTGGTGTTGGTGGGCAGGGTGCGGGCCTCGTCATCCATCAGAATGGCGCGCCAGACGGCTTTCAGATCGCCGCGCACGCCGGAGCCGTTATTGTTGAACTTGCCGGCGACGCGTGACACGTAAGCAGGGGAGGGATTGGAGGTCACCAGCCGCTGGATCATCTGTCTGGCGAAGAACGGCCCGACATTGGGATGATTGTAGAGAGTATCGAGTGCGAGTTTCAGGGCCTGGTCACCCGGCGTATTGGCCGGAATGGTGGCGCCCAGGAATTTCACTTCCAGCATGGAATGTGCGTCTGGATCAAGCACCATGCGGGCGCTGGCGAATTCGGTCGTGGGGATGTCGTAGGATTCGTAGCCGCTTAACCAGGTGGATTTCGACCAGTCCCAATCATAGCCGGTAAACACGCGCGCCAGATTGCTGATGTCGGACTGTGTATAGGTTTCGGTCTTGTTACCGAGCAGGTCGGTCTTCGGTGTGCCGTCATTATTGAGTTCGTAAAGGCCGATGGTGAAAAGCTGCATTACCTCGCGGGCGTAGTTTTCATCCGGTTCGCGGCCGGTGGCCGGGTCTTCCTTGAGATTTCCGGCGGTATTCAGGAACTTGCCGATAGCGGCGTTTAGCGTCACCTCTTCCAGCAGGGTGCGGAAATTGCCGAAGACATGGGCGTTCAGCATGTCCCAGTAACCGGCGATGACATAGGCCGGCCAGAAGCCATCGATCGGATTGAGCGAGGCGACCATCATTTCCGAAACGGCCAGGGCGCAGCGTTTGCGTAACTGGTCTTCGCCGGTCATCAGCATCCGCCAGGCCATGAAGTCGCCGGGGGTGCCGTCGAAATAGTTGCCGTTATGGTTGGGTGTGCCGTAGCCTTGGGCGGTCAGCCACTGGGCGCCGGTCTGGCTGATGGCGCTGTTGAACTGGGCCGTGAGCCAGCCGTCATAGCCCTTGGCGTTGAGCGTGGCGAGGTCTGCCTCCTTGAAGGCGAATTGCGCCTGGAGCAGAAAGCGGGCGGCTTCCGCCGGGGCGTAATTGTAATTGACCGGCGCGGGCGTTGCGCCGCCGCCGGTGCTGCCTCCGCCTCCGCCTCCGCCTCCACTTCCACCGCCGCCGCAGGCCGCCAACGCCATGGACAGGGCGCTTAAGACGCCAAGACCGGCCAGGGGCGAACCTTGAACAGAATCGGGAACGGCTTCCGACTGCTTCTCTGGACGCTTCTTTGGGCGCGTATCCTGGAAATCCACGTTTACCCCCTCGCCAAAATGCGCTCCCTGTTTCGGGCGTGAAACAAGCTATGTTGGCCAGTTATTAAGGTTTTCCTAAACAGGGGAACCGTGTTCTCCGAAAAACAGAATCATGACTGTCCGGGGGCAGGTAAGGTTTAACCGCGGATCGGCACGGATGCCGCTGCGCGGCGACACGGATGAAGGCACGGATTTCAGGGTAACGCCGGACATCAGTGAATGCTATGAGCCATTCATCGACGGCGAAGCCGTCATTCAGGACCATGCGCCATACAGGGCTGGGGACGGAAATTTCATGGGCCGATGCCGCCCATGAAATCCGTGCCTTCATCCGTGCGGATGCGCTTGCGCATCATCCGTGCCGATCCGTGGTCAATCTTGGAAATCAGCCGCGCAGAACGGCGCCGGCCTTTTGAGCCGCGGCGATGATTTTCGCGCTGACCGCCTCGATCTCCGGCTCGGTCAGGGTCTTGTCGGTCGGGGTGATCGTCACCTCGATCGCCAGGGATTTCTGGCCTTCGGGTACGCCGGCGCCGGTATAGACATCGAACACCCGCGCGTCGCCGATCAGTATTTTGTCGGCGCCCTTGATGGCGCGCACCAGATCGCCCGAAGCGGCCTCGGCCGGCAGCAGGAAGGCGAAGTCGCGGGTCAGCGGCATCAGGTTGGAGACGGTCAGTGCGCCTTTCGACTTGCCGCTTTTCGCCTTGGGCGCGGGCAGCAGGTCGAGGCGGATTTCAAAACCGACGTGCGCGCCATCGAGATTCAGCGCCTTGAGCACAGCCGGATGCAGTTCGCCGAATTCAGCGACAATCTGTTTGGGACCGAGTTGCAGGCGCGCCGAACGGCCGGGATGCCACCAGCTATTGGTATTACCCTGCACCAGTTGCAGCGAAGCGACCGGCGCGCCCACGGCTTCCAGCAGTTCCATCAGATCGCCCTTGAGCGCGAACAGGGCGTCCTCGCCTCTCGCCTGCCAGTGGCGCGACTTGTCCGGCGCCTTGATGGCGGTGATGGTGGTCTTCTGGTCGGCGGGTTCCAGGCCTTGATAGACCGGTCCGATTTCAAACAGTTGCACACCTTCGAACCCGCGCGCGGCGTTGCGGCCGGCGGCTTCGAGCAGGTTCGGCAGGCTTGACGGACGCATGCAGTTCAGTTCGGAAGCGATCGGATTGGCGAGGACGAGGGTGTCGTCACCGCCGCCGAACAGCTTTGCCCAATCCTGGCGCATGAACGACCAGGTGACGGCTTCCGAATAACCGAAGGCCGCAAGGGCGCGACGGGCGGTGCGCGCTTTTGCTTGTTGCGCGGTCAGCACGCCACCGGGACGCAAGCCGACGACCGGCAGCGGCGTGGCCGGGATATGGTTGAAGCCGTAAATGCGGGCGACTTCCTCGACCAGATCGGCCTTGCCATCCACGTCTCGCCGCCACGAAGGTACGGTAACGGTCCAGGCATTTTGCTTTTCTGGGCCTTTCGTGACGCCGAAACCGAGAGCCGTCAGAATCTGCTCGATCTTGTCGGCCGGAACATCGAGGCCGGTCAGTTGGCCGACATAGGCCGGATCGAAGGTGACATCCGGACGGCCTTCGACCGGCGCGCCGGATTCGACGACTTCGGAAGCGTCACCGCCGCACAGATCAAGGATCAGTTGCGTGGCCAGTTCGAGGCCGGGGCGGGTGGATTGCGGATCGACGCCGCGCGCAAAGCGGTATTGCGCATCGGAATTAAGGCTGAGGGTACGGCCGGTCTGGGCGATGCGGATGGGGTCGAACCAGGCGGATTCGAGGAAGACCTCGGTGGTCGTTTCATCAACGCCAGTGCTTTCGCCGCCCATGACGCCGCCGAGGCCAATCGGGCGCTGGCCGTCGGCATCGGCGATAACGCACATATCCGGACCGATATCGTAGGTCTTGCCGTCGAGCGCGATCAGTTGTTCGTCGTGCTTGCCGTTGTGATGGCCGAGGCGGGCTTCGATGGTCGCGCCGGACAGCTTGGCGACATCATAGACGTGCAGCGGGCGGGCGCGGTCATAGGAGAGGTAGTTTGTGATATCGACCAGGATCGAGATCGGCTTCAGGCCGATGGCCTTGAGCTTGTCCTGCAACCACTTGGGCGAAGGGCCGTTCTTCACGCCGCGGATGACGCGGCCGGTGAAGTGGCGGCAGCCATCGCCATCGACCTTTACGGTGATGGAAGAAGGAAACTTGCCGGGGACTGCCGCAATGGCCGTTTCCGTGAAACTGCCCAGGCCGGTGGCGGCAAGGTCGCGGGCGATGCCGTGGACGCCCAGCCAGTCGGGACGGTTGGGGGTGACTTCGAAATCGATGACCGGTTCGGCGCCGAAGACCTCGGCGGCCGGCGTGCCGACGGCGAGGCTATCGGGCAGGTCGAGGATGCCGTCGGCATCGCTGTCGAGTTCCAGTTCGGCGCCGGAGCACATCATGCCGTTGGAAACAACGCCGCGCACCGGCTTTTCGACCAGGGTAACGCCGAGGCCGGGCACATAGGCGCCGATCGGGGCATAGATGGTGGTCATGCCGGCGCGGGCATTGGGGGCGCCGCAGACGATTTCCTTGCGGCCGTCGATGGTATCGACCTGGAGCACCTGGAGCTTGTCGGCGTTCGGGTGACGCGCGGCTTCGATGACCTTGGCCACGGAGAAGGGCTTAAGCGCCTTGGCAGGATCGTGGATGTCTTCGACTTCGAGACCGGCCATGGTCATGGCGGCGGCCACCTCATCGATGGTGGCGTCGGTCTTGAGGTGGTCTTTGAGCCAGGAGAGCGAGAATTTCATGTGTTTGTCTTTGTTTCGAGGTCGAGGAGGCCGTGCCTCCTCGTCTTAATTTTGAATTCGTTCAGGAAACGCGGCCGTATTTTTCAATTCGCTCGTCAATCCAATCGCGGAGATCGGGGTGAATTCTGAAAACTGATTCCATGACATTGCCGATCTCGGCGATAGCCATTCCAATCTGTGATTTTATTTCTGCCCCTGTTTCATCAGAAGAAAAGGCCTTCACCATAGTGCCTGTTTCACCCAACTCCCGTGATGCCCGAAAACAGGCGTTCAAGGTCATGATGGCAAATTCTCGATCCATGCTGGAGGTCCTTTGGATCAACTTAAACCAGAGGCGGAGTTCGGCGCGTTGAATCCGCTAAACCCATAATGCTGGAGCCAGCGCGTATCGGCGGCGAACATGTCGCGCAGGTCCGGCACGCCGTATTTCAGCATGGTCAGGCGATCGACGCCCATGCCCCAGGCAAAGCCCTGGTATTCGTCCGGATCGACACCGCAGGCGCGCAGCACGTTCGGGTGGACCATGCCGCAGCCGAGGATTTCCAACCACGAGTCGCCGGTGCCGACCTTGAGTTCGCCCTTTTCCCATGAGCAGCGCACATCCATCTCTGCCGAAGGCTCGGTGAAGGGAAAGTGGTGCGGGCGGAACTGGGTGGTCACGCTGTCGGTCTCGAAGAAGCGCGAAATGAAGGTTTCCAGCACCCATTTCAGATGGCCCATGTGTGCGGTCCTGTCGATCACCAGGCCTTCGATCTGGTGGAACATCGGCGTGTGGGTCTGGTCACTGTCGCAGCGGAAGACGCGCCCCGGCACGATCAGGCGGAAGGGCGGCTTGCCGGAGATCATCGAGCGGATCTGCACGGGTGAGGTATGGGTGCGCAGCAGTTTGCGCGTCCCATCGGGGCCGGGATTGAAGAAGAAGGTGTCGTGCATTTCGCGCGCCGGATGCTTTTCCGGGAAGTTCAGCGCGGTGAAGTTATGGAAATCGTCCTCGATATCCGGACCTTCGGCGACCTCGAAGCCCATGTCGGCGAAGATGGCGATCATCTCGTCCATGACCTGGAGCGTCGGGTGGACGCCGCCCTTCGGACGCGGGGCGGAGGGCAGGGAGAGGTCGATACGTTCCTTCGCCAGACGTTCGGCCAGATGGGCGGCTTCGAGCACGTCCTTGCGGGCTTCCAGCTTTTCCGAAATGGCGTCGCGCACGGCATTGATGGCCGCGCCGGTGGTTTTGCGCTCTTCCGGCGGCAGGGAACCCAGCGTTTTCAGCAGGCCGGAAATACGCCCGGTCTTGCCCAGCGCCGACACGCGCACGGCGTCAAGCGCGTTAAGGTCGGAAGCAGCGGCGATCTCGGTTTCGATTTCGCTTTGCAGGTCGGTATAGGCGGTCATGTTCGTATCTTTGGATGAGGAGATGCGTGTGTTTAGGCGAAAGCGGCAATGGACGCAATTGAAGTAAGCAAGAAACCCCACCACCATTTCGCTAACGCTCATGGTCCCCCTCCCCAACAAGTTGGGGAGGTATAAGATTGAGCATTTTTCCTTCTTGTACCTCCCTGGCTATGTCAGGGAGGGGGACCGCGCCGTTCTTACGGCGTGGTGGTGGGGTGTCTTGCTTTTCAGACAATAAAAAAGCCCCGCGACCGGTAAAGGTGCGGGGCTTTTTCAGGAGCTTGAAAGCCTTAGGCAGCCAGAGCCGCGCGCACCTTTTCAGCGACGGCCTTAAAGCCGTCGGCGTCGTGCATGGCGATATCGGACAGAACCTTGCGGTCCATGTCGATGCCGGCCACGTTCAGGCCGTGGATGAATTGCGAATAGGTGAAGCCTTCCAAGCGGGCAGCGGCATTGATGCGCTGGATCCACAGGGCGCGGAAGTTACGCTTGTTGACCTTGCGGTCGCGGTAAGCGTACTGGCCGGCGCGATCGACGGCGGCCTTGGCGGTGCGGATGGTGTTCTTGCGGCGGCCATAGAAACCCTTGGCGAGCTTCAAAACCTTCTTGTGCTTGGCGTGGGAAGTTACGCCTCTTTTAACGCGAGCCATATGTGTCTGCTCCTCTTAGGCGTAAGGCATGTAGGATTTGATCTTGATGATATCCGGCTTGGACATCACCTCGGTACCCCGGTTTTGACGGATGTACTTCGCATTGTGCGAGATCAGGCGGTGGCGCTTACCGGCGACGCCGGCCTTTACCTTGCCAGAGGCAGTGATGCGGAAACGCTTTTTAGCGCCCGACTTGGTTTTCAACTTGGGCATTTCATGTACGGCTTGGTTGAAGCCGCCCTCTATAAGGATTAAGACCCGCCAAGGCATGCCTTTGGCCCGTCGGGTCGGAAGCTCTCAAGCAGCGGAGCGGTAGAGCTACGCGCAAGAACGGAGGCTGTTACAGGAAAAGGCCTGGCAGCGCAAGGCCAGAATCGGTACAAGGCTTTACTCAATCCTGGAGACATGTATGCCGTCGGTCAATTTGCCGCAGTTCCCCATTTTAGGTGGCTGCCAATGCGGGCGTATTCGTTACAGCTTGAAGGCCGCGCCGGTCGTCTTCTATCTGTGCCATTGTACCGAATGCCAGAAACAGTCGTCCTCGGCTTTCGGCGAGTCGGTCAAGGTGCGCCGTGAAGATATCGAGATTGACGGCGAACCCGGCGAATACAGGACGGTTGCGGACAGCGGCAATGCCAAGCGCTGCGAGTTCTGTCCGAAATGCGGCACACGGTTATTCCATGGCCGTTGGCCAGAGGCGGAAACCTTCAATCTCAAGGGCGGCACGCTGGACGACGCGGCCTGGCTCGTTCCGGCGGGGCATATCTGGACGCGCTCGAAGCAAGCCTTCTATGCGATCGGCCCTGGCGAAATCGTCTACCCGGCCGATCCGGACTATGCGGTGCTCACGGCGAAATGGCGCGAGATGATTGGCCTTCCGATCACTTCTTCTCCGCCGCGATGACCTTCTGAATGGCTTCGGCGCACGGTTTGGTGACCTGGAATTTCGCCGTCGCCATCTGGGCGGCATTGAAATGGATGAAGCCGTGACCGCCAGCCGGCATCCAGCCGTAGAAGCTGGAAATGCACGCGATCAGGTCGTTCGGCGTGGCTTGCGAGATATCGGCCCCGGCGTCATAGGGCCGGAAGACCGCGCCGGTCTCCTTGTTCATCCACATCACGTCCCACAGTTCGGTCTGGTAGATATGCAGGAACAGGCGGTTGAAGCCATTCGTCCGCCACGTCACTGCGCCGGCGTGGACCTGATAGCCGAGATTATCGGCCGGATTAAAGAACGACCAGCCGGGCGTGAGATTGTAGCGCGACTTGACCCGCTCCAGCCGCCGGCCATGGCGGCGGTCCTGGTTGGGCGATTGCAGGGCGATCAGCCAGCAGGGCGCGCCTTCGCCGAGCGTGGCCGTGGCCACCCGGTTGTAGCGTTCCAGCAGGCTGTGCAGTTCGTCATGATCGGCGGCCAGGCGGCGGTCATCGGGCAGGAAGTGAAAGCGCGTCAGGTTCCAGCCCCCGGCGTCGCGCAGCAGATGCCCGACAGGCTGGGTATCGGGGTGAAAGCGCAGCCAGTCGGTCTGAAATTCATCCATGCGCTTTCGCTCCGCGCTTCTGGTATTTGCCGACCTGCAAGGCCAGCAGGGCCGCCGGCAGGGTGGTCACGGCCCCCATCCACACCGAGGCGTTCGGTCCCCACAGGCTGAAGACATAACCGGCGATCATCGGGCCGGTAATGCGGGCGATGGCGCCGGTTGACATATTGAGGCCCAGCATGGCGCCCTGCTTATCCGGCGGGGTCGATAGTGAAATAATGGCGCAGATCGAGGAGAAGATAACCGCCTGGCCAAGCGCGCCCAGCATGACGATGGGGGTGATCAGCCAGCCGAAGGGGTTCATGCCCTGGAGCACAAAGCTGAGACCGAAGACGAACAGCCCGCAGGCCAGCACCTTGCTTTCACCGTAACGGCGGGTGAGGGGGCGCATGAAGACCATCTGCATCAGGGCGGCGGCGATGCCGAGCGGCAGGAAGATAGCGCCGATTTCCTTCGGTCCCCAGTGGAAGCGCGCCTCAGCCCACAGGCCGAAGGTCGATTCCAGTCCGGCGAAGGCCATCATGTAACAGAGGGTGGAAAGGATCAGGCGGACCAGAACCGGGCTTTGCAGGGCGTCCTGCGCGGTTTTCAGGATATGGGGCTGCGCGGCTTCCACCTTGGTGCGGCGCTGGCGGCTTTCGCTGATAAACAGCATGACACCCACACAGGCCAGCGCCGAAAGAACCGCCGCGCCCATCAGCGGCAGGCGGAACTGATTACCGCCGGCGGCGGTTTCATGGCTCAGTATGCCGCCGATGAAGGGGCCGATGATGAAGCCGAGTGAAAAGGCGCCGCCGATCAGGCTCATGCGGCCGGAACGCTTTTCCGGCGGCGACACGTCCGACACATAACCCTGGATGGTGGAGATATTGCCGGAACTCAGTCCGCTGAAAAAGCGGATCAGGATGGCGACCCAGATATTCGGCGAAAAGGCCAGCAGAATGTAGAAAAGAACACTAAGCGCCGTGGTGACGATCAGGATCGGCTTGCGGCCGATGCGGTCGGAAAGCCTGCCGAAATAGGGTTCGGCGAAAAATTGCCCCAGGCTGTAGGTGGTGAACATCAGGGTCACCTGCCAGGCCTGCGCCTGAAGACTCTGGGCGAAGAAGGGCATCAGCGGCACGACGATGCCGAACCCGACCAGATTGACGAAGACCACGGCGAACATGGCCGCCAGGGGGCCGTTTTCATTGAGGAAAAGGTGAATTTTACCCGACAGCCGGCCGTGGATCGGGGGGGGCGGTTTGCGCGCGTCATCTTCAGCGGGGCGTAGTTCATCCGGTTCGGACAGGCGGGACTCGCCCGTGGACGCAATGCGGGTATCGGATTTAACCATGGCGGCGGTTATAAATGATTTGCCATCGATTGCGACAATTTCTTTATCGCAAGTGCGTGAAAGCTGGGGGCTTGACTTCGCAATTTTGTTCTTGTTATGTTCCAATCCATGACGCAGAATGCTGACATGAGGGAAGCGGAATCGCGCTGGTCAGGTGACCGCTGGCCGGATGACCGTTGGAAAGACGGCGGCGATCTGCGCTGGCTCTATCTCGATATGAACAGCTATTTCGCCAGTTGCGCCCAGCAGGACGAGTCGGCGATCCGCAACCGGCCGGTGATCGTGGTGCCGGTGATGTCGGATTACACCTGCGCCATCGCGGCGAGCCAGGAAGCCAAGGCGCTGGGCGTCCGGACCGGCACGCAGGTGAAGGACGCGAAAGAGCGGATTCCCGGCCTGATCATCCGCGAGGCGCGGCCGGACCGTTATGTCGAGTTGCATAATAAAATTCTGGAACAGGTCGATTATGTCATCCCGGTCGAGAAGGTGTGTTCGATCGATGAGGTGGCCTGCCGGCTGATGGGGCCGCAGCAACTGGAGGCGCCGGCGCGCGCGCTCGGTCACCGCATCCAGCGGCGGATTCTCGAAAATGTCGGCGAATGCCTGACGGCCTCCATCGGCATTGCGCCCTCGCGCCTGCTGGCCAAGACGGCGGCGGACATGAAAAAGCCGCTGGGCCTGACGGTGTTGCGGCAGGACGAACTGCCCGGCGCCTTGCTGAATCTGGAAATCGATGATTTCGCCGGCATTGGGCGCTCTATGGGAAAGCGTCTTAATGCGGTGGGCGTCGAGACGGTCCGGCAATTGTGGGAAATGTCGCCATCGCGGATGCGTCAGGTGTGGCGCGGCATCATGGGCGAGAACTTCTGGTATTCATTGCACGGCATCGATCCGCCGGAAATCGAGACAAAGCGCGCCAGCATCACCCATGGACATGTGCTGGCGCAGGAATTGCGGCCGGTCGAGCACGCGCGCGGCGTCGCCCGGCGGCTGACGGCGAAGTGCGGATCGCGGTTGCGGCGGATGGGTTACAAATGTGGGGGGCTGCATCTTTATGTGCGCGGGACGGGCGGCGAACGGCTGGAAGCGGCCAGCCGTTTTGCCGTGACTTCGGATAGCTTTCACATGCTGATGGCGGCCGATGATCTGTGGGCGCAATGCGCACGGAAACTAAAGGCGCCGCGTGTGAAGCAGATTGTTGTTACCTGCCTGAGCCTGGTCGAGGCCGATGCGAAGCCCGATCTGTTCGGCTGGACACCGGGAGGAGAGGAAGATGGCCGTCATATGAGCCTTCTGTCGGCATTGGACAGCATCAATCAGAAGTTCGGCAAGGATAAGGTGACCATCGGTCCACCGACCAAAATGCACGGCTTTGTCGGCGCCAAGATCGCTTTCAACCGTATTCCGGAACAACCGGAGTTCTGGGAGTGATCAGGGGAGTATGATCACGAAGGTGACGGCCGAGCGGTCGAAGGTGAGGAACTGGGACATTGGGGACCACGAAGAACAAGAAGGAAGGGAAGCCACAGATTAACACAGATTTTTCAGAGCCATAATGGCGGGCAATGTGCTGGATGGCAGTTTGATTGAGCGCGGCAGCGCCCTCTTAATCTGTGTAATCTGTGGATTCTCTTCAGGGGCATTGGCCGAAGATTCAGGCGTCCGTATCAACAAAAAAGCCCCGCTTGCGCAGGGCTTCTTGCAATCAATCCGGCAACCTATTTCGGCGCCAGGATCATGATCATCTGCTTGCCTTCCATCTTCGGTTCGTATTCGACCTTGGTGGTCGGCTCGAAATCGGCTTTCACCTTGTTGAGCAGTTTCATGCCCAGTTCGGGGTGCGCCATTTCACGGCCGCGGAAACGCAGCGTGACCTTAACCTTGTCGCCTTCCTCGAAGAAGCGCGTCATGGCCTTGGCCTTCACCTCGTAATCGTGGATATCGATATTGGGGCGAAGCTTGATTTCCTTGATTTCAACGACCTTCTGCTTCTTGCGCGCCTCGGCCTTTTTCTTCTGTTCCTGGAAACGGTACTTGCCGTAATCGAGAATCTTGCAGACGGGCGGGTCAGCGGTAGGGGAAACTTCGACGAGATCGAGACCGGCTTCTTCGGCGGCTTCCAGAGCGGCGGAGGTCGGCATGATGCCTTGTTTTTCACCGCTGGCGTCGATCAACAGTACGCGGGGAACCTTGATCTCATTGTTGATGCGGGGGCCGTCTTTGGGAGGCGGGGCTTGAATTGGGCGACGAATAGGTCGTTCTCCTGAAGTCTGTTAAAAACGAATGGCGCGGATTATGGCGAAACAAGGGGTCTGTTTCAATCCCCTATGCACCGGAAAGGTTAAATACCCGCTTATATTTTGGGAATCCAGCCGTCTGTGGCCGTCAGGCCGTGTCAGACGCCTTATGTAAGCAAAGCGCGGTAAACATCAAGGGTGCGCCCGCACATCAGCGGCAGGCTGTATTGTTCGCGGACATATTCGCGCCCCCTGTGGCCCATCTCGAAGCGCTCGGCTTCCGACAGGGCGATGGCGGCCTTCATGGCGTCGGCCCAGGCATGGGCGTCTCCCGGTTTGACCAGCCAGCCGGTTTCTCCGGTCAGCACGGTTTCAACCGTGGCGCCATGATTGGAAGCAAGAGGCGGGCGCTGCATGGCCTGCGGCTCAACGGCGGTGCGGCCAAAAGCTTCCGGCTCCAGCGAAGGGGCCAGAGCGTAATGGCAGGTGGTATAGGCCGAGGGCATGTCGGCGCAATGACCAACGAGTTTGACCCGTTCATCGAGGCCGTATTTATGAATGCTGTCTCTGAGCGCCTTGGTGTAGTCGCTGCGGCCCTGATCGTCGCCCACCATGACGATCAGGAAATTGTCGATATCCTCGTGGCGCAGCATATTGGCGGCCTCGACGATCAGCGCCTGGCCCTTCCATCTGGTCAGGCGGCCGGCCAGCAGGAAACGAATACGGCCATCGCCGGAGAGCAGGCCCCATTCCTGTTCCAGTTTCATGATCTTGCGCACATCGAAGGCCTCGGAATCGAAGCGCTTCATATCGATGCCGCGCGGGATGCCGATCACCTTTTCAGGAGAAACCTTCGGATAGGTTTTCAGGATATGGGCGCGGGTGAAATCCGAATTGGCGATGATGGTGTCAGCGCGGGTCATCCGGCTGTTGTACCAGCGCTTCAGGGCCGATCTGGCGTTATAGATGCCGGCATAGGTGGCCACGCTGCGAATGCCCTCGGCTTTGGCGGCATTGATGGCCGCCATCGCCGGCGCCCGCGAACGGACATGAACGATATTCACGCCCTCCCGCCGGATCAGGCGGCGCAGCGCCTGGTAATTCCGCCACTGTACGAACGGATTCTTGCTGTGGACCGGCAGATGGACAACGGTCGCGCCCTTTTTCAGCAGGCGTTCTTCCAGCCGGCCGCCTCTGGTGGCGATGATCGAGCGCCCGCCCGCCGCGATGACCGCCTCGCTGATATCGACCACGGTTTGCTCGACGCCCCCCGTATCCACTTCGGGGACGACCTGCAAAACGGTGGCTGAGAAGGCGGGTTTGGGCATCAGGCCTCTTGCGGGCGGAGAACGGCGCGGTTAAGCCATTTTATCATAACGTAAATTTCAGCGAAAAAGTGGCGAACATTTTTTTAAATCACCAAGCAATGAGCATGGATACATCTGCATTACAAGCGCCGCCGCAATGGCTGGATACCCCGCAAGGCGATCGCCTCGCCTATCGTCGGGTGATGGGCGAAGGCCCGACCGTTCTGTGGCTGGGCGGATTTCTCTCCGATATGACTGGCGGCAAGATCGCGCGCCTGACCGCAGAGGCCAGGGAGCGCGGCTGGGATTTCCTCTGTTTCGATTATTTTGCCCATGGCGAAACGGGGGGAGATTTTGCCGAGGCGTGCGTGGGGCGGTGGTCCGATAACGCGCTGGCGGTGCTTGATCGCCTGACGCGGGGGCCTGTCGTGGCAGTCGGCTCATCGATGGGCGGGCATATGCTTTCGCTGCTGATGAAGGCGCGGCCGGAACGCATAAAAGCGGCGGGGTTCCTGGCGCCGGCGGCCGATTTCGCCACAGCCCTGATGCTGGCCTCGTTATCGCCCGAAGATCGCCGCCAGCTTGAGGTGTCGGGCGTTTACATGATGCCGGGCTATGACCGGCCGGTGCCGTTGTCGCGGGCCTTTTTCGATGAGGCGGCGGATCACGAGGTATTGAACGCGGCGATCCCGTTTGATGGGCCGGTGCGCATTCTGCACGGGATGCGGGACGATGTGGTGCCCTGGCGCCACGGTCTGCGCCTGCTGGAAACGATCACCACGCCGGATGCGCGCATGCACCTGATCAAGGACGGGGATCACCGCCTGTCACGCCCGCAGGATCTGGATTTGCTGGTCGATATGGTGGTGGAATTGCGAAAAAGTGTAAATTGACAAATTTATACTAATATGTCATTTTTTGACTTTATGTCACAAGGAGGCGGCTGTGCTTGCGGCTAATATTTTGCGCCCCAAGCGTGGGGTTACGGCCAGGGTCTGGGAGATCGCCGACGAAATAACCGCGAGCAAGGGGCGTCAGGCCGTCAGGCGTGATGTGCTTGATCGCGCTATTGGCGAAGGCATTCACGAAAAGACCGCCAGCAAGCAATATAATGATTGGCGCGTATCTTTTGAGAATAGGCAAGGTGAGGCCAGCGGGGTTAGCGAAGCGCCGATGACGCCTTTTCATCTGCGCCTGCAAATCGGGGCGGATGGACGCGTTCTGATTCCTGCCGAAATGCGACGGGCGATGAAGATCGAAGCGGACGGCCAGTTGAATGCCGAACTTGTGGATGGCGAACTGCGATTATTCAGTGCTCAGGTCGCGCTGGAGAAGTTACAGAAATATGCTCAGGCGCATATTCAGGGCGCAGGGTCTGCCGTGGATGACCTTTTAGCGGAGCGCCGGGCCGAGGCCGGGCGGGAGTGAGCGTTCTTGACGCTTCAGCCGTTCTGGCTTTGCTGCTGAATGAACCGGGCAGCGATATGGTCACAGTCGTATTCGGAAGGGCGGTGATCAGTTCCGTCAATATGGCGGAGGTTTATGCCAAATGCGCTGATCGCGGTCTTGATCCGGATATTGTGAAAGCTCTGTTTGCCGGCTTGCCCGTGGAAATTTTGCCATTTACCGATCGTCACGCGCTGGCTTCCAGTCATTTGCGCGCCATAACGCAACCTTTCGGCTTGTCTCTGGGCGATCGCGCCTGCCTGGCGACGGCGATTGTGGAAAAGCGACCGGTCATCACGGCGGATCGTGTCTGGCTCAAACTGGGGCTTGATCTGGATATCAGGTCTATCCGTTAAGCCGTTCCTTCAGATGCTCGCCAACCCGCAGTGCATTGGCGACCGCCGTCAGGGTCGGATTGACCGATGAGCTGGTGACGAAAAAGGAGGTGTCGACGACATAGAGGTTGTCGAGGTCGTGCGCCTTGCAATTGATATCGAGTACGCTGGTGGAGGGATCGCGGCCGAAGCGGGCCGTGCCGCACTGGTGCGCGGTGCCATAAAGCGGCAGCAGGGAATCGATCTGGAAGTGCGGCTCGAAAAGCGTTTTCTGGCGCAGGGAAAAGCTTTTCAGCGCGTGCTCCAGCTTTTGCGTCAGCTTGAGATGCGCCGGCAGGTTATTCGGCGTGTAGGTCAGTTTGATCTGGCCGGTTTCGGTGACGGTGACGCGGTTTTCCTCGCGCGGCAGGTCTTCGGTCATGGTCAGGAAGGCGACCATATGGCGGGCCAGGTCATTGCTGAGGAAGTCCGGGATCAGGGCCGGGGGGATGATCTCGGAAATCTGGCCTTCCAGGGTCTGGCCGGACATATATTCCAGTAGCTGAATCTGGCCCATCGGATAGGGATAGTCCGGCGCGCCGAAATAGAAATCATTGACCGCGAAGGTCTTGGGGAAGGTCGCATCGAAGCGGTCGGCCATGATCGATATGACCGCCGAAGTGGTGTGGAACATGTAGTTGCGCCCCACCAGGCCGGAACTGTTGGCCAGGCCGCCCGGATGCGAAGCCGTAGCCGATTGCAGCAGGAGGGCGGCGCTGTTGGCGGCCCCGGCGGCAAGGGCATAAATATCGCCGGTGAAGGTTTGCAGGGCGCCGTCGCCGGTTTCGGTGATCACGCCGGTGACCGCCTTGCCTTTCGCTTCGACGCGCCTGACCTTGTGGCCGGTCAGGATCGTGACGTTCGGCAGATTGCGGATCGGATCGATGACGATGCTGCGCGCGTCGCTCTTGGCCTTCAGCAGGCAGGGATAGCCGCCGCAGGTGGTGCAGCGGACGCAGTGCGAGGTCAGGGGATTGGCGTCGTCGCGGTTGATGCCGAGCGGCAGGGGCGAGGGATGCCAGCCCAGGGCCTGGAAGTGCTGCTTCAGGCTGGCCACGCCGGGATCGTCCAGCAGCGGCGGATAGGGGAAGGGCGGATCGTCGGGCAAATCGTTGGGATCGACGCCACGCTCGCCATGGACGCGCCACAGCTTTTCCGCCTGATCGTACCACGGCGCGAAATCGGCGTAGGACAGCGGCCAGGCGGGCGACAGGCCGTCACTGTGCTCGACCGCCTCGAAGTCGCGCTTCTTCATGCGCATCAGGGCGGCGCCGTAAAAGGTGGTGTTGCCGCCGACCCAGTAATTGGTGTTGGGCGTGAAGGGCTTGTTCGCCTTGTCGAGCCACTGTTCCTTCGTGCGGTAGCGGTGATCGATGAAGACGGCTTTCGAGTCCCAGTTTTGCGGCTCGACCGGCAGTTCCTGGCCGCGTTCGAGGATCAGGATCTGCTTGCCGGTATTGGCCAGGGCGTAGGCGAGTGTGCCGCCGCCCGCGCCGGAGCCGATGATGATCAGGTCGTAATGCTTGGATTCGGTAATGGTAGAGGCTTGCGGCATGAGCTACTCTTTTAGTTGGTATTACTCTTTTAATTGGTATTTCTGGGCGCCCCAGCGGATCAGCGGGGTGATCAGGCCGTCGGGCAAAAGCGTCATGGCGGCGACGGCGATCCGGTTGAACAGGCCGGTGACGATAACCTCGCGGCCGGCCTCGTTGGCGCGGATGGCGGCCTCGACCACGGCTTCGGCGGTCTGGACAAAGCGTGACGGCTTGCCGACCACCGTGTCCATGCCGTTGGAATGCTGGAATTCGGATTCGGTCGAGCCGGGGCAGAGTGCGGTGACCTTCACGCCCCTGCCGGCCACTTCGGCGGCGAGGGAGCGCGAGAATTTCAGCATATAGGATTTGGCCGCCGGATAGAGGGTATGGCCGGAAGCGCCCGGTGAAAAGGCGACCATCGAGGACACATTGATGATCCGGCCATAGCCTTGCGCCAGCATGTGGGGCAGCAGTTCGCGCGCCAGCAGGGTGGGGGCGGTGACGCAAACCTCGATGAAATCGAGCTGTTGCTGCGCCGTTGTGGCGGCGAAGGTATGGGCCAGGGAATAGCCGGCATTATTGACCAGGCCATCGGGGGTGAGGCCGGACAGTTTCAGGTAAACCAGCAGTTCATGCACGGATTCGCGTTTGCCGAGATCGGCGGCGAACGGCAGAACCTCTATGTGGTGCTGCGCCCGTAATTCGGCAGCCAGAGCTTCCAGCCGATCAAGGCGGCGCGCTACCAGAACCAGATTGTAGCCGCGCGCCGCATAGGATCGGGCGAACTGCGCGCCGATACCGGAAGAGGCGCCGGTGATCAGGTAGGTACGACTCATAACGGCCTCCGGGGGTAAGCTTGTAACCTAGAAGCTTGTGCGGTGGATGCAAGGCCCCCCTCCGTCACTTCGCTACGCTCCATGCCACCTTCCCGCAAGCGGCAGGGCTATCGCATATGTCTTTTGGAATAACTTTTCTTCCCCCTCTCCCCATATTCATGGGGAGAGGGGAAAGGCATCTCAACGCCAAAAGCCATATGCGATAGCCTGCCTGCAAAGCGGGGGAGTATAGGAAATATATACTTCCCCGTTTACGGGGAGGGGGGCTTATTTGTGACGCAGGTCGTTCCATATGGCCGTCAGCCCCTCGCGGTAGGTCGGGTAACGCGGCTGCCAGCCCAGTTCGGCCTTGGCGCGGGCATTGGAAACGCGTTTGTTGTCATTATAGAAGCGCCGCATCCGGCTGCTGAGGGACGGATCGTCCCAGGCGATGACCGGCGGCAGGGGCAGGCCGGTCAGGGCCGCCGCCCATTCCAGCACCGTATCGGCGGCGGCCGGTTCATCGTCGCACAGATTATAGACGCCGCCGGGATGCGGGCGGTTCAGGCTGGCCATCAGGGCGCTGGCGCAATCATCATGGTGCAGGCGGGAAAAGACGTGTCCGGGCTTGTGGACGCGCCGGGCGGCGCCGGTTTTAAGCCGCTCGATGACATTGCGCCCCGGCCCGTAAAGTCCCGGCAGACGGAAGACCTGCGCGCCGATCTCCAGCCACTGGCTTTCGGCCAGGGCGCGGCGGCGGCCTTCCACGACGGTCGGCAAAAGCGCCGAATCCTCGAACACCCAGCCGCCGCCGCGATCGCCGTAGACGCCGGTGGTGGAGAGATAACCGATCCATTTTTGCGCAGGCGCGGGAGTGAGCGCGGCGAAGGCCGGGCAGCCGCCGTCATCCGGCGCGGGTGTGATCAGCACGGCCCCGGCCTCGGCATAGACTTGCGCCAAGGCGTTCCGATCGGCAGGATCTATGGCGGCAACGCCTTGCGCGATCAGTTCTCCGCGCTTTTCCGCCGTGCGGGCCGTGGCGGCGATATCATAACCGGCGGCGCGGGCGGCCGTGGCGAAGGCGGCGCCGATAAAGCCGTAACCGAAGATCAGAAGCCGTGCCTTCAACGGGCTTCAGCCGCGGAATTCGAGGCGGCCGCCGCAGCCTGCGCGGCCTGGTGAATGGCGTTCAGCTTTTCCCTTTGCGCCCGTTCGGCGGCCTGTTTCCGGCGGCGGGCGTCGCGTTCCTTCACCATGCGGTAATAGTCCGGCTTCTCGATGGCGTGGCCGAAAGGCGCCGGCGACCTCTGCCCCAGACCCTGCGGCCAGACAAAGCTCAACGCGATCATCAGGAGCGCGATCAGGGCGGCGGCGGGATAGAAAATCTTGGGGTTCATGGTCTGGCTTTATAGGCAATTCGCCGGAGGGACGCCAGCCTCTTTTATTCGCCATAATTCTGAAGTGACGCCCCCTTGTGTGATGCGAATGCCACACCATATCGAAGCCATCGGGCTGTCGCCTTTTGAGGGGCGGCCCGAAATTCAATCCGCCGGAATGGGGACAAACAGACAATGAATATCGAAAAATATTCCGAGAAAACACAAAAGCTTATCCAGAGCGCGCAAGGGATAGCACAGGCGCGCAACCACCAGTATTTCACGCCGGTCCATGTGCTGAAAGCACTGACCGAAGACCGGGAATCGCTGGCCAGCCAGTTGATCCAATTGGCCGGTGGCAATGCCGCCGCTTTTTCCGCTTCGGTCGATCAGGCGCTTAGTAAGCTGCCCGCCGTAACCGGGGCCGGTCAGCTTTACATGGCCAACGAAACCGCCAAGCTGTTCAATGACGCCGAAGCCGAAGCCAGCAAGGCCGGCGACAGCTTCGTCACCGCCGACCGCCTGCTGGTCGCCGCCGCCGACAACAAGGAAGGCGCCGAAGCGCTGAAGGCCGCCGGTATCTCGCTTGGCAAACTCAAGGATGCGCAGGCGGCTTTCCGCAAGGGTAAGCCCGCGGACAGCGCCTCGGCGGAAAACGGTTTTGACGCCTTGAAGAAATATGCCCGCGATCTGACGCAGGCCGCGCTTGATGGCAAGATCGATCCGGTCATCGGCCGCGATGAGGAAATCCGCCGCACCATCCAGGTTCTGGCCCGCCGGACCAAGAACAATCCGGTATTGATCGGCGAACCCGGCGTCGGCAAGACCGCCATCGTCGAGGGGCTGGCCCAGCGCATCATCAATGGCGACGTGCCGGAAAGCCTGAAGGATAAGAAACTGCTGTCGCTCGACATGGGGGCGCTGATCGCTGGCGCCAAATATCGCGGCGAATTTGAAGAACGCCTGAAGGCCGTGCTCAATGAAGTGACGCAGGCCGAAGGGCAGATCGTGCTGTTTATCGATGAGATGCACACGCTTGTCGGCGCCGGCAAGGGCGATGGCGCGATGGACGCCTCCAACCTGCTCAAACCGGCCCTGGCGCGCGGCGAACTGCACTGCGTCGGCGCCACCACGCTCGATGAATACCGTAAGCATGTCGAAAAAGACCCGGCGCTGGCGCGCCGTTTCCAGCCGGTTTTCGTTACGGAACCGACCGTGGAGGACACCATCTCGATCCTGCGCGGCCTCAAGGAAAAGTATGAAGTCCATCATGGCGTGCGTATTTCCGACTCGGCCATTGTGTCGGCGGCGACGCTTTCCAATCGCTACATCGCCGACCGCTTCCTGCCGGACAAGGCCATCGACCTGATCGATGAAGCCGCCTCGCGCGTGCGCATGGCCGTCGATTCCAAGCCCGAGGAACTGGACGAACTGGACCGCCGGATCGTGCAGTTGAAGATCGAGCGTGAGGCCCTGCAAAAGGAAACCGACGCCGGTTCGAAAACGCGCCTGGAAAAGCTGTCCGAGGAACTGGAGGAGCTTGAGGAAAAGTCGCTGGCCCTGACCACGCGCTGGAAGGCGGAGAAGGACAAGGTGGGTTCGGCCGCGCGGTCACGCGAAGCACTGGATCGCGCCCGTATCGATCTGGCCAATGCCCAGCGCGCCGGCGACCTGCAAAAGGCCTCCGAGATCATGTACGGCATCATTCCGGCGCTTGAAAAAGGCCTGGAACGCGCCGAGCAGGCCTCGCACGACGATTCACCCCTGACGCCGGAAGTGGTCGATTCGGCCCAAATCGCGCAGGTAGTATCGCGCTGGACCGGCATCCCGGTCGATAAGATGCTGGAAGGCGAACGGGACAAGCTGCTGCGCATGGAAGATGTGCTGCGGTCGCGCGTGGTCGGTCAGGATGAAGCCCTGACAGCCGTCGCCGATGCGGTGCGCCGGGCGCGGGCAGGGCTGAAGGACCCCAACCGCCCGATCGGTTCGTTCCTGTTCCTGGGGCCTACGGGCGTCGGCAAGACCGAACTGAACAAGGCGCTGGCTGAATTCCTGTTCGATGACGAGACGGCGATTACCCGGCTCGACATGTCGGAATATATGGAGAAGCACTCCGTTTCACGCATGATCGGCGCGCCTCCGGGCTATGTCGGTTATGACGAGGGCGGGGCGCTGACCGAGGCCGTGCGCCGGCGTCCGTATCAGGTCGTGCTGTTCGATGAGGTCGAGAAGGCGCATCCGGACGTGTTCAACATCCTGTTGCAGGTGCTCGATGACGGCCGCCTGACCGACGGACAGGGGCGTGTAGTCGATTTCCGCAACACCCTGATCGTCATGACCTCGAACCTTGGGTCGGATGTGCTGGTCAATATGGAGCCGGACGGTGATATCGAAGTGGTGCGTCCGCTGGTGTTGAATGCGGTGCGCAAGCACTTCCGGCCGGAATTCCTCAACCGGATCGATGAGATCATCCTGTTCCATCGGTTGGACAAGGCGCATATGCACGACATCGTGCGTATCCAGCTCAAAGGCCTGGAAAAGCTGATGGCCGACCGGGAAATGACGCTCAGTATCGATGATGCGGCGCTGAATTACCTGGCCGACAAGGGTTACGATCCGGCCTATGGGGCGCGGCCGTTGAAGCGGGTAATCCAGAAGCTGCTGGTTGACGAGATCGCCCGCAAGATCCTCAGCGGCGCGGTGGCGGACGGTGATGTCATTCATGTCGGCTTCGACGGGGAGCAACTGACCATCGGCAGGCCCACTGTCAACTAGTGGGGCGTGGCTCGGCGCCCCCCGGGGTCTGTGACCCCACAAGCCTCGGACCCGTATTTTGCTGGCAGTCCCTAGGGGAGTCGAACCCCTCTTTTCAGGTTGAAAACCTGACGTCCTAACCGATAGACGAAGGGACCGCATCGGCAGAGGCGGTTCTTTGACCGATCCGGATGAATCGGTCAAGCCCCGCCATCTTTTTTACACAGATTAGTCGCGCAGCAGGTCGTTAATGCCGGTCTTGGAACGCGTCTGGGCATCGACACGCTTGACGATAACGGCGCAGTAGAGGTTGGGCGAGGCGGTGTTGGCGCTGGCATTGGACGACGGCATCGAGCCGGCCACGACCACTGAATAGGGCGGCACTTCGCCATAGGTGACTTCGCCGGTGGCGCGGTCAACGATGCGGGTCGATTTGCCGATAAAGACGCCCATGCCGAGCACGGAGCCTTCACGGATGATGCAGCCCTCGACCACTTCCGAGCGGGCGCCGATGAAGCAGTTATCCTCGATAATGGTCGGAGACGCCTGCAAAGGTTCCAGCACGCCGCCGATGCCGACGCCGCCCGACAGGTGAACGTTCTTGCCGATCTGGGCGCACGAACCGACGGTGGCCCAGGCATCGACCATGGTGCCTTCATCGACATAAGCGCCGATATTGACGAAGGACGGCATCAGCACGACATTCTTGCCGATAAAGGCGCCGGCGCGGACAATCGCGCCCGGCACGGAACGGAAACCGGCGTCCTGATAGTCCTTCTCGTTCCATTTGGCGAACTTGTTCGGCACCTTGTCCCAGAAGGGGCCGATCGGGGCCTGCTCGAACAGGCCGCGGCCGGTGTGCATCAGTGCGTTGCCATTGAGGCGGAAGGACAGCAAAACGGCTTTTTTCAGCCAGTCATGCGTAACCCACTGGCCGTCCTTCTTTTCGGCGACGCGGAAGCGGCCGCTGTCAATCAGGTCAATGGCGCCCTGGACAGCCTGGCGATATTTGCCCTGATAGGTTGGCGACAGGCTGTCGCGGACCTCCCAGGCGGCTTCGATATCATCCTTGAAGGCGGCGAGGTCGGACATGGCGGGAACCCTTGTGGCTGACGGAAATTTCGGCTCAGGCCATAAGGGGCAATGCGGCGGGGATCAAGTCTTAATTGTGCGCAACATCATTAAGAAACGCCTTGAGCGACGGACTGCGGAAATCGACATGGCTGTCCGTGTTGTCCAATGTCTTCGGGCCGACAAGGATAGTCTTCATGCCGAGGGCGTGCGCCGGTTTCAGGTTCTTCGGGCTGTCCTCGAAAAAGGCCGAGGTTTCGGGGTGCACGGCATGGACCTGCATCATGCGCTCGAAGGTTTCCAGCGCCGGCTTGGGTATCCAGTTGGCGCTCTCCAGATGGAAGACGCCGTGGAACAGGTCGGCCATGTTCATATGGTCGAGCAGGCGAATGGCGTGGCGCTCGTCGCCATTGGTGAAGACCAGCTTGCGCCCCGGCAGGGCGTGGATCATCCCATTCAGTTCCGGATCGGGCGCCAGGGTTTCCAGCGATACGTCGTGGACTTCGTTGAGGAAGGTGTAGGGATCGATATTGTGATGGGCGATCAGTCCGGCCAGGGTGGTGCCGTGTTCATGGAGGTATCGGTCGCGCAAGGCGGCGGCTTCCGCCGGGGGCAGGCCGGTCTGGCGCACCATGAAGGCGGCCATCTTCGCCTCTACCTGCGACATGATGTTAGCTTCATGCGGATAAAGGGTCTGGTCGAGGTCGAAGATCCAGGTATCGACGTGAGCGAGGGCGGGGTGCATTTCGCGTCCTTTCCCCCCTCCCTTTTAATAAGGGGAGAGGGTGGCGCGAAGCGCCGGGTGAGGGGATGGGGATTGTGCGCGTGGCGGGCAGCCCCTCACCCCGACCCTCTCCCCGTTTACGGCAGGTCTATCGCATATGGCTTTTGGCGTTGAGATGCCTTTCCCCTCTCCCCTCAATGAGGGGAGAGGACGAGAGCCGAACGTAGTGAAGGCGATCGGGTGAGGGGCTGTTCGTCGGTAGAACACAAGCGTCACACAGCCCCTCACCCGGTTGCGATCGCTTCGCTCCGCGCCCGTCCTCTCCCCTCAGTGAGGGGAGAGGGGGAAGAAAAGTTATTCCAAAAGCCATATGCGATAGCCCTGCCTTGAAAGGGACGAGGGGGAAGAAATGAGAACCTTAGTCGGCCGTAATCAAAGTGCCCGCGCCGTGTTCGGTGAACAGTTCGACCAGCATGGCGTGGGCGCGGCGGCCATCGAGGATAACCACGGCCTCGACCCCGGCCTCCACCGCCATGATCGCCGTTTCCAGCTTCGGGATCATGCCGCCGTTGGCGACGCCGGATGCGATCAGGCCGCGCGCTTCGGAAACCGTCATCTGGCGGATCAGGTTCTTGTTTTCATCGAGCACGCCGGCGATATCGGTCAGCAGCAGCATGCGTTTGGCGTTGAGCTTGCCGGCCACGGCGCCGGCCACCGTATCGGCGTTGATGTTGTAGGTATGGCCGTCATCCGACACGCCGATCGGCGCGATCACCGGCACATAATCGTGGTTCGGATCGTCGATCAGGGTGCGGATCAGCTTGTCGTCCACAGTCCTGGGTTCGCCGACGAAGCCGAGATCGACCACCTGCTCGATCATCGAATCCGGGTCTTTCTTGATCCGTGTGGCTTTTTCGACCGTGATCAAACCGGCGTCTTTACCAGAAAGCCCGACGCCGCGCACATCGGCTTCGCGGCCGGCCTGGGTGATCCAGTTGGCGATTTCCTTGTTGACCGCGCCGGAGAGCACCATTTCGGCGATCTCCATGGTGGCGTCGTCCGTCACGCGCAGACCGTCGATGAAGGTCGATTTCACGCCGGCGCGGCCGAGCATGGAGGAAATCTGCGGCCCGCCGCCATGCACCACCACCGGATGGATGCCGAGCAGCTTCAGCAGCACGATATCCGAGGCGAAGATCTTTGCCGTTTCGGCCTCGCCCATGGCATGGCCGCCGTACTTGATCGTCACGATCTCACGGTCGTAGATCTGGATATAGGGCAGGGCCTCGGCCAGTTGCCTGGCGGTGGCCCAGCCACGTTCTTCGGCGGAGTCGATTTCAGTCTGGATGATCATGGGCAGGCATTTCAAAGAAAGGAGATCGCCGCTTTTCTCGCCCGGAATGCGACAAAAGAAAGCTCCTGCGCCATACAGGATACATCTGTCCCTGTCATGATTTTTTTCGGATTATGCCGGTTTCCGTAACGAAAACCGCAGGGCGGTCAGCGTATCGGAGACGGCGCAGCTTTTGGAAGCGACAAAGTTCAGCGCCCGCATATGACTGCGCACGGTCGATTCCGGCAGGCGAGACTGGGCGTCCCTGGGATAGACGATCCAGACGGGGGCATGGGGCAGGTGCTGCGTCACCCCGGCCAGGGCGGCATTGAGGTCCGCCGGCGTGCGCGCCACCGCGATCGACAGGGCCGCCCGCATGGGATCGGTGGTGACGGCGTTCAGCAGGGCGCCGTTGAGGGCGGCATCCTCGATATGGCCGTACACCAGCGCCCTGTGCTCGCTATCGACGCCCAGCTTCTGCGCCAGGGAAGGCGGTTCGGCGGTCAGTTTCGCCAGCCATTTTTCCGCCTGGCCTTCGGGCAGGAACAAGGCGTAGGACAGGCCGTCATGCTCGAACAGCAGTTCATGATTGACCGCGCGCGGATCTGTCAGTTCGGCGGCGGGCAGGGTCTTCCTGAACGCGCCGCTCAAGGTCAGTTTCCGGTTTTCCAGCAGGGCGTGCGCGTGGCGGCTTTCGCGCCCGACCCGCACTTCGCTTTCGGCTTCCAGGCCCATGGCGGCACCTCTTTCAGGGCCAGATTACCACGGCCTGCGCGGCGCGCAATTATACCCCCTTTACAGGGTAATTTCGCAGGTCAGCATGATCTCGCGGCGCAGTTCCGGAATGCCGAAGCCGGTTTCCGACGAGGTGGCCAGCACGACCGGGTGGGCCGCCGGGCGCTTCCTGATGGCGTTCTGGGTCGCCTCGGTTACCTTGGTCAGTTCGGCCGGCTTGATCTTGTCGGCCTTGGTCAACACGATCTGGTAGCTGACGGCGGCTTTATCGAGCGCATCCATCGGCTCGTTATCGACCTCTTTCAGGCCGTGGCGGGCATCGATCAAGAGGTAGGCGCGCTTGAGGTTGGGCCTGCCGCGCAAATAATCGCGGCCGAGGTTCTGAAACTTCTTGACCGCCACTTTCGAGGCGCGCGCCCAGCCGTAACCCGGCAGATCGACCATGTGCATGGCGTCGTTGAGCCGAAAGAAGTTCAGTTCGCGGGTGCGGCCCGGCTCGTTGGAGGCGCGGGCGAGGTGTTTCTGCCCGACCAGGGCATTGATCAGCGATGACTTGCCGACATTGGAACGGCCGGCGAAGGCCACTTCCGGCAATTCATCGGATGGCAGTTGCGCCACCGATACGGCGCCCATGACGAAAGAGACCGGGCGGGCGAAAAGCACCCGCGCGGCCTCTGTTTCAGCGGCGTATTGTTCGGCTTCGGCTTCCGTCACGCCGCTGTCTTTCCCTTGTTCATCATCTCGTTCAGCTTCCTGAAGCCGGTATCGATCGGGTTAGACACCTTGAGACGGTGCATGATGGAATACTGCTGCAGGATGGTCAGGATGTTCGACCAGATCCAGTAGATGATCAGGCCGACGGCGACATGGGCCATGAAGAAGGTCAGCATGAGCGGCATGAAGGCCATCATCTTTTTCTGCATCGGATCGACGCCGGTCATCGGGGTCATCTGTTGACTGAGCCACATCGAGCAGCCGTAGAGAATGGCGATGACGCCGATATGCAGCGGACCGGCGAGAACCGAACCGATCATCGGCACGGTGGCCGGATCGAAGGGCAGCAGGCCGAACAGGTTGACGATGCTGGTGGTGTCGGGCGCCGAAAGATCCTTGATCCAGCCGAAGAAGGGCGCGTGGCGCATTTCGATGGCCAGTTGCAGCACCTTGTACAGCGCCCAGAAGACCGGCAGTTGCAGCAGCATCGGCAGGCAGCCGCCAAGACCGGCCATCGGATTGACCTTTTCCTCCTGATAGAGGGCCATGGTCGCTTCCTGCGTTTTTTGCGGATCGCCTTCGTGGCGCTTCTTGATGGCGTCGAGCTTCGGCTTCAGGCGCTCCTGCACCTGCTTCATCTTGGTCATCGATTCGTAGGACTTGTGCGCCAGCGGATAGAAGACCAGCTTGACGATGACGGTCAGGGCCAGGATGGCGAAGCCGAAATTGCCGAGGAAGGCGTAGAGCTTGTCGAGCAGCCAGTACATCGGATAGGTGATGATGGAGAGCATCCCCCAATCGACCGCCCAGTGGAAACGCGGGATGTGCAGGCTGTCTTCGTAGGCCTGAAGCTGGGTGTTCTGCTTGGCGCCGGCGAAAACGTGCGACTGCGCCTTCCAGGTCTGGCCGGGGGCAATGGTCACGGGGGCATCGACATAGCCGCTGCGGAAGACGGGCTGCCCGTCGATGACGGCGGCCTTGGCGGTATAGGAGACGGCCTGAGCCTGGTTGGGGATGACGGCGGCCATCCAGTATTTGTCGGTGATGCCGTACCAGCCGCCGACCGAATCCTGGCTTTCCAGCGCCTTGGCGTCCTTGGGCTTGGCCATGTCCTTGTATTTCAGCGAGGCCGTGCGGTAATCGCCGGGCTTCGGCTTGTCCATGGTCTTGGAATAGGTGGCGATGGCCCCTTCGTGGACCATGCTGTTCTTGCCCGCGTCGGCGGGAATGCCGCTGCGCATGACCACCGAGAAGGGCTGGAGGCTGACGGGCGCCGCGCCGGTATTGGTCACGGCGTCGTCTTCGGTGATCATGTAGTTGGCGTCGATGCTCAGGGTGCGCGTAAAGGTGAGGCCTGTGCCATTATTGTAGCTCAGAATCACCGGCTGGCCGGGACTGAGCACGCTGCCGCCCGTCTGGGTCCAGAGGGTGTTGTTGTCGGGCATGCCGGGAACGTTCTGGGCGAAATAGGCCGATTGCACATAATAGGCGTTTTTCGCGCCGGCGGGCGTCAGCAGTTCGACCGGATCGTTTTTCTTATCGACCGTCTGGTCGTACTTGATCAGGTAAAGATCGTCGATCAGGGCGCCCTTGAGCGACAGGCTGCCCTTCAGCGACGGCGTATTGATAATGACGCGCGGCGAGGCGGCCAGGGCCTGTTCGCGGGTCAGGGCGGTGGGAACGCCGCCCATCGGCAGACCGGCCGCGGAGGCGCTTGAAGAGGCGGCGGAAGCAGATGCGGCGGCCACGGCCTGCGCGGCTTCGCGTTTCTTCTGCTGCGGTCCGAAGACGAAGAACTGGTAGAAGGCCAGCAAAGCCATGCTGACGATCAGGAAATAGATCATATTCCGGTTGTCGGTATCTTTATTCATCGAACGGTCTTTTTCCTAGTTGTAGCTCAAGCGCCGCCAATCTTTCTTTGAGGAAGGATGGGCTTACCTCGCATCGGCTCGGGCGGGCGGTCGCCCTTGCCAAAGTCATTCGACTTTGGAATTCGATTTTGGGCGGGCCAGCCTTATCAGGGCGGCTTTAACATCGTCAAGTAAAGCCTGCCAATCGCGCGAAACCGTACCGGCGCGGGCAACCAGCACATAGTCATGTCCCGGCTTGCCGAATTGCGGGATCATCCGTTCGGCGGCTTCGCGCAGGCGGCGCTTGGCGCGGTTGCGCACCACGGCGTTGCCGACCTTTTTCGTGGCCGTGAAGCCGACCTTGATCGCGTCATCGTCACGCGGCTTCGCCTGCACGACCACGCCGGGACGCGCCTGCCAGGGGGCCTTGGAGGCGGCGAGAAACTCCGCGCGAACTTTGAGGCGAGGGATCATCGGGTTCAACCCTATGCGGTCCGAGGTGGAAACCGCGGGCCGAAAATACAAGAAGAGTCCTTAAGCGGCTTAAGGACTCTTCTCAAAATTCAGCAGTGCGGCGAAGACGCGACCAGGCCGCCCATACTTTTAGGCCGTCAGGCGCTTGCGGCCCTTGGCGCGGCGGCGGGCGACGATCTTCTGGCCGTTCTTGGTGGCCATGCGGGTGCGGTAGCCGTGACGGCGCTTGCGCACGAGGCGGCTCGGCTGATAGGTGCGTTTCGTTCCCATGGGGGGACTCCGATTGATTCAGGCAGGCTCGAAAGAGCCGGAATTGCGTAAAGAGGCGCGTGGATAGTCCAGCCATGGAGGCTTGTCAATAATATTTGGCCGGATTGCGTGAAAATGCGGCCATGGCGGCGAAATTCTGCTATGATATACAACGAAGCAGTCACGGATCATGGGTTTACGTGTTCGATCAAGGCAAATCAGGCGGAAACTATCTGCGGCCGGAGACGCCCCGCCGGCCGGAAAGGCGCATGGGCTTCTATGCCGAGCGCCTGAGCCGGGCGGCGCGCCTCGTCGCCGCCTTTTCCCTGAAATACGGCCTGACGGGTTTCAATCTCGCCCGTGATTTCGTTTTCAGCCTGTCCGGGCAACTGCTTATATTCACGGTCGTCTTTATCGCCATCGTCGAGGCGGTGATCGTCATTCCGTCCCTGGCGTCGGATCATGAGCGCTGGCTGCTGGATAAGGTGCGTCAGGCCGAACTGGTGTCGCAGTCGATCGACGTGGCCCAAAACAACGCCGTCTCCAAGCAGGTTTCCAACCAATTGCGCCGCAGCGCCGGTGTGCTTTACCTGGCGGTCGAAATCAATGGCGAAAGTTTCCGGCTTTACGATTCCCGTGTCGGTGTGCCCGAAGAGGTGCTTGACCTGCGCCAGTCGCACAAGAACCTGATCCACGATATCCTCTATCTGTGGGCGCCGTGGAAGACCTTCATGGGCAAGCCCGACCGGCTGATCCATGTGGTGGCCCAGCCAAAGGTGCGCGGCGGGCAGGAGATCGAGATCGTCGTCCGGGCCGAGCCGCTCAAGACCTATCTGAAAGCCAGTCTTGTCAGTATGTTGCGGGTATCCCTGAGCATTTCGTTCCTGGCCGGTTTCCTGGTGTTTATCGGTCTGTCGGTCTTTATCGTCCGGCCGATCCGGCAATTGACCAAGGGTATTGTCCGCTTCAAATCCAATCCGGAAGACGCCACCGCCACGCCGAAGCCTTCCGACCGGCCGGACGAGATCGGCCAGATCGAACGTGAAATGGCTTCGATGCAGGAGGAGGTGCGCCAGGCCCTGCGCTCGCGCGCCCGGCTGGCGGCGCTGGGGCAGGCGGTTTCCAAGATCAATCACGATCTGCGCAACATGCTGACCGCGGCGCAGATGGCGTCCGACCGCCTGGCCAATTCCGCCGACCCGACCGTGGCCAAGGCCCTGCCGCGCCTGGAGCGTGCGCTGGATCGTGCGGTTTCGCTGGCGCAGAACGTCCTGACCTACGGCAAGTCCGACGAGCAGACGCCGCAAATCCAGATCGTGCGCCTGAAGGAACTGGCCGAAGCCGCCGCCGAGGATGCGGGCCTGGTCCTGGCGAATCTGGGAGCGGAAGGGGTGCGCTTTATCTCCAAGGTCGCCAAGGGCTTCAATCTTGAGGTCGATCCGGAGCAACTGCACCGCATTCTGGTCAACCTGATGCGCAATGCCCGCCAGGCCATTGAATTGCAGCCGAACCGCCGGGCGCGCGGTCGTGTCAGCTTGACCGCGATCAAGACCAGTGAGGAAGTCCTGCTGATTGTGTCCGATAACGGTCCGGGCATTCCGGAAAAGCTGCGCGAAAAGCTGTTCCAGCCGTTTACCTCCAGTTCGACGCCGGGCGGATCGGGCCTGGGCCTTGCCATCGGCCGCGAACTGGCGCAACTGCATGGCGGCGATGTCCGGCTGGTCGGTACGGGCACGGACGGCACGACGTTTGAAGTGCGCCTGCCCCTAAAGCCCTGAAAAACAAACCTGAGCCTGGAGCGGATTGTGGAATTTGAGGAACTGCTGGAACTGGCGCGTGACAGCTATGTCGGCCAGTTTGTCGATTTTGTCGATAAACAGACAGCGCTGCATGGCCGGGGCGCGGCAGAGGTCAAGTTTCAGATCGACGGTGACAGCGAATTTTACCGCAACTATTACTGTACCGATTTCGCCTCCGGTGAGGACGGCCAGATTATAGAACTGGCGGCTGATGAGGAAGTGACCTTCGATCCGGTGGACGTATCGCTTGGCGAAATGGACATGACCGTCAGCCGTCTGGTGTGGAACGATGTCACCATCGCCTCGAACGACCGGTCCCTGCAAGGCGGTGATTTCGGGGACTGGTTCGAGACGTGGTTCGATCCGGACGAGACGAGCTTCGATCCTGACACGCGCTTTTCCGCCTGCATCCATTCGCTGCGCGTCACGCCGGAGCAGGTAACGGTCGATCTCGGCACGGCGCCGGTCACGGCTCTGGCCGACCTGCTGATGCGCTTTGAAAGCCTGGGGTGCCGGTCGCTGACCGTTAGTTGATCAGCCGCGCCACATAGCCGGGCACCACCTGGGTAGCGGGACCAAGTATCTTCTCGTCAAACAGGCTATGGCCGAGCGAAGGCTCCAGATTAAGCTCGACCGTATGCGCGCCGGCGTGTTTGGCCGCCGAAACGAAACCCGCCGCCGGATAGACATTGCCCGATGTGCCGATGGAGAGAAACAGGTCGCTGGCCGCCAGCGCGCGTTCGATACGGTCCATTTCCAGCGGCATTTCACCGAACCAGACAATATGCGGGCGCAGGTCCGATTCAACCGGGATGTCGCTGTGCCAGTCCCGCACCGCGCCGGTGATGACATGGCGCGCCTTCAGCAGTTCGCCGTGCATGTGCAGGGGCGCGGCGGCGCCGGCGGACGCATGGGCGCGGTCATGCAGATCATCGACATTCTGCGTCACCACCAGCACTTCATGGGCCGGATCGGCCGCCAATCGGGCCAGGGCATGGTGGGCCGCATTGGGCCGGACCTCCGCCAGTTGCCGGCGGCGCTGGTTGTAGAAATCCTGTACCAGGGCCGGGTTGGCGGCGAAACCTTCCGGCGTCGCCACGGCCTCGACCCTATGGCCGCACCACAGGCCATCGGAAGCGCGAAAGGTCGGCACGCCGGATTCCGCTGAAATGCCCGCGCCGGTCAGGACGACGATCTTCATTTGATGACAACGCCTTCGCGGCGGGGATCGCTGCCGCCGTCAAAAGAACCATCCGGTTGGCGCAGGATACCGTTCAGGCCGGATTCCTCACCGGCGAGCGGTGACAGCTTGTAACCCATGCCGGTCAGGCCGTCCCAGACCGCCGGTTCCATACGGGGCTGCTCGATGCGGATAGTGTCGCCGCGCGCCATGACGATGGGCAGGTCGATGGCATCCTGCATGGACAGATTCCAGTCGAGAATGCCGATCAGGGTTTTCAGGTTATAGGCCAGGATCGCCGAACCGCCGGGGGAACCAACCGCCGCAATGACCTGCTTGCCGGTCGAATCGAAGACGATCACCGGCGACATCGAGGAGCGCGGATGTTTGCCGGGCGCGACACTATTGGCCACCGGCAGGCCATCCACCGTCTGCGGGCTGAACGAGAAGTCGGTGAGCTGGTTATTGAGGAAGAAACCGCCGACCATCCGGCCGGTGCCGAAGAAGCTCTCGACCGTCGTGGTCATGCTCAGGACGTTGCCGTAGGTGTCGCGGATGACGAAATGGGTGGTGCCGCCGGGTTCCAGCGTCTTGTCCATGGCCACCTGCATCGGCAGGCCGCCGGCTTTGGGCGCGGCATTGACCGTGCCGATATTGATCAATGCCGAGCGCGCCTTGAGATAGTCCGGGTTCAGGTAGGCGTCCTGTTGCGACGTGAACAGCGCCGTATCGGCTTCATACTGGTCGCGGTCCGCATACATCAGCCGTTCGGCCTCGATGACCACCTGCCAGGATCGCGGATCATGCACGCCCCATGCGGCCAGCGGCTGGGATTCGGCGATTTTCAGTCCTTGCAGCAGGGCGATGCCGCCGGAGGGGGCGTTATTCGAGCAGACGATATAGATGTGATAGGTGATACAGACCGGTCTTCCCGCATAACCGCCCACCGTGGTGTAAGGGGCGGTGGTGGTGACCTTGACCTTGTAGGCCGCCAGGTCGCTCAGGGCCATGCCGCCGGGCAGGGGGGCTTCATGGGTCTTGGCGACAATGGCCTCGGCGATCGGCCCCTGGCGGAAGACATCGCTGCGCTGGCGGGCGAAGGCGCGCAAAGTGGCGGCGTAGGCCGGATTTTTGATAATGTCGCCGGTCTTGTGGTAGCCGCCATTGCCGTTACCGAGATAGGCGATGAAGTCCGGCGTGTGCTTTTCGGCGAAATCGACGTTTTGCAGATAATTGCCGAGGCGCTTTGTCACGGTGAAGCCGTTGTCGGCCAGATCGGTGGCGGCGGTGAACAGGCTGCCCCAGTCCTGGTTGCCATGGTCTTTTTGCGCCTGGTCGAGCAGGAACATCGCGCCGGGTACGCCGGTGGCGCGGCCGGAAACCACGGCGTCCGTAAAGGCGAGCGGCTTGCCGTCAGCACCCATGAAAAGGTCGGGCGTGGCGGCGGCCGGCGCGGTTTCGCGGCCGTTATAGTCGCTGATCTGACCGGTTTTGGCATCGTAGTACAGCATGAAGGCGCCACCGCCGAGGCCGGAGCTTTGCGGCTCCACCAGGCCCAGCACGCTCTGGACCGCCACAGCGGCATCGGCGGCCGTGCCCCCGCGCCTGAGCACATCCATGCCGGCCTGGGCGGCTTCCGGTTCGGCGGCGACCACGATGGGAGCGACGCGCCCCGTGTCATGCGCGGGCAGGGTGGCGCAGCCCGCAAGCATCAGCCCTATTCCCGCGACAACGAACATTTTCAGGGAGGCAGGGCGCATGGGAGACTCCAAAGGCAACGGATACCGGCTCTATATAGGGGTATGAAGCGGGGCGCGCCCGGCGATCAACAAAAAATCGTCAATTCGGTGGAAAAAGTACCGATCCGGCCTTGCCTTTGCCGCGAAGCTCAACTAAATGTCCGCGCCTTGCCGCAGGGCTTCGCCCAAACGGTCCTGAAATGACACGCACTCGTAGCTCAGCTGGATAGAGCATCAGACTACGAATCTGAGGGTCGGGCGTTCGAATCGCTCCGAGTGCGCCATTCATTTTATGCAATAAATCCAGCACCTTCGGGTGCTGTTTTTGTTTCCGGGATGGGGAAACGAGAGATGCCTGCTACAGGCTGGTTACAGGTTCTAATGGGAATCCCCGCGCCTCAACCTCATCACGGCGGCTTTCGTGTGTCTGGACATCGAAAGCATAGGGTTGAAGGTGTAATTGTCTGAACGCGCAGCAAAGCGACCCCAATCCGGCTCCATAATCAGATTGTTGCCGGCCTAATAGTCCTTCGAATACCTGACGCTGGCCCCGGTGCCCGCATTGCCGGTGGTGGAGAGAATGCTCAGACTCCGCGACAGGGCGACTTCAAGCTGGGTGGCGGTGAAGCCCTTGGCGTCGGTGACGATCTCGACATAGACATTGTTCGTCAGGTACTTGCCCGCCGCCACGGAAGTGCCGCGGCCGGTCGAGGTATCGGCGCCGACCACGCGCAGGCGGTCGATGCCGGTGGCTGAACGCAGGGCGCCGAGCGGGTTGAGATAGTCCGTGCCGCCGTTCAGCCCGTTGACCGCGGAGGCCAGTTGCAGGGCCTCGGTCGGGGAGATATTGGCGACGCTTTCGCCGAACAGCATCCGCGACAGGATTTCATCCTGCGGCAGGGACGGGGTGGAACTGAAGGCGATATCGGGACGTTCGGCCGAGCCGCTGACCTTGATGATGCCGGTGACATCCTGCACGTCGGCGCTGGCGGTCAGGCTGATTTCGGGATCGGTGACCGGGCCGCCGTCGAAGGTGATGGTGCCGGTATCGATATCGAAGGAGCGGCCGGCGAAGGTATAGTTGCCGCGCACCACCTTCATGTCGCCGACAATGCGCGGGTCTTTCGTGGTGCCCGTGACGCGCAGACGCGCCGACCATTCCGAATCCAGCCCCATGCCGGAGACGAATATCTGGTTATCGGCGCGGGCGCGGATATCGAGCCGCCAGAAGGCCGGCAGGGCGATGGCGGATTGCGTCGTGGTGTCCTCACCCTTGCGCCGGACGCCATCGAGTACGGCGACTTCGGCGGCGGCCTGTTTGACGATGACATATCTGATCAAGGGCAGGCGCAGGTCGCCCTTGATCAGGCCGCCATCGGCTTCGCTGTTGGTGACGTCGATCGTGCCGGAGACGGTGGAATTGATCGCGTCGCTGCGCGCCAGCCGGGCATTGTTCATCTCGACATGGATCAGCATCGGGAATTTCTGCGCGGCGGCCAGGCTGATCCAGCCATTGCCGGTCACCGTGCCCTCTCCGGCGCGGCCGGTGAAAGTGGTCAGTTCGAGGCGATCGCTGGTGAAGCGGCCATCGAGCGCGATATGGGTGATGCGCGTGCCGATGCTTTCATTGTCGTAGGTCAGGCTGGTGGCCTTGACCACGCCGTTGAGGTGCGGATCGTTGAGTTGTCCGGAGATATCCGCCGCCAGGGCCACGGCGCCGGAAAGCTGCTGGCGTGGCAGGCCGGCGAGCGAGAAGGGCATTCCGGCCGGGCCATTGTAACGCACGCCGCCGCTGACGCCGGCGCTGTTGATATCGGCGATCCAGTCGCCGCCGTTTGCCGGGGCGAGGGCGATTTGCGCGCGGCCGACCACGGCGCCGCCCTGCCGGATGATAGCATGGACATAGTTGTTGGCCGGGCTGCGATCCGGATCAAGCCGGGCGTCGAGCGCGATATCGACCGGGGTGGACACCACGGCGGCGCTGGCGCGTGAGAACCGGCTGATCTTCAGATTGGCGCTGGCGGTCGGGAAGCCGTTGCCCACTTGCGTGAAATCGATGGCGCCGCTGGCCGTGCCGGTCAGGCCAAGGTCTTTGCGCACCATATTGGCCAGGCTGAGATCGAGATTATTGAGGCGTGCCTGTGCCCTCAGGTTTTCACCGAAGCGGCCGGAGAGATCGATATCGCCTTGCGTCATGACCACCTTGACCGGCTGCAACACCCAGTCATTGCCGCTCTTGCGGATGACGGCGGGGTGATTGAGCCTGAAGGGGATATCGTTGGCCGACCCTTGCGCCGCGAAGGTGTAGGTATCGGGCGCGATGGTGCCGTTGATGGCGAGATTGAACGGCACGTCCTTCTTGCCGGTGGCGACGGCCTGGATTGTGCCGTGTTCGCCGGTCATCTGAACCCTGGCGCGGGCGGTGGCCAGCACGAAATCCTGGTAGCGCATATCGGCCATCTGGACATCGGCGTTCAACGACATCTGGTCGTGCAGCACGATATTGGCGGTCAGGATGGTGCGGCCGACATAGATCTTCATGTCGCCGGGCACATTGACGTTGTTGCCGGTGGCATTGACAGCCACGGCCTGATCGCCGTTCTGTACCGAGAGCAGCGCTGTGCCTTTCAAGCCGGAACCACTGATCGCCAGGGTGCCGGTGAAGGGGCCGGCTTCGTTTTGCGTCAGCAGGCCGGAGGCATCGATCCCGGCGAAGGTCGCCTTGTGGATATCGATGCGCAAGGGCTGGCCCTCTGTCATCACCAGGGCATCGGCGGAGAAGGGGCCGTAGGCGCTGCCGCCATCGGCCAGCAGGGCAAAACCCTGGGGCGTGCTGGAGAGCTTCGCCGTGACATCGACCATCTTGACGCCGAGGCCGGGATTGGCGGCGTGGATGACGGCATTGGGATGATCGAGCGTGCCCGAAGCCACGGCGTCGAGCGCGCCGTATTGGGCTGAAACGGCCTTGGCGTTCAGCGAGATCGCGCCGTTCGGGGCCAGCGAACCGCTGGCGCCGGTCAGGGTGAAATCGGGCGACTTGCCGCTGAGATTGCTTAAGGTGACCACGCCCTGTTCGCTGTAGGCATAGGCGCCGCTCAGTTTGGCATTGCCGCCCAGGAAGCTTTTCAGGCCGTCTTCCAGTCTGGTGGTTTGCGCATTGGCGGTGCCGGCGACGCTGACCTTGCCGTGATTGAGTTTCACATCGGCGATGGTCGAGACGTTGACGGAGCCTATACCCTCGACGGCGTAATGGTTGAGGCTGGCCTTCACCCTGGCGAGGAACAGGTTATCCTTCAGATTGCCGGTCACGGTGCCGGTGGCCTTGAGGCGGTCGGAGGATACGCGGATCGTATCGCTGGTCAGCTTGCCGTCCTTCAGGCGTACCTCGCCATCGAGTTTCAGGTGCGTCAGCAGCGGATCGACCTGGGCGGCGATGCCGGTCAGCGAGGTCAGTTGCGCATTGACCGGCACGATCACGCCGCCATCGGTGACGCGGCTCTTGCCCTTGGCGGTAAAGCCGTCTAGCTCGATGCCCGCCAGATCAAAGCGTTTCGCCGCCAGATCGTAATCGATCCGCGGGGTGTCGAAATCGCCATCGATCAGCAGATCGGCGCGCAGGTCGGAGGCGGTGAAGTCCTTGCCGAGCACATCCGGCTTGAGCAGGCGGGCGTGCAGTTCGAGTTTGCGGAAATGGTTTTTGCCGAGATCGACCGTGCCCTTAGCATCGATGCGCACGGCGTCGGTATAGAGGGCCAGCACGTTATCGAACACGCGGTCCTTCATCCGCGAGGTCAGGTCGATCATCACCGCAGGCTTGAAGAGGGCGGCGGTATCGCCGGTCAGGATCAGGTCCGGGTGCGTGGCGCCGGTGATATGGAAGGCGCCGCTTTGGGCGGTGACGCCGAGGTCGAGCAGATTGTCGGGGCCGAAATCAGCCACAGCCCGGCCGTTCCACTGTTTCCATGTGCCCTTGCCGCCGACCCTGGCGGTGAACGCCTTGTCGAAGCCGAGCAGTCTGGCGGCGACGCCATCGGCGGGGGCATCAAGAGCGGCGCTGATATCGAGCTGGTTTTTATCCGGCGCGGCATCGATCAGCACCCTGGCCTTATCGGCTTTCTCGCTGATCGCGGCGGCGTCGATCTTGAGGCGCTTGTCCCGCAGATGTAGCTGTCCATTCAGCGCGATGGTGTGCGCCTCGCCCAGTACCGGCGCATCGAGCACGAAGGCGTCCACCTTCAGACGGTTGATGTCGATATCGAGGTCCGGCAGCAGCGGGCCGTTGTCTTCCGGCGTGTCACTGGGATTGAGCACCGGCCGGCGCAGCATTTCGATCTTCGCCGTCGAGAAATCGCGGATATCGATATGCTTGCCGAGATAGCCGAAAGGCCGCCAGTCGAGATGAATGGCCGGACTCTGGATGAAGACGCCCTTGAGGTCCTTGATCTTCACGTCGTGCAGGGTCATTTCGCCATAGAGCGAGCCGTCGATCTCGCCGATTTCGATCTGCAAACCGGAATTGAGCTTGATGCCGGTGGCGAATTCGACCAGCAGGCGGCGGCCGGGCGGGGTGTTGAGCGCGGTCAGGGCGGCGACAAGCAGCACGGCCAGTCCGACGACAAACAGCGCGATATTGCGCGCTACCTTCCAGCCGTTGATCCGGCGCAGGTCGAAGCCGGTGCGCGCCTTGACCGTTTCGACCACCTCTTCGGTGCGATCCTTCAGGGTCAGATCGTCTTCGGGCGTGTGTACGGGCTGCGGCAATGCCTCCGGTTTTTCCGCTTCGACCGGCGGCTTGGGTTGTCTCGGTTTGCGCGCCATCAGAAAGCCTGGCCTATGCCGACATAGAGCGCGATCTGCGGCTCTGAGTTGGTCTTGTCACGGTTGACGGGCGTGGCGATATCGATGCGGATCGGGCCGAAATTGGTATAGAGCCGCGCCCCGATGCCGACGCCGACGCGCAGGTCCGAGAAGGACGGCGTGGTCGAGGCGTAGGACTGGCCGATATCGATGAACGGCACGATGCCGATATCGCCCATGCGGTAACGGTACTCCACCGAGGCTTCAAAGAGGCTGAGGCCGCCGGTCGGATCGCCGCTGGCATCCTTGGGGCCGAGTTGCTGATAACTGTAGCCACGCACCGAGCCGCCGCCGCCGGCATACAGGCGGCGGGAGGGCGGGATATCCGCGAGTTGCCCCCCGGCCAGGATGCCGACACGGGTGCGCGCGGCGATGACGGAATTGCCGCCGACCGGATGGTAGTAGCTGGCGTCGAGCACGGTGCGGACGCTCGAGCCGCCGCCGGAAAGCGAGATCAACGGCGTCACTTCGGCGCTGGCGCGATAGCCGGTGGCCGGATTGAGGAGGCTGTCGGAGCGGTCATAGCCGATTTTGGTCGGCAGGGCGGCGATATAGTAGTTGTCGGCGTCGTTATCGAAATTGCTCACGCCGTCGGTGGCTTCCTTCGATGCCGCAATCTCGAAGCCATAGGACCAGACCCAGACCTTTTGCCACAGCGGGGTCGAGACGCGGGAAACCGAGCCGGACAGGCTGGCCGTATAGGCCTCGTAGCTGTCATAAATGTTGTGCGTGGCGGCGGCGGCCAACTGGAAGGTGCGGTCGCGCTTCCTGGCGTTCGAGCGCCGGAAAGTGGTGGTCAGGCCCTGCTGCTGGGTGCCGAGGGCGGCGGTGACGATCAGCGCGCCTTCGGGCGGGAACAGGTTGCGGTTCTGCCAGGAGGCGGACGCCGTGACGCCTTCGCCGGTATTGTAACCGAAGGCGCCGGCCAGCGTCCGATAGGGGCCGCGCTGCTGATGCACGAGCAGATCGACATATTCCGAGCCATCGTCTGCGAATTCGCCGGTGGCCACGGGTTCGACCGCCACGGAGCGGAACAGGCCGGTGGCGACCAGGGCCTCGCGCAGGTCATCGACCTTGCGGTTATCGTACAGGTCGCCCTTTTCAAACCGGGTCAGCACCGCGACATGATCGGCGCCGAAGGCTTCACGGCCCTCGGACTTGAAACCGCCGAAGCGCGAACGGTGGCCGGTATCGACCTTGAGCGTATAGTCGCCGGTCAGTTTCGAGCTGTCGAGCAGGATATCGCGCGCGCCGACCTTGACGAAGGGGTAGCCGCTCTGCTGCATGACCACGCTGACATTGGCCTCGGCCGCCAGCACACGGGTGGCGATGATCTGCTCGCCGGTCTTCAGCGGCAGGGCGTTGCGGATCAGGTCGGGCGGCAGGGTCGCCACCTTTTTCCCGTCAGATTGGGCATCGGCCATGATCAGGCCGAAATGATAGGCCGGGCCGGGGGTGACGACGAGATGAGCCTGGACCGGCCCTCTGGCCTCGGTCGGCTGGGCGAGGCTGGTGGTCACCGTGCCGTCGTAATAGCCCTGTGATTGCAGCAGGCGCAAGATAAGAGCCTCGTCCTCGGTGGCGCGGGCGCGCACCTGGGCGACATTGGCGGCCTTGCCCTTGCCGTTCATCAGGGCGGAGAGCGGCTTGAATTCATCGTTGAGATGGATGTCGTGCAGGCCGTCGACCACGGTGACATAGCGGATTTCGGGCAGGGTTTCATCGGTAAAGGCGGCCTGGTTGGGCTGGATGTCATAGCCTTCCAGGGCCGGCAGGGGGGCGTCGAGTTCGGTATCTTCGCTGGCCGTGACCTCCGGGAGGGCGTCGGACGGGGTATCCACCGGTGCGCCGGGAACCGGCAGGGTTTCCGGTTGCGCGTCATCCGCCGGTGGCGCGGCGGTGTCCTCGATGGGCGGCAGGGCGGCGGTGAAATCCTCATCACTGATAATGGGGGCGTCTTCGGGGCTGTCCGGCAGGGGCGGGGCCTCTTCCTGGGCCGGCTTCACCTGCGGCACCTCGTCGGGCGGAGTTTCCTGCGCCTGTGCATTTACCGCCAGCAGGCCCAGTCCGATAAGAACCGGACGGAGGGGCAGAATGAAACGGGTAATGGCGGCAGGAATGGGAAACCCCTCGGATTGGAACAGGCTCAACGGCATGTCTATGCCGCGATCTATATGTCTGGTGCGTTAAATTTAAGCAAAAAATCGATGTGGAAAGTGTGCGGCGATTCGGATTTCGGATGATTGCGGGAATTACACAGCAAGGGGCGGAGTTTCCGGACAGCGGAGACAGGCTAAACCCGAATTCACACGCCTTTTGATAAGGAAAATGCTATGCTTCATATCATGCCCGATACCGCGACATCGACACAATGCGATCCACGCTGGGAAATCCTCCGGCGCCGCGAAGCCGGTGACTTTTTCTACAGCGTCAGGACTACCGGAATCTATTGCCGGCCGGGTTGCGCCTCACGCCTGCCCAGGCCGGAAAATATCGGCTTCTACGCCACCTGCGATGAGGCCGAGGCGGCGGGCTTCCGCGCCTGCAAGCGCTGCCGCCCGCGCGAAAGTGCGCGGAACCGCCAGGCGGAGATGATCGCCGATATCTGCCGCTTCATCGAAGGGGCGGAGGATGCGCCTTCGCTTGATGACATGGCGGCGCGGGCGGGCCTTTCGCCGTATCACTTTCATCGCCGGTTCAAGGCGGCCACCGGCCTGACGCCCAAGGCCTATGCCGATGCGCACCGGGCGAAAAAGGTCCGCGAGGGGCTTTCCGCCGGCGAGGCGGTGACGGCGGCGCTGTATGAGGCGGGATATGGGTCCAGCAGCCGGTTTTACGAGCGTTCGGATGCGATCCTGGGCATGACGCCGAAGGCCTTCCGGGCGGGCGGGACCGGGGATATCCGCTTCGCCATCGGCCAGTGTTCGCTGGGCGCGGTGCTGGTGGCGCAATCGGACAAGGGCATCTGCGCCATTACGCTGGGCGACGATGCCGAGGCGCTGATCCGGGATTTGCAGGACCGCTTCCCGAAGGCCAACCTGATCGGCGCGGACCCGGATTTCGAGCGGACCGTGGCGCGGGTCGTCGGTCTGGTCGATCAGGGCGCGGCGCTTGACCTGCCGCTGGATATTCGCGGCACCGCCTTTCAACAGCGCGTCTGGCAGGCCCTGCGCGCCATCCCCGCCGGTGAAACACGATCCTATGCCGAGGTGGCCGGGATGATCGGATCGCCCGCCGCCGTCAGGGCCGTGGCCGGCGCTTGCGCCGCCAATGCGCTGGCGGTGGCCATTCCCTGCCATCGCGTTGTGCGGACCGATGGGGCGCTGTCCGGTTATCGCTGGGGCGTGGAACGCAAGCGCGCCCTGCTATTGAAGGAGGGCCAAAATGTTTGACGCCGATCTCTTCTCCGATCAGGTTTTCGACGAATGGCAGATGCTCGGGCGCGATCTCGATGCGCGGGGTTTCGCCATCCTGCCCGGCTTGATCGCGCCGGAAGCCTGCCAGGCGCTGGCGGCGCTTTACGAGCAGCCGGTGTTCCGCAGCCAGGTCCATATGGCGCGGCACGGCTTCGGGCGCGGCGAGTACAAGTATTTCGCCTATCCCCTGCCGGACAGTGTGGCGGAACTGCGTGGGCGGCTTTATCCGCCACTCGTGCCGGTCGCCAACCGCTGGCACGAACGCATGGGGCTGGAAACGCGCTTTCCGGCGGATCATGAGACGTTCCTCACGCGCTGCCATGCCGCCGGACAGACACGGCCGACGCCGCTTCTGCTGCAATACGGGCCTGACGATTACAACTGTCTGCATCAGGATCTTTATGGCGAGCATGTCTTTCCGTTGCAGGTCGCCATCCTGCTGTCGCGGCCGGAGGAGGATTTTACCGGCGGTGAATTTGTCCTGACCGAGCAGCGCCCGCGGATGCAGTCCGTGCCGTCGGTGGCGCCGTTGCAGCAGGGCGATGCGGTGATCTTCGCGGTATCGCAAAGGCCGGTTTCAGGGACGCGCGGCAGTTATCGCGTCACCATGCGCCATGGCGTGTCGCGGGTCAGATCGGGGCGGCGGCATACGCTGGGCCTCATTTTCCATGATGCAGCCTGAACTTTTCGACGATTTTCAACGCGACGGCGTGGCCATTCTGCGCGGCTTTGCGCGGGCGGATGATATCGCTTTGGTGGCGGCCATCGACGCCATGACGGTGATTGCGCCTTTCCGTCATATGACCGTGCCGGGCGGCGGGCGCATGTCGGTGGCCATGACCAATGCCGGGATCGGTTGGGTGGCGGATAGGCGCGGCTATCGTTATGATCGCCTGGACCCGCTGACCGGTTCGCCGTGGCCGGATATGCCGCCGCTGTTCCTCGACCTGGCGCAAAGGGCGGCGGCGGTCGCGGGCTTTGATTTCACACCCGATGGCTGCCTGATCAACCGCTATGAACCGGGCGCGAAGATGGGCCTGCATCAGGATATCAATGAGGGAGACTATTCCGCGCCGATCGTTTCGGTGTCGCTTGGGTTGCCGGCGACCTTTCAGTTCGGTGGATTGAAACGGTCGGATCCGGTGGAAAGGATCGGTTTGCATCACGGCGACGTGGTGGTCTGGGGCGGTCCGGCGCGCAAGAGCTTCCATGGCGTGTTAACGCTGAAGGCCGGCCATCACCCGATTGGTGGCCATCGCTATAATCTGACATTCCGGAAAGTGTCTCCTCCCTAGCATAGCTGGGAGGTGACGCGCAACGCCGTGCCCCTCCGGCGTTGCGCGTCACCTCCCCAATTCTCATGGGGAGGAGAGTTATTTCTATTTCTTTTTGCCGATCTTTGGTTCCTCGCCCTTGAGCAGGCGGCGGATGTTTTCGCGGTGGCGGATATAGATCAGCACGGCCATGAACAGCGCCATGCCGAGAAAAGGCGCGGCGGGATCGACAAACGGCAGCAGGAAAGCGACAGGCACGACCAGGGCCGCCGCCACCAAGGCGCCGAGCGATGAAATGCGGAAGATGAAGGCGGTCAGCAGCCATAGCGCCGCCGCGATCAGGCCCATCGGCCAGCAGGCGGCGAACAGGGTGCCGAAGAAGGTGGCTACGCCCTTGCCGCCCTTGAATTTCAGCCATACCGGGAACAGGTGCCCGAGGAAAGCCGCCGCGCCCGCCAGCGCCATGGCGGTCTGGCGGGTTTGCAGATCGGCTTTCATGAGCAGGAGGAAGGCCAGCCCCACGGCCAGCGCGCCCTTGCCGGTATCGCCGATGAAGGTAAAGGCGGCCAGATCCTTGCGGCCGGTGCGCAGGACGTTGGTGGCGCCGATATTGCCGGAACCGACGCTGCGGATATCGATGCCGGTCGATTTCGCCACCAGATAGCCGAACGGGATGGAACCGAGCAGGTAACCGCCGATCAGGGCAAGCGCATGGATGACAATATCAGGCATGGCGGGCATAGGGTTTCTTTCAGTTCAAAGTATCGAAGCGGCAGAACAGGAAGTCCTTCCTCCGCTTCGCGGTCCCCCTCCCCATAAACGGGGCGGGCGAAACGTATTGATCACGCCTCGTAGACGGTACGGCCGTCCACCAGGGTTTTCAGCACCTTGCCTTGTAAGGTGCGATTTTCAAAGGGGGAGTTCTTCGATTTCGACAGGATGTCTTTTTCGCGCAACGCGAACGGCGCGTCTATATCGACCAGGATCAGATCGGCGGGCGCGCCCTCGGCGATGCGGCCGGCATCCAGGCCCAGCAGTTGCGCCGGATTTTGCGTGACCGTGCGCAAGAGGTCGATCAGCGGGATGTCGTTTTCGTGGTGCAGGCCGATCAGGGCCGCCAGCAGGGTTTGCAAGCCGAGCGCGCCGGGCGTCGCTTCCGAGAACGGCAGGCGCTTGTGCTCGGCCGGTTCCGGTGTGTGGTTGGAGACGATGACGTCGATCAGGCCGGTCGAGACGGCATCGATGAGGGCCAGGCGGTCGCGTTCGGCGCGCAGGGGCGGATCGAGACGGAAGAAGGTGCGGTAATCGCCGATGTCGATCTCGTTGAACATCAGGTGGTTGATCGAGGCCGAGGCGAAGACTTCCAGTCCCTTGGCCTTGGCGCGTTCCAGCGATTCCAGGCCTTCACGGGTCGACACCTGATCGACGAGGAAGCGCGCGCCGGTCAGTTCCGCCAGGGCCAGGTCGCGTTCGATCATGATGCGTTCGGCGAGGGGCGAGACGCCGGAAAGCCCCATGCGCGCCGCCATTTCGCCGGAGGTGGCCACGGCGCCTTCGGAAAGCCAGGGTTCCTTAGGGCGGTGAGCGATCAGGGCGTTGAAGCCGTTGGCATAGTTCAGCACGCGGCTGAAGATCTTGGAATTGACGATCGGCTGATCGGCATTGGTGAAATAGACCGCGCCGGCCTCGGCCATCAGGCCGATTTCCGCCATCTGCTTGCCTTCCAGCTTCTTGGTGGCGGCGCCGGCGGGATAGACATGGACCAGTTCGATATCGCGCGCCCGGCGCAGAATGAAATCGGCCATCGCTGGTTCGTCAATGCACGGATCGGTATCCGGCTGGACAACGAAGGAGGTGACGCCCCCGGCGGCGGCGGCCAGGCTGGCGGATTTCAGGGTCTCGGCGGGTTCGTGACCGGGTTCGCCGGTCTTGACTCGCATGTCGATCAGGCCGGGCAGGAGGGCGTTTTCGTCGCAGTCGATAATGCGGATGCCGGCGGGCAGGGCTGGGGTATCGTGGCCCAGGGTGACATCGGTGATGATGCCATCGGCGACGATGACCGAACCGGGGCCGTCATATTCGGTGGCCGGGTCGATCAGGCGGGCATTGACGAAGGCAATGGCGGAGGTTTCTTTAAACATGGGCATCATCCGGAAATTCGCCCGCCCCGTTTACGGGGAGGGGGGACCATCGCTTGCGATGGTGGGAGGGGCTAAAGCCGGTGGAATGGCCCCTTCCGTCATTCGCTACGCGAATGCCACCTTCCCCGTAAACGGGGCAGGCGAAGTGGTGAATTTGTCCCCTCATCGGTCGTTCTCCAGCCGGGCGGCAAGGGAGGCCAGCACAGCCATGCGGGCGGCCACACCCATCTCAACCTGATCCTGAATAAGGGAGACGCTGAGGTCGTCGGCCACGTCCGAATCGATTTCGACGCCGCGATTCATCGGGCCGGGGTGCATGACCCTGACATTCTTCGCGGCCACGGACAGCTTTTCGCGGTCGAGGCCGAAGAAGCGGTAATATTCGCGGGCGGAAGGAATAAAGGCGCCGTCCATGCGTTCCAGCTGGAGGCGCAGCATCATCACCACATCGGCGCCGGCAATGCCCTCGCGCATGTCGTGATAGACTTCGGCGCCCCACTGGTCGGCATCGCCGGGAATGAGCGTCGGCGGACCGACGAGGCGGACACGGGCGCCCATGGCGTTGAGCAGGATGACGTTGGAGCGCGCCACGCGGGAGTGGGTGACATCGCCGCAGATGGCGATGGTCAGGCCATCGACGTGGCCGAAGGCGCGCCGGATGGAGAGCATGTCGAGCAGGGCCTGGGTGGGATGCTGGTGCTGGCCGTCGCCGGCATTGACCACCGAGCAGCCGACCTTTTGCGACAGAAGCGCCGCCGCGCCGGAGGCCGAGTGACGCACCACCAGCAGGTCGGGCTTCATGGCGTTGAGCGTGACCGCCGTATCGATCAGGGTTTCCCCCTTGGCGACGGACGAGGTTTTCATGCTCATATTGACCGTATCGGCGCCGAGGCGCTTGCCGGCGATCTCGAAGCTCGATTGCGTGCGGGTCGAGTTTTCGAAGAACATATTGACCATCGTCCGGCCCTTGAGCAGGTCCAGTTTCTTGGTCGATTGCCGGTTGAGATCGACGAAGACATCCGCCAGATCGAGCAGATTGACGATATCGGGCGGATCGAGATCCTGCGCACCCAGGAAATGGCGCTTGGGGAAGGCGTGCAGCCGTGTCCGGATCAGGTCGTTAAAATCGGTCATGTGGCGTCTTCGTGAGTCTGCATAATGGTCATGCTGACAGAAACTGCCGGCACAGTCGTCATTATTCCGCAGGAATGGGCTTTGCCGCGTTTTGGCGGAGAATGCCGCAAAGCACAAGCCACAAGGACGACATATTCATGAAAAGCCAAAAGGAAAAAGCGGCGGAATTCGCAAGGCTGCACGAACGGGGCTGTTTCGTTATCCCCAATCCGTGGGATCGCGGTTCGGCGCGATTGCTGGCGGGGCTGGGCTTTCGCGCGCTGACGACCACCAGCGCCGGTTATGCGCGGTCGCTTGGCGTCAGTGATTACCGGACCGGCCGCGAACAGGTGCTGGCGCATGTGCGTGACCTGGCCGACGCCACCGACCTGCCATTAGCGGCCGATCTGGAGAATGGTTTCGGCGATCGTCCGGAAGATTGCGCCGAGACGATTCGTCTGGGGGCGGAAGCCGGGTTGGTTGGCGGATCGATCGAGGATGTCCGCGGCGATGACCTGAGTTTTTACCCGGTGGCCGAGGCGGCGGAGCGTATCCGTGCGGCCGCCGAAGCGGCGCGGGCGCTGCCGTTCAAATTCATGCTGGTGGCGCGCTGTGAAAACTACCTGCGCGGCAAGCCGGACATGACGGACACGATTGCCCGTTTGCAGGCCTATCAGGACGCTGGCGCGGATGTGCTCTATGCGCCGGGTGTTTCGACGGCGGAGGAAATCGGGACGATCTGCCGCAATGTCGATCGGCCGGTCAATGTGGTCGGCGGATTGGGGAAGACACCGCTCTCGGTGTGCGAACTGGCGGATCTGGGGGTGCGCCGGATCAGTCACGGCAGCCTGCTGCATTCGGCGGCCATGACGGCGTTCGTCAATGCGGCGCAGGATGAAAGCTTTGGCTGGGTGGCCGATCTGGTCGGCGGCTCGCAACTGGATCAATGGATGAAAGAGGGGGCGGGCTGAGTTTTCCTCCCTGCGAAGTAGGAAGGAGAGGTCAGGCCAGATGGAACAGCCATAACAGCAAAGGCATGGTGACGGCGCTCAGGGTCGTGGTCAGGGCCACGATACCGGCCATGAGCGGCGCGTCACCGCCCATGTGCCGCGCCTGAACATAGGCCGCCGCCGCGCAAGGGGCCGCGCCGCAGGCCAGCGCGATCCCCTGCGCCATGGGATCGCCGCCGAGCGCGTAACAGATCGTCCAGGCCAGCACGGGCATGACCAGAATCTTGAACAGCGACACCAGCCCGACCAGGACCGGCCGGCGCCAGACATAGCCGAAACTCAGGCCGGCGCCGGCCAGGATCAGGCCGGTCGGGATCGCGGCCTCGCCCAGCATGTTGAGCGCCTTTTCGGCGAAGGTGATGTTCGGGACGTGCAGGAAGTTCAACGCCAGCCCGATTAGGCAGGAAGCGAAGATCGGATTGGTCAGGAGGGTGCGGACGAACCACAGCGGCGTCCGGTCGGGGATTTCGCCGGTTTTTTCGTCTTTGGCGGGTTCGCCCCAACGCGCCAGCACCAGTATGCTGACCATGTTGCTGGCGGGGATCAGGGCGCTGATCGCCACGGCGGACAGGCTGTTGGCGTCCGGGCCGAAGATCGAGGCCGCCACGGGGATGAAAACGAACGAATTGAAGCGGATCAGGCCCTGGAAGACGCTGGTGAAGGTCGGGCCGGACATTTTCAGGAAAGGTCTGAGCACAAAGCCGAAAGCCGCGCCGATGATGACCGAGCCGACCACGCCGATGGTGATCGGTCCGGTCGAAAAACCGGAGAGGTTGGCGTGCCAGATGGCGGGAATCAGAAAGCCGGGATAGAGGACATAGAGGGCGAATGTCTCGATCGGCGGCCAGACGGGCAGGGGCAGAAAGCCGGATTTCTTCAGGCCGTAACCGAGCGAGATCAGCAGGAAGATCGGGACAATGCCGTTGAGAATGGTGGCTGAGGTCATGCCGTCGCACTGAAAAGAAAGTAAGAAACCCCACCACCACGCCCTGCGGGCGCGGTCCCCCTCCCCAGTAAAACTGGGGAGGTCCAAGAATTGCTTTCTTTTATACCTCCCCAACTTGTTGGGGAGGGGGACCGCAAGCCCTTGCGCAGCGGTGGTGGGGTTTCTTGCTTGAAGAACCTAGCCACCCGCCGCGTCCTTCATGCGATCCAATGCGCCCTGCAATATGTAAGCCGCGGCGGAGCGGTCGATGACCTCGGCGCGCTTGGCGCGGGTCAGATCGGCTTCCTCGATCAGGAAACGGTTCATCACGGAGGATGACCAGCGCTCATCCCAAAAGGCGATCGACATATCGCGTAACCTCAAAAGATTGCGGGCGAAGGCGCGGCAGGACTGGCAGCGCGGGCCTTCGGTGCCGTCCATGTTTACCGGCAGGCCGATCACCAGGCCGTCGGCTTCACGCAGCGCCATCAGCTTGAACAGCCGTTCGGCTTCCAGAGTGAATTTCGACTTCCTGATCAGTTCCAGCGGCGTGGCGATAGTCAGGGAAATGTCGGAAACGGCGACGCCGATGGTCTTTTCGCCCAGGTCCAGCCCCAGAAGCGCGCGGCGCGGCGGCAGGGCGCCCGCCAGTTCGGTGATGTCTATAACGGCCATGGGGTTGCTTTGGCGCTTATGGCCGCGGGTGTCAATATGTGTTCATTGGTTGTTGTCGGAATGGTTCCGTGTGCAAATATTCGATTAAATCCGAATATTAAATTCGTGTAATAAATTACCGCAATGTAATTAATGAAATTCATGTAATACATTGATCCTATTTAATAATATTCATGTTTTAATTTCATTTTTACGAGAGTAGATGTGCTTTCAGTTCTTCACGAGTATTCATCTTCATCTGCTTAAAAGCGCAAAAAGGAAATTCATCATGACCCGTTCGATCTTTATCGCCGCCGCTCTGTCGTTCGCCGCCCTCGCTGCCGGCGCCGCCAATGCCCAGGAACGCCAGCCGGCGCAGGTTCACGTCTCCGCCAAACATGTCGATTTCAGCAATGCCCGCGAAACGCGCGGCTTCTATGCCAGGCTTACGGCTGCCGCCCACCGGGTCTGCACCAGTGAAGTCTCCGATCCGATGACCGCCATGGCTGACGCCGCCTGTGAGCGTGAAGCCGTTACCGATGCCGTGAAGCAGGCGGGCGCGCCGCAACTGAGCGCGCTTCACGGCGATTCCGGCCGCGCCACCGCCTATGCCGCGCATGAAGCTGGGCCGCGCCGTAACTGAGCCGGGGAAAGGCATTATCCGATGTTGCGCATGGCTTTGATGCTTGCCGTTTCGTCAGCCTTGTTCGCCGCGCCGCCCGCCTTCGCCGAGGCGTCGGGCGTCACTCAGGTCGATGTCAGCTTTCCGACCCGGCAGCTTCAGGATCCGGCCGAAGCGAAGGCGGTTTACGCCCGGCTTTACAAGGTGGTTCAGTATGTCTGCCAGACCGGCGGCGGCGAGGGGCCTTCCTGGCGGATCGCCGATGACCGCGCCTGTGAGGACGAGGCGATGCGGGACGCCCTGCAACAGCTTAACAGGCCCGAACTGACGGCGCTGTATGGGCCGGATCGACATTCAGGATTTGATCCTGATGCGAGCCATTAGAAGCATGTGCCTCTTATGCCTCTCCGTTTACGGGGCGGCATAAAAAGGGAAGTGTCGATTTGGCCTGAAGTTAAGTTTCTTGTGTAATTGTTTCAATAAATACATGCTACTGGCATGATTATATTGCTATGGCAAATAAGTGAGAAGACGTTTCGTGTGATATTATTTAAGCTTTGCGGTACGATTCCCACATATGTATAAAAATTCACAATAAATATGTTTGCATATGCAGTAAACTGGCGTAAGTCTCCGGCGCCAAAAAGTTGCGTATTCCATTTAAATTGAGAAAAGGAAGAGGTCATGCGTAGATCGATGCTTTGTGCTGCCTTGCTTTCCGCCGCCGCTTTGATGGCCGGAAATGCCGGAGCGCAAACGGTTGAAGCCGCCCAGCGGGAGGTTTCGGCCAGGGGCGTGAATTTTGAGGACGTGACGCAGGTCCGGTTTTTCTATGCCAAACTGACGGCGGCGGCCCATGATGTCTGCGCCAGCGAGGTTTCCGATCCCCTGACGCAGATGGCCGACAAGGCGTGTCAGGATGAGGCGGTATATGGCGCCGTCAGTCAGGTGAACAAGCCGTTGCTCGATAGTGTGAGCAAGCGTCCCCGCGTCGAACTGATCGCGCGCAATGCGGTTTCGGGAAGCGGCGCCCGCCCGGCGATTGTCGTTTCGGGGCTTGCCCGCTAGGTTTTCGTTCCGGTCGCTTTTCGTCATCAGGCGGGCGCTTTTGACCGGCGCCCCTCTTGCCAAACTCCCCCCCAGCCTTTAACCGGAACTCCGCATAATTACGGAGTTCTGGTCATGGCCATCGATGTGGCAACCGTCAAGAAAGTGGCGTCGCTGTCCCGCCTGCGGGAAAGTGATGAGCGCCTGCAATCGCTCGCCGGCGAACTGAACGGCATCCTTGGCTGGATCGAGCAGTTGAACGAGGTCGATGTCACAGGCGTCGAGCCGATGACGACGGCTATCGAAATGCCGCAGCCGATGCGCGAGGATGTCGTCACCGATGGGGACAAGGTAACGCAGATCGTCGCCAATGCCCCGAAGACCGTTGACGGCTTCTTTGTCGTGCCGAAGGTGGTTGAATAGTCATGAGCGAACTTACCAAACTGACGCTCAAGGCGGCCACCTCCGGCCTGAAGGCGAAGACCTTTTCCTCCACGGAACTGACCGAAGCCTTTATCGGCGCCATCGAAACCGCCAATCCGGCGCTCAATGCCTATGTCGAGACGACCTTCGACAAGGCGCGCGCGCAGGCTGCCGCTTCCGACGCGAAGCTGGCGAAGGGCGAGGGGGGCACGCTGGAAGGCGCGCCGCTGGGCATCAAGGATCTGTACTGTACCGCCGGTGTGCGCACCACGGCCTGTTCGGGCATCCTGGAAAACTTCGTGCCGACCTACGAATCGACCGTGACGCAGAACCTGTGGGACCAGGGCGCGGTCATGCTCGGCAAGCTGAACATGGACGAATTCGCCATGGGGTCGTCGAACGAGACATCCAAATGGGGCAATGTCGTCAATCCGTGGAAATCGCGCGGCTCCAATGCCGAACTGACGCCGGGCGGGTCTTCGGGCGGTTCGGCGGCGGCGGTCGCCGCCGATCTCTGCCTGGCCGCCACGGCTTCCGATACCGGCGGCTCGATCCGCCAGCCCGCCGCCTTTACCGGCACGGTGGGGATCAAGCCGACCTATGGCCGCTGCTCGCGCTATGGCATGGTGGCCTTTGCTTCGTCGCTCGATCAGGCCGGCCCGATCACCAAGACGGTCGAAGACGCGGCGCTCATGCTTCAGGCCATGTGCTCGCACGATGTCAGGGATTCGACTTCGCTCGACCTGCCGATCCCGGATTTTTCGTCTTTCATCGGCAAGTCGGTGAAGGGCCTGCGCATCGGCATTCCCGATGAATACCGTCTCGACGGCATCCCGGCCGGGATCGACGCCTTGTGGGAGCAGGGTATCGCCTGGCTGAAGGACGCCGGCGCCGAGATCGTCCGCATCTCGCTGCCCCACACCAAATATGCCCTGCCGTGCTACTATATCATCGCCCCGGCGGAAGCCTCATCCAATCTCGCCCGTTATGACGGCATGCGCTACGGCCATCGCGCCGAGGGGGTTTCGTCGCTGACCGATACCTATGAAATGTCGCGTTCGGAAGGCTTCGGCAAGGAAGTGAAGCGCCGCATCATGATCGGCACCTATGTGCTGTCGGCCGGTTTCTATGACGCCTATTACGTCAAGGCGCTGAAGGTCCGCCGCCGCATCGCCGAGGATTTCACGAAAGCTTTCGAGCGCTGCGACGTTATCCTGACGCCGGCCACGCCGTCCGCCGCCTTCGAGCTGGGCGACCAGGCCAAGGCCGCCGATCCGGTGCAGATGTATCTGAACGATGTTTTCACCGTCACCACCAACCTGGCGGGCTTGCCGGGCCTGTCCGTGCCCGCCGGTCTTGACTCGCAGGGGCTGCCGCTCGGCCTGCAGGTCATCGGCAAGGCGCTCGACGAAGGCACGGTGCTGAATATCGCCTCGGTGCTGGAAAAGGCCGCCGGTTTCGACGCCCGCCCGGCGAAGTGGTGGTAGCGGAAACCGGACAAGGCTGTTAACCTGAATTGTCTGGCCGGGATGAGACAAGCCCTTGCGGAAATTCCCGATTATGCCTTACCCTGTGGCCGGCCTTCCTTCAGGAGCGGGTAATCCCGGCGCAGTAATGAGCATGATCAGGACCGGATATATGGTGGTGTCGGCGCTGGCGCTATTGGGCGCCTCCGTGGCGAACGCGCAGGAAATGCCCGCGCCTGCCCCGTCGGATCCGGTTGATTCCGCGCCGGGCGATGCCCCCGGTAACGCGGATATCGCCAATATGGCGCTGGTCTGCGTGGCGACCTATGACCTGGTGATCTCGAAACAGCCGTCCGGCCCGCAGGCCGACGCCATGTCCGATGCGCGTGACCTGGCCCGTTCCATCTATATCGAAGTGACGGACAGCGATGAAGCCACGGCGGATGACGATATCGCCCGCACCGACAAGGCGCTGGCCGATGCGGTCGCCGGCGGCAAGGGCAATCTCGACGAATATCATTCGACCTGCGATAGCCTGCTGATGGAGGACGAACCGGAAGGGGGCGGGGAGACGGGCGCGACGATTTCCTGAACTATTCGGCGGCGGGCGCCAGCCATATATCGGCCGTTTCGACCACCGGATAGGTGTTCATGCCTTCGGCGCCGGGCGGGATGACGGCGATCTGTTCCGGCGTGGGCAGTTTGTCGAACCGGCTGGTCACGGCGATGACGCTGCCGGTCAGGGCGACGGCCAATATGCCCAGGCTGACCTTCAGGCCAGTGAGGCCGGACGGTTTGCGGATGGCGGGCGGATTCCAGTAGACCGAATAGGCGCCGGGATGGGTTGCATCTGTCATAATCATTACCTGGGCATGAGCGGTTGTATGCGGCAGGTTCGTCATCGGTTTGTAAGATTTCACTGTCGTGCATGCGCGCAAAAGTGACCGTGCGGTTAAGGCGGCCGTTTGCGCGATCCTTACATCCGCCGCCGGCAGGTGGGGCGGAATTAGTTGAATCTGTATCTAAAGCTTGTGTTCGCCGCGCTTTTGGGCACTATCGGGAAAAATGCCTGATGCCTGATAATTGGGACCGGAGACCTCCATGAACACCCCCGCCACCGCCTATCCGAAGGAAATCACCGTTCGCGGGATTATCCTCGGTGTGCTGATCACCCTGATTTTCACCGCGGCGCAGGTCTATCTCGGCCTCAAGGTCGGCCTGACCTTCGCCACCTCGATTCCGGCGGCGGTCATTTCCATGGCCCTGCTGCGCTTCGCCAAGAGCGCCACCATCCAGGAAAACAATATCGTCCAGACCATTGCCTCGGCGGCGGGCACACTGGCTTCGGTGATCTTCGTCCTGCCGGGCCTGATCATCATCGGCTGGTGGAAGGAAGTGCCGTTCTTCATCACCTTCGGGGCGTGCGCCATCGGCGGCGTTCTGGGGGTGATGTACACCATGCCGCTGCGCCGGGCGCTGGTGTCGCAATCGAGCCTGCCCTATCCGGAAGGCGTCGCCGCCGCCGAAGTGCTGCGCGTCGGCACGTCATCGCGCGAAGGCGCGGCGGAAGGATCGGCTGGCCTGTGGGCGGTGCTTCTGGGCGCGATCACCTCGGCGCTTTACGCCGCGGGGGCGGCTTCCAAGTTCCTGGCGGCGGAAATCTCCGCCTATTTCAAGGTCGGCAACAGTACGGGCGTTTCCGGCATGGCCGGGTCGTCGTCCCTGGCGCTGGTCGGGGCGGGCCACCTGATGGGGATCACGGTCGGCATCGCCATGTTCGTCGGCCTGTTCCTGGCCTGGGGCGTCGGCGTGCCGGTGCTTTCCACCTTCCAGATCGACAGCTTCTGGCCCCTGCATCTGGTGGCCGCTCATCCCGATCCGGCGCTTTCGGTGGCCGCCTACGCCGAGCAGGTGCGGGCGGACCAGATTCGCTTCATCGGCGCCGGGGCCATCGGCATGGCCGCCATCTGGACCATCGGCAAGCTGATCGTGCCCGTATGGGGCGGCCTGATGTCGGCGCTCGAAACCGGCCGCGCCCGCAAGGCCGGAACCATGGACGACCTGCCGCGTTCCGAGCATGACCTGCCGGTGTGGATCGTCGGCCTGGTCATCATGCTGTCCATGGTGCCGGCGGGCTGGCTCCTGTTCGGTTTCCTGTCGGGCGGCCCTCTGACGGACCTGGCCCTGCCGCTGGTCATTGCCGGGGTTCTTTACATTATCGTCGTCGGTCTGCTGGCGGCGGCGGTCTGTGGCTATATGGCGGGGCTGATCGGATCAAGCAATTCGCCGGTTTCCGGCATCGCCATCCTGACCGTGCTGGGCGCGGCGGTGGTCATCGGCATGATCGGCTATTCGCTCACCGGCCCGAACGCCGAGACGGCGCTGATCGCCTTCACCCTGATGGTCACCACGGTGGTGCTGGCGGTGGCGGTGATCGGCAACGACAATTTGCAGGATCTCAAGACCGGCCAACTGGTCGACGCCACGCCCTGGAAACAGCAGGTCGGGCTGCTTATCGGTGTGCTGGCCGGCGCCTGTGTCGTGCCGCTGGTGCTGAACCTGCTCAATAATGTCTGGGGCTTTCCGGGTGATCCCAATTTCCACGCCATCGACGTGGCGGGCGGAACGCTCAACGCGCCGCAGGCCGTGCTGATCTCGACCCTGGCCAAGGGCGCCATCGGCGGCCATCTGCCGCTGGGATATCTCGGTATCGGTTGCGTGGTCGGGGCGGTCCTGATCGCGGTCGATGAAGGTCTGCGCCTGTCTTCCGGCGGCAGGTTCAGCCTGCCGCCCCTGGGCGTGGGGCTGGCCATCTACCTGCCGGCCTCGGTTACGGCGCCGGTCGTGGTGGGGGCGGTCGCCGGCTGGATATTCGTCAGGCTGGTGGCCAGGATGAAAACGCGCGACATCGCCGAACGCCTGGGCGTGCTGGTGGCTTCCGGCTTTATCGTCGGGGAAAGCCTGTTCAATGTGTTCTATGCCGGATTGATCGCCGGAACGCAGAATCCCGGCATTATCTCGCTGCCCAATCCGCCGTCCGAACGCGCCGGCATGGGCCTGGCCCTTGGCATCGGGCTGGCGATCATTGTCGCCCTCTATATCTGGTCGGTCCGGCAGGCGAAAAAGATCGGCGGCGCGTCATGACCCGCGCACGAAAATTTGCACAAAACCCGCTTTTCCCCGCAATCAAAGATCGCTAAAACCACGTCATGAGCAATACAGCCGACCGTCCCGTCATCAACCCCATCCCGGCCGATGGCGTCACCTATTACCTGCATCCGCATCCGCGTTCGCCCTTTTCGGAGGCCGTCCAGGTCGGGCAGGTGCTTTACCTGTCGGCGATGATCGGCCTCGATGAAAACGGCAAGCTGGCCGAAGGCTTCGAGAACGAGGTCAAGTTCATCATGAGCAATACGGCGGATATCCTGAAGAAATACGGCCTGGGCCTGGAGCATATCTTCAAGGCCACGGTCATGCTGACCGACATCACCAAATGGGGCGATTTCAACCGGCTCTACAAACCCTATTTCCATCCGGCGCAACTGCCGGTGCGCACGGCCTTCGGCGTCACCAACCTGGCCTATGACGCCACGGTCGAGATCGAATTCTGGGCGCATGTGCCGGTGAGTACGGCGGAATAATTATACCTCCCCCGAAGAGCGTGGTGGTGGGGTATCTTACTTGATGCCGCCCAATAAAAATCCGGTCCGGGTGCCCCCGAACCGGATTTCCAGACGCTTGCGAGTAACCGCTGCGGGGCGTCCCCGCCTACTTCTTGAGGAAGCCGCCGAACTTGTTGTTGAAGCGCGAAACGCGGCCGCCGCGGTCGAGCAGGGTGCCGGTGCCGCCGGTCCAGGCCGGATGGGTGCGCGGGTCGATGTCGAGGTTGAGCACGGCGTCTTCCTTGCCGTAGGTCGAACGGGTGCGATAGGTCGAACCATCCGTCAGGGTGACAGTGATCCAGTGATAATCGGGGTGACCTTCTTTTTTCATCGTCATCTTCCTTTGTACGTCCGGCCAGCATATGTGCGGACGCTGAAAAATCATGGGCATAAGTGCCGAAGGCGCGCTCATACATCAAGGTTCCTTGCGAGGCAAGCCCCGACTGTATAGAGCTTAGTGTCATGGCTGATTCAATTCCCGCAAAACCCGAACCTGCCGAGGGCCGCCCCGGCGCCGGCGCCGAACTGGCGGCCGATATCCGGCAAGCCGCCGGCGCGCGCGGCAAGACGCGCAACCTGCGCCCCCTGGCGCGGCTGTTTCCGTACCTGTGGCGGCAAAAGGCCGCCGGCGCCGCCATGATCCTGTTCCTGCTGATCTCTTCGGTGGCCACCCCCACCATGACGGTGGTGGCCAGGAAGCTGATCGACCAGGGCTTCGGCTCGCGCAATATCGCCGTGCTCAACCAATGGTTCCTGGTGCTGGGCGCTGTGGCTCTGGTCATGGCCTTCGCCACCGCCCTGCGCTACTATTTCATCACCCGCATGGGCGAACGCGTGGTGGCCGACCTGCGTGAGGATGTCTTCGCCCATATACTCAGGCTGGATCCGGGTTATTTCCTGAAAATCCGCACCGGCGAGGTGATTTCGCGCCTGACCGCCGATATCCAGATCATCGAAACCCTGGTGTCGTCGTCGATCTCCATCGCCCTGCGCAATCTGCTGACCTTCCTGGCCGGGCTGGTGATGATGACCTTCGTCAGCCCGAAACTGACCCTGATGGTCTTCTGCATCTTTCCGTTTGTGCTGGTGCCGCTGATCGTTTTCGGCCGCCAGGTCGGCAAGGCGACGCGCGAGACGCAGGACCGCTTCGCCCGCGCCGTCGGTTTTGCCACCGAATCGCTGGACGCGCTGGAAACCGTGCAGGCCTTCGTGCGCGAGGCCTTTACCCGCAAACGCTTCGATGCGGCGGTTGAGGAAACCTACCGCACGTCTGTCGGCCGCATGGCCACCCGCGCCACCATGACGGCCATGGTCATCACCCTTGTTTTCGGCGGCATCGCCTTCGTCCTGTGGCTGGGCGCGCAGGACGTGCTGCATGGCCGCATGTCGAACGGCACGCTGGTGCAGTTCGTCATGCTGGCGATTCTCACCGGCGGTTCGGTGGCCAATCTCAATGAAACCTGGGGCGATGTGCAGAAGGCGGCGGGCGCCATGATGCGGATCGATGAACTGCTCGATTCGCGCCCCACCATCACCGTGCCGGAAGCGCCGGCCGCGTTGCCCGTGCCGGCGCGGGGCGAAATCCGCTTTCAGGATATCACCTTCGCCTATCCGTCGCGGCCGGACCAGTTGGTGCTCGATGGTTTTTCGCTGATCGTCAGGCCCGGCGAGACGGTGGCGCTGGTCGGGCCTTCGGGCGCGGGCAAATCGACGGTCTTCAAGCTGCTGCTGCGCTATTACGATTACAGCGCCGGCCGGATCGAAATCGATGGCGTCGATATCCGCGCCGCCGATCCGAAGGATGTGCGCGGACGCCTGTCCCTGGTGGCGCAGGATGCGGCGCTGTTTTCCGGTTCGGCTGAGGAAAATATCCGCTTCGGCTACGAAAACGCCAGCGATACCGAAATCCGCGTGGCCGCCGACAAGGCGCAGGCGCGCGCCTTCATCGAGGCCCTGCCGGAAGGCTTCAAGCAGCCGTTGGGCGAACGCGCCAAGTCGCTGTCCGGCGGCCAGAAGCAGCGCCTGAGCATCGCCCGCGCCCTGGTGCGGCAAGCGCCGATCCTGCTGCTCGACGAGGCGACCTCGGCGCTGGACGCTGAAAACGAGCGCCTGGTGCAGATGGCGCTGAACGAGGCGATGAGCGAACGTACCACGCTGGTGATCGCCCACCGGCTGGCGACGGTGCTCAAGGCCGATCGCATCGTGGTGATGGAAGCCGGCCGCGTGGTCGATATCGGCACCCATGACGAACTGGTGTCACGCGGCGGATTGTATCAACGGCTCGCCAGTTTGCAGTTCAACAATTAGCCTCCCCTTATTACGGCCGGCATCGCCGGCGCCCAGGAAAATATTCATCCAAATGGTTGACTATTGAGTTGTGCGGATATATTCAACTATTTGGGTGAATAAATGAACGACGATGATCTGTCACGCATACTGAAGGCCGTTGGCGACACCACGCGACGGCAAATCCTCACGCTTCTTGTTCAGGAAAGCGCGTTGAGAGTGACCGCGCTCGCCGCTCATTTCGACATGTCCCTCAATTCCGTCTCCAAACACATCAAGGTGCTGGAGGAGGCCGGGCTTGTCACTCGCCAGACCTTGGGCCGCGAGCATTTCATAACCGCGGCGCTCGAACCGCTAAGGCTGACTGAGGGCTGGTTCGCGCAACTGAAGTCAATCTGGGACCTGCGCCTTTCGGCGCTGGAAAATATACTTGTTTCACAGGAGAAACCTAATGAGTGAGTTGGATCTGACCGTAACCCGCACCATCGCCGCCCCGCGCGAAACCGTGTTCAACGCCTGGCTTTCACCGGCAGCCCTGGCGAAATTCATGCGCACGCCCGCCGGCGGCAGCATGGATTCCCAGGTCTCGACCGACCCGGTAAAGGGCGGGCGCTTTTCGATCGTCATGGTCACGCCGGAACGCGAGATACCGCATGGCGGCACCTATCTCGACATCTCGCCTTATTCGCACCTGGCCTTCACCTGGGAATCGCCGTTTTCGGATGATGACAGCGTGGTGACCATCGACCTGGCCGAACCGGCGCCAGGCCAGACCGAAATCACCCTCAGGCAGGTGAAATTCCGCAGCGAGGAGGCCCGCGACGGCCATATTCGCGGCTGGACTTCGTTGCTGGGCTATCTGAACGACAGCCTCGTGCCGGCCTGACGGTTATCCGGCGAAGGCGTGGGTGGGCAGGCCCTTGTGGCCGCGCAGCAGCGCCTTCGGCACCTCCCACAATGTCCCGGCGTGGGGATCGTCGGCATCGACGGGCGGCTGGGCGGCGGAGGTGACGAACAGGCGGTCGAGACCGGCGCCGGCGAAGGTCAGGCTGGTGACTTGCTTCGCCGGGATCATGATGTCGAAATCAAGCTTGCCGTCGGGCGTATAGCGGCTGATACGGCCGCCGCCGTAATGCGCCACCCATATGCCGTCATCGGCGTCGGTGGTGAGACCGTCCGGGGCGCCAAGCCCGTCGGCGAATTTCGTGAAAACACGCTTGTTGGAAAGCGATCCGTCCGCCAGAATGTCGAAGGCATAGACGAAACCCTCGCTGGTTTCGTTGTGATAGAGGCGCGTGCCGTCTTTCGAGAAGGCCGGGCCGTTGGTGCAGAGATAGGGGGCGTCAACCTGATGGACGCCGAGATCGGCATCGACGCGATACAGCGCGGCGGTCTTCTGGCTGAAAGGCATGTGCATGGTGCCGGTCCACAAGCGGCCTTTCGCATCGACCTTGGCGTCGTTCAGGCGGTTGTCGGGCTTGTCGGCCTCGATGGTGAACAGCGGCGTCAGGGTGAAGGGGTCGAGCGTCAGGGCATGGACCGTGCGCAGGATGGCGACCAGGAAGCCGCCCTTTTCGCGCAGCACGATCCAGTCGATCAGGTCGGGCATGTCCCAGCTTTGCGCGCTGTTATCGGCCAGGCGCAGGGCGTTGAGCTTTTTGCCGCGGATATCGACCCAGTAGACGGTGTTGTCAGCGGCGGACCACAGCGGCCCCTCGCCGAGAATGGCGCCGCCGGGAGAGCGGGCGATGGGCGTTTCCCCGGCATGAGCCAGCGCGGACAGGGTGAGCGCGGCGGCGCCTGCGGCCAGGGTGGAACGGCGGGTGAGTGTCATGGTATCCTCTCTGTTTTTCGCAGAGTAACCGCCCGAAACGGCCCGCCGTCAAGTCATTTCATTTGTAATATCAATATGCTACCTGGCCAGATGCAGCTTTTCGAGCAACAGCGGATAAAGCTCCAGATTGCCGCAGATCAGGTCGCCGGTCAGCAGCGGGCTGCGCTCGTCATTATCGATCGAGCCGAACTTGCCGCCGGCTTCATGGATGAACAGAAGGCCGGCCGCCATGTCCCACGGCTTCAGGCCGCGTTCCCAGAAGGCGTCGAGCTGGCCCGCCGCCACATAGGCGAGATCGAGCGAGCAGGCGCCGTTACGCCTGATCCCGACCGTGCGCTGCATGATCTGGTGCAGTTCCTTGAGCGCCTGGGCGTGGCCGGACTTGCCGATGAAGGGCAGGCCGGTGCCGATCAGGCTTTCATCGAGCGTCTTGCGCGAGGAGACGCGCAGGCGGCGGTCGTTGTGATAGGCGCCCTTGCCCTTTTCCGCCCAGTAGAGGTCGTTGGTCACCGGATTGAAGGTGACGCCCGCCACGATCTCGCCTTCGCGCTCCAGGGCGATGGTGCAGGCGAAATGCGGAATGCCGTGCATGAAGTTGGTGGTGCCGTCGATGGGATCGACAATCCAGCGGTGGGTCTTGTCCGTGCCGATGACCTCGCCGGATTCCTCGCCCAGGAAACCATAGCCGGGGCGGACGCGGGTCAATTCTTCCTTGAGGGCGGCCTCGACGCGCTTATCGGCGGCGGTCACGAAATCGCCCGGACCTTTACGCGAAACCTGGAGTTCGGACACCTCGCCGAAGTCGCGGGCCACGCCCTTGCAGGCCTTGCGCACGGCGCCGACCATAACCTGGATGAGGGAGGACTGAAGTACGGTCATAATGAACCCTTTTTATCCTCCCCTGTAAAACGGGGGAGGGGGACCGCGAAGCGGTGGAGGGGGCAGCACCCTGAGATGGCCCCCTCCGTCATTTCGCTACGCTCAATGCCACCTCCCCCGCTTTGCAGGGGAGGATCGAATTAGTCGGCGCGCTTCATGTATTCGCCGGTTTCGGTCGAAACGACGATGCGCTCGCCCACGCCCATGAACGGCGGGATCATGACGCGCATTCCGTTATTGGCCTTGGCGGGCTTGTAGGAGGAGGAGGCGGTCTGGCCCTTGATGGTCGGCTCGGTTTCGATGACTTCCAGCACGACCGTATCCGGCAGGCTCATGCCGATGGCGCGTTCCTCGTGGAATTCGATGGTGACGATCATGCCGTCATGCAGGTACTGCACCTGATCCTCGCCGACCCAATCCTTGCTGAGGCTGATCTGCTCGTAATTGTTCTGATCCATGAAGACCAGCATGTCGCCGTCTTCATAGAGATAGGAGTGTTCGCGCTGTTCGAGGGTGACGCGCTCGACGGTTTCTTCCGAACGCAGGCGCTCATTGAGCTTGGTGCCGGTGATCAGGTTCTTCAGTTCGACCTGGGCGAAGGCGCCGCCCTTGCCGGGCTTGACGTGTTCGGTCTTGACCACGGTCCACAGACCGTTCTGATATTCGAGCACCTGACCGGGCTTGATCTGGTTGGCGTTGATTTTCGGCATGGATACAACTTGTCAAAGAGGGCGTATTTGCTTTGCATTTATCGTTTTCACGAAAATGCGGATGTGGCGGCGTTCCTACCCGGAATGACCGCCAAAGGCAAGGGGAACCGCTATGCGGCTTCCTACGATTAAAACATAATCATATAAAGATATCTTTATATCTTTATTGACTTGATTGAGAGGCCGGACTAATGTGCCGGTGACCGAGGTCTCCCGGCGCCTGCGCGCGCCGGGAGCTAAGAGGGAAGCCGGTTCAAATCCGGCGCTGTTCCCGCAACTGTAAGCGCGGAGTTCTGAACCGGAATCCACTGGGTGACAGCCTGGGAAGGGGGTTCGGGGTGTTGAGGCGCGAGCCAGGAGACCTGCCCCGGTTTTCATATCGCCACGGGCGGGGGTTCCAGTGGGCGCAGGCGGCGTGTCTTTGGGCGCGTCCGTATCCGCGCGCTCACCGGTCCCTGCTCCCAGTTTTCGGGATCAAAACCATGACTATCATCCAAACCGCCAATCTCGGCTTCCCCCGGATCGGCAAGCGGCGCGAACTGAAAGCCGCGCTCGAATCCTTCTGGTCGGGTCGGAGCGAAGCCTCGACCCTGCTGGAAACAGCGGCCGCCCTGCGCGCGCAGAACTGGCGGCGCCAGACAGACCTCGGCATCGATATCCTGCCCTCCAACGACTTTTCGCTCTATGACCACCTGCTCGATACGGCCTTCATGGTCGGGGCCATTCCCGAAGCCTATCGGGCGGGCAGCGATCTTGACACCTATTTCCGCATGGCCCGCGGCGCCGGCGAGATATCGGCCTGCGGCCATAACCACGGCGTCGGCGTCACCGCGCTGGAAATGACCAAGTGGTTCAACACCAATTACCATGTGCTGGTCAGCGAACTGAAGCCCAGCCAGGTCTTCGAACTGGCGCACAACAAGCCGCTGGCCGATTATAAGGAAGCGAAGGCGCTGGGGCACCAGACCCGTCCGGTACTGGTCGGGCCGGTGACTTTCCTGGCCCTGTCCAAGCCGGCCATCGGCGGTTTCAATACATTGAGCCTGCTGCCGCGCCTGCTGCCGGTCTATGCCGAGGTGCTGCGATCCCTGCGCGACGCCGGCGCGGATTGGGTGCAGATCGATGAACCGGTGCTGGCGAATGCGCCGAATGGCCAGGTGTCACTGGCCCTGACCGAAGCCTATGCCCATCTGGCGCGCGAAGCGCCGGACCTGAACCTTCTGCTGACCAGTTATTTCGATGCCCATGACGCCAATCTCGATCTGGCCTTTTCGCTGCCGGTGGCGGGTGTGCATGTGGATCTGACGGTTCGGCCGGACCTGTTGGAAAAGCTGCCGGCGCTGGCGGGTGAAAAAACGGTTTCACTCGGTGTTATCGATGGGCGCAATATCTGGAAGACCGACCTGAACGCCTTGCGCGAACGCCTGGAGCCGGTGGTGTCGCGGTTGGATCAGGTGATATTGGCGCCGTCCTGTTCGTTGCTGCATGTGCCGATCGATCTGGATCAGGAGGACAAGCTGAATGCCGATCTGAAATCCTGGCTGGCCTTCGCCGAACAGAAGCTGGAAGAACTGCCCCTCCTGAAAGCGGCGCTTTCCGGTGTCGATGTCGGCGCGCGACTGGCGGAAAACGCCGCCGCCATCGCGGCGCGCAAAGCCTCATCGCGCATCCATGATCCGGCGGTGGGCCAACGTGTCGCCAGCCTGACGCCGCCGATGTCGGAACGCCAGAGTCCGTTCGCCGAGCGTATCCGCAAGCAGCGTAAGCGCCTGAAACTGCCGCTTTACCCGACCACCACCATCGGCTCTTTCCCGCAGACCGCCGAGGTGCGCGCGGCCCGTTTGCAGAACGCCAGGGGCCAACTGAGCGCTGCCGATTATGACGCCTTCCTTAAGCTTGAAACCGAAAAGGCCGTCCGCTGGCAGGAAGAGATCGGCCTGGATGTGCTGGTGCATGGCGAATTTGAGCGCAACGACATGGTGCAGTATTTCGCCGAGCAGCTTGAGGGCTATGCCTTCACGCAACATGGCTGGGTGCAGTCCTATGGCTCGCGCTATGTCCGCCCGCCGGTGATCTTTGGCGATGTGTCGCGGCCCAACCCGATGACGGTTGAGTGGGCGGTCTATGCGCAATCCCTGACCGGCAAGGTGATGAAGGGCATGCTGACCGGTCCGGTGACCCTGCTGCAATGGGCCTTCGTGCGCGATGATCTGCCGCGTTCGGCCGTCTGCCGCCAGATCGCCCTGGCCATCCGCGACGAGGTGCTCGATCTCGAAGCCGCCGGCATCCGCATCATCCAGATCGACGAGGCGGCCTTCCGTGAAGGGCTGCCGATCGATCCGGCGCGGTGGCAAACCTATCTCGACTGGGCGGTCGAGTGCTTCAAGATCGCTTCCGCCGGGGTGGCCGATGAAACGCAGATCCACACCCATATGTGCTATTCGGAGTTCAACGATATTATTCGGGCCATCGCGGCCATGGATGCCGATGTCATTTCCATCGAAACCTCGCGCTCGAACATGGAACTGCTGGAGGCCTTTATCGATTACAAGTATCCGAACGAGGTCGGACCGGGCGTCTATGACATTCACAGCCCGCGCGTGCCGGAACAGGCCGAGATGGAGCGCCTGCTGGCCAGGGCGGCGCAGCGTCTGAAGCCGGAGCAGATATGGGTCAATCCCGATTGCGGCCTGAAGACGCGCGGTTGGGCTGAGACCAAACCGGCTTTGGAACGTCTGGTGGCGGCGGCGAAAGCCCTGCGCGCCACGCAACCGGTTTCGGCGTAAACGTAGCCACCACCCCGTTACACTTGTTGTATCGGGGTGGTCCTGGCCTTGAAATTGAATTATCCTCCCATGAAGTCGGGGGGGAGATCATGAAGGCCCTTATTGCATCTGTTTTATGTCTGACCACGGCATTTCCTGTACTGGCGCAGGAAGTCCAAAAGCCGGAAGATCCGGACACTTATTATGTCCTGCAAAGCCAGTGGCTTGATAAGGCACATTGTAACCCGGATATAGCGCAGGCCGTAGAATTGGAGAGGCTTCTCAAAAGGCCAATAGATTATCATGGCCAGTGTATAACCACACGCGGATTTCTCTATGGCCGAGCGCTGTTTCTTGATCCTGATGATACGACCGTCAAACATGCGCTTTCGAATAAAAGCGTGGCCGGCAGGCGTCTGGGTATTTATGCGTCTGATGAAGTCATGCAGCAGTTAAGGGCACGACACACGCCAGAATATATTGAAATCATCGGCCTTGTTCAGGAGTGTCAGGATTTAAATGGCCCAAAAGTCATCATGGTGCTGGGTTATTGCCATTATACTGGCGGTCCGATTATGACCATAAACGGCTTCAAGGTAGTGCGTGAGCCGAGCAGATTTATCGACAATTAGAAAGGCCGGAGTATCCATGCCGTATAAGCGCCTGAGTGTTTTGGCTGTTTTAATTGTCGTTGCTTGTTCGCCACAGAAACCGGCCGAAGCACCGGCATCCTCCGTGGTAGCGTCGGAAGAAGCCGCAATCTCCAGCCTGGCGCCGGCCGATTACACGTCGCTGGCCAATGTCATGACTTGCGACTGGCCTGTCAAAAAGACCGATACCGCCGAAAGCCTGCTGGCCACCTACAAGAGCTATGCCGAGGTGACGAATATTCCCGGCGCCGAAGGCATCACACAAAAGGGCGTGGTGCTTTATGGCAATGATCCGCGCCGCCGGGTCGAGGTCTTCTTTTATGACGTGGCCCTGACCGAGGTGTCGCTGGTTCTGGTGCGCGGCGATTCCCAGTGGTCGGGTCCGAAAGGCCTGCATCTCGGCAGCACGCTTGCCGATGTCGAGGCGGCCAACGAAAAGCCGTTCAGGCTCGATGGTTTTGACTGGGATTACGGCGGTTACGTCAGTGATTTCAATCGCGGCAAGCTGGCGAAGATCAAGGGCAGATGCACCCTGGGTATCCGCTTGGGCATTCCCGAAAACGGCGGCCCTGTGGCGGAGTCGATTACCGGCGAGCGGACGCTGGTTTCAACCGATCCGGCGGTGGCCGCGGCCAACCCGGTAGTGGAGGCGCTGTCGGTCGGCTGGCCTCAGGCCGCTGCGGACTCCGATCAGTAAGACAGCATCCCGGCCGCCAGCACCAGGCCGGCGACAAGGAAAACGCCCAGGCCCGCGAAGCCCAGCATATATTTGAGTTTATAGCTCATCAATGGCCCCCGCCAATTCGGGCGCACCATGCCATATTTCCTGAAAATGCCAAGTTACAACCCTGTCAGGTTGCAGAAATCGCCGTAATCAACGCTTTTACCCCTGCCGCAGCGCCTTGCGGATGGTTCCATACCGCGCCGCTGACGGCGATGAAATCGGCGCCCGCCCTGGCCACTTCGCCGGCGTTTTCCGCCGTTATGCCACCAATGGCGACGCAGGGGGTTTCGACCATTTCCTGCCAGATGGTCAGGGTTTCCAGTTCGGCCATGTGTTCGACCGTCTTGGTCGAGGTCGGGTAAAAAGCGCCGAAAGCGACATAATCGGCGCCGGCCTCGGCGGCGTCCATGGCCAGGTCGCGGCTGTTGTGGCAGGTGACGCCGATCATGGCCTCCTTGCCCAGCAGGGCGCGGGCTTCTTTCAGCGGCATGTCCGACTGGCCGATATGGGCGCCGTCGAGCTTCAGCGATTTCACCAGTTGTACACGGTCGTTCATCAGAACGGCCACGCCGCGGCTTTGCGCGATCGGCGCGATAACCTTGGTGATGGCGATCAGGTCGTAGTCGCTCAGGTCTTTCAGGCGAATTTGCAGGGCCGCGACATCTCCCGCGTCAAGCGCGGCCTCTAGCGCGCGCGCAAAGGCGTCGAGATCGGCGATGACCGGCGGCGTTATGAGGTAGAGACGGGTGACGAAAGCGTTTTCTGACATAGGCGGTGTTTGGCCGAAATTGGGCGCAAACGCAAGATTGAAGTCGGGAAAGGGCGTTTCGGAACAAGGAAAGGCTAAGGGTGCGGCCTTACCGGCATTTTACGTGAGACGACGCCTTTCCAATCGTTTTACCGCGCCCGTTGCCTAAAATGGCGGCCCTCTGATGGGGGGCGGAAACGCACATAGAGGAGAATTTCCAATGGCCTTTGATGCAAAAATACTGACGGCGGGGGCCGCGATCATCCTGGCCCTGGCCGCCGGCGCGCCGATGGCGGCGCAGGCGCAAAGCCAGGGTTCGGCGCAATATGACGGCTATTGCTACGTCAAGAAGGGATCGAACACCACAGGCACGGTGGTCGGCGCGGTGGCCGGCGGCGCGTTGGGCAGCCAGGTGTCCAAGAATGAGCGCGGCCTCGGCACTATCGCCGGCGCGGTCCTGGGCGGAGTCATCGGCAACAAGGTCGGCAAGAGTAATGATACCTGCCTGAACGGCGAATATTATTCCTACCAGAACGGTTCCTATACGCCGGCCTATGCGCCGGACGGCTATAACGTTGTCTATTACAAATCGCGTCCGGACAGCAAAATGTACAGCACTGTTTATTACGACACCCAGCGCCATACCAGCCCGAACTACGGTTACAATAACAGCAACGGTTATAACAACGGCGGCTATGCCTATAACCAGGGCCTGCAAGGCTGGCGTGATGATAACGGCACTTGGCATGAAGGCCGTCCGGTCGCCTTCGGCTGGAAGGACAGCAAGGGCAAATGGCACGAAGGCCAGCTTCAGGCCTATGGCTACAAGGACAGCAGCGGCCGCTGGCGTGAAAGCAGCGCGCCTTCGTATGGGTATAATAATAACTAAGCCTGTTTCGCAAAGGCTCTCCGGCGTTTGTCGGAGAGCCTTTTGGCGCCATTTTTGGTGCGAATGACTTGCAATTGAATCAGGGGCGTGTTATTTGAGACGCATTCGCATTGTCATCCAGCCTGAGTTTGCCGTGTACGTCTGTAATTGTAACGCCATCCGCGAACGTGACGCCCATGCCGCCATCGAGTCGGGCGCGGCCACGGTCAAGGCGGTCTTCGATCACTGCCAGACCCGTCCGCAATGCGCCAAATGCGTCTGCGATATCCGGGAAATGATCGACACCGCCCAGATCACCATGGCCATGGCGGCGGAATAGTCTTTAAAATCGGGCATTTGCCTTTGCGATTAAATCCTATTTTCATTCGCACAAGTTTTTGTTTTAATTCAAAAAAATAGCTTCACAGGCTGTTCTTCGAGCGGTATTGTGCGCGCTGCATCATTACCGCAGGAGCGCGCCATGAAGGGCCAACCCGAAATCATCAAGCTGTTGAACAAGGTGCTCACCAATGAGCTGACCGCCGTCAACCAGTATTTCCTGCACGCCCGCATGATCGAGAACTGGGGCATGTATCATCTCGGCCGCATCGTCTACAAAGAGTCGATCGGGGAGATGAAGCACGCCGACCTGCTGATCAAGCGCATCCTGTTCCTCGACGGCCTGCCCAACCTGCAAGACCTGAACAAGCTGAAGATCGGCGAAACCATTACCGAATGCCTGACGGCGGACCTGGCGGTCGAAACGGGCGGTCATGCCACGCTTGTGGCCGGTGTCAAGTATTGCGACGACAATATGGATTATGTCAGCCGCGAACTGCTGCGCCGCATCCTGGAAGACACCGAGCATCACATCGATTTCCTCGAAACCCAGATCGGCCTGATCAGGCTGATGGGCGAAGCCAACTATATCCAGAGCGCCATGAAGGAAATCGAGGGCGAAGAGTAACTTGCCGCGCGTGGCTCAAGCTTAATAAAGCCTAAATGGCCTTTGACCTTTCAGGGCGAACCTCCTAACGTGCCGTGGCAAATCAAGCCGGATTTGCGGAGTTGGGACCGGTCATTTTGAGTGTTTATAGCCGCAGAACGTTTGCCAGACTGGGATTGGCCGGGGCCGTCACATTTGCCGGGCTGGGCGCGGGGCTGACCGCCTGCGGCCGCAGGGCCGATCAGGATACGATCATCGACCCGGACGCCGATGCGGCCGCAACGGTCGATCCGAAGCGCGCCGCGCAGGAAGGCACGCTCGAATGGGCGGTCAGCGGCAACTGGCGCAACGTGGTGGACAAGGGGCGCGACAAATACCGCCACCCCGTCGAGATGCTCACCTTCTTCGAGATCAAGCCGAAGGATACGGTCATCGATATGTGGCCCGGCGCCGGCTATATGACCGAAATCCTGGCGCCCTATCTCAACAAGGGCAAGGGGCGCTATGTCGCCGCCCTGATCGAGGCCGCCCAGCCGCCCGAGGCCGCGGCCGCCGCGCTGGAAGACAAGTACCGGGCGCATTTCGACGCCGACCGGAAGCGTTACGGCGAACTGACCTATGTCGCCTTCGGTGAAACCAGCGGCCCCCTGGCCGAGGCGGGCAGCGCCGATTGCGTGCTGTTCCTGCTTGTCCTGCATGACTGGATCGCCAAGGGCATTTCTGAAAAGGCCTTCAGCGACGCCTTCGCCGCCCTGCGCCCCGGCGGCATTCTCGGCGTCGAGCAGCACCGCGCGGATATCGGCAATGTGCAGGATCCCGGCGCCACGACCGGTTACGTGCAGGAACCGCTGGTCAAGCAGATGGCTTCGGAGGCGGGATTTCAGTTCGTGGCCGAAAGCGAGATGAACGCCAATCCCAAGGACGACAAGGATCATCCGTTTGGCGTATGGACTTTGCCGCCACAGAGATTGACAGCGCCGCGCGGACAGGCGCCTAATCCGGAATTCGACGGCAGCCTGTACGAATCGATCGGCGAGAGCGATCGCATGACGCTGAAGTTCAGAAAGCCGCAATAGTTTATTTTGTCGCGCAATTTCTCCGAAAAGTGGTATCCATTTTATCGGATTGCGCTCAATGGGGAAATTGCAAACGTGAGCCGGATAGCCGCCCTTTCGACCAGCGCACCGCTGATGTTCACGCCGGAATCGCGCGTGCCCGAAGGCGGGGTCGGCGAATGGTATCGCGGGGCCGGTGGTTTGCGTTTGCGCCTGGGCTTCTGGCAGACGGTCAAACCGGCGCGCGGCACGGTTTTTATCTCGCCGGGGCGTTCGGAACCGATTGAAAAATATTACGAAGTGATCCGCGATCTGATGGCGCGCGATTTCTGCGTGGTGGCGCATGACTGGCGCGGGCAGGGCCTTTCCGCCCGCCTGCTGCCCGACCGCCTGAAATGCCATGCCCGCTCGGCGGATGAATTCCTCGACGATTACCAGCGCCTGCTCGACACCTTCGAGGACCGCGCGCCGAAACCCTGGCTGATGCTGGGACATTCGATGGGCGCGGCGCTGAACCTCGCCACCCTGGTCAAGGGCGAGCAGCGGATCATCGGCGCTTTTTTCACCAACCCGATGCTGCGGGTCAAGACGGGGAAGCATTCGCTGTGGTCGGTCAATTTCCAGGTCAACTGGCAGGTCAATCATGGCCGCGGTTCGGACTATGTGCCGGAACTGTTCGATGACCCGTTCATGCACACCTTCGAGGATGACGCCCTGACGCACGACGCCGAACGCTATTCGGTGTGGCATGAGCAACTGTTCGCCTGTCCGCACCTGGCGGTTGGGTCGCCGACCTGGGGCTGGCTGCAATTCGCGCTGAAGCTGGGCGAGGGGCTGCTGCTCGACAAGGGCAAGGGGCTGAAGAAGATCAAAACGCCGATCAGCATCGTGTGTTCGGGCGATGATCATGTCATCAACAAGCAGCCGTCGAAGGCCTTCGCCAAGAAGCTGGGCAAGGGGCAGTATCTAGAAATTGCCGGCGCCGAACACGAGGTGCTGATCGAGATCGACGAATACCGCCGCCAGGCGATGGCGGAATTCGACTCCCTGGCCGATTTCGCGGCACCGCACAGTCCGGGCCATCATACGCATGTGCAGGATAATCACGCGGGTTTAGGCATGGGGCTGATGGCGGCCGATATCGCCGAGGTCGCTTCCGAACTGCCGGAAGGGATTTCGCCGGAAAGCCTGATCCCGGAAGAAGAGGTTCTGCCGGATACGCCCGATCCGGAAGGTCAGAAAAGCGCTTAAACTGGATTGGCGGCGGGCTTGAGGTGCGCCAGGGCCTGATCGAGCAAGGCCTGTGAGCCAGCCGCAATGACCTGCCCGGCTTCGGGGGCGACTGGGTTGCCGCGCCAGTTGGTGACCACGCCGCCGGCGTTTTCGATCACCGGAATGATGGCCTCGATATCCCAGGGCTTGAGGCCGGTTTCCAGGGCGATATCCATTGTTCCCGCCGCCACCATGGCGAAGGCATAGGCGTCGCAGCCATAGCGCACCAGCTTCGTGGCGGTCCGCAGGGCGGCGTAGGCGGCTACCTCATCACCGGCATAAAGATGCGGATCGGTGGTGCCGATCACGGCGTCGGCGAGACCGGAGCAGGCGCGGACCCTGAGCGGTGTGCTGTTTTTCGGTGTGATCAGGCGCGAACCGAGCGGCGAACCGAGATAGACTTCCTGCAGGATGGGCTGGGCTATCAGCCCCAGAACTGGGCGGCCCTTGAAGCGCAGGCCGATCAGGGTGGTCCATAGCGGCAGGCCGGAAATGAAGGCGCGGGTGCCATCGACCGGATCGAGCACCCAGACGAAATCAGCGTCGGGGTTTTCCGTGCCATACTCCTCGCCGATGATGCCGTGATCGGGATAGCGCCGGTTGATCAGGGCGCGGATAGCGCGTTCGGCGCCCTTGTCGGCTTCGGTCACCGGGTCGAAATGGACATCGGCACGGCTGACATTGCCCTTGTTGATTTCGCTCAAGTCCCGCTGGCGGAAAAGCGGAACAGCCACGGAGGCTGCTGCGGCGGCCAGTTCGAGCGCGAAGGTTTCGAGGGCGGCGTAATCGGGGATGTTTGTGGACATGGAACCCCGCATAGCCTGAGCGGTCATGCGGGTCCAGATGTTTATGGGGCAGGCTTAGGCAAGACACCCCACCATGGATCAGAACCATAACATAAATGCACAGGGTTGCTCCCCACTTGAGGTAGGGCTATCGCATATGGCTTTTGGAATAACTTTTCTTCCCCCTCTCCCCTCAACGAGGGGAGAGGACGGGCGCGGAGCGAAGCGATCGCAACCGGGTGAGGGGCTGTGTGACGCTTGTGTTCTATCGACGAACAGCCCCTCACCCGATCGCCTTCACTGCGTTCGGCTCTCGTCCTCTCCCCTCGTTGAGGGGAGAGGGGAAAGGCATCTCAACTCCAAAAGCCATATGCGATAGCCCTGCATAAATGGGGAGGAGATATAAGCCGTTAACACACTCGCGCTTGCCTAAATCCCTGAGTCGGGTTCAATGGCGTTTTCCTTTGCTGCGCGTGTGACATATGGCGGATACTCCCCTCTGGACCTTCGATGAACTGGCCAAGGCCACCGGCGGTACGCTGACCGGCGTAAGCGAGGGCGCTTCGCGTCAGGCCACGGGAGTCAATTTTGACAGCCGCGCGCTTCAACCCGGCGATGTCTTTCTGGCGCTGAAAGGTGTGCGTGACGGCCATGATTTTGTCCCACAGGCGTTCCAGTCCGGTGCGGCCATCGCCGTTACGCGTCGCCCGATCGAAGGCGGGCCGTGCCTGCTGGTGCCGGATGTGCAGACCGCGCTGGAAGATATGGCGGTATTTGCCCGCGATCGTGCGGCAGGCGCAAAACGCGGGGCGGTGACCGGCAGCGTCGGCAAGACCAGCGTGACGCAGATGGTCATGCAGGGGCTGACACAGGCGGGCCGGGCGCATTCGGCCATCAAGAGCTTCAACAACCATATCGGCGTGCCGCTGACCCTGGCGCGGATGCCGGCCGACACGATGCGCGCCGTCTTTGAGATCGGCATGAACCACGCCGACGAGATCACGCCCCTGTCGGAATTCGTCGCCCCTCATGCGGTGATCATTACCACGGTCGGCGGGGCGCATACCGAGAATTTCCCCGATGGCGATGCCGGTGTGGCCCGCGCCAAGGCCGAGATATTCGACGGTCTGCTGCCGGGGGGGCTGGCGATCCTTAACGCCGACAATCCGTGGTTCGATTTCCTCTGCCAGCAGGCGCGCGGCGCTGGCGCATTGATCGCCGCGTTTGGCGAGCATAACGGCGTCGATGCGCAATTGATCGAGCACCGCATAAATGGCGACCGCGCCTCGGTGGCGGCGCGTTTCCATGGCCGCGATATCATTTTCAGCCTGGCCCATACCGGCAGGCACCAGGCGGTCAATGCGTTGGCCACCCTGCTGATGCTGGAGGCGCTCGATGTCGATCTCGATACGTCTTTGCTGGCGCTGGAAAGTTTCGCCGCGCTCGATGGCCGCGGCAAGGTGACGAAGAAGGCCTTCAGGGGCGGTGAGATCACCGTGATCGACGAGAGCTACAATGCCAATCCGGTTTCCATGCGCGCCACACTGGAATCGCTGGGGGCGCAGCCGAAACCGGCCGATTCACGAAAAATTGTCGTCCTGACCGACATGCTCGAACTGGGGTCGGAAGCGGCTGCGCTCCATGCCGGGCTGGCGTCGGTGATCGAGGCGCAGGATATCGACAGGGTTTATCTGGCTGGGCCTTTGATGCGGCATCTGTGGAATGCGTTACCTCAAGCTATGCGCGGCGGCTATGCCGAAGCGGTGAACGAATTGACTGCGGCTCTGATTGAGGGCTTGCAAGGGGGGGATGTGATTATGGTAAAGGGGTCGAACGGTTCAAAAGCCGGGCTGATCGCCAAGACTCTTCTGGCTATCGACTAGGATACAAGGCTGCATGTTTTATCTGCTGTACGAGCATTTTCAGGGACTGAACGAGCACTGGCCGCTGATCAACCTGATGAAATACCAGACGGTGCGCATCTTCCTGGCCATGATCACAGCCATGATCGTCGCTGTCGCCATGGGGTCGCGCTTTATCCGTTGGATGCGCGCCCGGCAAGGCAAGGGCCAGCCGATCCGCGAGGATGGCCCCTCAACTCACCTGCTGACGAAAAAAGGCACGCCGACCATGGGCGGGCTGATGATCCTGGCGGGGATCGCCGTCGCCACCGTTTTATGGGTCGATCCGCATTCGGCGGCGGCCTGGGTCGTCTTCGGCGTCACCATGGCCTACGGATTGCTGGGCTTCATCGACGATTACGCCAAGGTGACCCGGCAAACCTCCGCCGGCCTGACCTCGATCCAGAAGCTGATCGCCCAGATAACGATCGCCGTCGTGGCCGTGCTGGTGCTGATGTACTATTCGCCGCAACCGGCTGACGCGCCGCATCTGGCGACCTCGCTCGTCGTGCCGATCTTCAAGAACTTCATCTTCAATCTCGGCTATTTCTATGTCGTTTTTGGCGCGGTGGTGATCGTCGGCGCGTCCAATGCCGTCAACCTGACCGATGGGCTGGACGGCCTGGCCATCGTGCCGGTGATGATCGCGGCGGGCGCCTTCACCCTGATTGCCTACCTCGTCGGCAACGCCAAATTCGCCGAATATCTGATCATCCATTTCGTGCCGGGTGCCGGTGAGGTGGCGGTGCTTTTGGCCGCCATTATCGGCGGCGGCATGGGCTTTTTGTGGTATAACGCCCCGCCCGCCAAGATATTCATGGGCGATACCGGTTCGCTGGCGCTTGGTGGTGGTCTTGGGGCTGTCGCCGTGGCGCTCAAGCACGAGATCGTTCTGGCGATCATCGGCGGTCTGTTCGTTGTGGAGGCCCTGTCGGTCATGATCCAGGTCGGCTATTTCAAGCTGACGAAAAAGCGTGTCTTCCTGATGGCCCCGATCCACCACCATTTCGAAAAGCTCGGCTGGGCGGAATCGACCGTCGTCATCCGCTTCTGGATCGTGGCGGCCATGCTGGCCATGATCGGCCTGGCGACACTGAAGTTAAGATAGGTTGCGCGTATGATTCCGGTAAAAGGCTTTGAAGGCAAGCAGGTCGCCATCTTCGGACTGGGGCGTTCCGGCCTGTCGGCGGCGCGCGCTCTGAAAGCCGGCGGGGCGGAGCCGATCCTGTGGGACGACAAGCCGTCGAACCTGCTGCCGGCGACGAAGGAAGGCTTCACGGTCGAGAACCTGAAAAACGCCGACTGGTCGCAATTTGCCGCGCTCGTCCTGTCTCCCGGTGTGCCGCTGACCCACCCGGCGCCGCACTGGACGGTAGACCTGGCTCATGCCGCCCATGTACCGGTCATGGGCGATATCGAGTTGTTCGCCCGTACGCTCGCCTGTCTGCCGGCCCACAAGCGCCCGCGCACTGTGGCGATCACCGGCACCAACGGCAAATCGACGACCACGGCCCTGATCGGCCATATCCTGAAAAACGCCGGCAAGGATGTCCATGTCGGCGGCAATATCGGCGTCGGCGTTCTCGACCTGCCGGATATGCACGCAGGCGCCATCTATGTCATCGAAACCTCGTCCTATCAGCTTGACCTGACCCTGAGCTTCTCGCCGGACGTGTCGGTGCTGATGAACATCACGCCGGATCACCTCGATCGTCACGGCGGCATGGCGGGCTATATCAAGGCCAAGCGCCGCATCTTCATGGCGCAAAGCTCGAAGCAGACCGCCGTGATCGGCGCCGACGATGATTATACCTCGGCCATCATCAGCGACATGCGCGTCAATTCGCCGGTGAAACTGGTGTCGATTTCGGCGCGGCGGACGCTTGGTCACGGCGTCTATGCGCTGAACGGCGTACTCTATGACGGCACCAGTCTGCGCGCCCGCCAGGTGATCGACCTCAAGGTCGTGCGGACGCTTACCGGCCGCCACAACTGGCAGAACGCCGCCGCCGCCTATTCGGCCTGCAAGGCGCTGGGGCTGGAGATGGATGAGATCGTCGCCGGGATGCGCACCTTCCCCGGACTGGCGCATCGAATGCAGGAGATCGGCCGCATCGGCAATGTGCGCTTTATCAACGATTCCAAGGCGACCAATGCCGATGCGGCGCGCCAGGCCATGTCATCCTTCGATAAGTTCTACTGGATCGCCGGTGGAGTGCCCAAGGCGGGCGGGATCGATGACCTGCGTGACCTGTTCGACCGGGTGAAACACGCCTATCTGATCGGCGATGCGGCGGAACTGTTCGAGGTCACCATCGGCAAGGCCGCGCCCTGCACACAGTCGCGGCTGCTGTTCACCGCCGTGGCCCAGGCCTATGCCGAGGCGGAAAAAACCGGCCGAGAAGAGATCGTGCTGTTCTCGCCGGCCTGCGCCTCGTTCGACCAGTTCACCGATTTCGAAGCGCGCGGCGATGCCTTCCGCGATGCCGTTTCCGAAATCAAGATCGGGGTGACCGGCGAGAAGGTTTAGGCCGGATCGACCTTCAGGATTTGACTTAGCCGCGCGTGGCTAGCTCCAGAAAGGTAAAGGATAAGGGAATCCACAGATTACACAGATTACACAGATTTTTCAGTGTCTTTGAATGCTATTCCCCGCATCACAATAGATGATTTTCGGCGCGAAGCGCCAATCCGTTAAGGGAAAGCCTGCGCGGAAATCAGCCAGTAAGGCGCTGAAAAATCTGTGTAATCTGTGTAATCTGTGGATTCCCTTTTCTTAAATCGGCAAAGTCGGCAAAGGTCGATGAATGTCGATCAGTCCTAGATCTTAAGCGCCTTATCTTGCTGGCACGACCATTTAATGATATACATGCGAAATTTGTATATCATTCGTGAGGTTCCAATGCAGGTCGCCAAATGGGGAAACAGCCTCGCCGTTCGTTTGCCGGTATCCGTCGTGGAGGCCCTTGGCTTGCGTGAAGGCGACGATATCGAGTTCTATCCTGTCGATGAGCGCACGCTGGGCGTTGCGCGCAAGGCGACGAAGCCGCAATTGCTGGAGCGGTTGCGCGCCTTCCGCGGGCGTCTGCCTGAAGATTTCAGATTCGATCGTGAAAAGGCAAATGGCCGCTAGCTTTCTTGATACGAATGTCCTGATCTATCTTGCCTCAGGGGATCCGGTTCGTGCCGACCGCGTGGAAGCTCTGCTTGCTGAAGGTGGCGCCATCAGTGTTCAGGTGCTCAACGAGATCGCCAATGTTATGCGTCGCAAGATGCGGTTGTCCTGGCAGGAAACGATTGACTTCCTCGGTCTCATCCGCCCATTTCTCACGGTCGAAGCCCTGACAACCGATACCCATGAACTCGGGCTGTGGCTGGCGGAACGATATCAGCTTTCGGTATATGACGCTCAGATCGTCGCCGCTGCGCGTCTTGCCGGGTGTGACACGCTCTGGTCGGAAGACATGCAGGATGGCCTCGTAGTTGAGAAGGCGCTCATCATACGTAATCCATTCATTGTTCGCTAAGAAACTCTTACGAATCGCTTGCCGGCTTAAGGCGATGTTAACCACGGTTTGGTGAATCCTGAGGTTTCAGTTTCCCGTCAGACCTTTCAAGGTTCGCTATGGCTCACAGCTATGCCCATCCGTTTACGCGCACCGATCGTTCGCCCACCGCCATCTGGTGGTGGACGCTCGATCGTGTGACCCTGACCCTGACGCTGATCCTGCTGGTGCTGGGCTTCTTCTTCTCGTTTTCCTCCTCGCCGATAGCGGCCCCGCATACCAGCCATTATGACGCCTTCTATTACACCAAGCGTCACTTCGTCTTCGCCCTGATGACGGCGGTGGAGATCGTCATGGTGTCCATGCTGTCGCTGAAAGGGATCAAGCGCGTCAGCGTGCTGGTTTATGGCGGCGCGATCTCGATCATGGCCATGCTGCCTCTGATCGGTCACGCGGCCAAGGGCGGGCGGCGCTGGCTCGAACTGGGGCCGGTCGCGCTCCAGCCGTCGGAATTCCTAAAGCCGGCCCTGATCGTGTTGATCGCCTGGATGTTCTGCGAAGGTCAAAAAGGCAAGGGCGTACCGGGGGTGACTGTCGCCTTTTGCCTCTATGCCCTGGCCATAGGCCTGCTGCTGATCCAGCCGGATGTCGGGCAATCCATCCTGATCACCGTCGCGTTTGGCGCCTGTTTCTTTATTTCGGGCGTACCGTTCCGCTGGATCATCGGCATGCTCGGCGCCGCCGGGGCCGGGCTGGTCGGGCTGTTCTTTATCCAGCCGCACTTCCGTAACCGCATCATGGGCTTTATCTCGCCGGACGCCGATTCCGGTTTCCAGGTGGCCCGCGCCAAGGCGGCCATCGCCAATGGCGGGCTATTCGGCGTGGGGTTGAACGAAGGCACGATGAAGCGCCTGATCCCCGACCTGCATACCGATTTCATCTATTCGGTGGTGGCGGAAGAATACGGCCTGTGGCTGATCCTGATCCTGATCGGCATCTTCGCCTTCATTTTCATCCGTGGCCTGCTGAAAGCCATGGCCATGCAGGATCCTTTCCGCCAGATCGCCACATCCGGCCTTTACATCATGTTCGGGGTGCAGGTGTTGATCAATGTGTCGGTCAATCTCGGCCTGATTCCCCCCAAGGGCATGACCCTGCCGTTTATCTCCTATGGCGGCTCGTCGATGCTGGCCATGGGGCTGACCATGGGCTTCATTCTGGCCCTGACGCGCCGCCGGCAGGAGGAAATTCCGCAGGACGACCCGACAAAATGGTAAACAGGTAATAGAAACGGTTTAGTTTTTTATGCGGAATCCGTTATGCTGAACGCAGATTTGAGTACGCTGTTCGGGGATTAAATGGCCACCGCTAAAAAAGCCAAGCCGAGACGCAAAGCGTCTTCCTTTTCTGACAAGCCTTTGGCCGTTGTGGCGGCGGGCGGCACGGGCGGGCATATGTTTCCCGCCGAAGCCCTGGCCCGTGAACTGAAGGCGCGCGACTGGGATGTGGTTCTGGCGTCTGATAAACGCGGCGCCGCCTTTGCCGCCAGTTTCCCCGCCATCGAGCGATTGTCACTGGAAGCGGCGACCTTCAGGAAAAGCGATCCCATCGGCATGGCGCGGGCCGCCATAAAGATCGGCCTGGGCATCCTGCAGGCGCGCAAGGCTTTCAGGCGGCTGAAGCCGTGGGCGGTGATCGGTTTCGGCGGCTATCCCTCCTATCCGGCGCTGATGGCCGCGCTGGGCCGTAAGGATATCACGCTGATCCATGAGCAGAATTCGGTGCTCGGCCGCTCCAACCGTCAACTGGTGAAGCGCGTCGATGCCGTGGCTTGCGCCTTTCCGGTTTTGCGCATGGCGCCGGCGGAGATGGAAGGCCGGGTTCAGGTCGTCGGCAATCCGGTCCGGCCGGATATACGCGCGCTTTATGACGAACCCTATCCCGCCATCGATCCGACGATCCGCATCCTGGTGACCGGCGGCAGCCAGGGCGCGAAGATCCTGTCCGAAACCGTGCCGAAGGCGCTGGCCCTGCTGCCGGTATCCTTGCGCATCAATCTGCATGTCGAGCAGCAGACGCGCGCCGACCAGATCAATATGGCGACGCGGATTTATAAGGAGGCCGAGATCGAGGCCGAGGTGGCGCCTTTCTTTACCAACATGGCTGAACGCCTGGGCCGCGCCCATATCGTCATCGGCCGGGCGGGGGCGTCTACGGTCTGCGAACTGGCCGTAGCCGGCAAGCCTTCGATCCTGATACCGCTCCGGATTGCCGCCGATGACCACCAGACCTATAATGCCGAGGTGCTGAAAGCCGCCAAGGCCGCCGTGGTGATCCGGGAAGAGGATGTCACGGCCGAAAAGCTGTGCGGTGAAATCCGCGCCCTGATCGAAGGGGCGGCGCTTCTGCCGATGCGCGCCGGCGCGGCGAAATCGGTGGCGCGCCCCGATGCCGCCAAACTTCTGGCTGATCTTGTCGAGCGTACCGTAAACCGCATCAAGGGGTAGAGGATGACTGAAAAAGCGCTCAATGCCGGTTTTATTCAGCGGGTGCTGTTCGTCATCCTGGCGCTCGCCGCCGGTCTGCTGATCTTCAAGCTGCTGGGACTGTGGCTGCTGATTTTCGGCGCTATCGTCATCGCCACGGTGCTGCGGGCGCTGGCGGAGCCGCTGATCAGATATACGCCGCTCAACGATACCCTGGCCGTGCTGACCGTGCTCCTGCTGGTGCTGGCCCTGATCACCGTAACCTTCGCGCTTTTCGGCTATGAACTGGTGCAGCAGGCGCATAACCTCAGCAAGCAGTTGCCCGCCGCCTGGGCGGCCCTGCAAACGCGCCTTCAGGTTCTGGGACTGGGAGATGAGGTGCAGAAACAGATGCAGGCGCTGGGTCAGCAGGCGGGCAGCGTGGCTTCCAAACTGCCGATCATCGCCGGCAATGTGTTTTCGGCCGTGGCCAACCTGCTGGTGGCGATCATCGCCGGCATTATCCTGGCCATCAATCCGCGCAGATATCGTGACGGCGTGGTGTTTCTTGTCGCTGACCGGCACAAGGAAAAGGTGCGCGACGCCATGAACGTGGCGGGCCATGCCCTGCGCCTGTGGTTCGTTGGTCAGTTCATTTCGATGGTGCTGGTCGGCACCCTGACCGGTTTCGGCCTGTGGATTCTCGGCGTGCCCTCGGCCCTGGCGCTGGGCATGGTGTCGGGGCTGGCGCAGTTCGTGCCGATCGTTGGTCCCGTGGTGTCCGCCGGGCCGGGGCTTCTGCTGGCGATGATGTCGGGCTGGCAGACCTTGCTGTGGGCGCTGGTCATCTATGTCGGCGTGTCGCAGCTTGAGAGCAATTTCATCACGCCGATGGTCCAGCGCAGCATCGCCTCGATTCCGGTGATCGTGACCCTGTTTGCGGTGATTGGATTCGCCGGATTGCTGGGCGCGATGGGCGTTCTGTTCGCCATGCCGCTGACGGTAATCATCTATACCCTGGTCCGCCGTCTTTACACGGGCGAGGACGTGACGAAAAAGTAGGGCAAGGCTCCGGGCCGGTCATTGCTCAAACCGAAGACGGATTAAGGGTGACGCATCGGGTCCTGCGACTGATGCAGGATGCGGCGAATGAAAACAGATGATGTGTCCGTCCTGTAATAGACGACATGCGAACCATGAACCAGACGGCGTGTATTGAGTTTGATATGAGCAAAGGACATGCCGATTTCGGGATGGTCGGCGATATGGTTTAGAGCGTTTCCCTTTCCGTCTGAATCGAAAGGGGATTCCCAAATCATCTGTGATCTGATTCATATTGTTTGTCGGGCGGGAGGCCGGCAAACATGGCGAACGCATTATCGGTCGATCTTCGAGAGC